>Ga0209810_1001960_pt1 | contig 27091 bp, 24 predicted proteins | sample Coa_R1_7_FD_187159 | JGI IMG/M metagenome (GOLD analysis project Ga0209810, IMG submission 187159) | Surface soil microbial communities from Centralia Pennsylvania, which are recovering from an underground coalmine fire - Coalmine... | ecosystem: Environmental > Terrestrial > Soil > Unclassified... | reverse complement strand
GCGGTGCAAAGCTATGAAACATTCCCCGTGGATTGATAGTATCGAATCCGGTCTTGATAAGGCGTGGCAAGATGTTGCAGGTCCTCCTGAGTCAGGCTGCCCACGTTGGAACTCATAAACGTGGCGGGCGGCTTTCCTTTCATTGCCAGTTGCGCTGCCGCTTCCAGGATCACCGCATGTAAGATCGCCGCTCCGAGGATTGTCGAGAGGGGGCCCAGTCGGTGCGGCATCCCGGCAATTTCTACAGCCGCATCGCCCCATGGACAACAATTATCGAGCACCGCATCTGCAATCTCAAAGAGCCGTTTTCCTGAAGAGTGACGAGGCTCGCTGGCCTGGGATTGCTGGAGATTCGTCAGCGCGATCACTTTGAGTCCAGCCGATTTCATGCGCAAGGCCATCTCCACAGGCAGCGGATTCCGGCCCGAATTTGAGATTACAATCCCGGCATCCCCCGGACGAAAGTCAGCCTTTGCCACAAGCTCGGCCGCGCCTTCCGAGGATCGCTCAAAAGCGGTGCTTGCAAAAGCTCCGCCTTCAAACCCAAGCTTCGGATCGAGAATGGGATTGACGGCCACCAGCCCGCCCGCGCGGTAAAATAGTTCCTGTGCCAGAAGCGCTGAGTGGCCTGTCCCAAAGGTGTGAATAATGCCTCCGTTCTCAAGCGTCTGAGCAATGATGTCCGCCGTCGCCCGAACCTGGCTCACCTGAACTCGACTCAAACCGGAGCGAATTTCATCGAAGAACCGTGCCGTTGGATTCATGGATTCTCCCGGCTGAAGATTCGCCATCTTACCATACCTGTGTGCCGTAATTTGTGTTTGACGTCGCTGCTAAAATCAATCCGATGGCGCCAAGTGAGAACAGGATTCAGGAGCTTTTAGAGCCTTTTGGGTTGCAACTTGATTCACAAAAAGTGTCCAGGCTGAAGACTTATCTTGAGTTGCTTCTGCGCTGGAATGCCAGAATCAACCTCACGGCGATTCGAGATGCTGAAGAATGCGTCACACGTCATTTTGGGGAAAGCCTGTTTTTGTCGCGCTATGAGCAATTGCGCGGTAGCCTGCTGGATATTGGAAGCGGCGCCGGGTTCCCGGGTCTCGCGCTCAAGATCATCTTTCCGGAACTTGAAATCACGCTGCTTGAACCCGTGGCCAAAAAGCGGGCGTTTTTAAAAGAGGTGGCGAGGCAATGCAGGTTTGAAAAAGTAGGTGTAAGCTCACAAAGATTAGAGGAAATCTCTGGTTCCGATTTAAGGTTTGATGCAGCCACAGCCCGAGCGGTGGGGCAGATGGAGCGACTTGTGACGCAAGCCGCCTCGATTCTGGTTCAAGGTGGCAGGCTTCACCTATGGCTTTCGTGTGAGCAAGCCACAAGGCTAAAGCCCCGCAGCAAGGGATTACAATGGGTGAGGCAAGTGGATCTTCCCTTAAGCCGTGGACGAGTGATCTTGACAGGCGGCCTTGGTCAATCTACTTTCATGACGCCATAATGGCGCCTTTTGACATTGCACACGAAAGGAATCGTTATGAGGTATCGTGCTTCAGCTCTTCTCATTGCCGCAATCATGTTAGCCTCGGCAAAATTCTGCCCTGCTCGCGCTGCCAGCGCCACTTGTGCAAGCCTGAAGGATCTTAAACTTCCGCACACGACCATCACGCTGGCTCAGGAAGTCGGCGCCGGTGGCTTCCGGCCATCGCGCCCCCAATTTAAGGATGTTCCGGCGTTTTGCCGCGTGGCGGGCACAATCAAGCCCACATCAGACTCCAATATCAGATTTGAAGTATGGATGCCCGTATCCGGCTGGAACGGCAAGTTTGACGGCGCGGGAAACGGCGGCTTCGCCGGTTCAATTCAATACGAGCAGCTGGCATCTGCGGTTCGCATGGGTTTCGCCACCGCTTCCACCGATACCGGTCACACCGGCAGCGCTACGGACGGAAGCTGGGCACTGGGGCATCGGGAAAAAGTGATTGATTTCGGTTATCGAGGAATTCATGAAATGACGGTCAAGGCCAAGGCTATCGTTCAGCGCTTTTATGGCGTTGCGCCTCGCTGGTCTTATTTCGCCAGTTGCTCAAATGGCGGACGGCAGGCTTTGATGGAGGCTCAGCGTTTTCCCGAGGACTATGACGGGATTATTGCCGGCGCTCCAGCGAACTTCTGGACCCATCTTTTGACCGCAGCGGTTTGGGTTGACCAGGCAACCCTTGCCCATGCTGCCAGTTATATTCCGCCGAGCAAACTTCCGGCCATCAGCGCTGCTGTGCTTGCGGCCTGCGATGCCGAAGATGGCGTTACCGACGGCATTCTGAACGACCCACGAAGATGCCACTTTAATCCCGCAACGCTCCTGTGCCGAAGTGCGGATTCCAACAGTTGCCTGACCGCTCCGGAAGTGACTGCACTTGAAAAAATTTATCGTGGACCCAGAAACTCCCGAGGCGAGCAGATTTTTCCGGGTTACGAGCCGGGGGGCGAATTGGGGAACAATGGATGGGCACCCTGGATTACGGGTTCCGCGCCCGAGAAGAGTTTGTTGTTCGCGTTCGGCACGCAGTTCTTCTCAAACATGGTGTTCAGCAATCCTGACTGGGACTATCGCAAGCTGAATTTCGATTCCGACGTGCAACTTACGGATCGGAAGCTGGCCCGCATCCTGAATGCCACCGATCCGAACCTGAGCACCTTCAAAGCGCATGGGGGAAAGCTCATCATGTTCCACGGCTGGAATGACAGCGCCATCGCGCCGGTCAATACTGTGAACTACTACAAGAGTGTCGTAGCGCGCATGGGGCTCCACCAAACCCGCGATTTCCTCCGCCTTTATATGGCGCCTGGAGTGCAGCATTGCGCCCTCGGCCCGGGCCCCAGTGCCTTTGGTGCTTCCGTTGAGGGGGCAAAACTTGACCCGCAACATAGCATGTTCAGCGCACTTGAACGATGGGTGGAAAGCGGAATTGCCCCGGACGACATCATCGCCACGAAATACCGCAATCCTGCGAATTCGGCGAGCGGAGCCCTCATGACGCGTCCGCTTTGTCCCTATCCGGAGATTGCCAGATATAAAGGAACGGGCGACCCCAATGACGCTCGAAATTTTGTCTGCGCCCCTTGAAGCCGCGCGAAGAGGGCTGCCTCGCCGTGAAATTGAAGGTGGGAAATTCCCGCTTATTTGCGCTGGGCGATAGTCGCATGGTCCTGTTTATTCTCAGTCCGGCTTAGCAACGCTTCGTAGCTTTTACGGATGGTTGGGTCGTTGGGAGCCAACCGGGAGGCGATTTTGTATTCAACGAGCGCGCTACGATAATCTCGCTCGCGCTCCAGGGCGGTGGCCAGGCCGAAGTGAGCTAGAGGATCATTAGGTTTGGCTTTCACGGCTTTTCGGAAGGCTCTTGCCGCCCCCTGTGGATCGCCTTTAAGTTCCAGCGCGATCGCAAGATTATATTCGACCTGGCAGCAATCGGGCTCGAATTGCAGGGCACTCCGATATTCGCGAATTGCAGCGTCTAACTCTCCCTTGCCCTGCAAGGCAACCCCCAGGTTATTGTGAGCCTGCGCATCGCGCGGGTTGTAGCGCAGTGCCTTTCGGAATTCAGTAATCGCCGCATCTATCTCGCCTTTGTCTCGGTAGGCAAGTCCGAGATTATCATGAATCGCCGCCACATCAGGCTCCGTTGCCAGGGCTGATCGATATTGCCCGATGGCCTGGTCGACGTTTCCCGCCTTGCTGAGCGCCACCGCCAGATTGCTCCGAGCGGCGATATCCTCCGGGTCTCGTTCCAACACGGCCTTGTATTGGGCAGCGGCTTCAATCCATTTCCCTTGCTCCGAAAGGGCGTATCCGAGGGCAAATCGAAGATTGGGGTCGTTCGGTCTGAGTTTTATTGCCGCACGATACTCGCGTTCCGCTTGCCGATAATCCTTTGCCAGTGTCAGGCGTGCGCCGCGTGTCAAGCATTGCTCAACCGACCGATCCTTCGCTGATAGACGCGTGTGCAAAGCTTGCGCTGGAGCAGCCTCTTCAACTGTTTTGATGAGTGAGTTGTCAGCGCCCGCACCGCGGAGTTCTGCAAGGTATTGACGCGTCGGGTAAAAGTTAATCCCGCGCTCTTTGACCAGCATCACGACACGCTGGTTGGCCACGCCGCCCGCCACCAATCCCAGAACTTGCGTCCGATTAAGAGGCCTCGATGTTTGATCATTTCCTGTGCCCACGACGGCTGATGCAAAGAGTACCGTTGCCAGAAGCAGCGCGATGCCACTTGCGTTTGGAGCGCAAAATGACTTCTGTGTGGTCGAAGCCCTGATAGGACTGGGTCTCATGAGCACCTCCAAACTTTTGGGGTCAAATTCCCAAGCCTGTAGCTACAGGCGCCCCCCGGTAACTGCGCAACCCAAATGCCAGCTTACAAATTTGCGAAATAAGAAGCTGATAAGCGGCGTGGAATCTTGCGAGTAGGAGGCTAATGGTGGATCAGGAAAAGAATATACTGCGTCTTGTGCAAATGTAAATTTTACATAAGTTTTGGCTCGGGCTGGTCTATGGTCTCATCAGGGCCAAACCTGCCATATGATCAGGGAACCCAGTGCGTTCAACTGCTGCCTGTTCGTTGCACGTGTGCTTGTTCGGAATGATCAGTGATCCTCCACATTCTCGGTTTCCACCGTAGCCACCGCGGAGGGAATGGGAAACTTTCTCCGTATGACGGATTCCAGGCGCGGTGGAAGGGCTCCAGACTCCTCGTACTCCCTGGTTTTTCGCCGCTTCCACGGCGCGGCGTTCCTCAGCCTGGACGGAACTGAACAGAGCGATCTTGCTCCGGCGTTTTTGCGATTCTCGCCAGTCCTCTGCCCGGTACCCTCAAGCGCAGTTACACCCGTTGTGGCAATCCGCGCTGCCACTGTGCGCAGAACCGAGGCCATGAGGCCTGGTCGCTTATCTTCATGGCCCAAGGCCGACGGCGTATCGTGGGGATTCGAAGGGATAAGGTGGCGGAGGCGCGGCGGCGGGTGGAGGCAGGGTGCAAGTTTCAAGAGGTGGCGCGCGAGGTGCTGGCGGCGAACGCGCAACTGCTGGTGCTTACCAACTAACGCGGCAAGCTTCTTTACAGAGTTGCGGCCCAGTTCTTCCGGGGTCCCGATAGAACTCTGTCCCGTCGCCCACTGATCCGATGCATCTCTTCGTGCTCTTGAAGGATGTGCGACAGATCGTTTGCGGCTAACCTCGGGTTAGGGTCAACTTCAGGCCCGCGCGCTTCCGGGGTAACATCTTATCGCCAACCGCAGCAGATTCCGGCTGGAACTTTGGCGACGGTTTTGATTTAATGATGCGTTCCACTGTTGACTGAAGAGGAACTCCATGGCGAAAGCGAAGGTCAGAGTTGCGAAGAAGGCCGCCAGGCTTCAGCAGGCGGAAAGCTACAAGCACCCGGAATCCGAAAGCCCGATGCGGCCGGATGTGGGCACGCAGGCGCAGTTCAAGAAAAAGAAACCGCCCGTCACTTACCGCTACGACTCTTCGCTTTCTCCGGCGCTTGATTGGGACGGGCAGAATGGGACGCGGGAACTCGGCGAGTGGCTGCTTGCAGTGATCGAAGAAGCCGCTGCCCTGCCGCCACCCCACCGGTTCAAAGAACCGCGCCGCTTCTATTCCGGCAGGGACGCGAATGGAAAACCCAGAGAGTTTTGCTCCGTCACCGGCCTTCAAGACGCAATCGAGAGGCTCAAGGCGCTCTCGCAGCCGCTTTTGAACTGGACGAGCAAGGCGGAGCAGCTATCGTTTGACGTCCCCACCCTGCCGCTGTTTGTTCACGAGCGGCTTTCCACCAAAGCGATCATTGAGACCCTCACCAGCCACAAGCGCGACAAGCAGATGGATATGTACAGCCTGTTCGGGGACCCGCAGTACTCGATCACCGACCAGGTGCTGCGCGCTTACGAGCATCGGGACAAGTGGGTGAACCGGATGATTCTGGGCGATTCGCTGGTGGTCATGAATTCTCTTCTGCATTACGAGGGCCTGGGCGGGAAGGTACAGATGATCTACATGGACCCGCTGTATGGGGTGAAGTTCAAGAGCAATTTCCAGCCCATTGTGCGCAAGCGGGACGTGGCCCACGGCGATGATGAGGATATGACCCGCGAGCCGGAAATGGTGCAGGCGTACCGCGACACGTGGGAACTTGGCTTGCATTCATATTTGACCTACCTGCGCGACCGGTTCTTACTTTGCCGCGAATTGCTCGCGCCAAGCGGCAGTATCTTTGTGCAGATCAGCGATGAGAACCTGCACCATGTTCGTGAGGTAATGGACGGAGTATTTGGTCCTGAAAATTTCATTTGTCTCGTTGTATTCGTCAAGACAACAGGGTTCTCGGGGAAGACACTTTCGTCGATAGCTGATTTCATTCTTTGGTACGCAAAGGACGCAGAGCGGTTGAAGTACCGCCAGTTGTTCGGGCAGAAGGAGGCTGGCGAGGAGGGGGCGACGAAGTACAGGCCAGTCCGGGAACTTGGTTCCATACCGCCGGGGCGTTTCGAGTCAGAGCGTCTTGCAACAGTGGACCAACTGACTTCGCAAGGTGCGCTGGAGTCCGAACAGTCATTTGAATACGAGGGGCGAATTTGGCGTCCGCCAGCCGGAATGCACTATAAGACCACAGTGGAAGGCCTTGAACGTTTGGCCGAGGCTGGAAGGATTGTTATTGAAGGGAATTCGATAAGGTACGTGCGGTTCCTTGACGATTTTCCGGTATTCCCGCTCGCAAACATCTGGGAGGACATCGGTGGCATCCAGAGCCGAACGGAAGGAAAAATCTACGTCGTGCAGACGGCCCCCTTGGCAATCGAACGTTGCGTCCTCATGTCCACCGACCCCGGCGACTTGGTTCTCGATCCTACCTGCGGCAGCGGTACCACGGCCTACGTGGCCGAGCAATGGGGCAGGAGGTGGATCACGATCGATACGAGCCGGGTGCCCCTCGCGCTTGCCCGCCAACGCCTTTTGACCGCGACGTTCCCTTGGTACCAATTGAAGGACGAAGCGCGCGGCCCAGCGGGCGGCTTTGTCTATGTCCGCAAGCAAAACAAAAAGGGTGAAGAAATCGGTGGGATTGTACCGCACATCACGCTCGAATCCATCGCCAACAACGAGCCGCCGAAGGAAGAAGTGCTGGTGGATCGGCCCGAAGTGGACAACAAAACCACGCGGGTGACGGGGCCGTTCTGTGTGGAGGGAACGATACCCACACCCATCCCGGCTGACGCCGGGGATGACAAATCTCAGATTGCAGATTCCAAAGAAGGCGAAGCCACTTACGTTGACCGCATGCTCGAAGTGCTGCGCAAGTCGCCGGTGTTGCGCCTCAGCGGCAACCGCACCATGACGCTTCGCAACATCCGCCCACCGGCCAAAACGCTTTCACTTTCTGCGGAGGCGGTAGTGGAAGGAAATGGGATTTCTCCTTCCTTCGAGGCGTCCGGCGGCTCAAGGCGCGCCGAATCGGAGGAATCGCAGATTTCAGATTCCGGAGCCAATCCCGTGGCGCTGGTTTTCGGGCCGGAGAATGGCGCCGTCAGTGAGAGGTTAGTGCAGGAGGCTGCCAAGGAAGCTGCGCTCAAGAACTACACCCATCTCTACGTGATCGGCTTTGCCATTCAGCCCAACGCCCGCCAGTTGATCGAGAACTGTGATGCGGTGGCGGGCATCCCGGCTACGTACATTCAGGCGACGCCCGATTTGATGATGGGCGATTTGCGGAAGAACATGCGCAGCAGCCAGATCTTCAGCGTGTGCGGCTTGCCGGAGATCAAGATTCATAGGGTGGGAAAAGATGGCGGTGCGGCTTCCCGGAAACCAGCCGCTGGCGCGGAATCGCAAATTGCAGATTCCAAATTCCAGAGCACTGCTGGTGCGGGATCGCAGGTGGCAGATTCAAGATTGCAGGACGGCTGCTACCAGGTGGAATTGCTCGGGCTTGACGTGTTTGATCCAGTCACCATGGAAGTCCACCAGCGCCAGGGCGAGGACGTCCCGGCCTGGTTCTCGATACACATTACAACGGACTTTGTTTTCACGTTTCGCAGGGATTCTTCCCGCGCACCAGCGCCTGGGATAACCTGAAGAAAGCGCTGAGGGCGGAATACGAAGAAACGGTCTGGGATCATCTGGCCGGGACGATGAGCGCGCCGTTCGAGGCGGGCGAGCACCGGCAGATTGCTGTGAAAGTGATCGACGACCGGGGAAATGAACTCCTGGTGGTGAGGAGCCTCAGCGAGGCAAAGTAGCAGCAGGCCGATGAGGACGAGGCGCGATCTTATGGAACTGGTGTTGCGTGGCTGAATCGGAGCGCCGAGTTGTCTACCGGATTCATGCCGTCCAGAGAATGGCGGAGCGCGGGATTCTGGAGGAACACGTCGCGCGCGCCATCGCCGAAGGAAAGGTGATCGAAGACTACCCGAATGATAAGCCGTATCCCAGCCGTCTCTTGCTCGGATGGGCGGAAAATCGCCCCATTCACGTTGTGACAGCAACGGCGGAGCATGAAATAATCGTGATTACGGTTTACGAACCCGACCCGGGACTTTGGGAGCCCGGGTTCGAGCGGAGGCGCGAAAAATGAAATGTGCAGTCTGCAAGCACGGGGAGACGCGGCCAGGGCATACGACGGTGACGCTGGAGCGGGGCGGTGGAGCACTCGTTATCCGCAAAGTACCGGCGGAAGTGTGCGAAAACTGCGGTGAGGCCTACGTCAGCGCGGAAGTGACAAGAGCTCTGCTGGAATCCGCTCGTGAAACCCTAAAGGCAGGAGTTGAGGTGGATATTCGGGAGTTTGCACCCGCCTCGGTTTAGTCTATTTGGCGGCGGACAAGTGCACAACGGAGTAGCACCATGGCTGAGTACGCGGAAGTATCGCAGCCGATACTAAACTCGCCTTTTGAGAAGCCCAGCCGCTACTGGTACATCCAGGAAGGCAAGCAACCCGAGCTACGGGACGGCCGGCGCCCGCCGGTCGTCTTCCCGCCTCGGGATCAGAAAGAAGAGTGGACCGAGACGCCGCTGCTCCGGCGGTCGAAAGAATATCCGGCAGGTTACGAGATGGCGCTGGTGAGCCCGATCCGCGAGCGCCTGGAATCGTGGAGCGGGCAAGGCTTCCCGGCGTGACGCGCACCACGCTTGAGTTGCTGCGCTATTGGACGCGCGAAGGCCGCGAAAAGCGGCTGTTCTATGCCCAGCTCGAAGCCGCGCAGACGATGATCGAAGCCCGCCCGGACTTTCTGCAAGGCCTCAGCATCCCGCGGGATGAGCCGAGCGATGACCGCAAGGCCGAGGGGTATACGCGCGGCTTTTGCCTGCGCACAAGGAGATTATGTGAATGGCCGCATTGACCCGCCTATCGACCACGGAACAGCTTTTCGCCGCTCTCGAGGAGGCAAGGACGCGCACGCTGGAACTGATCGAGGATTTGAGCGACGAACAGATGATCGGACCACGGATGGAGATTGTGAACCCGCTCCGCTGGGAGATCGGTCATGTAGCCTGGTTTCAGGAGTACTGGGTGCTGCGCCACTCCCGTGGCCTGCCACCCATTTGGCCAGAGAGTGACAAGCTTTATGATTCCGCCCGCATCCCGCATGAGACGCGCTGGGACCTTCCGTTGCCCTCCAAGGCCGAAACTCTCAAATACGTACGGCAGGTCCTTGACCGCATCATCCATCCCTCTTATTCAGCAAAGCAGGTCACAAAGGAAACGAACGGTTACAGCGAAGAGTACTTCTTGAGACTCGCCCTGTACCACGAATATATGCACGCCGAAGCCATCACGTATACCCGGCAGACGCTGGCCTATCCTGCGCCGCGCATTGGTATAGCCGGGTCTCGGAAGAATGAGAACCCGAGTGGCCAATTCCAGAGCCTTGGCGATATCGAGATTCCCGGTGGATGGTTTCTGCTGGGTAGCGGGCCGGACGTGCCCTTCGTTTTTGATAACGAGCAATGGGCGCACGAGGTTTTTGTAGAGCCTTTTCGGATTGCGCGGGCGGCAGTGACAAACGCGGAATTCATGGATTTCGTGGAGGATGGCGGATACCGGCGGCGCGAATGGTGGTCTTCCGAAGGCTGGGCCTGGCGCGAAACGGTGCACGCCGAACATCCGGTCTACTGGCAGCAGGAAGCAAACGGGCGCTGGCTGCGGCGGAATTTTGATACATGGGTGAAACTCGAAGAGCGCCATCCGGTGCTTCATGTCAACTGGTATGAGGCCGAGGCTTATTGCCGATGGGCGCATCGGCGCTTGCCGACTGAAGCGGAATGGGAGATGGCGGCGAGCGTGGAACCTGCAGCATCGGACTCAAGCTCAGTGAACTCTGCCTTGAGAGCTTTCCCCCGGAAGCGGTTGTACCCCTGGGGCGATGATTCACCCACGCCGGACCGCGCCAATCTGGATTGGTACTCCATGGGTTGCGTGGAGGCAAGCGCCTTGCCTGCCGGTGATAGTTCCTTCGGCTGTCGGCAGATGATCGGCAATGTGTGGGAATGGACGGCCACCGAATTTGGTCCTTATCCTGGCTTTTCGGCCGGCCCTTACAAGGAGTATTCCGCTCCCTGGTTCGGCGATCACAAAGTCTTGCGCGGAGGATGCTGGGTAACACGCTCAGGGCTGATTAGTAATAATTATCGCAATTTCTATAAGCCTCATCGCCGCGATGTGTGGGCTGGCTTCCGCACCTGCGCGTTATAGTACGCGGTTTGATCAGCAGGGAGGACCCAATTGTTTTGCCACTTCGCGGGGTGCCTCCTGGCGGGGACAACGAGTCGTAGAGTGTCTGGAATGCGAGACTCTGCGCTGCTATCCGCTGAGGAGGGCATGGCGCGGCAGAAACGCAACCCAAGCTGAATCTCCAATTCCGGATTTCAAAAAATAGCGTTTACGTAAACTAGCGGCAGCTCGCAAAGCAAAGACCTTTGTGGAGCGCGTGAAATTTCATGGTCAGTCGCAGAAAGCAGTCAGGAGAATTCCGATGAGGCTCCGTATCAACTGTATGGTTGCTCTGATTGGGCTGGCAGCCGGAGTGCTTTGGGGTCAACACACACCTTCGCCTGCCTTACTGGTGCTGGCCAAAAGTGATCAGGCGCTGGCCATTGTCGATCCAGTCACCTTAAAAGTGGTGGCTCACGTGCCAGCCGGGCCTGACCCGCATGAGGTCGTTGCTTCTCCTGACGGGAGACTGGCTTTCATCTCGAATTACGGCTTTGGTGCGTACCACACAATTTCCGTAGTCAATCTGCCTGCACAGAAAGCGCTGCCTCGGATAGACCTGGGCATCCTCTTGGGCCCGCACGGCCTGGCTTTTGCTGGGGGCGAACTGTACTTTACTGCCGAGGTGAATGAGGTGTTAGGCCGGTATAATCCTCTCACCCGCAGAATCGATTGGATACTGGGCACCGGCCAGATGCGCACGCACATGATCGAAGTTTCCAGAAATCTCGATCACATTTACACGTCAAACGTAAACTCCGGAACCATCAGCATCATTGAAAAAGTAACCGCTAGACCAGGGCCATTACCTTTGCCCAGGGTAGGCGGTCAAAGGGCCCTGCTGCCTGCCGGACCGGGCGGGCCCGGCCCGCATCCGTCCCGGGTATTTTGGCGGCAAACTGTGCTGCAAACGGGTGTGGGCACCGAGGGCTTCGATATTTCACCCGACGGCAGTGAACTGTGGTCTGCCGCTTCGCAGAACGGGACGATCTCCATCATTGATATTGGCACGAAGAGAATTGTTCAGACATTGCAGGCGCACCTCCAGGGCGCCAACCGAGTCCGGTTCACGCCCAACGGCAAGTACGTGTTCGCCTCCAGCCTGTTGGGCGGGGAGAGAGGAGATCTGGCCATCTTCGATGCGCACACACGCAAGCAGGTTGTGCGGATGGCGCTCGGCCATGGGGCAGCGGGAATTCTGATGCAGCCCGATGGTTCGCGCGCTTACGTCGCATGCAGCCCGGATAATTATGTCGCCGTGATCGATCTGAGCACTTTGAAAGTAATCGGTCGTATTTATCCGGGAAAGGGACCCGACGGGATGGCTTGGGCTGTGCAGAGGTAGCCCGTTGTGTTGGAGGGAACTGGCACTTTACTGAATAACCGTTCTCAGCCAGACACTTGACTACAGGTGGCTCCCCACCGCCGGTTTTTTATTTCGGTTGCCTCGGCGGTGGGGACGCCACCGTGGCAGCGAATCCTCCTGCCTTTGCGTATCGTCGGGGATTCGCTATCGAGGTGGCAAGGGGCCTTCGTTCGCCTGAGAAAGCCCATGAAAATCGGGATTGTGACTCCAGCGCCTCCGCGGTCTCTTTATGGAAACCGGATTACGGCGCTGCGCTGGGCAAAGATTCTTAAAAGCCTGGGCCACCGGATCACTCTGATGCAAACTTATGGCGGGGAAACTTACGACCTTCTGGTTACCCTGCACGCGCGCCGAAGTTATCCTGCTATCCGCCAGTTCAGCCGCGAGCATCCGCAGCGGCCCCTGATTGTTGCGCTTACGGGAACCGATCTCTATCGCGATCTTGCGCGCAGCCGAAAGGCGCAGCAGTCTCTCGATCTTGCAACGCGCATTGTGACGCTCCAGCCCAAGGCATTTGAGGCGTTGAAGCCAGAATGGCGTGAAAAAACGCGCGTGATCTATCAATCCGCCCGCGCACCGAGCCAGCGCGGCATCAGGGGGCGCTCGAATCAAGACGTTCGCACCTTCGATGTCTGCGTTGCAGGGCATTTACGCCCGGTCAAAGATCCATTCCGCGCAGCGCTCGCCGCGCGACGACTTCCTCCATCCTCCCGCATCCGCATCCTTCATTTAGGCGCGGCCATGACACAGGCCATGGCCGCGCACGCGCGTTCGGAGATGAAAGTAAACCCGCGCTACCGGTGGCTCGGTGAAAAGCCTTCCGGACAAGTCTGGCGCATTCTCCGGCAAAGCAAACTTTGCGTGCTTTGTTCCAAGCTAGAGGGGGGCGCCAACATTCTGTCAGAAGCGATTGTTGCCGGCACGCCGGTGATTGCTTCCCGCATTCCAGGATCAGTCGGCATCCTCGGCGAAGATTATCCCGGCTACTTTACCGTGGGCTGCACCGATGAGCTTGCCACGCTGCTCGCGCGGGCAGAACGCGATTCGGCCTTCCTGAGTACACTCCGGAAACGTTGCCGAAAGCTTCGCCCGCTGTTCGCTCCAGCGCAGGAAAGAGCTGCGTGGCGCAATCTGTTGGCAGAGCTTTGCGCCTCGCAAAGATCATGAACTTCAGATCCCCCCTTCTGGCGAGCTGGGCGCACCGTCGTTAATCCTTCTCCCACCCTGGGCGTTGACGTGCTATATTCCACCTTCTGCCCCCTGGAGGAGGCTCAGCTTGTCAACATTCAAGCCCTTTGTTCCGCATGATTCAACCGAGCGTGAATTCACATTCAAAGCCGTTATCGCCGGCATTTTGATGGCGTTCGTTTTCGGGGCGGCCAATGCCTACCTGGGGATGAAAGCCGGCCAGACGGTTGCCGCAACCATTCCCGCCGCCGTCATCGCGATTGCGCTGTTTCGTCTGCCTTTCTTTCGGGGCGGAGTGTTGGAGCAGAACATTGCGCGCACGGCGGCTTCCGTTGGTGAAGCGCTCGTGGCGGGCGCTATTTTTACCATTCCGGCCTTCCTGATGGTGAACGTCGGCGGCCATCGACTCTGGGTAGACCTCCGCGCACATTTCTGGGTGAGCGCCATGATCCTGCTTGCGGGAGGATTACTCGGCATCTTTTTCATCATCGTGCTGCGCCGTCCGCTCTGTGTGGAATCCGACTTGCCCTTTCCAGAAAGCACGGCCAGCGCTGAAATCGTGAAGGCTGGTCAGATCGAAGCAGGCGCCGCCGATGCCCCTCGGTACATCTTTGGGGCCATGGGCCTTGGCGCGCTGCTGCAAGTGCTGAAAGATGAGAAGGGCCTGCAATTCTTTAAGGACTCTGTTTCGTTTTTCGCCGGCTTTCCCAAGTCAGTTATCTCTTATTTCGGTTTCGAGAAGCAGACTATCGGAACCGTGGCATATACCGGGGGTGTCGCCTACACCACTCCGTCGGCTTCTCCGGCGCTCATCGGCATCGGCTATATCATTGGCCCCCGGCTTTCGGCCATCACGTTTTGCGGTGGAGTACTGGCCTGGTTGCTGCTTATCCCCCTGGTGCTCTTTATTGATCCAGACCTGCCGCGTCGCCTGGGGGGAACCATCCCGGGCGGCATCGCGCCCTGGGATGTGCTGAGTTACACCGTCTGGTACAACGTCGTACGCCCAATCGCGGTGGGCGCAATGCTGGTGGGCGCCGTCTACACGCTCTACCGGATGAGAGAATCGATTCTGCGCTCCATTCGAGGTGCGTTTGAAGCCTCGGGCAAGGGCGGACGCCTGACGGCGGGATGGACGCGACTGGATATCGATATCCCCATCCGATGGATCATCACGGCGATCGTGGCGCTGGTAATTCCCATCGCCGTCATTTACCAGCACTTTGCCCACAGTTGGAACGCTGCGATTCTGGCCGCGCTGGTGATGACCGGAAGCGGATTCTTTCTGGCGGCAGTCGCCGGCTACCTGGTCGGGCTCGTGGGTTCTTCCAATAATCCTGTCTCCGGCCTCACGCTGGTGGCGCTGGTGGTTGCAGCGCTCCTGATGGTGGGCATCGGCGTGAAAGGCATTGGCGGTGTTGCGGCAGTGCTGGGTGTGGCCTCCGTCGTTTGCTGTGCGTGCTGCGTTTCCGGCAGCCTCATGCAGGATCTCAAAGCCGGATACATCCTGGGCGGTACTCCATGGAAAATGGAACTGGCGGAAATTTTCAGTGTTACGGCCCTGGCTTTCTTCCTGCTTTTTCCCATTATTGTGCTGAATCAGGCGAATCTGAACACCGGCGGCATCGGTGGCCTGGCGTTGCCTGCCCCGCAGGCCGGTCTGATGGCCCAGCTTGCGCAGGGCATTGTGGGCGGACAAATGCCCTGGGGTCTGCTGCTGATGGGCGTTATGCTGGGGATCGCACTGGTGATGATCGAGGCGCCGTCGCCGATGCTGGTGGCTGTGGGAATGTACTTGCCGCTTGAAACCACTTCAGCCATTTTTCTGGGTGGTGTGCTGAAATGGGTGGCGGATGGCGTAGCACGAAGGCGCCGGGGCACAGCAGAGCAGAAAGCAAAATACGAGGAGCGCGGTACCCTGATTGCTTCTGGCTTCATTGCCGGGGAAGCGATTATGGGGATCATTCTGGCGACGATCTTCATTACCGGAATCCCGTCCATTACGTATCTCTTTACTGGCCACGCGCAATTCTCGTTTGTGCCACGCTGGGGCGGTTGGCTGTCACTGATTGTCTTTGCCGTCATTGCCTATTGCCTGATCAGCATTCCGAATAAGGTGTTTCGCAAAACGTAATGCGCTTCCGACGGCTTTTATGGGTTAGTTGGCGGAAGCCTGTAAAGGAGTTTATAGGCTCACGGGCCGCGGGCTTTAACCGTTGGCTGAAAAGTTCTTTGTTCTACTCATTTCGGGCGAAGCGAGAAATCTCGAACTTAATAAGGAGAATTCATGATACGCGCTCAATGCTTATCAGTTTTGCTGGGACTCGCGCTTACCGTTGCCGGCACTTTTGCCGCCGGTGGCCCCTCCGCGAAGCCGGGGATTCGTACGCGCATTTTTGGAAGGATGCCAGACGGCGAGGTGATACGCCTTTATACGCTCACCAGCCCCAAAGGCATGCAGGTGGGGATCATCAATTACGGTGCGAGGATCGTTTCAATCGTCGTGCCCGACCGTCATGGGAAGATGGCCGATGTGGTCCTCGGCTTTGATGACTTACAGGGCTATCTTGGCAAGGATCCCTTTTTTGGGGCCACCGTGGGCCGTTATGCCAATCGCATCGCCAAAGGCCGATTCAAGTTGGATGGGGTTGAATATAAACTACCCATCAATGATGGCCCCAACAGCCTGCATGGTGGGATAAAAGGCTTTGACAAGCGGGTATGGAAGGCGCACGAGCTTTCGCAAACCCCGCCGGCGCTCGAACTCACTTATCTGAGCAAGGACGGCGAGGAAGGCTATCCAGGAAATCTTTCGGTGAAAGTTGTCTACCGGCTGACAAACGATAATGCCCTACACATTGAGTACACCGCGACGACTGACAAGGATACGGTGATCAATATGACGAATCACTCTTACTTCAACCTTTCGGGGCAGGGAAGTGGAAGTATCCTGAATGAAATTCTGATGATCAATGCGGATCGGTTCACCCCGATCGATGCTACCATGATTCCCACCGGTGAGCTTCGCAGTGTGGCGGGGACTCCCTTTGATTTTCTCAAACCCACTCCCATTGGCGCCCGCATCAACGAAAATAACCAGCAGTTGAAGTTTGCCAAAGGCTACGATGATAACTTCGTCCTGAATCGCAAGGGGCCTGGCCTGGTGCTGGCGGCGCGGGTGGTCGATCCGCAATCTGGGCGGGTGCTCGAGACCTGGACGACTCAACCGGGAGTTCAGTTTTACACCAGCAATTTTCTCGACGGCAGCATTCTCGGGAAAGACGGCAAGGTCTATGGTTATCGCTCCGCATTCACGCTGGAGACTCAGCATTTTCCTGATTCGCCCAATCATCCGAACTTCCCGTCTACGGAACTCAAGCCCGGACAGACATATCAGGAAGTCACGATTTATAAATTCTCAACGATCCGATGATCATTCTGACTCTGCTTTGGCGTCGCGGCGGGCAGGATCGATGTGGTAGGCCACGAGTGTCTCCGGCCAGAAGGTGACCCTGACTCGGGCAATACGGCTGGTGGGGAAAAGTTTCTGCAACCTGCGGGCAGAAAGCAAAGCGAGTTCCTGAAGCGCGCCTTTGGGGATATGGGTTCCGAGCAGGCGATTATAGGGTCGCTGCATCCAGGAAGGCATGAACTGGATGAAAGGCAGGTGGTAATGACTTTCAAAGGGAAACCAGTAATTGGGTGTCGTCACAAACCAGCTTTTACCCACGCGCATCACTTCTTCAGCAAACCGCTTCTGGCGGCCTTCGCCTAATATATGTTCGATGACGGCATTGGAAAACACCAAATCAAAACTCGCATCGCGGAACGGCAGGGAGCAGCCGTCAAAGACCACATAGCATGGTTTGGGATAGTAATTCCGTGCACTTGAGACCTCTTGAAGGTCATAACCCCCGGCGGTGATTCTTTCTGGGTAGGGGTATACGTCCTCAAAAGTATAACGAAGAAAGACTTCACCGCTCGCGCCGATATCGAGCACGCGATCCTCGGGCGTTGGTCGGAAGAGGGACCGAAGAAGCTCAAACTTTCTGGCGCGTGAGCGATGGCTGAATTGCTTCAGCAGTCGCCGAAATGTGGAATCAGGCATGGATGACGGGCTGCTTAGGGGTTGCCGTTTTTGACGAGCTTCGAATAGTAACGCGCTGCTCCCACGAGGTTCTCCGCAAAGTCGCGCAGCCGCCGATCCGCAGCCTGAATTCCGGCATCGCCGCATTCGTAGATGATCTCGATAGCATGCAGGGCCATTTCGCGATATTCTCGCCTCTCTGCGGAAGATAAAGGTCCCTCTCTTTGAGAAGCATTTTCAGGCCGTTCACGCGGAGCGCTGCGTCTTTCGGCGCGAATACGAAAGGCCATCCGAGTCTCCTCGTTAGGGCAGAGCTGAAGTAACCTGATGAGCCAATCACCGCTGGGAATGAGATCTCCCGCTTCCCATTTTTGATAAGCCGGCAGGCTGCATCCAAGGATTTGGGCCATCACTTCCGGCGATCTGCCCAGGGCCTGGCGCAAATTGCGAATTGCCGCGGCGAGATCGATTTCGCTGAACGTAAACCTGTCATCCGTCACGGGGCGTCTCCTTCATTCTATGGTAATTTTCGGCGGATTGGAGCGATTCGTGAACTTTTCACAGTGAGGGTCCACTTCGGAGAAGATATGCGTTCTCGAACATGTTATCCTCGGCTTTGGAGAGAGTAGAAGTGCGATCCATTGCAATCATCGGCGGCGGGCCGGCGGGCTCCATGACGGCTGAAAGGCTCCTCCGCGCAGGAATTTCCAGGAACCGGCGGAAGCGAGATTGGCATGTGATGGTGTTTGAGGAAAGGCGGGGCTGGGAAAAACCTTGCGGTGGCGGGCTGCCTGCAAAAGCGCTCGTTCGCTACCCTTTTCTGCTTGAAGCCTCTGAACCGCACACTGTTATTCGGGAAGCCGAATTCATTGCCGGTGGCGGCGAGGCCGTGCGGTTCAATCTCCGCATGCCGATTGTCATCTATTCCCGCTCGGTGTTGAACAATCTTCTATTGCAGCGCGCTGAGTCGTCTGGGGCGCAGATTATTGCGGACCACATCAGGAGTTTCTGTCGCGACGGCAGGCGATGGAAGCTCCAAGGTCGGAATCATGCCTACCCCGCAGACTTCCTGGTGCTGGCTGGCGGTGCGCGCAGCCCATTGCGCTCTTTCCTGGCTCCCCGGTTCCAGTCAGGGGATTTTATGCTGACCTACGGCTATTACGTTCCAGCTTCTGATTCCCTGCTGCGCATTCAGTTCTTCGCGAATTTTGAGGGTTATGCCTGGGCCTTCCCGCGAACCGACCATCTCTCGGTCGGCATCTGCGGCAACCTGAACGAAAATGGCATGGCGGCGCTGCGCGAGCGGCTTCACAGTTTCATGAAAAATTTTGGCTATTCAGCTGAGGCAGCGCCGGTTTTCAGCCACCTGCTTCCTGCGCTGGGTTCAGAGGGCTGGAACAAGCTGGAGCTTTCAGGCGAGGGATGGGCGATGAGCGGCGATGCCGGAGGCCTGGTAGACCCGCTGACGGGCGAAGGAATTTATTTTGCCATGCGGTCCGGGGAACTGCTGGCGGAGTCGCTCCTCGATGACACTCCACAGAGCTATCCTGCGCGCATCTGGCGTGAATTTGGTCGAAGGTTAGCGATGGGTGCTCGGCTTGCGCCACGCTTTTATCACGGCGACTTCCTCGGCAGGCCTTCCACGACGCGTCTCGTCGAATTCTGCTCACGCAGTCCCGCCTTTATGAACCTGTTGCAGGAGTTGCTGGAGGGAACGCAATCCTACACCAGCCTGCCCAGGCGCGCTTACCAGACCTTTGCCAAAGGTGCATTTCAGATGGTTGTGGGGGCCGCGAGCCGAAAGCTCTTGGCTCTGAACGATCTGATGAGAGCGCGAGCTTAGCAGTGTTCTATGACCGCCGGAGCCAAAGGTCGAGGAGGGTGCAAGCTGCGCGGCCGCGTTTGAGCCTTATCCGAATACCTGAGAATCTTGGCGCGTGATCTTCAGTTTCCGCATCCTGGATTGCAGCGTAGTCCGCTTCATGCCGAGTCGCGCTGCCGCCCCGTTTGGACCGCCTATCACCCCCTTCGTCTCGCGCAGAACACGCAAGATGTGTTCGCGTTCCGCTTCTTCAAGCGTTTTAGGGGAGGCGGACGCATCCGGGCGCGCAGGTCTCAGCTCCGTCAGGGGAATATAAAGAGCTGAAGTCTGGGTCAGGATCACCGCGCGCTCAATCAGATTTTCCAGTTCGCGCACGTTTCCGGGCCAGTGATATTCCATCAGCGCAGCCATGGATTCAGCAGGAATCACTTCAATGCGCTTATTCATCCGGCGCGAATATTTCTGAGCAAAATAACGCACCAGCAAGGGAATATCCTCCGGGCGCTCGCGAAGCGGTGGGACTGCGATCGGGAAAACATTCAGGCGGTAGAAGAGGTCGCTGCGAAAGCGATGCTCTTCCACCATGCGGGCCAGATCCTGATTGGTGGCTGCAACGAAGCGGACGTCCACCCGAATGGTTCTGGCGCTGCCCAGTCGTTCAAACTCCTGTTCCTGGAGCACACGCAGGAGCTTGGGCTGTAATTCAAGAGGAATATCTCCGATTTCATCGAGAAACAGAGTCCCCCGATGAGCGAGTTCAAACCGACCGATCTTTTGCATGATTGCGCCGGTGAAGGCTCCGCGCTCGTGCCCAAAGAGCTCGCTTTCAAGTAGCCCGGAAGGAATGGCCGCGCAATTGATCTTGACGAACGTACGTTCCCGCCGTTGGCTGAGATTGTGAATGGCGCGGGCGATGAGTTCCTTCCCGGTTCCAGTCTCTCCCAAAATCAAAACTGTTGAGTCAGTTGGCGCCACAGTTTCTACCTGTCGGAGCGCGCGTTTTAGTGCCAGGCTTTCGCCCACAATCTCCTCAAAGTTGTACTCCGTGCGAATTTCATCTTCCAGGTAAAGTTTCTCCTCCGCCAACTGGTCCTTGAGATTGGCAATCTGCTGGTAGGCCAGTGCGTTTTCCACCGCGATCGCCACCGGATTGGCGGCATGAGCAAGCAGATCAATTGCATCCGGCGAGAACGCATCGGGCTGGAGACTTGCCACATTCAGCGTACCTAATACGCGGTCGCGGCTGATCAAAGGAATAAAAGCCGCTGATTTCAGCCCTTCTTCCAAATGTAATTGCACAACTTCAGATTGTCGGAGGCGCTCCATATCCTCCGGGGTTGCGATGTAGGGCTTTCGGGTCATCACCGCTCGCCCTGGAAGAGCGCGCTCCACTTTCTCCACCATCTGTTCCTGGACCAGCCCCTTGCTGGCAGGAAAATCCAGCGCGTAGAGCCGCAAGCGTTCCTGATCTGGTTCGAGCAGGCATAGGCTGGCATAGTCGTGTTTGACAACGCGGCGCAGGCAGGCTGAAATGGCAGGGAAAAGCTCACCAATATCGAGGTTGGAGACCAACGCCGTGGTCATTTCAAGCAGCGCCTGCAGGTGATCGCGCTCGCGCGCCAGTTGCCGCTGATAACATTGCGCGCTGGCATAGTTCAGTGTATTGTCGACCGCAACGGCCACCAGCCGGGCGACTTGGCGAAGAAACACCAAGTCTTCCTCGCTGTAAGCATTCTGCTGTGAACTCCCAAAACCCATCGCGCCCAGACGGCGCTGCGCGGTGGTCAGTGGCAGCATGCAAACGGATTGCACTCCCCGCTGGCACACTAACTCTCTCACTTTCGGAAAGCGGGTCTCTAGTTCATCCCGCGAGAAAATGAAGGATTTCTGTGTTTTCCAGACCAGCCCTCCGGGCGATTCTTCAACCTGTAATTGCAAGCAGGGAGGATCCGTAGCCTCGCTCAGGCGTTCCTCAAGAGCATGAAGGCGCATGGTGTTGCTCTCCGCGTCATGGAGCACAATAAACAGGGAATCGAACTGAACAATTTTCTGAAGAAGCTCGGCGAGACTGCGAAAGAGTCCGGGCAAATTACGATTGAGCGAGATGGCTTCCGCCACTTCCAGCAACGCCCGATGGCGTTCCAGTTCTGCAGTGGACTCCGCTACCGGCGCGATGGTCACAGATTCAGCCATAGATACTCGAGGATAACATCCGAAGGGGCCCTACTCAAGGAGGGCAAGCCGTTGGCATCGAGCATAGCGGCTGGGCAAGCCAAACCATTCCGCCAACCAGTGATTCAATTGTCAGATGTCCGGCGAGCACTGCTTTGGCTGTGACCCAAGATGAAGGCGAAGAGATGAAAGCTCAGACGTTCAGGACCAGTAACAGCAGGATGTAAATCCAAAGTCCATACATGAAGTGCCAGTAGAGGGCCGTTCCATCCAGGAGGGAACGGCTCCTATGTCCCTTGGCGATGCCCGGGCCGCGGAGCGCCACGAGCGCCAGCGCAAAGATTCCGCCCAGCAGGTGCAAACCGTGAGCGGCGGTGAGAAGGTAAAAGAAAGAACTGCTGGGATTGGTTGCCAGATAAATTCCCTGCTCAACCAGTTGCTTCCAGGCCATGAGTTGGCCCGCAATGAAAGCAATTCCCAGACCCAGAGTGATGTAAATCCAGACGAGGAAGCGGCGTGAAAGCCCCGCCGTTAAAGAGCCGCGGGAAAATTCCAGCGTCAGACTGCTGACGAGAAGGATGACGCTGTTTACATAAACAATGTGGGGCAGCGTGGTGGGAACCCAGTTATGGGACGAACCTTTCAGAATGATCCAGACGCTGGTGAGGGAGGCGAAAAACATGACAATGGCCAGGATCGCCACCCACACCCCGCTCAACGAAACGCTGGCCGGAATCGCGCCTCCTGAATTCCAGCCGTCTCCACCGCCTCCGAAGCCGTCGTCATCCGATCCATTCCCAAAGCCGCCGGTATCCTTCTCAGGGATTTCTCTTTCTTGGGTTGGAGTCAAGAGTGAACTGCCCATGTGCCTCACCCTGCCCTATCCAGTAAACACCTATTCGCTGACTCCCCTACTTTAGCGCGCTCTGGGGAGGGATTCAAACACCAAGTTGTCTGCCAATCGCATAACCTCGAAGCACTTTGCCGATTCTAACAGTCTGTCGAGAAATAGTTCTGAATCTTGTTGTTCCGACCCAGAGTAAAGCGATGGGAAGAAATCTCGTTCTGGAAAAAGGCTTAGGAGATTCCCTGTCACCTTTGGCTGCTCAGAAGGGCAGGGTCGGGGTTTTTCAGTAGTCGGCTGGATTCCTATAACTCGGTACTAAAGGTTTTCGCGGGCGAGCAGTTCTTCCACGGTCTCGCGTTGCCGGATCAGGCGGGCATGGTCTTTGTAAACCATGACTTCAGCGGGGCGGGGACGGGTGTTGTAATTCGAGGCAAGCACGTAACCATAGGCACCGGCAGTCAGGATGGCCAGCAGATCGCCCGGCTGAGTTTCTGGAATTTCCCGGTCCTGAGCCAAAAAGTCTCCCGTCTCGCAGAGCGGGCCCACCACATCGGCACAAAGCCTGCCGTCCGACCCCTGGCGGAGAGGCACAATCTCATGGAAGGAGCCGTAAAGCGCGGGCCGCACCAGGTCATTCATGCCGCAGTCGACCACCACAAAATTCTTGTGCGGGCTTCGCTTCACGTAAAGCACGCGCGTCAGCAGCAGACCAGCATCACCCACAATGGCCCGGCCGGGCTCAACCACCAGCCGATAGGGCGTGTTGCGGATTCGCGCTTCGAGTCCGCTCGCAAGCCCGTCTAATTCCAGAGGAGCCTCATCCGCATAACGAATCCCGAAGCCGCCACCGAGGTCGAGGTGTTCAATCGAAATTCCGCTGGCGCACAGGCTGTCCGCCAGTCCCTTGATTTCATCGAAGGCTTTCAGGAAGGGATCGATATCCAGAATCTGCGAACCGATGTGGCACGCAACGCCACGAATCTCAAGTTCCGGTAAACTCGCGGCGCGACGGTAAAGCTCAACCGCGTCTTCTTTAGGGACGCCGAACTTGTGAATCGTCTGGCCGGTGGAAATGTAAGGATGAGTCTCGGCTTCGACGTCCGGGTTGATGCGAATCGAGACGGGTGCCCGGCACCCCTGATGGCGAGCGCGGCTGGCCACCAGGTCCAACTCGCCTGCCGACTCAATATTGAACATCAGGATGCCGGCCGCCAGCGCTGCATCCACTTCAGACTCCGTTTTCCCCACGCCGGAAAAGACAATTTTTTGAGGGGTTGCTCCCACCTTGAGCACGCGCGCGAGTTCACCGCCGGAAACAATGTCAAAGCCTGAGCCGGCCTCGCGTAGCAGGTGAAGAATGCCCAGGTTGGAATTTGCCTTGACTGAGTAGCACACCAATGAAGAAACCCGTGACAGGTTCCGTTCAAAAGTGTGGAAATTCTCCAGAATGGCGGATTGGCTATAGACGTAGAGCGGTGTTCCATATTGCCGGGCAAGCGATTCGAGAGAGGTTTCTTCGCAAAAGAGCTTCCCCGTACGGTATTCAAGGTATTTGTTGAATGAGAGTTGCATCAATGTGTAGCGACTGGAAGCTATTTCAAGACTTCGCTCTGCTGGTCTAACAGGCTACGGAAAAAACTGAGGGCTATCATGCTGGGCCCGTTCGCTGTCATCCCAAACGGAAGTGACGCAGTGGTAAGTGATGGGTGGCGAATGCCAAGCAAAGAATCGGTTTGCGCGCTTGGGCAATTTTTATCTCTTGCCACTGTTCCCTCATCAATCATCACTTCTGTGTTGACTCCTCGTCCCCTTCGGCTCTTCGAAATGACGGTATGGATGCGTTTCTCACCCAACCGTTCAGTCTACCTTATCGCGCCCTGACCACAAGCAGCGTCTGGTCATCTCGAGGAGCGCGACCCTGCTCGAATTTAGCGATCTCCGCGAAGACCTTTTTGATGACTTCGCCCGCCGCGCGATGCGCATTCTCTTGCAGGATCTGTTCCAGGCGATCTCCGAATTCCTCGCGCCGAGGATTCACAGCCTCGAGAAGCCCGTCCGAGAACATCGCCAGCAGGTCACCCCTTTCCAATTGAAGCGACGTTTCTTCATGCTCCACATGGTCCAGCAATCCCAGGGGAATGCCCTCTGCGCGAATGGAATGCGCGCGTCGCCCGCGCACGAGGATAGGAAGCGGCATTCCGGCATTCGCCAGGCGCAGGATTCTAGACTTCGGGTCCCAGATGCAATAGGTCAGTGTGATGAAATGTCCTTCAATCTTTCGCTCCACGAGAAGGGTATTCAGCTTTTTCAGCATAGCGGGCGGGCTGAGCCGCTGCGGCACGAGGCTGCGCAACGTGCCGATGGCAAGCGCGCCGTAAAGCGCGGCCGGTGCGCCCTTGCCGCTGACATCGCCGATGGTCAATACGTGGCGATCTTTGCCGTAGTTGAGGAAATCATAAAGATCGCCTCCCAGTTCGCGCGCCGGACGAAACCGTGCGGCAACCTCCAGTCCGGGAATTTCAGGATTGGGAGGCGGCATCAGGTGCGCCTGGATTTCTCGCGCGCGTTCTAGGTCGCGCTCCATCCGGGCTTCGCTGCGCACCACGCGCTCATAGAGGCGCGCGTTTTCAATGGCAATGGCGATTTGCGGAGCCAGCGTCGAAAAAATGCGCACGTGCTCCTCAGTAAAGTAGCCCTGCTGCGCGCTCACCATATCCACCACCCCGATTACACGGTCGCGATAGATCAGCGGCACGGCCAGTTCCGATCGCATTTCCGGATCAACAAAGACAGCGCGGGGATCTTCCGCAACATTGGGGACAATCACGGGTCGCCGGGAAGCCCCGGCCGCGCCGACAATCCCTTGCTCATAGTGCACCGTGAACTTCTCGGGTGTGCTCTGCTCCTGCTTCACGGAGATGACGGCATTGAAGGTGCGTGAGGCCTCATCCGCCAGCAGGATGCTGAATCGATCGTAGTGAATCAGCCGCTTGGTTAAAGCCGCAATCTTGCGCAGCAACTCATTCAGCACGAGGACAGAACTGAGCTCCCGGCTGATTTCATTGAGCAATTGCAGCGTGCGCGCCTGCCGCTGACTGCGCCGATAGAGACGTGCATTTTCAATGGCAGCGGCGATGCGTCCGCCCAAAAGCTCCAACAGGTTCTGGTGCTGCTCGGTAAAGAAATCCGGCCAGGGGGCCTCCAGATCCATGACGCCGATGACGCGATTCTTAAAGATCAGCGGCACGGCCAGCTCCGAGCGCACAGCCGGCAACGACTGGATGTAAGCAGGATCTTTCGAAACGTCATTCACCAGCACCGAGCGTCGTGTCTCAACAGCCCGGCCCACAATGCCTTCGGTCACTTTAATTCGCAAGTCACGCGTGCCTTGCGGGTGCCCCACGCTGAAACGGACGCTGAGTTCCTGAGTCTTTTCATTAAGCAAAAGAATGGCAAAAATCTCATAATCGATGACGCTCTTCACCATTTCGGCGATGCGCGTCATCAGCTCATCGAGATCAAGGGTCGTGTTGAGCCGCTCACTGACTTCGAGCAGAAGGCTCAACAACTCAGTCAACTCCAGCGGCTTTGAAGTGGTTTTGACTGTCTCAACCATGGCCTTGCTCAGTGACTTGAAATGTGCATGAGGAGATCCGGGATCCCTCCGCCGAAGAGCCTCAGCCGACTGCAGTCGGCCGTTGTCGTCTTCTTTGAACGACGCCTTATAGCAGTCCGTCAGATCATCCGTGGGACGAAAATGAACAAAGATATTCTAGCATAGGGGTCTTCGGAAGCCTGTGATCCGAGGGAAGCAGAGATCGTAGTGCCGCCCCCCCCGGGGCACCACCTTTCAAGGCCGGCAAGCTGCCAGCGCTAGGCAAGAACATCACCGGATTCTGTAATCTTCAGTCAGGCAGTCTCCCGGAGCCTTGCTGCGTTCGCAGAAGCCTGCCGCACTTTTCACGTGATTTCCCGGCCTGCCTTATAATGTGAGGGAATGTTAATTCTTGCCTTTGACACGACCAGCGAGTGGGGCGGTGCGGGAATTTTTCGCGATGGCGAATGTTTGGCGACCGCCGCGCATGATGGGCAGGCCAACTATTCTGTTTTCCTCTTTCAGGAAGTCGAAAGAATCCTGGAAGAGAGCGGCATTCGCCTTGAGGACATTGATTTGTTCGCTGCGGCGAAAGGGCCAGGCTCGTTCACAGGCATCCGCGTCGGTTTGGCCGCAGCCCAGGGATGGGCTAACGCTTTTGGCAAACCCTTGCGCAGTGTCTCGGTTTTTGAGGCGATGGTGGAGCAGGCAAAGCCGGAAACGGATTATGCCGTCTCTCTTCTGGACGCGCGTCGTGGAGAATTTTATGCTGGAATTTTCCGCTCCGATCCACCAAAGATGCCATCCAACGGCGAAAACCGTGAAGAGGCACGGAGCGCCCAGTTCAAACTTACCGGAGAGGGGGTTGTAGGAAAGCCTGAACACCTGGCATCTCTCCTACAAACTCAGATTGCTGCGGCATCAAGCGTCACTTGTGTGGTGCGAGAGGCCGATGAAGCTGCACGGGAGCTCGAGCGGCAGTTTGCGCCAGCCTTTCGATGGAAACACGTGAAAAGCTTTCTGCTTCACGATATCGCAACAGTGGCGCTCCGTGCGCATCAAAAGGGGCACCCCATCACACTTTCCGAACTTTCACCCGCCTACATTCGTCGTCCCGATGCTGAACTGAATTGGAAAGGCTGACTCTTCACGTCATTTGAAGAAGTGGTGCGGAGGGCCGGAATCGAACCGGCACGTCCCGTGTGGGACAAGGGATTTTAAGTCCCTTGCGTCTACCAGTTCCGCCACCCCCGC
>Ga0209810_1001959_pt1 | contig 27102 bp, 23 predicted proteins | sample Coa_R1_7_FD_187159 | JGI IMG/M metagenome (GOLD analysis project Ga0209810, IMG submission 187159) | Surface soil microbial communities from Centralia Pennsylvania, which are recovering from an underground coalmine fire - Coalmine... | ecosystem: Environmental > Terrestrial > Soil > Unclassified... | reverse complement strand
CGAACGTACAATATGGTCAGGAAGGTATCGATGTCGACCATGAGTTAGCTCCTTTCCAGCCAAAGAAAGATAACTAACTCTACGGCAGCGATGCCTTCCACGCCTGCTTATATTTCACAGCAAGCGTGGAAATACCCGGCTATACGGGTCATTCATGGCCCGGCTAAGAAGCCGGTAGCTTTACATTACACTAGTTTTGTTGCAGAAGAGGTGGGGAAAGGTTCTCCGCCCGTAAGGGCAGCGACGCGGGAGCGGGGGCGTAGCCGCCTGCCAGACGGGTCGTTTACGGCCCGGTCACTCGGCGGCAGGGAGCAGGCCGAGGAAGGCACCCATGCGGGGGCAGCCGGACACGAGGCGATGGCTGAAGAAGAGATCGGTGTCCCGATCGGTGCGCCAGGGAGCAAGGCTGATGGCCGTTTCCGGCACCCCGCAAGTACGCAGTTGATGGCGGACGGCCGCCGCCAGATCCAGGGACCAGTGGCCGGGGCGCGTAGGCGAGAAGACACCCGGCGCGCAGGCATCGGCGGACGCGAAGGCTTCATAAACGCGCGTGTCTACCTCATAGCCGTCCGGCCCGATGCAGGGGCCATGGGCCGCCAGGCAGTCCTCCGGACGCGTGCCGAACGCCTGCGCCATCGCTTCCAGCGTGCGGACGGCGATGCGTCCCGCCGTGCCACGCCAGCCGGAGTGGGCCAGGCCGATAGCATTCCGGACGGTATCGAGGAGAAAGACGGGCAGGCAGTCGGCAATGGTGATGCCCAACAGCAGGCCGGGCGTGTCCGTCACCAGCGCGTCGCAGTCGGAAATGGCCGTCGCCGGCGAGAGCGCGCCCGCCGAACGGTCCTGCGCACCGACGACAGCCACGCCCGCGCCGTGAACCTGCGCCGGAACGACCAGACCGCCGATCTCGAAACCAAACAGCGCACAGGCCCGCGCCCGGTTGGCCCGCACGGTATCCCGGTCGTCCGTCACCGAAAAGGAAAGATTAAAAGGAGTATCGGCCGGACCCCGTAACGTCACGCCATGTCGGACGAAGGGAATGCCCGCCAGCAGATCGGCACAGACGAAGCTGGCGCCGGTCGAATCGACGCGGCGCCAGCCGGAAGCAGGAAGGGAGGTCACTAGCGCCGCCGGAGGAAGGCCGGAATATCCAGCTCGTCACCGGAGGGCTTGCGAGTCTCCGGCGCCGAAGGCGCCGGGGACGCCGGCTCGGAAGTGGACGCGCTCTCGGCGTGGGCCACCGGCGTGGAGACCGGGGGAGGCGGCGTGGAGCGGGTGACCGCTTCGGTGGGCGTATACGGGCGGGACAGCGGCGTCTGAACGCTCTCACGCCCGTAAGTAGGGGAAAGACCGTCGCGTCCCCCAAACCCGGTCGCCAGCACGGTCACGCGCACCTCACCCTCCAGGCTCGGATCGGGCACCCAGCCGAAGATGATGTTGGCGTCCTTCTGGTCGCACAGTTGCGAGATCTGGTCGGCGGCCTCGGTGAACTCGGCCAGCGTCAGGTCGTTGCCGGAGGTGACGTTCACCAGAACCCGCGTGGCGCCGTTGATGCTGGTCTCCAGCAGTTGCGAGGAGACTGCGTTCTGCGCCGCCTCGACCGCCCGGTGGTCGCCGCTGGCCATGCCGATTCCCATCAGGGCCGGACCCGCCTTCGTCATGATCGCCCGCACGTCCGCGAAGTCCACGTTGATCATGCCCGGAATCGTGATGATGTCGGAGATGCCCTGCACGCCCTGGCGCAGCACGTCGTCGGCGACTTTGAACGCCTCCACCAGCGTCATCTTCCGGTCCCCGACGGTGAGCAGCTTGTCGTTGGGCACCACGATGATGGTATCCACCCGGCCCTTCAGGTTCTCGATGCCCTCTTCGGCCAGGCGCATGCGGCGCGGTCCCTCGAAGTTGAAGGGCTTGGTCACCACCGCCACCGTCAGCGCGCCGATCTCGTTGGCGATCTCGGCGATGATCGGGGCCGCGCCAGTGCCCGTGCCCCCGCCCATGCCGGCGGTGATAAAGACCATGTCCGCGCCGTCCATGAGCTTCTTGATCTCGCTTTTGCTCTCCTCGGCGGCGGTGCGCCCGATCTCCGGATTGCCGCCCGCGCCCAGGCCGCGCGTGGAGTTCTCCCCCAGCTGCAGCTTGCGCGGCGCGTGCGAGATGTTGAGGACCTGCACGTCCGTGTTCATCGCCAGGAACTCCACCCCCGTCAGCCCGGATTCGATCATCCGGTTGACGGCATTGGTGCCGCCCCCGCCCACTCCGATCACTTTGATGATGGCCGACCCCTCGTCGAGCCCCGTTGCGTTCAGCGTACTACGTATCATCGGTGCGCCCTTCCCGTTCATAGCAATAAGTGAGGTTGGATTTTGTTTTATGCCGCTTCTGTCCGGCGCCCACCCGAACAGAAGCGCGAAAGCCTGCATGGACCCGTATTGCCAGGCGCATCCAGACTCTTCCGTCCGGAGGACGGTGGTCTTTCCTGCCGGGTCGTTTATCGGCCCGGCTACCTTTTCTCCCTCTCCCTACGAAGGGGAGGAGAGAGTGTCGAACCTTCCCGAAGGTTCGAGCCGTTACCCCGCACCGATGGCGATGGGTGGGGGAAGGTCAGCCCGCTTTAGCAGGCTCCGTATTTTTGCACGGGGTCTTAACCCCGTTTGTCTTTTCGGAACAGGCGAAGGAGCCGCCTGCGAAAGACGCGGAAGGGAGAATCGGCTCCCCGGCTGTGCGAGGCCTGCTGCGCCGCCTGCACCTGGCGCGCGCCGTACTCCACCAATCCGACGGCGGTAGCATAGCTGGGATGGGTCAGCGTCTCCCCCAACCCCCCCAGCAGGCTCGGCCGGCCGATTCGGACCGGCAGATCCATCACCTGACGGGCGATGTCCACGCAGCCCTGAAGCTGGCTGCCCCCTCCGGTGATGACCAGACCCACTGGAATCCGGTCGAGGCAGCCCGCCCGGTCCAGTTCCTCATGGACGAGCTGGAACAGCTCCTGCATGCGCGGCGCGATGATCTGCACCAGCGCCCGGCGGCGAAGACGATGCCTCTCCTCCCGGCCCACCTGCTGGACCGTGATCATCTCATGCTCCGGCACCAGCTCGGCCAGGGCGCTGCCGCTCTGCATCTTCAGTCGCTCCGCTTCCGCGTGCGCGACGGTCAGGCCGTAGGCGACATCGTTGGTGACGGAGGCGCCGCCAATAGGAATTACCGCCGAATAGTAGATCTCTCCCTGGAGGAAAACGGCCAGATCGGAAGTCCCGCCGCCTATATCTACCAGACAGACCCCTAATTCCTTCTCCGGCGGCGATAAAACCGATTCGCCCGTGGCGATCGGCTCTAAAACTTGCTCGGCGACTTCCAGGCCGGCTTTCAGCACGCACTTTTCGACGTTCTGCAGAAATGTCGTCGCGCCGTGAACGATGTGGGTCTGCACTTCCAGGCGCGTCCCCGACATGCCGATGGGGCGGCGGATGCCGTTCTGGCCGTCGATCGAATACGAGCGTGGAATCGCGTGCAGGATCTGCCGGTCGGGCGGCAGCACGATCACGCGCGCCGCTTCCAGCACCCGCTGCACATCGCTGGCTTTGACTTCGCGGTCCGGATGCGTGATGGCGATGCGTCCGACGCTGTTGAGCGAGGCGATATGCTCCCCGGTCACCCCTACGTAGACCGACTCGACATCGCGCGCCGCCTGCCGGGATGCCTGCGAGACCGCCTCCTCGATGGCCTGGGACGTCGACTCGATATCGACGACCACGCCCTTCTTCATCCCCAGGGAGGGAGTGACCCCGATGCCCGAAAGGAGCATCTCTCCAGGCTCGGTCAACTCGGCGATCAGCGCGCAGACTTTGGTCGTCCCGATATCCAGGCCGGTGATGATCTCGTTTTTCGCCACGCTCTGACCCTAGCGGCTACACGCCCGGCTTCTGGTTGAGCGCTCCGACCGTGGTGGCGGGGGCGGCGGCGCTCTCTTCCTGCTGCCGGCTGCGCTGCAGCGCCCGCTTATTCAGATAGTAGCGGCGAATCAACGACAGATTCAGGAAGACGCGGGAGCCGAGCACCAGCACGGCCACCAGCGCCAGGTTGACCCCGATGCGGTCGCCTAGCCAGGCCAGCCCCGCCGCCAGCAGCGTGTTGAGCAGGAATCCGCTGGCAAAAATGTCGTTCTGGAACCGGCCTTCGATGCCGGCGCGGATGCCGCCGAACACCGTGTCCAGGCCCGCCAGCGCGGCGACCGAAAGATAGGGCGCGTACTCCGCAGGCAACTGCCACTGAAAGTGGGTGAAGGCCGCAAACCCCAGTACCAAACCTGCGCCGAGACTGGCGACAGGCAGCCAGGCTTTCATCTACTTGCTGTCCTTACCTGAAGACTCTACGGCGCGCCCGAAGTGCATCTGCGTACTGCCCGCAAACGCCGGTAGCAGCAGCCGGCTCTTCTTCTCGACCCGGACCATGTTCGGGTCGAACTGGCGAAACTGATCCAGGAGGCCGCCCGGCAGGTTCAGCCCTTTGTAGAGGGCGTCCGGGTCGCCGATCGCGGAGATGACGTAGGGCGGCACGGTCGGCACGTCGTTGACGTAGATGACCGGCCCGACACAGCGGATCGGAGTGCTGGCGACCTCGCGCTGTCCGTTGACGGAGATCGCCTCCGCCCCGGCGGCTTTGAGCTCGTTGACGACGTTGGCGATGTCCGAATCGTGGACGATGCTGTTCAGCTTGATCTGATCGACGTTGGCCGGATCGGTCGGCGGCAGGGTATGCTTCTGGCTGTCCACCAACGTCACCTGCACGCCCGGTCCCACGACCTCCGTCAGACCGGCGAAGCCTTTGGTATCCTGCAGATCCTTGTTGAGAGCGTCGCTGGCGCCGTTGCGCTTGGCGAGCTGGTTTTCCAGGGCCGTATTCTGATCGCGCAGTTTCTTGATCTCGCTCTCGTCTTCCTGGATCTTGGTGGCCGGAACTTGCAGCCGGCTGCCATAGGAGAACCCGGCGTTATTGATGCCGATCCCGCTGCGGTTGATCTGCGTGGCCGTATGTGCCGCCGCCGCCAGCAGCAGGCCCAGCACGAAACAGAGCGCGCTGATCTGCCAGGTGAACGACCGATGTTCGATGTTCGACGAAAAAACGCTCATGACAACGTACCGACCTTACCGATCGACCTCAGAAAAACAAAAAGCCTGCGCCTAGCGCTGCGCCTCGGGCGGGTGAGCGCTGCCGGTAGTATCCGTCGCGGCGGACTGCAGAGGCCGCGCCGGCGAGGTCGAGGTCGAGCGCGGTGTACAGGCAGGCCAGGTCGGACAGGATAGGTTGATGGCCATAAGCCGCTGCGCGATATCCGGCTCGCGCGCGTAGATATGCTGCAGCATGGCGATTTTGGGGGCTAACTCTTCCGTATTCCCAAATTGTACCACAACACCATCTTGCATATTTAAGCATATATTGTCGCTTTGGTCAACCTCTATTTTTGCGATGCGTATGCCGGGTTGCTTTCGGAACGCCGCATACGTTCGCATGGCCGCCAGGACCAGCTCGTCCTGCAGCGGAACGCCAGGCCGAAGCGCCCTCGGGCGGTCCAGAACGACCGCCGGCAGCAGCGCGGCATCGCCCGGACGGGCATGCCGGATCGGCACTCCCTCCGTGTCCATCTCGACCTCATCGGCCCCGCTCTGCACCCGCAGAGCGGGCTGGCGCACGGTAATGTCGGCGACCACCGTATCGGGCAGGCGCCGCCGAATATGCGCCGTCTGGATCCAGGGCAAGGCGCGCAATCGCCGCTCCATGCGGCCTAAGGGCGCCCGCAGCCAGTTGGTTTTCGGCGCAATCTCCACCGAGTCGAGGACCAGCGCCTCTTCCGCCGGGGCCAGTCCTTTCAGCCCCTCCACGCGCACGCGGCGCACGTAGAGGGCCGGCGAGAACAGCGCGGCGGCGACGATCTCCAGGGCAAGCGCCGTATACAGCGTTCCCAGGACCTGACGGCGCACGCGGCGCACGACGCTCGGCCGGTGCGGCATGCGAATGCGGCGCCGCTCGGCGCGCGTGCCGGTATCGAGCGGAGGCGGCTGCGGCTGCCGCGATGGGCGCGCACGGCGACGACGCGGAGAACGCTTGGGAATGGGCAGCGAGGCTGGGGGGCGACGGAACATGGCATTACTCCCTCCGCAGCGCGGATTCGATCAGGCGGTCCAGCAGCTTCGCAAACGGGATGCCGGCCTGCGCCGCCGCCTGCGGCAGCAGGCTGGTCGGGGTCATGCCGGGAATGGTATTGACCTCCAGCACGTACAACTCCTGGCCGGCCACGATCATATCGGTGCGGGACATGCCCCGGCAGCCCAGCATCTCATGACAGCGCACGGCCGTCTCCTGCGCCCGGCGCAGCAGCGCCTCGGACAGACGGGCCGGAATGATGTGCTCGCTGCCGCCCTCGGCGTACTTGCTTTCGTAGTCGTAGTAAGTCGCCTTCGGCACGATCTCGATCACCGGCAGAGCTTCCACGCCTTCCGGGTCGCCCGTATTGCCTAGAACGCCGACCGTGATCTCCATGCCCCGCGCGTACCGCTCGATGATGGTCAGGCGGTCGTACTTCAATGCGGTCTCAATGGCGCCGGGCAGCTCCGCCGAATTCGCCACGAGCGTGCAGCCGAATGTCGAGCCTTCCGCGTTAGGCTTGACGAAGACCGGAAATCCGCCCAACAACTGACAGACACCGGCGGTGAGAGCGGCCGGATCGAGCGCCTGCCCCCGTCGCACCAGTAGGTCTTCCAGAACCGGAATGCCCGCCGAGCGAAACAGCCGCTTGGTCATGGCCTTGTCCATCGCCAGCGCGCTTGCCATCACCCCGGAGCCGGTATAGGTCAGGCCCAGCAGCTCCAGCATCCCCTGGATCGTCCCGTCCTCGCCTCCTTTGCCGTGCAGCGCGATGAAGACCACGTCCGGCTTCTGAATCACGGATAGCATGGAGGACGCGGATGGCACGGATAAAACCGATTTCTCTCTCGACGGCTGGATTGCAGAGGATAAAGAGGAACACGAATCCTCCGTGTCCTCGGTGACATCCGCGGTCATCCGTGATTCAGACAGACCCGCCGCCGGCAGCGCCTCGCCCCCGGCGTCCGGCACAGAGAGCAGGTCCTTCGTGTCGATGGCAACGACGGTATACCGGTCCTGATCGAGCGCGCTCAGGATCATCTTTCCGGTGGAAAGCGAGATCGGGCGCTCGCTGGACGTCCCGCCCATCAGCACGGCGACTCGGAGTTTACGTTCCGGCTGTTCCAGGGAATGCATCTTAACCTTACCTTCCTTAACGTTGCTGTAAAAGCTGCGCGAACGCCTCGCCCTGCTCGCGAATATCGCCCGCGCCCAGGAACACGACCACGTCACCTGGCCGGGCCGCCTCGCGCAGCACGGCCGGTATCTTTTGCTTGTCCGGTACGAAGAGAGCAGGCTTATTCAGTTCCCGCCTGCCGATCCGCGTGACGATCTCTTCGGCGCGTACCTCCGGGATCGGCGCTTCTCGCGCCGCATAGATGTCGGTCACGACGACCGCGTCGGCCTGCGCCAACGCCTCCGCGAACTCCGGCAGGAAATCGCGGGTGCGGCTGTAGAGGTGCGGCTGGAACACGGCTACAAGCCGCCGGTCCGGATAGGCCCCGCGCAGGGCCGCAAGGGTGGCGCGTATCTCGGTCGGATGGTGCGCGTAGTCGTCCAGGATGAGAATGTCGCTCTTCCCGTCGAGCGTCCCTTCCCCCAACCGTTCCTGCCGCCGGCTGGCGCCGGTGAAAGTCGCCAGTCCCGCCGCGATCGCTTCGGCGCTTACTCCCAACGCCCGCGACGCCGTAGCGGCGGCCAGGGCGTTCAGCACGTTGTGCCGCCCTGGTATTTTTAGCTGTATCAAAATGCACCATTTTGGCCCATGCCACGCGAAGGTCGTCCCGGCCCCCAGCGCTATGTTTTCGGCCCGCGACGGCGCCTCGGCTGCTTCGATGCCATAGCCCATGACCGTCCGGGAATCGGCAAGCCCCTCCAGGACTTTGCGCACTCCAGGATCGTCCATGCAAGCGACGATCGTACCCGAGTCGCGCGGCACGCCGTCCAGGAACTGGTGGAAGCTCTCCACCACCCTATCGAAGGTGCCGAAATGGTCGAGATGATCGGCCTCGACGTTGGTGAGGACCGCAATATCCGGCTTGAGATACAGGAACGAGTCGTAAGCCTCGCAGGCTTCGGCGACGAAGGGGCCGGTCGCGCTGCCCACCCGCACGTTGCCGCCCAGCGCCGCGACCTCCCCGCCGACGAAGACCGTCGGCTCCAGGCCGGCGTGCTGGAGGATGACGCCGAGCATGGCCGTCGTGGTCGTCTTGCCGTGCGTTCCCGCCACACCGATCTTCGGTCCCCGGTGGGCGGCCATCAGGCGGCCCAGCGCCTCGGCACGGGACACGACGGGTATGCCTCGCTCCCGCGCCGCCCGTATCTCCGGGTTGGCGGTATCCACCGCCGCCGAAGCGACGACCAGGTCCACGCCGGCGGCCAGATTCGCCGCCTCATGACGGTTGGTGATCGCCGCGCCTCCGGCCTGCAGACGCCGGATCGCCGGATTGGACTCCGGATCGGCGTGCGGATCGGAGCCGGACACCCGGATTCCTTGCGCCTGCGCCGCCTGCGCCAGCGCGCTCACCCCAATGCCCGCGATTCCTAAAAAATGAATGTGCTTCGGTGTCTCTTTCACTTGATCTGTTCCAGCACCAGCCGCGCCACCGCGTCTGCCGCATCCGGGCGGCCCATCGCGCGGCTGGCCTCTGCCATGCGCTGCCGCCGCGCCGGGTCGTCCCGCAAGGCGAGCAGGTCTGCTATTAAGTTCGACGCCGACAGGGCGTTTTCCGGACGCAGCAACGCCGCGCCGGCCTTTTCCAGCGCCCGCGCGTTGGCCGTCTGATGGTCCGCGTAGGCGGTGGGCAAGGGCACGACCATCGCCGGAAGGGCGTTCGCCATCAGCTCGGAGAGCGTCGAGATCCCGCCCCGGCAGACCACTACGTCGGCGGCGCGCAGCGCCAGCGGCATCTGCTCCTCATCCAAAAAGGCGACGGGGCAGTAGCCCTCGCGATCCTGCAGGCCCTTTTCCTGTATCTGCTTCTGCACGGCCTCGATGTTGCGCGACCCGGCCTGATGCAGCACCTGAACGCCCGCCTCCAGCAGCTTAGGAACCGCCTCCACGATCAGAGTGTTGATCGCCTGGGCGCCCTGGCTGCCGCCCAGGACCAGTACCGTGAACGCATCGGAGCGCAGGTTCGCAAACCGACAGCGCGCGGCCTGCGGCGTCACCTCCGCCGGAGCCACGATGCCCGCCCGCACCGGCAGGCCCGTCACGACCGTCTTCTCCTTCGGAAACCGCGCGACCGTCTCCGGGAACACCACGCAGATTTTCTTCGCATAGCGCGCCAGCAGACGGTTGGTCCGGCCCGGAATGCTGTCCGGCGCGAGGATCAGCGTCGGCAGGCCGAGATGCGCGCCGGCCCACACGGCCGCCATCGCCACGTAACCGCCCGTGCCGACCACCACGTCGGCCTTAAAGGCGCGCAGATAGGTGCGCGCCTCGAAATACCCCTTCACCAGCGAGAGGGCCACCAGCAGCGTAGCCGGAGAGAGCACCTTCCGAAGCTTGCGCGCCGTCACCGCCTGGAACGGAATGCCGCGCGGCGGCACGATAGAAGTCTCGATGCCGGTCGTCGCGCCGATGTAAAGCAGCTCCACGTCCGGCTCCAGGCGACGCAGGCTCTCGGCCACGGCCAGCGCCGGAAAGATGTGGCCGCCGGTCCCGCCGCCGCTCAGCACCACCCGCATCCCTACCGGCCCCCATAGCTGCGGCGCCGGACCGGCGGCGTCTGTGTCTCCTGCGGTATGGGCCGGCTCTCGCCTTCTCCCTCCGGCACGACGGTATGTCCCGGCGGCGTCGGATACTGGGAGATGTTCAGGAGCAGACCGATGCCCGCCATCAGGAAGACCAGCGACGAAGAGCCGAAGCTGATGAACGGCAGCGGCACGCCGGTAGCCGGGATCGCCCCGGTCGCCACCCCGACGTTGATGAGCGCCTGCCAACTGATCAGCGCGGCGATGCCCGCCGCCAGCAGCCCGGCGAAGCGGTCTTTGGCATGGATGGCGATCCAGAAACCGCGCCAGCCCAGCAGGCACAGCAGCGCCAGCACCGGCACGGTGCGGACAAACCCCAGCTCTTCCGCCAGCGTGGCGAAGATGAAGTCGCTGTTGCCCTGGGGCAGAAAATACTTCTCGCGTCCCTCGCCCAGACCTTCGCCGAGCAAGCCACCGGAGCCGACCGCCAGCCGCGAGTGGTAGGCCTGGTAGCCGATGCCCTGCACGTCCTGATCCGGGTGCAGATACGCCTTGATACGCCCCGTGCGGTGCCCCCACCCAAAGCCCATCAGCAATACCGCCATTCCCGTCACCGCGCAGATTCCGAGCAGATGGCGCTTGCGCGCGCCGGCCAGAAACATCTGCGTCAGCGCCGCCAGGAACAGCACGAACGCCGTTCCCAAATCCGGCTCGCGCTCGATGAGGATTAGATAGAGGCCGGCCACGAACAGCGGAGCGCCCAGGCCGCTGACCAGATCGCGGACATTACAGTCCCGCCGCGAGAGCAGCCTGGCGAGATAGAGGATCAGCGTCAGCTTGGCCAGCTCGGACGGCTGGAACTTGAGCGGTCCCAGGTTCAGCCAGCGGACCGCGTTGTTCTCGCGGACCCCGACGTGGGGCAGATAGACCGCCGCAAGAAGAGCGATGCCCGTCAGCATCAGCGGAAACGCCAGCTTGCGCAGCCGCCAGTAGCCCAGGCGCATCATCAGCCACACGGCGCCAAAACCGGCGATCACGCCCGCAGACTGCTTCTTGACGAAATAGAAGGCATCGTGCCCCATTTTCGCGTTGTCGAGCGTCTTAACATAGCTGGCATCGAATACCATCCACAGGCCCACGACGATCAGGGCGAGCATCGTGCCGAACAGGACGGTGTCGATGGGCAGCTTGACGCGATTCGTCTGCGTGCGCGCTATCGGCGGATGCGTAGTCTGCTGGCGGATCATCTTGCTTCCTTCTTGCTTAATGCATATACAGCCTGGCGGAACGCGACACCGCGGGCCTCAAAATCGGCAAACATGTCGAAGCTGGCGCAGGCAGGCGCCAGGAGCACGGCGTCGCCCGGCCGGGCGAGGTCCCGCGCCCTCCGGACCGCCTCTTCCAGCGAGCCGGCGAGAGAGAGCGCAGAAAAGCCGCCGACGGTGAAGGTCTGCTGCATCTTCTCCGCGACGCTGCCGATCAAGAGGACATGCTTCGCCCTGGCGCGCAGCGTGGGGACGAGCGGCGCGAAGTCCAGGTCCTTGTCCGCGCCTCCGGCGATCAGGATGGTGGGCCGGTCCATCGCTGCCAGGGAACAGATCGCCGCCGCCACGTTCGTACACATGCTGTTATTGATGTAGAGCACGCCGTCGATCTCCGCCACCCGCTCCATCCGATGGGCCACGCCCGCAAAATGGCGCGCCGCTTCGGCGATGGCGCCCGCCTCCGCGCCCATCGCCAGCGCCGCCGCCGAAGCCGCCAGCACGTTCTCCACGCTGTGCAGGCCCGGCAGGGTCGTCGGCAGATCGGCCCGGCGCAAAATCGCCACCGGCTCTCCTGCCAGCAGGACCGTCAGCACGCCGTCCTCCAACCACGCCGCAGGCCCATCACTCGGTGGACAGGCGCTCTTCGTGAACCAGCAGCGCCTTGCCCGCAGATTCCCCTGCCCGATGGCCCGCGCCGCCGGATTATCGTAGCCGACGACCGCCCAGTCCTCCGGCCCCTGCGCCGCAAAAAGGCGGGCTTTGGTCTGCGCGTACTCCTCAAAATCGGCGTGTCGATTGAGATGGTCCGGCGTGATGTTGGTCAGCACGCCCACGCGCGGCGCAAACTGTTCCACCCACTCCAACTGAAAGCTGCTGATCTCCGCCACCAGGATTGCGTCCTGCCTTTCGACTCCTGCATAGCGGGAGGTGGCAAACGCCGCATCCACCAGCGTTCGTTTGATCTCGTCGGCGCTCACGTTGCCCGCGACGAGGGCGTTCTTGCCCGCCGCTTCCAGCATCGCCGCGATGAGCAGCGTCGTGGTCGTCTTGCCGTTGGTTCCCGTGACCGCGACGATGGGCGCTTCCGTCAGACGATACGCCAGCTCGATCTCCGACCAGACCGGGATTCCCCGCCGGACTGCCTCCTGCAGCGCCGCCGCCGTCTTCGGGACGCCGGGGCTGGTGACGACAAGCTCGGTTCCTGCAGGCAGCGCCTCCGCGACACGGGCGCCGGGAAGAAACCGCGCGCCCGTCGCCTCTATTTCCGCCAGGCGTTCCGGGCCGATCTGCTCCGCCGTCTTGGTGTCCGAAAGCAGCACGTCCGCGCCCAGGCGCGTCAGAACGTTCGCCGCGGAGATGCCGCTGCGCGCCGCCCCGATCACACCGATACGCCTGTCGCGGAAATCCAAAGGCCCCCACCCCCGACCCCTCCCCCAATTCTAGGGGAGGGGGGACTCTATTCCTATCTGATGCCGCTGCACCCCTCCCCCTTTATCCCCTCGACCCTTGTGGAAGAGGGGAGCTATTGCCCTGACTTCTGTCCCTGCTATTAGGCCAGAGAAGCTTTAAGCACAGGGACAAGAGGGCAATAGAGTCCCCCCTCCCCTAAAATTGGGTAGGGGTCGGGGGTGGGGGCCTAAGTGGGCCTCACTACCCTCTACCCCAGAGTAAGGATAAGGCGGCACAGAGCGCGCCGGCCAGCCAGAAACGCGTGACGACCGCCGTCTCCGGCCAGCCCATCTCCTCGAAATGGTGGTGCAGCGGCGTGCGCCGAAAGACCCGGTGCGCCTTCGCGTACTCCAGGCCGTAGCGCCGCCGGCGCCATTTGAAGACCGTTACCTGGATCATCACCGAGATCAGCTCGATCCAGCACACCAGCGCAGCGACGATCAGCCCGACTTCCTGCTTGCCCAGGATCGCGGCGCCCGCCAGCCCCGCCCCCAGCGCCAAAGAGCCGGTGTCGCCCATAAAGACCCGCGCCGGATGCGCGTTCCACCAGAGGAACCCGGCCAACCCGCCGGCCAGCGCGACCGCATAAAAGGTGAGCGAAGGGTAGATCGGCGTCAATAGCGCCGCCAGCGCCAGGCTGATCAGAATCGTCAGGCCGCTGGAAAGACCGTCCAGGCCGTCGGTGATGTTGGTCGCGTTCGAGAGGCCCACGATAAACAGCACCGCCAGCACGTAATACGCATTTCCCAGGCTCACCACGTGCGGATAGAGCGCCTGCGTGGGGGTCAGAGCGACCTCGGTCGTCAGGCCCGGCTGCGCGGTCGTCGCCAGCCAGAGCACAAACCCGATGGCGACCAGGCACTGGGCAAAGAACTTCTCGCGCGCCCGCAGTCCCAGGTTCTTGCCGCGCGTCGTCGAGAGATAGTCGTCGGCGAACCCGATGGCGCCGAAAGCCAGCGTGAGCAGGAGCAGCGGCAGCAGCGTGTAGTCTTGCTCCGGATGGCGGTGCGCTCCCACCTGCATCGGAAAGAAGTAGACCAGCACCGTCACCGTCAGCGCGAACAGGATCAGGAGGCCGCCCATCGTCGGGGTGCCCTGCTTGGCGCTGTGCGCCTGCGGCGCGTCGGCGCTGATGAACTGCCGCGCTCCCAGCTTCCGCAGAGCGGCGATGACCGCCTTGCCCGGAACCGCCGCCAGAAAGAACGCCGCCGCGAAGCCGGCCACCAGGCTAAGCATGGCAGTAGGCGCCCTGCTCGTGGGTCAGCGCCGCGACGATCTTCTCCATCTGCATGGCCCGCGAACCCTTGACCAGGACCGTGTCGCCAGACCCGATCAGCGTGCCGATGGCCGCCGCCGCTTCCTCCGAATTGGCGAAGCGGCGAATGGCCGGGCATTTGATTCCCGGCTGCGCGGCCTGGCGCGTCACCTCCCGGCTGATCTCTTCCGCCAGTTCGCCCACCGTCACCAGCAGGCGCACGTCCGCCTCCAATACCTTCCTTCCCACGAACCGGTGCGCCTTCGGGGCAAAATCGCCCAGCTCCCGCATGTCGCCCAATACGGCCACGCCGCCGCCGCCGGTCATCTCGAAGAGGGTGATGAGCGCCGCCTCCATGCTCTCCGGCCCGGCATTGTAGCAGTCGTCCAGCAGCGTCAGGCCGTCCGGCGTGCGGATGATGGCCATGCGCCCCTCCGCGCCCTTCCACGATTCCAGCGCCCCGATGGCCTGCGCGAGCGGCACGCCCAGCGCGTATCCGACGGCCAGCGCCGCCACCGCATTCTTGAGATGGTGATAGCCGATGGCCCGCAGCGAGAGGATCGTCGCCTCGCCGCCGACCACCACGTGCGCCTGCCGGCTGCCGTCGGGCATCTCCTGCACCGAGTAGGCGCGCACGTCCAGCGAGGTGTCGCCCCCCACGCCGAAAGTGAGCACGCGCCGGCCTGCCGGAACCTGGCTGCGCAGGAACTCCGAGAAATCTTCGTCCATCGGGGACGGCGACAGGGCCAGCCGGCTGCCGTTGGCGCCGCGCGTCCCGTCGATAGGCCCTGCCGAGGGGCCGGGGAGGACGGCGACGCCCTCTTCCGGCAGATAGGTCAAAATCTCCGCCTTGGCCTGCGCGATGTTCTGCTGCGAGCCCAGCAGCTCGATATGCGCGTAGCCGATGTTCGTGATCACCGCGATGGTCGGCTGCGCGATCTCGGCCAGCCGGTCGATCTGGCCCAGGCCGCGCATCCCCATCTCCAGCACCGCCGCGCCGTGTTCTCGGTCGAGATGGAAGAGGGTCTGCGGCACCCCGATCTCGTTGTTGAAGTTCTTCTCGCTGACCAGGGTAGGAACCTTCGTGCGCAGGATCGCCGCGATCATCTCTTTGGTGGAGGTCTTGCCCACGCTGCCGGTCACCCCGACCACAGGAATGTCGAAGCGGCGGCGGTAGTGCGCGGCGAGATCGCCGTAGGCGCGCAGCGTATCGGGCACGACCAGCAGCGGCCCGGTCACGCCGGGGACCGGGCGGGAGACGACCGCGCCGGCGGCTCCCGCCGCAAATGCCGGGAGCACGTAGTCATGCCCGTCCGAATTCTCGCCCTGCAGGGCGAAGAAGAGCGCGCCCTGAATACCCTGCCGGGTATCCGTGCAGACGCTCTGCATCGTGCCATCCAGCGCACCGAGAACTTCAGCGTCCAGGGCTTCGGCGGCCCAGGAGAGGGGGATCGGTTCCATCAGGTGACTCTACTCCTCGGAATCCAGGTCAGTCTTGCTAGGGCGACCCTTTATCGTGACGAAGGTATGGCGGCTTGCTCCCGGCTGTCTTGCGCCGGAGGCAGCGAATCGAGGATCTCGCGGGCGACCTGCCGGTCGTCGAAGGACAGGACGGTATCGCCCACGATCTGATAGTCTTCATGGCCCTTGCCGGCGATCAGCACCAGGTCGCCGGGCCGCGCTTGCCGCAGGGCCAGGGCAATGGCGGCTCGCCGATCAGGCTCGACGTAAATCTCCGCCGCATTTCCTCTTCCCTCTTCCCTCTCCCCTTTCCCATCGCCATCGTCGCTGGAACCTTCGGTAGGGTCCATGCCGGTCAGGATTTCTTGAATGATGGCATCCGGGTCCTCGTGGCGCGGGTTGTCCGAGGTGACGATGGCGATGTCGGCCTGGGTCGCGGCCATGTGGCCCATGATCGGGCGCTTGGTGCGGTCCCGGTTGCCGCCGCAGCCGAACACCACCAGGAGGCGCTGCGGATGCAATTCGTGGGCGGAGCGCAGCAGGTTCTCCAGACCGTCCGGGGTGTGTGCATAGTCCACGATGACACTGAATCCCCGCCCCCCGGTCGGCACCGATTCGAAGCGGCCGGGGACCGGCGGCAAGGCGGCCAGCCCGGCGGCGATCGTCTCTTTCGGCACGCCCAGCCGCAGGCCCGCGCCAATGGCCGCCAGCGCGTTGCCGACCTGGAACGCGCCGTCGATGGGAAGCCGGACCGGAAACGAAAAGCGCTCGCTGCCCGAATCGTAAACGGCGGTGAAGCTTACGCTCTCCGGGGAGAGCGATATGTCCTCGGCGTGGAGGACGGCGGGATTGCTGCCGGTGGTGAAGGTGAGAATATCGCCGCGCGCGCGGGTGACCAGGTCGCGCCCTTCCCAGGCGGCCACGTTGATGACCGACGTGAAGACCGCGCCGTCGGGACGCGGGTAGAGGACCGGGATCTCGGCGAACAGCCGCGCCTTCGCCTCGAAGTACTCCGCCATCGTCTTGTGATAGTCCAGATGGTCCTGCGTGATGTTGGTAAAGATGCCGGCGTTGAACGCGATCCCATCCGTGCGATACTGCGCCAGGGCGTGCGAGGAGACCTCCATCACGACGGCGTCTGCCCGACCATCGCGCATCTGCGCCAGCAGGCTCTGAAGTTGGTCGGCTTCCGGCGTCGTATGCTCGCTGGGAATAGGCTGGCCGTCCAGCTCCGCGCCGAGCGTGCCGATGGTCCCCACCCGCTTGCCCGCCGCGCGCAGAATAGCAGCCACCATCCGCGTCGTCGTCGTCTTCCCATTGGTGCCGGTCACGCCCACCATCGTCAGCGCATACGAGGGATCGCCATAGAAGGCGCAGGCGAGCAGCGGCAGCGCGCGGCGCGTATCCGCCACCGTTAACATCGGCGTGCCGGCAGGTAAGGACGTAACGCCCGCTTCCTCCAGGCCGCCTTCCTCGACCACCAGCCCGGCCGCTCCCTTCGCCAGCGCATCCACGGCGAATCGATGCCCGTCGTGCGCCGCGCCTTTGAGGCACACGAACAGGTCGCCGGGCCGAACGGCGCGCGAATCGTGCGTCAGTCCGGTGATCGGGCGATCCGCTTCCCCTTGAAGCTGCGCCTTCGGAATACGCGCGGCAAGTTGTGCCAGGAAAATCGATCGTGTCACGACACGGCTTCCTTACCTAACCCCGTTCCCTTAAGGGAACGGGTTGGCCCAGCTACTCCCTTTAATCCAAATCTCCCCCTCTCCTTCGTCAGGAGAGGGGGTTAGGTACGCATTATGACAGGTTTTCAGAAAAGAAAAAAGGGCCGCACAGGTGGAGGATGAACCAGGTTCGTACGGCCCCATCCACACGCTGAACCGGAGCAGAAAGCGTGTGGCAACGCGTGCGAATCAGCCTCGGATCGCACGCTGCGGGGCGCGTTGGGACCCTCCTGGGTCGCTCTTCCCTTCCGATGGCGTCGTTTCAAATCAGATGTGCCCTGCCTTCACCCATTTCCCTCCCGTCGCCCTCTCCTTCCCAAGAGGATAGGGCGGGGATGAGGTTTCTAACTTCCGCTTAAAGTCCGCCCGCAAGGGCGGTTGGCCGAAGGCCTGCCAGCCGGGTCGTTCACGGCTCGGCAATGCTAATGTCCCGCATCAGGCTGCGCTGCCGGGATAACAGGGGCAGGCCCTCCTTCCTCATGCAGGTTTTGCGCCGCGATGCGGGCCTGGTTCGCGTCTGGATCGTCCTCGGGAATGCGCCAGCAGGCCGCCAGGCGGCTGGCGATCTGGTGGAAACAGGGCGCGGCGACCTCCGCGCCATAGTAGGCCCCATGCGGCTCGTCTACCGCGACCAGAATGACCACGTGCGGCTTCACTTTCGGATCGCAGGGGAGGACGCCGACAAAGGAGCCGATGTACGCCCCACGCCGGTATTTCTGGGCCGTGCCGGTCTTGCCGCCGATCACATAGCCGGGAATCGCCGCCACTTTACCCGTTCCGGCCTCCACCACAGCCCGCAGCATCTCGCACACCTCCGCGCTCGTTTTGGCCGAGATGACGCGCCGCGCCGTCTGCGGCTGCCACTTCTGAACGACCTTGCCGTTGCTATCGGTGGTGGAAGCGATCAGGCGCGGCTTCATCAGGATCCCACCGTTGGCGATGGCGGCGTAGGCCATCGCGACGTGCAGCGGCGTGGTCGTGATCGAATGCCCGAACGCCACGCGCGCCACCTTGGCGTCCGTATAGATCTTTTCGTTCTTATCGAAGGAGAGCCGCCCGCGCGTCTCGCCCGGCAGGCCGACGTGCAGCGGATCGAACAGGCCGAACTTCGTGTCGTAGGCAAACAGCGCTTTCGGTCCCATCTTCATGCCGATCTGCGCCGCGCCGACATTGCAGGAGTGGCGCAGGATGTCGATGGGCGTCTCCCAGCCGTGCCCGCCTTTGCGCGCCGCCGCGCCTTCCAGCACGCAGTGGATCACCTTGTTGCCTACCTGAAGCGTGCCGCCACAGTAGAAGCGGCTGTTGAGGTCGATCGTGCCATTCTCCAGCGCTGCGGAGATCGTCAGGGCTTTCAAGGTCGAGCCCGGCTCGTAGATCTGGCAGGCGCACCGCTCACGCCGCGTATCCGCAGGAGCCAGCTCGAACTGGCCCGGATTCGGGTTGAAGGTCGGCAGGCTGACCATCGCCAGCACGTCCCCATTGTTCGGGTCCACGATCACCACCGAGATGCCGTTGGGATGGAACTGATCGTAGACCTTCTGGGCCTCCTCCATGGCGATATGCTGGGCGTTGGTGTCCAGTGTCGTATGGACGTCCAGGCCATCCATCGCCGGAGTCAGGCGCTGCAGAGTATCGGGAATCTCGCGCTTGTGGTCGTCCACCTCCGCGACCGCATAGCCGGACTGTCCGGCGAGCCAACTGCGGCAGGAACGCTCCAGACCGGCCAGGCCGATCTGGTCGGAGCTGACAAAGCCGACGATCGAGGCGGCGTCCCGATCGCTCGAATAGACGCGCTTGCTGCCGTCCTCGATGCCGAAGCCGACCAGGCGAGGATGCGCGTCGCGGATCTGCTGCGCGACCTCGAAGGGCACGTCCTTGGCGATGCGGACGAAGCGGTCTGGATGCTTCGGATTGTAGTGCGCGCGGGCCTGCCGCACCTGTTCCGCCAGAGCGGCCTCGGGCATATGCAGGATCGTCGCTACCTTTGGAATACTGGCCATCAGAGCCTGCTCTGTCCTGACCGTCTTCTTGGGATCTTTCGGGTCGGGCAGCACGACGGAGGGATCGAAGCCGACCGTGCCGGAGTAGAGGCTGACTGCCAGCGGCCGGCCATCGCGATCGTAAATCGTGCCGCGATGGGCCTTCAGCGGGATCTTCTGCTCCCGCATCTTGGTGGCCTCGGCCCGCAAAGCCGTGCCGTGCGCGCCCTGCAGGAACAGCAGCCGGCCCACCAGCCCCACATAGCAGGCCAGGATCAGCCAGAATGCGCGCTCCATGCGCCGCCGCACAAAACTGCGCGGTATTCCCCGGACAGCCATACTGCCTCCCCATAAATGGGCGTTGGGTGTTGGGCGTCAGGCGTTGGGACCAGACCGCCCTCTTTTCGCCTCTCTGCGCTAACAGGAACGGCAGCGTGAATGCATCGGGTTTTTCCCAACGCCTGACGCCCAACACCCAACGCCTTTTATCGTAGGGTAAAGGTCTGCCGATCGTCGGCGAGATCCATGTTCAGGGCTTGCGCCCGCTGCTCGATGTAGCCGGGCGTCGAAATGGCGGCCTGCCGCTCCTTCCACCACTGGGCCATCGCCCGCTCGTGGCGCAGCTCTTCCCGCAGATGCACGCGCCGGTAGGCTTCGCGCGCCAGGCGCGCGTAGCCGTAGAGATAGACTAAGCCGACCGCAACCACCAGAAACGCGGCCAGAAGCATCATGCCGATCGTGGCGACCTGGACGTTGACGCGAGGCCGCGCCAGCGGCGCGGAAGCAGCGCGTCGGGGCGCCGCTTCCGGCGCGCTGTCGCGCTGTGGAACGCGGGAACGATGAGGCCGGGGCGCGACCTGAAGGGCAGCGCCGGAGGGGGCGCGAAAGGCGGTGGAGCGAAGCTGTCGCTGGGCGGTCGGCATGGTCTACCTCTACTTTCCTGCACGGCGCTCGGCAGCGCGCAGTTTGGCGCTCCGAGCGCGCGGGTTCCGCGCGATCTCCTCGGCGGTGGGAACGATAGGCTTGCGGGTCAGGAGATTGAGCTTCGGTTCTGCGTCTTCCGGCGGGGGTAAGAACGCGGCGGGGGAAGAACCGGGTACGGACGGAGTTCGTCCAGACCATCGGGCAAATGCCTGCTTGACGATGCGGTCCTCCAGAGAGTGGTAGCTGATGACGGCGATGCGCCCACCTGGCTTGAGGCGGTCTACGGCTGCCGCCAGACCGCTCTCCAGTTGCCCGAGCTCGTCGTTGACGGCGATGCGCAGCGCCTGAAACGTTCGCGTAGCCACGTGGATGTCGCGCGGCCAGGCGGCTCGTGGGACGGCGCGCTCGATGACCTCGACCAGTTGGCCGGTAGTCCGGATCGGCTCTCCGCGTTTTCGGCGCTCGATCACAGCGTGCGCGATCCGCCGGGCAAACCGCTCCTCGCCGTAGTCCCACAGAATGCGCGCCAGTTCCGGTTCGCTTGCCGTCGCCAGCAGGTCTGCGGCGGAGGGCGCGGCCCCGGCAGCGTCCATGCGCATATCCAGCGGCTCGTCACGCCGGAAACTGAAGCCGCGCGCCGTATCCAGTTGGTGCGACGAGACCCCCAGATCGAACAGCGCGCCGTCCAGCCGGAGGCTTTCTGTCCCCTCCGTGCGCTCCAGCGCAACTTCTAGCTTGCTAAATTCTGTATAAATCAGTATAATAGTAAGCGAACTGCGAAATGGCTCCAGCCGGTTTCGCGCCGCTTCCAGGGCTTCCGGGTCGCGGTCGAGGCCGATGAGCGTGCCGCCCGGAGAGAGGGCCTGAGCGATCGCGGCGCTGTGGCCGCCGCCGCCGAGCGTGCCATCGAGCATCGTTTCCCCCGGCTTCGGGGCCAGGAGGCGCAGCGTTTCGGCCAGCAAGACCGGTTCGTGGTAGGCATCTGCCGCAGGCTGCATTCAGGCTAGTTTGGGCCGCTCTCTCCCCGCGTCTCCACCACGGCGTGGCCGGTCTCTGGGGTACTGCCGGTGGAGCTGGTATCCTGGGGCTTGCGGAACTCGGCGGCGCGGGCCGCGTTATCTTCCGTAAAGTCCTGGCTGTAGGTTTCCCAGTTGGCGCGGCTCCAGATTTCGAGGCGGGTGCCGCTGCCCAGGATGATCGCGGTCTCGTTTTCACGCAGTCCGGCCCACTCCCGCAGGTGGCGGGGAATGGAGAGACGGTTCTGCTGATCGGAGCTGGCGAACTCGCAGTTGCCGAACATGCGCTGCAGGAAGACCAGATCCGGATTCAGCTCATCCCGAACGTCGCTGCTGACGAGCTGCTCTTCCATGTTCTCCCAGATCGGCATCGGATAGATGCGGATGTGGTGGCCGGGACCGATCGCGAGCACAAACTCCTCGCCGAGCTTGTCACGGAACTTCTGGGGCACGATGACTCGGCCCTTATCATCCAGACTATGCTCGAAGCGGCCCCACATGCGCAGGGCGGGAGATTGGATCGCCATAACCGTATCTTGACAACCGAAAGTGTCGGGAATAAGGAAACTCTTTGGGAGCAGGTCTCCAGCCGGTCTCCCCTGAGTCTCCACTGACTTCCCCCAAGTTCACCCCATTGTACATGGTGACGCCTTTGGTGTCAAGTGTTAAATGGCGGTCTGACGATCTTTTTTTGAAAATTTTTTTCGCCAGGAATCCAGGGCGGATTCTGGCATAATTTGTCTACCGCTATCTGTCGGTAGATAACTATATAGGTGAAATTCTTGGATGGAAGCCTTTCCGTTCCTTAACCCTTCTCGCGAACCGAGCGGACGGCCGTTCCAGTCCGCTGCCTCCGGTCAGATCTACTGGCGTGACCCCTTACGCGAGGCCACGCGCCTCATCGGCTACCACGAATTGCGCGTCTGGTTCGAGCCCGATTGGGGCGTGGCGCGGGTGCTGGCCCGGCGCTTTCCCCACTGCCTGGTCTACTCTATTCCTGTCGAATCCAACACCGCCTCGCTATCCCACGTCCCCTCCTGGCGGCCGCGTCCCCGTCTCACCGCCTTCGTATAACCTTCACCGGGCACGGAAGTACCCGTATGTGATGCCTTCGGCCGACCGTCCTGCCGGACGGACCTCACCCCCCACGACTGCGCCTATCCCCTCTTCTTTCTAAGGAGAGGCGAACCATCCGTAAGCTGGGTGCGTCCGGAGGACGCTCGTTTTTGATGCCGGGTCGTTTATCGGCCCGGCTCAGGCCAAATTCCCCTTGACAAGTCGCCGATCGTCCGGCATACTATGTGTCGTCGGCGCAGTGTTTGTGCCGCGCATCCCATTTTGACAGAAAGGAAAGGCGCATGGAGTTGAGCCGTGGGTATCGCATGCAGCGTAACGTTCGTCCGCCACGGGGGGCGTTCGTTGAGCACGGCTTGCAGTCTGCCCGGAAGCAGTTCGCGTTATGCGGCCTTTCCTCGGATCGGCATTGAAACCCTGATCGATCCCGCTTTATAAAGCTTTCGAGGAGCCACAGGCCGCAGCGCGCCGGTGGCGTCTTCCTGTCTGTCGCCACCGGTATGCCTTGCGTGCCGGTGGCTTTCGCTGTTTGGGCGTTCTTTTAGCAGCAGGAGAGGTCTAAACGAGAGGACTTATCGAGGAGACAAAATTATAGCCCGGCTACGCTCACGCGCACCGGGCTTCAGCAGGCGAACAGGACAGGTGTCCCGTTCATGACCCGAAGGCTAAAACAGGCTTAACCCGCCTGCTCACCTCGTTGACTAGAATCCATTATAGTCACCACCTCCTTCTTCGTCTGCAATTATTATCGCAGGAATGAGAAGGAAAGTCAAGAGGGGAATACCAGGAGATACCAGACGATGGAAATCCGTCCGATCACAGAGGCAGAACAAGACCAGGCGATCTATGTCGGCTCGCAGGCATTCGCGCGCGGCGCAAGAGACCATACCTATAGGGACGATCCCAACGAGGACACATCCGTCTCCTTCGGCATCTGGGATGAGGCCGGACTGCAGGCGAAGGTCGTGGTGGTCGATTACCGGGTCCATCTGGGGCCGGAAGTGGTCGTGCCGATGGGCGGCATTGCGGGCGTCGCGTGCCTGCCCGCCAGCCGGGGACGCGGCTACGCCGGCGCCGGGCTGAAATACGCCCTCGAACGCATGCGCGAAGCCGGACAGGTCGTCTCCACGCTTTTCCCTTTTAGCTGGGATTACTACCGCCGCTTCGGCTGGGAATGGGTCGGCGCCTATCCGCACTACAGCGTGCCCACCCGCATCCTCAAGTCCGATCCCGGCACGGAGATGGTCCGCGCCGCCACCCCGCAGGACCGCCCGAAGATCGAAGAGGCCTACCGGCAGTTCGCAGGCCGCTATCGGGGCATGATCGCCCGCACGGAGAGGCACTGGAACCGCTTCCTCGAAGACTCTCCCAAGCATTTCACCTATACTTATGTCTTTGAGCCGGAGGGCCAGGTGGAAGGCTATCTGACCTATCGAGGCGGCAAAGAGGAAGAGACCTGGCTGCGGGAATTTATCTGCCTGACCCCACGCGCCCAGCGCGCCCTCCTGGGACTGCTGCGCCGCCATGAGATGCAGGTCAATAAATTCACTTGGTCCGCTCCGCCCGATGACGGTCTCTGGAGCCGAGACTACCATTGGGACATCGAGACGAAGCTTGGCCCTGTCACCCAGGGCCGCGTCGTGGATGTGCCCGCCGCCCTGCAAGCCTGGAAACCTTCTTCTTCCACGCAAGGAAAGCTCATTTTAGGTGTGCAGGACGAATGCGCGCCCTGGAACACCGGACCCTGGCAGATCGACTTCTCAGACGGCCATGTCGAAGTCCATCCCACTCACGCCCAGCCGCAGATCAGTTTAGACATCCAGGCGTTCTCCCAGGCTTATTTCGGCACGCCCACTGTGGCCGAGTTGCGTGCCTGGGAGCGTCTTCACGTCCATGACGAAGCTGGCTATCAAGCTCTCACCGGCCTGCTCGACGGCCCACCCATGTGGATGAATGATAGCTTCTAGGACCTCACCCCCCTCACCGCGGGGCCATTTAGCCGGGTCGTTCACGACCGGGTTAAGGAAACACGCAAAAACGGCCGCAATGGCGGCAGCCGGGCAGATCGGAGAAAGCCCGCTGTTTTTGATGGACTACCTGCTGCGCTTCCTGCGGGTGGCGCTGCTGCTCTCCATCTGGCGTCTCCTGTTTGCGGGCCGGGGCGCCGTCTCCGGCATGACGCTGCCGGCATTGCTGACCTATACCCTGATCGCCGAGGCGTTCGCCGAGCCGCTCCTGTGCCGGACGGAGATAGTCTGGGCCTTCTGGGATGGATCGATCGCCACCCGCTTTCTGCGGCCGATGGGTCTCTTCGCCCAGTTCGCGGCAGATGCGTTCGGGCGTTGGAGCGTGGGTTTCGCCGTATTCTCGCTGCCGCTGCTGCTCTGCGCGCCGCTGCTTGGCGTGAACCCGCTTCCGGCCAGCCTCATGGCGGGCTTGCTGTTTCCGGTGAGTCTGGCGCTCTCTATCTCGGTCGGGCTGGCCATGGAGTTCATCTTTATGGCGCTGGCGGTGCTCTTCGAGGGAGAGATCTATGCGATCAGCCGGGTGCGTCAGGCGCTGGTCGTGCTCCTGTCCGGCGCCTTCCTGCCGCTGGCGCTGATGCCCTGGGGGCTGGGCAAGATCTTCGATTGGCTGCCGTTCGCCGCAATGGCCTCCGCTCCGCTGCGCATCTATACCGGGACGGGCCGACCCGCCTGGCTGCTGGCAACGCAACTGGGCTGGACGCTGCTCTTATGGCCGCTGGCAAGCTGGCTGTGGCGCATAAGCCGGGAAAGGATGGTCTCCTATGGCGGATAGAGGGCCCCTGTCCACGCTCGCGCGCCTGTTCCGGCTGTGGCGGCTGTACGCCAGGCTCGACCTCTACTTTGTGACGCGCAGCTTCCGGACCTTCGTGGTCTGGTACGTGACCGACATGATCTTCGGCGTGTCCGCCATTTCAGGCATGCTGCTGCTGGCGGAGCGGTTCGCCGGAATCGGCGTCTGGAACAAGGAACAGGGCCTGTTCCTGCTCGGCTACGCGGCGACCGTCACCGGCCTCCTGGAAATCTTTTTTGGCTTCAACGTCGCCTTTATCAGCCGCCGGCTCGGGCGCGGCCAGTTCGATCACACGCTCATCCAGCCGCAGCCGGTCTGGATGGCATTGCTGACGGAGGGCTTCACGCCCTTTGCCGGCTCGGCCACGCTCGTGCCGGGCGCGGCCCTGCTGGCTTGGGCGATCTTGCATCTGCATCGGACGCTCTCGCCCGGCTGGCTGGCGATGCTGCTGGTAAGCCTGGTAGCCTCGACGGCGATCTTCCTGGCCTTCCAGTACGCGCTGGGCAGCCTGGCGTTCTGGGCGCCACGGGCCGCGGAAGAGATCAACTCGTCGTCCGCCAACCTGATGGGCCAGCTCAAAGCGTTTCCGCTCGATGGCCTGAGAGTCCTCCTGATGGGCGGTCTGCTGACGGTGCTGCCCGTCGGCTTTGTCGCCTGGGCGCCCTGCCGCTATCTGCTCGGACTGACGCCAGGGTTCCGGGCAGGATTCGCTACTCCCCTGGCCGCGCTCCTGCTGGGCGCGCTGGCCGCTCTCCTGTTTGCGAAAGGCATGAGTCACTATGGACGCACGGGCTCGCAGCGTTATTCCAGCTTCGGACACCGTCGTTGAGCTGGCTGGCGTCCGCAAGACCTTCCGCCAGAGACAGCGCGCGGACAGCCTCAGCGGCGTCTTCCGCAACATGCTCCGTCCCGCTATCCGCGAGGTGGCGGCGCTGCAAGACGTCTCCCTGCGGATCGGGCGCGGCGAGATCGTCGCCTACGCGGGTCCGAACGGCGCGGGCAAGAGCACGACGGTAAAGCTGCTGGCGGGCATGCTCGCCCCGGATTCTGGGACCGTGCGCGCGCTGGGCATGGACCCGATGCGCGAGCGGGTGCGCTACGTCCGCGAGATCGGCGTCGTCTTCGGCCAGCGGACCGAGCTCTGGTGGGACCATTCCGTGGCGACCAGCTTCGAGTGGAAGCGCGTCGTCTGGGACATCCCGCGCGACCGCTACGAGCGGATGGCCGGCTTCGTCAAAGAGCTGCTCGGCCTCGACGAGTTTTTTCACAGCCTGGCGCGCGATCTCAGCCTCGGCCAGCGCATGCGCGCCGACCTGGGGCTGGCGCTTCTGCACGAGCCGCAAATCCTGTTCCTGGACGAGCCGACCCTCGGCCTGGATGTGCTGGCCAAGCGGACCACGCTCGGTTTCATCCAGGACCTCAATCGGGAGCGGCAGGTGACCGTCATGGTGACCAGCCACGACATGTCCGACCTGGAGCAGTTGGCCGGGCGGATCGTGATGATCGACCGGGGCCGCATCGCCTACGACGGCGACTTTACCCGCCTGCGCCGGGAGTTCGCCGACCGCCGGGTGCTGATTATCGAAACGGGCGAGGGACTGCCGCCCAAACTGGACGGCGCGGCGCTGGTCCGCAGCGAGGGCGGGCGGCACGAATACGCCTTCGACGCCGCCCGCGTCAACATCGCCGCGCTGCTGGCGCAGGCCGCCGAGCAGGCACAACTGCTGGATGTCGAGACCCACCGCGCCCCCATCGACGATGTGATCGCAGACATCTACGAGAAATGGCAGGAAAAATCAAACGTCGGGCGCTAGCAGCACCCCATGAGGCTTTCCGCCCGGAGGGCGGTTGGCGGCGAAGCCGCCCCCCAGACGGGTACTTCAGTGCCCGGTACAAGGCAACGGACCCGCGATAGAGACAAAAGAAAGGAAGAGGAAGGCAAACGATGGACATACGCAAGCTCGGAAACGAGCATCGAGAGGCGATCCTGTATATTTTTTCCCAGGCGTTCGAGCACGGCAGCCGGGACCTGGAAGAACCGGAAGAATGGCTTACCGGAAACGCCGATAAGATGGTGGTCTTCGGCGGGCACGATGAGGCCGGACTGCAGGCATCCGTGGTCGTAGTGGACTATCGCCTCCACTTCGGCCCGGACATCCTCGTGCCGATGGGCGCGATCGAAGGCGTCGCGTGCCTGCCCGCCAGCCGGGGACGCGGCTACGCCGGAACGATGCTTAAATATGTTCTGGAGCAGATGCGCGAGGCCGGGCAGGCCCTCTCCCTGCTGGAGCCGTTTAGCTG
>Ga0209810_1001952_pt1 | contig 27182 bp, 24 predicted proteins | sample Coa_R1_7_FD_187159 | JGI IMG/M metagenome (GOLD analysis project Ga0209810, IMG submission 187159) | Surface soil microbial communities from Centralia Pennsylvania, which are recovering from an underground coalmine fire - Coalmine... | ecosystem: Environmental > Terrestrial > Soil > Unclassified... | reverse complement strand
GCCGCTGCGCGCGTTGTAGAGGTACGTCCCCTTCTCGAGCACGCCCGAGTAGACGCGGAAGTACGTCAGGTTGCCGTACGGATCGGTCGCGATCTTGAACGCGAGCGCCGAGAACGGCTCGTCGTCGGCGGGACGCCGCGTGATTTCGGCGTCGTCTTTCGGATCGCGGCCGACGATCGGCTTCGCGTCGAGCGGCGAGGGCAGGAAGTCGACCACCGCGTCGAGCAGCGGCTGCACGCCCTTGTTCTTGAACGCCGAGCCGCAGAGCATCGGCAGCACCTTGCCCTGGATCGTCGCCGCGCGCAGCGCCTTGTGCAGACGCTCGATCGGCAGCTCCTGGCCGTCGAAGAACATCTCGAGCAGCTCGTCGTCCTGCTCGGCGATCGCCTCGATCATCGCCTGGCGCCATTCCTGCGCCGTCGCGTACAGCTCGCCGTCCGCTTCGGTGACCGGCTCCGACGCCATGGTCGACCCGAGATCATCGGTGTAGATGACCTTCTTCATCGTGAAGAGGTCGACGACGCCCTGGAACTTGTCCTCGGCGCCGATCGGCACTTGGATCGGCGTTGCGGGCGCGCCGAGGCGCTCGCGAATCTTCGCGACGCAATTGAAGAAGTCGGCGCCCATGCGGTCCATCTTGTTCACGAAGATGATCCGCGGCACGTTGTACTTGTTGGCCTGGCGCCACACCGTCTCGGACTGCGGCTGCACCGCGGCGACCGAGTCGAAGAGCGCGACGAGGCCGTCGAGGACGCGCAGGCTGCGCTCGACCTCGACCGTGAAGTCCACGTGGCCTGGCGTATCGATGATGTTGATGCGCGTGTCGCGCCAGGTGCACGCCGTCGCAGCCGAGGTGATCGTGATCCCGCGCTCCTGCTCCTGGACCATCCAGTCCATGGTCGCGGCGCCGTCGTGGACCTCGCCGATCTTGTGCGTGCGTCCGGTGTAGAAAAGGATCCGCTCCGTCGCCGTCGTCTTGCCGGCGTCGATGTGGGCGGCGATCCCGATGTTGCGGGTGCGCTCGAGCGGATATTCGCGTTTGAGAGGCATGATGAAAGAGGGCTAGAGTCTCCGGGCGCTCACCAGCGGTAGTGCGCGAACGCCTTGTTGGCTTCCGCCATCTTGTGCGTATCGTCGCGCTTCTTGATCGACGCGCCCTGGTTGTTGGCGGCGTCCATCAGCTCGTTCGCGAGCTTCTCGGTCATCGACTTGCCGGGGCGCTGCCGCGCGAAGTTGATGAGCCAGCGCATCGCCATCGCTTGACGGCGATCGGGGCGAACCTCCATCGGCACCTGGTACGTCGCACCGCCGACGCGGCGCGGACGCACCTCGACGAGCGGCATCGCGTTCCCGAGCGCCTGCGTGAACACGTCCATCGGATCGCGTCCGCTGCGCGTCGCGACGATCTCGAGCGCGTCGTACGTGATGTTCTCGGCGACCGACTTCTTCCCGCGCAGCATCACCTTGTTGATGAAACGCGCGAGTACTTTCGAGCCGAATCTCGGATCGGGGAGGATCGGTCGCTTGGGAACCGGGCCCTTACGCGGCATGAGCTTCGCTGCTACTTCTTCTTGACGTTGCGCTTGGCGCCGTATTTCGAGCGCCCTTGCTTGCGGTTCGCGGTGCCGGACGTGTCCAGCGTGCCGCGGATGATGTGGTAGCGGACGCCCGGGAGATCTTTGACGCGGCCGCCGCGGATGAGCACGACGGAGTGCTCCTGCAGGTTGTGGCCGATCCCGGGGATGTAGGCGGTGACTTCCTCACCGTTGGTGAGCCGGACGCGCGCGACTTTGCGGAGCGCGGAGTTCGGCTTTTTCGGCGTGATCGTCTTGACTTGCGTGCAGACCCCGCGGCGCTGCGGGTTCCCCGGCACCGTGAAGGTGCGGCTGGGCAGATCGGGATGACCCGGCTTCGGCCCCGTCGAGATGACGCGGAACGCCGGGGTCTTCACCTTTTTCTGCTGTTTCTCGCGGCCCTTACGGACCAGCTGCGAAATGGTCGGCACTCGGTTCTCCGGAACGCACACGAAAGCGGCCGAACCACGGCGGGTCGGCCGGAACCCTCGAAGCATACCACGCGCAGGGTCCAAGGTCAACGCGCGCGGCGCCGCATCGCGCTCGGCGGGTGGGCGGCACGGCGGGAGTTCGCTTCATTCGGCGACGCGCGCGACGATTCCGGCCAGCTCCTCCGCGGCCTCGACCGGCAGGTTGTGTCCGGCGCGCCGCAACTCGACGAAGAGCGCGTTCGGGATCGCGTCGGCGACGAAGCGCTTCACCCGCGCGGGCGGTGCGAGCGGGTCGTTCTCGCCTGCGACGACGACCGTCTTCGCGGCGATGCGGCCGAGCCGGTCGGCGAAGTCGGCGGTCCGTCCCCGGTCGTACCACCCGAACCACGTCTCCCGCGGCCAGATCAAGGCGTCGGTCACCAGCCGCTCCATCGTCTCGGGCGGGACGGCGCGCAGCATCGCGGCGCGCTGGAACCGTTCGATGCGCGCGCGCGAACCGTAGGCCTCCTCGGCGAGCGCGCGGTGCTTCGGGTTGAGCGGATAGGCGTTCGCCGTCCCGGGCGCGACGAGCACGAGCCGCTCGATCTCCGGCGGGCGCTCGGTCGCGACGTATTGCGCAACCTTCGCGCCCATCGAGTGCGCGACCAGCGTCGCCGGCCCGACGTCCCGCAACGCGGCCCGGAGATCGCTCGCGTACGCCTCGACGTCGTAGTCGTCGAGCGGGCGGTCGCTCAGCCCCGCGCCGCGGAAGTCGAGCAGGTGCGCGGTGAAGCGGCCGGGGTCGAGCCGGTCGACGACGTCGTACCACATGCGGCGCCCGCTGATCCAGCCGTGCGCGAACAGCAGCGTCCGCGGACCGCGCCCGCGCGTCTCGATCGCCAGCGTGAGCTCGCCGTTCTCGACGAACCGGATCACGGCCGGCGGCGGACCATGACCGGGCTGCGCCCCTCCTGCACCAGCTCGTCGCGCTGGTTGAAGACCTGGAAACGGCGGCCGACGACGCCGCGCTTGCCGTCCGAGGTCGGCCGCACGTCGGTGACGGTGACCACGACGCGCAGCGTGTCGCCGATGAAGATCGGCTTCGGGTACTTCCACTCTTCGATCCCGAGGTTGGCGATGACGCTGCCGCTGAACGCGCCGGTGCGGTCGAGCAGCCCGATCGCGAACGAGAGCCCGAGCAGCCCGTGCGCGAGCCGCTGGCCGTACGGTGTGGTCTTCGCGAACTCGGCGTCGGTGTGGATCGGATTCCAGTCGCCGGTGAGCTGTGCGAACTGCACGACGTCGCTCTCGGTGATCGTCCGCGCCGGCGTCGCGATCTCGTCGCCGGGGGCGAGATCTTCGAGGTAGCGCGGCACCTAGGCGAGCCCGAGGCCGACGGTGCGTCCGCCGTCGATCAGCAGCGTCTGCCCGGTGACGTAGCTCGCCTCGTCGCTCGCGAGGAACAGCGCCACCGCAGCGATCTCCTCGGGCTGACCGACGCGCCCCAGCGGGATCGACGCGACCGCTTTCTCGCGGACGCGGTCCGGCACCGCGTCGGTCATCGGCGTCTCGATGAAGCCCGGCGCAAGCGCGTTCACGCGAATGCGGCGCTTGCCGAGCTCGAGCGCCAGCGTGCGCGTCAGCGACACGACGCCGCCCTTCGAGGCCGCGTAGTTCGACTGTCCGACGTTGCCGAGATACGAACGCGACGAGGTCAGCACGATCGATCCCCCGTCTTCCATCTCGCGCAGCACCGCCTGCGCGACGACGAACGTTCCGGTCAGGTTGACGCGGATGACGTCGTTCCACTGCTCCGGCGTCATCTTGTGGGCGAGCGCGTCCTTCGTGATGCCCGCGTAGTGCGCCAGCACGTCGATGCGGCCGAAGCGCTCCTTCGTCTGCGCGACGGCGCGCTCGACGCTCGCCGCGTCGGCGACGTCGCACGCGAGCGCGAGGCCCTGGGGCGGCGTCTCGGGCTCGCGCAGATCGAGCGCCGCCACGCGCGCGCCCTCGTCCGCGAAGCGGCGCGCCGTCGCGCGCCCGAGCCCGCTCGCCGCGCCGGTCACGATCGCGACGCGGCCTTCCAGTCGTCCGGTGGTGTTCACGTCGGGGCGGTGCGGCGGACGGCGGCGCGGCTCCTGGCGCGCGGCTTCCCCGGGATCGCCACGCCGGCGACGAGCGCGGCGAGGAGGCACAAGCCGACCGACGAGGCCATCACCGCGCGAAAGCCGGCGAGGTATCCGTCGCGGACGGCCGCCTCGACCGGTGCCCGGTCGGCGGCCGGGACGTCGGGCGGCACGGTTCCGGCGTAGAGCCGCGCGCGCTCGGCGTGCGCGACGTGCGCCGTGCGCGGCGAGAGGCGATGCCGCGCGATGCGCGCGTCGAAGCCGCGGTCGAAGACGCCGGCGAGGACGATGCCCAGGCCGGCGATCGCGATCAGCCCGGCGGTGCGCGCGACCGCGTTGTTGATGCCCGACGCGATCCCGCTGCGATCGACGTCGACCGCATCGAACACCGTCGTGGTGAGCGGCGCGACGAAGCACGCACCGCCGAGCCCGAGCAGCACCGCCGCCGGAAAATACGTCGTCCAATAGGAGCCGCCGATCCCCGGCCGCGCGTACGCCGCGAAGCCGGCCGCGGCCAGCAGCGCTCCGGCGACGAGCGGCAGGCGCGCGCCGAGGCGCGCGACGAGCCCGCCCGACCAGCGCGAGAGCACGAACATCAGCAGCACGAACGGCAGCCCCGCGGCGCCGGCCGCGGTCGGCGCGTAGCCCTGCACGTCGATCAGCACGTACGGGACGAAATACAAGCTCCCGCCGAGCGCCGCGTAGAGGAACAGCGTGTAGAGGTTCGCGGCGCCGAACGCGCGCGAGCGAAACACGTCGAGCGGCACCATCGGCGCGCGCTCGCGCCGTTCGATCGCCACGAAGGCGCCGAGCAGGGCGAGCCCGGCGGCGATCGCGGTCGCGGCCTGCGCACCGGCGAGACCGCCCTGCGCGCGGATCAGCCCGTACGTCAGCGCGCCGAGACCGAGCGTCGCGAGCGTCGCGCCGCCGCCGTCGAGCCGTTTCGGCATCGCCTCGTCGCGGCTCTCGGGGACGCGGGCGAGGGCGATCGCCACGACGGCGATCGCGACCGGCAGGTTGATGAGGAACACCCAGCGCCACGACGCGTGCTCGGTCAGCCAGCCGCCGAGCAGCGGTCCGGCGGCCGACGTGATCGAGGCGAAGCCGGACCACGTCCCGATCGCCCGCCCGCGCGCCGCCCCTTCGAAGCTCGCGCTGAGGATCGCGAGCGATTGCGGCATGGCGAGCGCCGCGCCGGCGCCCTGCACGCAGCGCGCGAGGATCAGCACGGCGATCCCCGGCGCGGCGGCGCACACGCACGAGGCCGCGGCGAACGCGACGATTCCGCCGACGAACATCCGCCGCCGGCCGGACAGATCGCCGAGCGAGCCGCCGAGCAGGATCAGCGCCGAGAGGAACAGCGCGTAGCCTTCGATCACCCACTGCATCTCGCCGGCGTCCGCGCCGAGCTCGCGCTGGATCACCGGGAGCGCGACGTTGACCGCCGTCCCGTCGATGAAGGTCATCGACGAGCCGAGGATCGCCGCGACGAGGATCCAGCTCTTCGCCACCGTTCCGTCATGGAGGATGGTGCTCGCCCTCCCCTGCCGGAAGAGAACGGCATGCCGAAAGCCGCCGGGAAACGCTCCGCGTCGAAGAAACCCTCGCCCGGCGAGTCGCCGGCGGCGAAGAGGCCGGCAAAGAACAAGCCGGCGGCGAAGAAAGCCGGGACGAAGGCGACGGCGCCGCCCGTGCGCGTGCCGAAGCGGCCGACGCCGGTCGACCGCATCCCGCGCGTCGTCGCGAACGCCACGCTCAACGACCATCTCGAGATTATCACGCGCGCGGTGATGCAGGCCGGCCTGTCGTGGGCCTTCATCGACGCGCGCTGGGAAGAGTACCGCGCGTTCGAGCAGTTCGACGTGCGTACGGTCGCCGCGTACGGCGACGCCGACGTCGACCGGCTCATGCACGACGACGGCATCATCCACTCGCGCCCGAAGATCGAAGGGACGATCCGCAACGCGCGCACGCTGATCGAGCTGGAGCGCGAATTCGGCTCGATCCGGGCGTATCAGACCTCGTTCGCCGATTACGACGCGATCCGCAAGGACACGAAGAAGCGCTTCGCGTTCCTCGGCGATCTCAGCACGTACTACTGGCTCTTCCGCACCGGCGCGCCCGTCCCCGATCTCGAAGAGTGGATGAAGACGCAGGAGCGCGACCACCCCCGGATGCGGGAGATGGTCGCGCTCGCCGGCAACGGTTGAGCTAGAAGCGCGTCACGTCGCTTTCGCCGCGCCAGATCGCGTTCGTCTGCTGACGGATCAGCTCGGCGGCGCCGGCGGCGACGGTCTCGCCGTCGTCGGTGAGCTCCTGGAGCACGAGCTCCGGCATCACCTGGTTGATCGCCATGACCATCCGCGCGTAGTCCGCGAGGTGCGTGCGCGCGAGCTCGGCGACCGCGGGCTCCCCGACGCCGATCGCGGTCGCGTGCAGCATCGTGTAGCTCACGGCGGCCAGGTTCAGCGCGGTGTAGTCGTCGCGGAGCGACTTCGAGATCTTCGTCTTGCGCACGGCGTCGATCGCCGCGGCGCCCCAGCCGAGCAGCTCGCTCCACGCCGATTTGATCGGGTCGGCCTCGTGGCCGCCGAGCGTCGCGAGCGCCTGCTCGAGCGCGGTGACGTGCGCGTCGGCGAGGTTCGCGATCTGCGCGATCGTCGCGTGCGCCGCCGGATAGCGCGCGGCGTCCGGCATCCCGAGCTGCCGGTGCAGCGGCTGGGCGATGTGGCGTTCGAGCGCCAGCATGTCGCTCACGTACGTTTGGATCGAGTGCAGCTCGTTGTCGTATCCGGGCTCGCCCGCGCTCGGGTCCGCGGTCGAATCGTAGCGGATCGACCGTTCGCCGGCGACGGGGTCGCTCGACGTGACGGCGGGGTCGCTTGCGGGCGGCGTAGCCTGGTATCCGCCGCCGCCTGAGGTCGTTCCGATGTCGCTCATGCCAGCGCTCGTCCCCGAATCGGCGATGCGGTATGCCGTTCGAGGGCTCGCTCGCGTCAGCCGGCGCGCACCGGTGCGGAGCGCGCGCGGAGCTGATCGGCGCGCAGCCGGAACGCGAACGTCGTTCCGGCCTCCGACGACGAGCGCAGCACCAGCGAGCCGCCGGCTCGCTCGACCGCGCGCTTCGCGATCGCGAGGCCGAGCCCCGAACCCTCGACGTCGCCGCGCGTCGCGCCGCGGTAGAACCGGTCGAAGATCCCCTCGCGGTCCTCGGGGAGAATGCCGGGACCCGCGTCGGAGACCGTCACCTCGACGCCGCATTCCGCGGCCGTCGCCGCCATGCGGATCGGCGCGCCTGGCGCGTACTTGATCGCGTTGTCGACGACGTTCGCGATCGCATGGTGGATCTCGTCGCGGTTCCCGATCACCCGCGCATCGACGCCGAGGTCGACCTCGAAGCGCACCCCGGGTGCGAGCACGCGCCGCGCGTCGACGATCTCGTCGATCAGCGGACGCAGCTCGAACGGCTCACTCGGCCGCAGGTCCGCGCCTTCCATGCGTGCGAGCAGCACGAGATTGTCGATCAGCGTCCGCATCCGCGCCCCTTCGGCGGCGATCGAGCGGAAGATCCGGCGCGAGCGCTCGTCGCCCTCGTCGGCGCGACGCTGCAGCAGATCGATGTAGCCGAGGACGATCGTCAGCGGCGTGCGCAGCTCGTGCCCCGCGTCGGCGACGAACTGCCGCATCTGCGTCTCCGCTTGCGCGCGCTCGTCGAAGGCCGCGGCGACCTGCGCGGCGGCGGCGTTGTAGGCGACTGCGATCGCGTCGAAGTCGCTCTTTCCGGCGACCGCGATCGGCTGCGGCGTGAAGTCGCGGGTGGCGAAGCGCTGCAGCGCGTGCGTGACGTCGATCAGCGGACGCAGCACTTGCGTGGTGATGTACCGTCCGGTGAACCACGCGGCGACGCCGGCGAGGGCGCCGACCCCTAGAACGCCGAGCAGCAGCCACAGCGCGAAGTGCGCGGTCGCATCGTAGTTCGGGGCGATGCTCAGCTCGCCGTCGAGGAAATGCATGCGCACCAGGTGCCCGCCGGCCGCGGCGGTGAGAGCGAGGCCGAGGCGGCTTTCCCTCCCGCGGATCTCGCGCGGGTCCACGTGCGTGATGCGCTCGTGGAAGATCGTCTCGGGATGCCGCATGCCGGGGAAGCGGACGGGCAGCGGCGGCGGCGTCGCGAGGATCGGCAACGGGTGCGGGGGCGACTCGCCCACGATCGCGACCGGCCCGGCGTGAGCGGCGTGCCGCGGCCCGGGCGGCGGGCCGAAGCCGTGCAGCGCGATGAGGTCGATCCCCGGACGGTCCAGCCGCGACTCGAGCTCGATCGCGGCGAACTCGAACGACTGGCGGCGGCCGGCCGCGCGGAACGCGAAGCCCTCGGCCTCCCGCTGCGCGCCGTCGATCCCGTCGTTGATCACGTGCACGTACGCCACGAGCGCGCCCGCGGCGAACGCGCCGGCAAGCACGACCACCAGGGTGGCCGCACCGATGACGTACCAGCCGGTGAGCCGGCGCGCGAAGCTCGAGAACATGCTCGCCGTCAGTGTGCCCGCAGCGCGTACCCCGCCCCGCGGATCGTCCGGATCAGCTTCGGCTCGAAGCCGGCGTCGATCTTGGCGCGCAGGTACGAGACGTACGTTTCGACCGCGCCCGGTCCGACGTCGCGATCGGTTCCCCAGACCAGATCGAGCAGCTGATCGCGGGTGAACACGCGCTCGGGGTTCCGAACGAACGTCAGCAGCAGCGCGTACTCGCGCGCGGAGAGCTCGATCCGCTTGTCGCCGCGCTTCACGTCGCGCCGGTCGAGATCGATCGAGAGGTCGGCGTACGAGACGATCGAGGGCTGCTCGAGCCGCGGCCGGCGCAGCGCCGAGTGCAGCCGCGCGACCAGCTCGGACATCTCGAACGGCTTCGAGATGTAGTCGTCGGCGCCGCGCCGCAGCCCGGTGATCCGGTCGTCGGTGTCGGCCTTCGCGCTCAGCATGAGGATCGGCGCCTCGGTGACCCGCCGCAGCATCGGGAGCAGCTCGAGGCCGTCGACGAACGGCAGCATGACGTCGAGCACGATCGCGTCCGGGCGCCAGTCGCGGACGAGCTGCAGCCCGGCGCGCCCGTCGGGCGCGGTGCGGACGTCGAAGCCGTCCTCGCCGAGGCCGAGCTCGAGCAGCTCGCGCAGATGTCGCTCGTCGTCGATGACGACGACGCGTGGTGACGGTGCCATGTTACTGCTTCACGCTCCCCCCGCCGGTGCCGAGCTCCGGCGCACGCACGACGAAGATCCCGATCTTCGGCGCGTAGTCGATGAAGTTTCCGCCGAACCGACGGCCGCGCGGGGCCGGCGACGCGCCGGGTGCGGGGCTCGGCGCGGGTGACGGCCGTACCCCGGGCGGCGGGACGTCGTACCCGTCGGCCTTCGCCTCGGCCGGGGTGAGCACCGTTCCGTACGAGCACGAGACGAGCGCGCGGAACGGCTGCACGGCGGCGATCAGCGCCGGGCTCGGGCTGAACTGCGGCCGCGGTGCGTTCTGCCCGGCCGGCGATTGGACGGTCACCTCAGGCTGAAACCCGCCCGGCGGTCCGCCGGGTCCGCCCGGCCCCTCGCCGCGCGGGCCCCCGCGGGCGCCGAAGCCGCCCCGGCGCTCGCCGGCGTTCGGCGTGCCGGGCGGACGCTGCGGCAGCGCGCTCTCCGGGATGTCGGGGCCCAGCCCGAAGTACCACGCGGTCGAGGGCGCGCCGTGCGGGGTGATCGCGATCCCGTGGACCTCGGGCAACGGCTGGCCGGCGCCGTACGCCTTCGCCGCGGCGCCCAGCTCGGCGAGCACCGCTTGCGCCTGCGACTGCAGATCGGCGGTGCACTCCGGACGACTCGTCGCGATGGTCAGCGGATCGACGCCGGGGGGCGGAGCGATGAACTTGAGCTGGCCGAAGCCCAAGAAGCCGCGCTGGGGCGCGGGGCTCGCCGAGGGCGTCTGCGCAAGGGCGCCGCGCGCGCCGCGTGCGAAGCCGGCACCCGGACGCGCGCCGGTGTTGAACGAGTACGTCACCGTGAACGAGCGCGGCGGGTTGGGACGCGCCGCCTCCAGCAGCTCGCCGCCGCCGCTGAGCGGGATCGGCACCGCGTACTGCTCGGTCGAGAAGAATCCGGTCTCGGTGTCGAACAGGTTCGCGGCGAACAGCGTGATGCGTCCCATCCCGAGCGGGTGCGAGATGCCTGCGTTCACCGTCACGTACGGCGCGATGTTCTGGTTGTTGTTCGCGCCGACGTAGTGGGCGTTCGCGAGGAACTCGAGCTGGGCCGGCGCGTACAGCGCGTCGACCGTCAGGTTCCCGGTGTGCACCGGGCGGCCCGGAAGCTGCGCGCCCAAGATCAGCGTGCTGTCGTAGCCGAGGTAGCGCGGATCGGCCGCGATCACCGACGCGCCGGTCGTCGTATACGACGGGATGACGACGACGTTCTTGCCGAGCCCGATGTTCGCGGTCGCGGTGAAGCCCTGATACAGGCGCGTCGTTCCGCCGACCGGCTCGGAGACGAAGACGCTCGGCGCCGGCGACCCCGGGCACACGTCGCCGTAGTATCCGACGACGGCCTGATAATACGCGTTGTAGAACGGGTTGCTCGGATCGGTCAGGCCGAGGCTGTCCGCGGTGAGCGTCGCGTTGATCAGCTGATCGCCCTGGATCTGCCGGTACGTATCAAAGGTGAACTGGCCGTGCGCCCACTGATGCGTCCAGCCGAAGTCGTAGCTGTCGGCGAACTGTCTCGCGGGCTGATCGCCGGGGCCGCTGACCTGCGCGGTCGCGGCGAGACAGTTCACGCGTGCGGAGCTCGGATCGCTGAACGAGCGGATGATCCCCGCCGCCGGCTGCGAGCTTCCGACGGAGATCGAACCGTTGTACGTGTCGGCCGGCTGCGGGCGCCAGCTCGCGCTGAACCCGGCGAGGATCGATTCGCCCGCGCCGGTCGTCCCCGCGTACGAGACGTTCGGTCCGAGCGAGAGCTTGTCGTTCGCCTTGATCGTGTCGGAGAGCTGCACTTGGCGCGAGGCGACGGCGTTGAGCCCGGGCGTCACGAAACCTTCGCCGCCGACGAGCGGCGTGAACGCGGTGGTCGACGCGTACGTCGAGCCGCTCAGCGTGATCGTGTGCTTGTCGCGCGTGGTCGTCGCGCTCGCCGCGACGCCGCGCGCGAGCGTCGAGGTCCGCGTCGCGAACGGATTGCTGACCGGGACCTCGTTGGCGGCGCCGCACGCCGGCGCTTCGCCGAGCGGCTCGCCCGGGCACCCGAGCTGATACCGCGCGAGATCGTTCGCGAACGAGCGGTTCGAGTTGACGTAGGTGGTCGCCGTGATCGCCGTGTCGCCGATCAGCGTCTGCACCGTCCCGTAGGCGAACTGGAACTTGCCCGTCGTGCCGTTGTCCGGTCCGATCCCGCACGGGAACGGCGTCACGTCGGTCGTGCAGAGCGACGAGACGGCCTGATTGTTCTGCAGCGCCGTGAACATCAGCGTGGTACGGTCGGTGAGCGCGTAGCGCAGCTTCACGTAGTCGCCGATGTTCGCGTTCTCGCCGCCGTGCGGGTACGTGAGCCCGCTCTCGTCCTCGAAGTCCTGGAACGTCAGCGGGCTGTTGCCGGCGCGCTTCGTCGCCAGCAGCGCGATCCCGAGCTTGCCGATCGAGCCCGTTTCGCCGAGCTGATAGTTGTACCGGTCGAAGGTGCCGTACGAGCCGGAGAACATCGACTGCCACGTGAGCGTCGGCTGCAGCGTGCGGAAGTTGACCGAGCCGCCGAGCGCGCCCGCCTGCGCGCCGAAGCTCACGCCGGCGCCGGTGAACAGGTCCGTGTTCACGCCGCGCATGTTGACGGCCGAGCCCGGCGCACCGAGCGGGATTCCGTCGAGCGTGATCGCGGTCTGCGACTCGTCGTGACCGCGCAGCGAGATCGTCTGCGGCGCGTCGGGGTCGTTCGAGCTCTGCGTCACGTCGACGCCGCCGATCGTTCCGAGCGCGTCGAGCAAGGAATCGGAGATCCGCCGCACCGCGCTGTTCTGATCGACGTCCGTCGTGGTGACCGTGACGCGCGCTTTGACCGTGCCGATGATCTTCAGCCCGCTCGTGTTCTGCGCCGTCCCCGGCGCGGGCGACGCTTGCGCGGCGACGCCCGTCCCCGGCCGCGGCTCGGCTTGCGCGAGCGTGACGCGCACGTCGACCTGCTTCTCGCCGAGCACCTCGAACTGCGCCGACATCACGCCGACGAAACCGCTCTTCCCGATGCGCACGCGGTACAAGCCGCTCGGGACGTCGGTGTACTTGACGATCCCGCTCCTGTTGGTCAGCGCGCTCGCGACGGTCGGTCCCACGAGGAACACGCGCGCGTCGGCGAGCGGCTGATCCGTCGCGGCCGAGCGGACGGCGATCTGAATGATTCCGGTCGTGTCGCTGCTCTGCGCCGCCGCCGGAGCGACCGTCCCGCACAGCAACGCAAAAATGAGCGCCAGCGCGGAGCAGCGGCTCGGTACCCTAGGCATGTCGCGAGGAATCCTGGCATTCGGGTCTGAGGCTGGCCTGGGAATCGTTCTCGTTTAACGTCGTCCCAAGTAACCGGCGATCGTCTCCAGGAAGCGTGCGCCGAAGTCGGCGAGCTTCTTCTCGCCCACCCCGCTGATCGCGCGGAGCTGCGCCGGCGTGCGGGGGACCGCACGCGCCATCGCCCGGAGCACCGCGTCGCTGAACACGACGTACGGCGGGACGTCCCGCTCGCCGGCGATCTCGCGGCGCAGCGTGCGCAGCCGCGAGAAGAGATCGCGGTCGTAGGATTCGTCGTCGTCGCCGGCCGCCGCACGCGGCCGCTTCGGCGCGGCGGCGCCGGTCGCGACCGCTTCCCGAACGACGATCGGCGTGCGCTCGACCAGCGCGCGCCGGCCCGCGTCGCTCAGCACGACCACGTTGTGCCGCTCGGGATCCTGCGCGATCAGCCCGAGCCGCAGCAGCTCGTCGGCGAGATGCCGCCACCAGCGACGGTCGCGGTCGCGCCCGATCCCGTAGGTCGAGAGCCGGTCGTGATACCAGCGCTCGATCTTCTCGGTCTTCGCGCCGACGAGGACGTCGACGACGTGCGTCACGCCGACGCCGTAGCCGTGCGCCTCGCGGATCCGGTAGACGCACGAGAGCAGCTTCTGCGCGTCGGTCGTCGCATCGACCGCGGCGCGCGGCTGCAGGCAGTTGTCGCAGTTGCCGCAGTGCTCGTGCGGATACGTCTCGCCGAAGTATGCCAGCAGCTCGCGCCGCCGGCACGCGTTCGAGTAGGCGTAGCGTTTCACGCGCTCGAGCTGCGCGCGCGCCGCGGGCTGCTCGCTCTCGGGCTTCTCGGCGACGAACCGCTCGACGCGCGCGACGTCGCCGTACGCGAAGAACCACACGCACTCCGCCGGCAGGCCGTCGCGCCCGGCGCGCCCCGTCTCCTGGTAGTAGCCCTCGAGGCTGCGCGGGACGTCCCAGTGCACGATGAAGCGCACGTTCGACTTGTCGATCCCCATCCCGAAGGCGATCGTCGCGCACATGACGCGCACGTCGTCGCGAATGAACGCCTCCTGCCGCTGCGAGCGCGTCGCGGCGTCGAGTCCCGCATGATACGCGAGCGCCGGGATCCCGGCGGAGGCCAGCGCGCCGGCGAGCTTCTCGGCGTTCGCCCGGCTCCCCGCGTACACGATGCCCGCCTCGTCGTCGGGGCGCGCGCGGACGGCCCGGATCAGCGCGTCGACGCTGTGCGCGCCGTGCACGATGCGATACGTCAAGTTCGGCCGGTCGAACGAGGCGACGTGCACCGCCGGACGCCGCAGCCCGAGCTGCTGAACGACGTCGTCGCGCACGCGGCCCGTCGCCGTCGCGGTGAACGCGCAGAACGGCACGCCGGGAAAGCGCTCGCGCAGCGCGGCGATGCGCCGGTATTCCGGACGGAAGTCGTGGCCCCACTCGCTGATGCAGTGCGCCTCGTCGACGACGAAGCGCGCGACGCCCCACCGTGCGAGATCGTCGGCGAAGCCGGGCAGCGTGAGCCGTTCCGGCGCGACGTAGAGCAGCTTGTACGCGCCGCGCTCGAGGCCGTCGAGGCGCCGGCGCAGCTCCGCCCATTCCAGCGAGGAGTTGAGCGCGGTCGCCGCGATCCCGGCGGTTTCGAGCGCGTCGACCTGGTCTTTCATCAGCGCGATGAGCGGCGAGATGACGACGGTGAGCCCGCCGGTGAGCACCGCGGGAAGCTGATAGCACAGCGACTTTCCGCCCCCGGTCGGAAGGAGCGCGAAGACGTCCCTGCCCGAGAGGACGTCGCGCACGATCTCCTCCTGCGACGGGCGGAACGCGGAGAACCCGAACCAGCGCTCGAGCGCGTCCCGCAGCTCCGCCGTCTCGACTGCCATCTGCGTCATCGCTTCGCCGTCTGCGACGCGTCGACCGTTCGTCAAGAGCGGTCGCGCCGTCGGTCAAGGGACGCGCCGCGCCTTCGTCAAGAGCGTGCATGGGGGCCAGGAGGAGCGGGCACCCGCCGTCGTACGACCCCGGGCCTGTTTTGCCGTCGACGAGGAGGGTGTACGTTCTTGCGGCAAGGGACCATCCTGCGCACTCTTACAGAGTGGGCCGAAAAGCCGTGCGTCTTGACGATCGCGATCGCCGGGACCGCGAGCACGCTGCGGATCGCCGGGATCCTGCGCGCCTATTTCAGCCTCGCGTCGCTGCACGGCTGGGCGCTCGTCCCGCCGCAGCAGCACGGCGGTTTCAGCGCCGCGAAGCTGACGCTGCTGAGCCTCGAGGACGCGACGAGCCGCGAGATCCTCGAAGGTGACGGGCCGCGACGGATTCGCTTCGCGCGCGGCGACGACGCGGTCTTCGAGCTGGAGCGCGACGACGCGATCTTCACCGCGCCGCCGCGCCGGATCCGGGAAGGCCGCTACATGTACGTCGGCGGCCGCCGGCGCCCGGTTCCCGAGCCGTGGATGCTGCGGTGACTACGTCCCCGGCTGCGGCGCCACCGTGACGTCGTACGTACCGGCGTTGCTGCCGTAGAACTGCGTGTCGGGGAACGGCACCTCGTACGTCGCGATCGGCGTGCCGGCGTCGTCGAACTCCTCGTACCGCATCGCGCCCGGACCGCCGGTCGAGAAGTACACGTGGCGGTTGTGCGGATCGACCGCGCATCGCCACAGCCAATCCACCGTGCCGCCCTGATACGTGCTGGAGAATGCGCCCGCCTGAAGCTGGATCGGCGTGAACCACCGTGCGTCGTACGCGGTCGCATGTCCGGCGTTGTCCGCGCCCCAGCTCACGAACAGCCGGTTCAGCGCGTTGTCGAAGCACATGCCCGCGACGGCGCCGTAGGGCGGGGGCTGGAGCTGCGCCGTCGCGGGCGACGGGGCCGGCACAAGCGTCGGGAGGAGCGCCGAGAGGTCGTAGCCGCCGCCGCTCGGCGACCAGACGACGTCGATCTGCGCGTTGCGCGGGTTGTACGCGAGCGCGATCACCTGCGCGCCCAGCGTCGTCTGCGCGAGCAGCTTCCCGCTCTCGTTGAAGCGCAGGATCTGGTTGGGGTACTTGATGATGTAGACGTTGCCCTGACCGTCGGGAAGGATCTGCATCGCGTACGGCACCCCGCTGAAGACGCCGGCCGGAAGCGGAATCGGGTTGCCCGTGCTCCACGCGTAGCCGTAGAACGCGTTGCCCTCGTCCGACGCGTAGATGACGCCGTTGTGCGCGTCGTACGCGATGTTGTGCAGATCCTCGGTCCACGAGGTGAGCATGGGCGTCTGGCTGCCGCCGGGGTACACCGGCGTCGCGCCGGTCTCCGTCCGGTACGAGATGCGATCGCCGTTGACGGTGTAGACCCAATAGGGGCGGGGGTCCGGCGTCGCGAGCGGGACGGCGGCCGAGATGAGCGTGTTCGTCGTCAGCGTCCCGGTCTTGTTCGCGAGCGTCAGCGCGATCGTCGCGAGCGTCTTCACGCCCGAGTACGAGAGCGTGGGCGCGGGCGACGCGGCCGGCAGCGAGCCGGCGCTCAACGTGAATCCGGGTGCGCTGCCCAGCTTGAGGCTCAGCGGCGCGGCCGCGCCGTTCGCATCCGCGTACGGGCCGGCGATCCGCAGGTTCGCGCCGTCCAGCGCCGCCGCCGCGATCGTGAACGTCTCGGGATTCCCTTGCATGACGCCCATCGGATACGTCGAGAGCGTGAGCGCGGCCGGAATCCCGCCCATGGCGAGCGCCGCCGACTCGGCGGTGCCTTCGCCGGTCGGTATCGTCGCGGCGCCGGCGGAGAGCGGCGTCTGCGTCGTGTCGGCCGACGCATAGCCGCGCACGACGACCTGCTGCGTCCCGCTCAGCACCGGCGGATCGAACAGCAAGGTGCACTTGAGCGTCGTCCCGCCGCTCGCGCTCGCCGTGGCGCACGCTTTCGGCTGCGAGGAGAGCGCGATCGCCTCGGGCGTCGCGCTGCTCTGCGGAAACGCCACCGTGAACGTCTGCGTCGCCGGCGAGACGTAGCCCGTCAGCTGCGCGGTCCCCGGCGTGACCGTGACGGCGACGGTTCCGAGCTTGCCGCTCGGCGCGGCGATCGTGATCGTCGCCGTCCCCGCCGAGACGGCCGTCAGCACGAACTGCGTCGCGGTCGGCGGTGAGGTGTACGGCCCGACGGTGACGGCGCCCGGCGCGCTGCTTGTCGCCGTCATCCCGCTGATGACCGGCGAGACGGCGAAGGTGGTCCGCGCACCGATCCGCGTGAAGCGGATCGCCGTGGGGCGGATCCACGGCGCGTTCGGGGACGTCGTGGCGGTCGCGCCCGACGTCGTGACGCCGGCGGTGCGAACCGCTGCGGCCGGGTCCGCCGCGCCGGCGTCGCCGCTTTGCGCGGGGCCGCGCCGTCGGCGGGAGCGAGGACCGCCCGCCCGAGCACGCGGCGACCGCGGAGAGGCCGAGCGCGAGGAACAGAGCGCCTTTCAAACGGGAGACGATCATCGATGCACCTTGGTCGGGACGGGGGTCGTGGTGCGATCGTACGCATGGACCGTCCCACCAGCGTCCCACGGCCGGCAGGAAAGCGGCTCCGGCCGGGGCGATGAAGCGACGTGCTGCGGGCGGTCCTGACCGATGACGTGCTCGGCGCGGTCCGCGCGCTGCTCGTGCTCGAGCTGGTCGCCGCGCTGCGCGCCGCCGGCCGGATGCTGCGGACGAGCGGCGGGAGGCCCCTCGACGCGGCGCAGCCGGGCTCGCCGGCGGGCGCCGCCCCGCACACCGCGCCGGGTCCGATCGCCGCGGTCGTCCCGGTGCTCGACGAGGAAGGCCGGCTCGGCCCTGCGCTCGACGCGCTTTCGGCGTGCGGCCCCGAGCTCGTCGAGATCGTCGTCGTCGACGGCGGCTCGAGCGACGGGACGCGGCAGCTCGCGCGCGCCGCGGCGGCCCGCGACCCGCGCATACGCCTCGTCGAGGCCCCGCCCGTCCCCCCAGGCTGGAACGGGAAGGCTTGGAACCTCAACGTCGGCCTGCTGACCGTCGCGGCGCCGTGGCTCGCCACGATCGACGCCGACGTGCGGGTCGGTCCGACCGTCCTCGCGGCCGCCGTCGAGCGCGCCGAAAGGGACGGTCTCGCGGCGCTCAGCGTCGCGACGCGCCAGCGCGTCGCCGACGCCGGCAGCGCGCTGCTGCACCCGGCGATGCTGACGACGCTCGTCTACCGCTTCGGACTTCCGAACGTCGTCGTCTCGTCGCCCGCCGAGGTCCAGGCGAACGGACAGCTGTTCGTGGCGCGCCGCGACGCGCTGGTCGCCGCCGACGCGTTTCGCGCGGCGCGCGCGTCCCGCTGCGAAGACGTCACCGCGGCACGCGCGCTCGCCGCGCACGGGGCCCGGATCGGGTTCTTCGAAGGCGACGCGGTCGTCCGGATGTACGACTCCTGGCGCGAGTGCGCGCGCAACTGGCCGCGCTCGCTCGCGCTCCACGATGCGTTCACTTCGCCTGCGCGCACGTGGCTCGGACTGCTCGAAGCGCTGTTCGCCCAGGCCCTTCCGCTGCCGACGCTGCTCTTCGTGCTCGCACTGCGGCACCACATCTGGTTCGCGCACGAAGCGATCGCGATCGCCGGCGCCCTCGTCGCGATGCGGCTCGGCGTCCTCGGCGGGACGCGCCGCGCCTACGTCGATCCGCCGTTCTGGTACTGGCTCTCGCCGCTCGCCGATCTCCCCGCGCTCGCGCTGATCGTCGCCGCCCTGCTCCGCCGCCGTCACGTCTGGCGCGGCCGCACGCTGGTCGGCGAACCCGGAACGCCCGCGTGAAAACGGCGGCCTGGACGCTCACGGCGATGCACGTGCTCGCGCTGATCGGCGGCCTGTTCGGCATCCTCGTCGCGATCCCGCACCCCGAGCTGTGGTCGGGCTCGCCGAACGCACGCGCCTTCTACGCTTTCGCGCTGGACAAGACCGGCGGGGTGTCGATGATCCTCGGCGCGCTCGCGATGCTCGCCTACGGGCTTCGCAGCCTCGGCGCGCGCCGGACGCTCATCTTCTTCGCGGTCGCGACGATCGTCTCGGCGAGCGCCGAGCTGACCGGCACGAAAACGGGCTGGCCGTTCGGCGGCTACGAGTACACGGACTTCCTCGGCCCGAAGCTGCTCGGCCGCGTCCCGTTCGCGATCCCGCTGTCGTGGTTCACGATCGGGTTCGCCTCGTACGTCCTGGCCGACGCGATCGCCGTCCGCTTCACGCCGCGCGCACGCGCGGTCACGGCGATCGTGCTCGGCACGTGGCTGCTCACGGCGTGGGATCTCGTCCTCGATCCGTCGATGGCCGCACCGCAGCTCCAATACATCCACTTCTGGATCTGGCACGAGCACGGCCCGTACTTCGGAATGCCGCTGCGCAACCTCGCCGGCTGGTTCGCGACCGGCCTGCTCTTCATCGCGCTCGCGCGCGCGCTCTGGCGCGACCATCCGGCGAAAGCGAGCACCGCCCTGCCGCTGACGATCTACGCCGCGAACGTCGTCTGGTCGATGATTCTCAGCGTCGCGGCCGGCATGTGGCCGACCGCGCTCGCCGCGATCGTCTTCGCGCTGTTCCCGGCGTCGTTCGCGCTGGAAGAACGACGCCGCACGCCGCCGGCCTCCGAACCCTCGCGCGCATGAGCGGGCCGCGCGGCGGCCGCTATCCGACGATCGCCATGCGGGGCATGCGCATGACGGCGCGCGTCGTCGCCGCGCTGCGCACGAGCCGCATCAGGGTCGACGGCCTCGAGAACGTCCCGCGCGAGGGTCCGGCGCTGCTGGTCGCGCGCCATTACCATCACGTCCTCGACGGCGTCGTTCTCCTGAGCCGCATCCCGCGCCCGATCCACGTCGTGGTCGCGCTGGACTGGGCGAAGACCGCCCGCGAACGCCGCACCATGGAAGCCGCGTGCAGGCTCGCGCGATGGCCCGTCATCCTTCGCGCACGCACGCTCGCCGCAGGCTCCGCCTACGCGAGAGCCGAGCTGCTGCGATACCTGCGCACCGGCCTGCGCGACGCCGCCGCGCACCTATCCGCCGGCCGCGTCGTCGTCGTCTTCCCCGAAGGCTATCCGGTGGTGGACCGCGCCGGGATGCAGCCCCCGGCCCGCGACGCCGGCGGCATCCTGCCGCTCGCGGACGGCTATCGCACCATCGCGGCGCTCGCACGCCGCGACGGCGCGCCGGCGTTCCCGACGATTCCGGTCGGCTTCGCGTACGCGGGCGACGCGAAGCGCCCCGCCGTCACGATGCGCATCGGGCTGCCGCTGCTCGGCCCGGCACCGGCCGCGACCGTGGAAGAGGCGATTCGAGCGCTCTCCGCTCCGCCGCCCCGGTAGAGGGCGCCGGCCGGCGTCAGCTCAGCGAGGCTTCGGTCCCGAAGCGGGGATCGAGGAACGTCCCGCGCGTTCTCGCCGCGCGCAGCACGTCGGCGACCTCACCGGGGCCCGACCGCTTCGAAAGCACGCAGTTGGCCCCGGCGAAGCGCAGCCGGTCGGCGCGCGCGCCGCTGTTCGCGTCCGTATACGCGCAGATGAAGGCCTCCGGCAGCGCCTGCCGCATCGCGCTGACCGCGTCGGCGGGGTCCACGTCGAGAAAGTCGGTGTCGACGAAGAGCGCTTCCGGGCTCGTCGCGCGGATGTCGTCGACGTCGAGGCTCGGAGAGACGCGCACCACGCGCATCTCGGCTCCCGCGAGCACGTCGCTCAGGAAGGGGATGAAGAGCGACTGCGGCTCGACGACGTAGGAGTCCACGTCTGCCCGGTACCGCAGGGACAGGCCCGCCTACACGGGGCCTTGCGACCTAGGGTAGCGGACGGACCTTCGGACGTATCGGCGGTTACGCGAGTCCCGTCTTGATCGCGTGGACCGCGGCCTGCGTCCGCGCCGTGATGTTCAGCTTGGCGAAGATCCGGCTGATGTGGTTCTTCACCGTCTTCTCGGAGAGGTGGAGATTCGAGCTGATCTCCTTGTTCGACATCCCGCGCGCGATCAGCCGGATGATCTCCGTCTCGCGGACCGAGAGCTCGTTCTGGGCGTTGCGGCCGAGCCCGGCCGAGCGCCGCTTCAGCACGCCGCCCGCGACGCGCGGGTCGACGTAGGCCTGTCCGCCGGCGACCGTCTTCACCGCCCGGATCAGCTCCGCCGGGAGGATATCCTTGACGACGTAGCCGTCGGCGCCGGCGCTGAGGCAGCGCTGCATGACCTCGGGCTGGACGTGCGTCGAAAGGACGCAGACCTTCGCCTGCGGCGCCTGCTCGCGGCAGGTCCGCATAGCATCGACGAAGTCGACGTGATGGCCGTCGAGGTCGAGGACGATGAGGTCCGGACGGAGACGGCGCAGCGGCGCGTTCGGGATCGTGTCCGCGTCGCCGACGACGTCGATGTCGGCATCGCTGGCCAGCACTTGGCAGAGAGCCTTGCCGAACAGCGCTTGACCCTCCACGACGAGAACGCGGACGGGCTTTGCGGGCGACGAGACCGAGGTGGGGATCGAGGCGATCATCGGCTGCTCTCTTCCTTGGGAGGCGGTGATCCGTTTGCCAGGTGGGCCAAAAGACCGGGCCTCCTCTAGTGTGCCTCGGACGGGGGTCCTGCGCACCCCTCTGAATTGGGGGTTGTACGGCATAGGACTTCCGGGCCCTTGTGAGAGCGGGCGGCCTTCCGGATAGGAATGAGTTCGTGCGAACGCGACGACCCTCGGCGGCCGCAGCCGCGCTGACCGCAGCTCCGGAAGGCGATCGCACGCGCGCCTTCGTCGGAGAGCTGCGGACGCTGGTGAAGGCGACGTACGTGGTGTTCGCGCGCTACGACCAGAGCGGAAGCCAAACGGAGGTCGTGCTCGCCGACGAGCACGCGAACCCGTCGCGGCAGACCGAGTGGCTGCAGGCCGAACGCCTGCTGCAGTCGCGCTCGGAGGCGGCGATCCCGCGCGTGACCGACGCGATGATCGCGCTCGACGGTATGCGCGGGCTCGTCGCCGTCTACGGCGTCGACCGGACGATCTTCGGGATGGCGATCGTCGCGCGCAGCCGCGCCTTCGCGCCCGAGGAACGGAAGACGCTCGAAGCGACGCTCCGGCCGGGCTCCGAGCTGATGCGCCGGCTCTCGACGTTCGAAGGCGAGCAGAGCGCGCAGCAGCGGACCGCCGAGCGCGCGACGCCGGCGCAGTACGTGTTGGGCCGCGACTACACCGTCGAGGCGCGGTGGATCCCGGGCGACGACCCGACCGACGTCCTGCAGAACATCCTCGAGCTCTCCGACGGCGCGCTCCCGCCCGTCGTCGAGCACACCGTCCGCACGCTCACGGCATCGTGGACCGACGACCCCGCGACCTGGCACGAGGGCAACGCCGTTCCGCTCCCGTTCATGGTCGTGCGCGTCGCGCCGCTGACGGCGCCCGGAAAGCCGATGAAGATCGGCGTGCTCGTCGAGCGGTATCGCTCCCGCAACCCGCTGCGGCACGCCGCCGAGAAGTTCGGGATGAGCTCGCGCGAGCTGGAGGTGCTCTCGCTGGTGCTCAAAGGCTTCGGAACCCCGCAGATCGCGGCGGCGCTCGACATCGCCGAGTCGACCGCCCACGATCACGTGAAGCGGATGATGCTCAAGACCCGCGCCCGCAACCGCGTCGAGCTCGCCGCGAAAGCCCTGGGCTGGCGCGGCTTATGACGACCGGGCTCGGTCTCGGGCGGGGGCGGCGGAGCGCGGCGAAGCGAGCACCGCGGTGGGTTCGGCGCTCGACGAGGGCGCCGAACCCGCCTACGCGGAGTTCGGAAGCTCCTTGAGCGGCGGGGTCGTCGTCGTCGCGAAGTAGTCGCTGTAGTCGTCGACGCGCGCGACGCAGCGGTTCACCACGGTCCCGACGAGGTCGTTCACGCCGACCGCCTCGAGCCGCGCCATCGCCTTGCGCGTCGACCGCACGTCGGTCTGACCGGCCGAGAGGATCATGACGGTGCCGTCGGTCTTCGCGGCGACGATCGCGGCGTCGAACACGGGGACCAGCGCCGGCGCATCGACGATCACCGTCACGTAGCGTTCGCGCGCCTCGCGCAGGAGCTGGTCGAAGCGGTTCGACTGCAGCAGCTTGATCGGGTTCGGCGAGTGCTGCCCGCTCGTGAGCACATCGACGCCCGGACGGTCGGTGCGTTTCACGCACTGCCCGAGCGTCGCCCGGCCGATCAGGATGTCGCTGAGGCCGAGCTCGTTCGGAACGTCGAACTTCCGGTGCAGCGAGGGGCGCCGCATGTCGGCGTCGATGACGAGGACGCGCGCCTCCCGCTCGATGCTGGAGACCGCGATCTCGCCGAACGCGCCGGCGACGTTCATCGCGATCGTCGACTTGCCGTCGCCCTTGAGCGGGCTCGTGATCGTCACGCTGCGCAGCGGGCGGTCGGAGCTGTAGCGCATCGCGAGCACGAGCTGGAAGTACGACTCGAGCGCCGCGTTCCGCACCGTCGCGGGGACGGCGGCCGCGCCGTCGCCCGAGGGCAGCTGAGGGACCGAGGCCAGGACCGGAAGCTGCAGCTCGCCCTCGACGTCGTGCTCGTCGCGGATCCGCCCGTCGAACCAGTCGATCAGGAAGATGATCCCGAGCGCGAGCATGAGCCCGACGATGATCGCGATCAGCAGGTTCAGCCCGAGCTTCGGCGACTTCTGCGCGAGCTCGGCGAGCGCGGGCTGCGTGACCGTGACGTCGCTGACGCCGCTGGTGCGCGAGACCGTCGCGTCGTTGTACTTCTGCTGCAGCGCGTTGTAGACGTCCTCGGAGAGCTTCGCCTGACGCTTGAGCTCGGCCAGGCGCGCCGCGTTCTGCGGGAGCGACGCGAGCTGCGGCCCGATCCGCGCCTGCTGCTGCGCGAGCGTCGCGAGCTGCGCTTCGTCGCCGTTCGCGGTCGCTTTGGCGAGCTCGAGCTGCTGCGTGAGCTGCGTGTAGACCGGGTTCGAGATCGTGTTCGTCGCCGCGACGACGGTCGGCGGCGTGCGCGCGATCTGCCGCTGCAGCGCCCCGATCTTCTGCTTGAGCGCGATCACTTCGGGATGCTGGTCGGTGTACTGCTCCTGCGCCGAGTGCAGCTGCACCTGGAGGTCGGCGAGCTGGGTACGGAGCTGCGGCAGCACCGGGTTCTCGGTGACGCTCTGTCCGTTGTTCGTCGCCGGCTTGATCGAGCGCAGCTGCGCGGTGAGCGTGGCGACCTGCGCGAGCGCCTGCTGGCGGTCGAGCTGCGTCGCGTTGATCTTCGCCTGAATCCCGGCGGCGGCGTTCACCTCGGACTGGGTCTCGGTGTCGAGATCGGCGATGTGATGCGCCGTCTCGAACTTGCTCACCGCCATCTCGGCGTCGCGCATGCGCCGCTGGTAGACCGGGATCTGCTTCGAGAGAAAGTCCATCGCGCCGTTGGCCTGGCCGGCGACGAGATCGGCCTCGCGCGTCACGAAGACGGCCGCGACGTCGTTGGCGATCTTCGCCGCGGTCTGCGGGTCGCGCCACGTCACGGAGATCGAGATGATGTTCGTGTTGGTGACCGGCTTGACGCGGATCGCGCCCTGCAGCTGCTGGATCGAGGCCTTCAGATGGAGGTCGTCGATGACGCGCTGCAGCACCGGCGCCTCGGTGATCAGCTCGGCGTAGGTCTCCGCCGACTGCGCGGCGTTCGCCAGCAGCAGCGCGTTGAGGACCGGAAGGGCGGTCTGGGCCTGCGGGTTCTGGGCGACCGAGTTCGGGTTCCCCGCGATCATCTTCGCATCGACGGTGTACCGCTTCGGCGTCAGCAGGGTGACGAGCGCGACCGCGCCGACGATCCCGAAGAAGACGGCGAAGAACAGCTTGCGGCGCCGGTTGAACGTCGCGAGGAACGCATACCACATGCCGACCGGGTCCAGCTCGGGGGCGCGGGAATGCGTCGGGGCGACCGGCATCGCGAGCGGCACCGACGTTCCGGTGAGCCGCTGGGGTTCGTACATGGAGGTCCTTCCCTAGAAGCCCAGGAGGCGTCCGAGGATCGCTACGCCGCTCAGCAGGAACGCGTTGGGCTGACGGGCCTCGGGCACGTAAATCTTGTCATCCTTTTGCAAGACCGGATCGTAGCGATGGTCGCTGTGCTGCAGCGCCTCGTACAGGTCCACCTGGTATGACTGTGTTTTCCCCGTTGCGGGGTCGGCACGCGTCAAATAGACACGATTCAGATCGGGATGGATCCCCGCCTCGAGCCCGGCGCGAGCGAGGGCGATCGAGAGCGTGTCGCCCTCGTTGACCTCGACGTTCCCCGGCCGCGTCACCGCGCCGAGGACCTGCACGCGGATCGTCTCGGCGCCGGGGACGTACACGAGCGCGTTGTCGCTCAGCGGGAGGTTCTGGGTCGCATCGCCGTCGCGCAGCAGCTTCTGGAGGCTCGCGGTCGCGATCGTCCCGTCGGGCTGCGAGACGCGCGCCTGCGGGTAGCCGCCGTTCATGAAGTTCACGCCCGAGGCGGCGGCGATCGCGTCGGTGAGGTGGGCGCCGCTGCGCAGCTGGAAGTGTCCCGGGCTCTTCACGTTGCCGAGCACGGTGACGGTGATCTGGCCCGACTGCGTGACGGCGAGCGTCACGATCGGGTGGCGCACGTACTTCGTCAGCGCGGCGGTGAGGGCGTCGCGCGCCTGGGTCGGCGTCTTGCCGGCGATCTCGATCTTCCCGACCAGCGGGTACTGGATCGTCCCGTCGGCTTGGACGACGAACGTCTGCGTCGGCGGCTGCTCGCCGTAGACGGAGACCGCGACCTGGTCGCCCGGATGGACGACCGCGCCGGGGACGTCGACCGGATGGCTCCCGTCCGTCGTCCCGGGCAGCGGGATGGGCGAGGGGATCGTCTGCGCCTGCGTGCCGGGGCCGGGCTCGCCGGTGTCGTCGGCGCGGGCCGCGAACGGCAGCGCGCCGAGCAGGACGACGGCGGCCGCCGCGAGAGCAGACCGCAGATGGGACGGGCGGAGGGTGATCATGAGAGAAGCTCCCCGAAGGCGATGACGTCGAGGCGCGCCTGGAGTGCCGTGGCGCTGACGGTCGCGGCGGTGCTGTTCTGGGCCGCGACCAGCAACGAAGTGTACGACCTCACGTCGCCTGCGTCGCTCTCCTGGCACGTGGCGCTGCGGAAGGCGTACAGCATCGTGGCCTTCGCGGTGGTGGGATTCACCGCCGACAAAGCACTTCGCCCCAGCGCCTTCGCGGTACTGCGCGCGGCCGTAATGGTTGCGCTATATTCGGCGGAGATCGAGGTCGTGCAGGCGCTGCTCGGATCGCACGAAGGGCTCATCTGGAACGGCATCGACACCGCGTGCGGCGCGGCGGGCGGGGCGATCGGCTCGCTGGCGGGGCGCATCAAGCGGCCCCGCTGACGTACGCGACGCCGGAGGGCGGGGAGCCCGGTCCGGCGTCGAGAGTCTTCCGTCGTTTTCTGCTCACCCACGAGTCCTTTCGTGTTCGCGCTTCGATCCGTGAAGCCGGCGGCGTGACGTGCGGTCTAGGGGCAGGGCGGAGGCGGCGGACAGGTGCACATCGGCGGCGGCGGCCCTACGATGGTACCCACGCCCGGCGTCGGCGTCGTGCTGGTCGTCGTGCTCGCGTGCACGAGGAACGGGATCAGTGCGGCCAGCGGCCACAGCCCGGCGCCGTGGTGGACGGCGGCCGGCACGATGGCGGCCGGCGGCGGGGCGGCGGCGACGACCGGCGTCGGCGTGGCCGGCGGGATGACCGCGACCGGCGGCGGCGGCGGCGTGATCGCGGCGACGTGCGGGACCGGGAAGTTGCGCACGACGTTCGCCACGTGCCGCACCGGCGTGCGGATCACGGACAGGTTGCCGCACTTCGCGGGCAGGAAGAGCGCGATGTTCTTACCGGGCGCCTGAAGGTCGACCTCGACGCCCTTCTGGTTCGCCGGGATGATCACGTCGTGCAGGACGTGGATCTGTCCGTACGACGCCCACGTCATCGCGTCGAGGTGGCGCGGGATCGTCACCCACGCCGGTCGCGCGACCTCGAGCTGCAGCCGGAACTGCTCGTATTGTTCGCGCGTGAGCCCGATCGCCGCGGCCGCCTGCCGCATCTCGGCCTCGTGATGCTTGAAGTTGTACTTCAGCTCTTGCGCGTTCGTCGACTGGCCCATGAGCGGTGCACGGCCCAGCGTGACGATCTCGATCGGATGCGCCACTGCCGGCAGGCTCGTGGCCGCGACGAGCATTGCGGCGATGGCGGGGCGGGTGAGCCACATCGTCCTTGTCATCTCCTTATGGTTAAGAAGATCATGCCCTAAGGGCGCTCGGCTCCCTCGGTGCCGCCGTCCCGAATCCGACGGGACCTTGGTCCTAACGTCCCGACCGCCGGTCAGTACATCGCGAGCGTTCCGTCGACGCGCGCCTTGTGGACGGCCCGCCCGAAGAGCCAGAGCGAGAGCGGCATCAGCACGACCGACGCGACGAGCAGCCAGATCGCATCGTACGCCACGCTCGTCACCGGGACGCCGTCGACGGCGGCGCGGAACCCGTTGAGCGCGTGCGTGATCGGGAGGCACCAGCCGATGCCCTGGAGCCAGTGCGGCAA
>Ga0209810_1001950_pt1 | contig 27282 bp, 19 predicted proteins | sample Coa_R1_7_FD_187159 | JGI IMG/M metagenome (GOLD analysis project Ga0209810, IMG submission 187159) | Surface soil microbial communities from Centralia Pennsylvania, which are recovering from an underground coalmine fire - Coalmine... | ecosystem: Environmental > Terrestrial > Soil > Unclassified... | reverse complement strand
GTAGACTATTTCTGACATCGGGTGCGTCCTCAAGAGAGTTTGGTGTGGAAACTTCACTCTACCTGAGAACACGCCCGATGTCCTAATCAGACGGGCGTCTACCACTTTTTACCGGAAACTAAAGTAGTATAGTATACCAAATACCGATGGCGAGGTTTCTTCTCGTGACGCTTACAGAAAGATGAACGGACCGGAGGCATAGTCCATAAAAACCCTGCTCTCCGAGCGTGGATCGCTAGGCGGAGCGCTGTCGCTAGGCGGAGGGGCGAACCATGGCAACCCCGATCCTAGCAGTGGGGGCCGGGGGGTTAGGTCCAACCGGAAAGTGCGGGAACCTCTTGCCGTTCCCACCGTCAAGATAAAAGTACGCCTGAACTCTATTCAAGAAAGCGCCCCAAAGCAGAATTGACGTATGGATACACAGCCCGCAAACGTTGCGCCTCAGGCCCCGGATCAACTGGTCATCACCGTGTTCTCAGACTACCTGTGACCGTGGTGCTGGCCCGCAGCCGTGCGCTTGCGGCGGCTTCAACAGGAATTTCCCAGGCCCCTTGCGCTGGCGCATAAAGCCTTTCTGCTGCTGCCGGAGGATCGGCCCCGCCAGTTCACCGCCTATCACCTCCAGCACCGGCAGGCCGCCAGGCAGATGACCGGTCTGCCCTACGACCTGCCGCCGGTCGGCACGCCCTATCCGCTCTCCTCCACATGGGCGCTGGAGGCCGCCAAATGGGTGGAGCAGAACTACCCGGAACGCTTTGACCGATTCGATCTGGCCCTGTTTGAAGCCTTTTTTGAGAAGACCCTGGATATCAGCAGCGTGGAGGTGCTGACCCAACTGGCAGCCGAACAGGGGCTTCCCGGCGGCGACCTTGCTGCCGCCCTGCAAGCGCACCGGTACCGGGAGGCGGTGTGGACGGATTACCGCGAGGCCCTGGAAATGGGAATAACCGGCATCCCAACGGTGCTCATCGGCGACTATGCCATCAGCGGCGCGGTCCCCTATGAACAGTATCTCCAGGCAGCCCAGGGCCTATCCCGGCGTCTGTAAACGCTTTGCTCGCCCCTCAGTTTGCAAGGCCGCAGTTTTTCCATAAGACGGCGCCAGTCGCGGCGCCACAACTCAAATATAGCCGTCAGAGGAACCACCCTTGTTAGCGCTGGACTACCGCCTGGTCTTCGACTCCTTTGCCGATGCTGTGGTGGCCGCCGACAGCACCGGCCAGATCCTCTACGCCAACGCCGCCGCCGAAAAGCTCCTGGGCTGGCCTGTGGAGGAACTCGTCGGCAGGCCCCTGCTGACCATCATTCCGCCACGCCTGCGGGCTATTCATCAGGCCGGCTTCCAGCGTTATCTCACCACGCACATTTCCCGGCTGATCGGCCAACCGGTGCGTGTGCCGGCCCTGCGCCGCGACGGCACGGAGGCCGATGTCGAGCTGAGCCTGACCGCCTTTCGCCTGGAGGATGGCAAAGACCTCTTCCTTGCGGCCCTCCGGGACCTGAGCGAGCGCGTGGAGCTGGAGCGCCAGATCACCATCACGCGCTACCTGCGCGCCACCACCGAGGCCGCGGCAAAGCTGGCCTCACGGCTCGACCTGGAGCACGTCCTTCAGACCATCGTCCAGACGCTGGTGGCCGATTTTGATGCCGCGCTGGCGCGCATCTGGCTCCACGATAAGGAGACGAACATGCTGCGCCTGCGCGCCAGCGCCGGCCTCTCCACCGAGACGACCGCCAGCTCCCGCGCCTGCATTGACGTCGCCACCTATCCCTACAAAGTCGGCGTAGTAGCGCGCACCCGCAAACCATTTATCCGAATCAGCCTGGCCGGCGACCCCAATTTTGACCAGGAATGGGTGCAGCGCGAGCGGATCGCCTCCGCCGCCGTCTACCCCCTGCAAATCACGGACGAGCTGCTGGGCGTCCTCGTCTACTTTTCCCGCCAACCTCTCCCGGAGGAGGTAGTCGAGGCGCTTGCGAACTTTGTGACTATCGTGACAGCCTCCATTCATGACGTGCATTTGCTGGCGCGCGAGCAGGCGGCGCGCGAGATCGCCGAGAAGGAAAGCGCGGAGCGCAGGCAGGCCGAAGAGGCCCTGCGCGTGTCGGAGGCGCGGTATCGCGCGCTCGTGGAGCAGTCGCCTCTGAGCATTCAGATTCTCGCGCCGGATGGCCGGACGCTGCTTGTCAACCGCGCCTGGGAGGAGCTCTGGGGAGTCGCGCTCGACAAGATACCCGACTACAACCTGCTCCAGGATCCGCAACTGGTGGAAAAAGGCGTGATGCCCTACATTCAGAAAGCCTTTGCCGGAGAGGCGACCGCCATTCCAGCCATTCCCTACAACCCGGACGAGACGCTGCCCGGACGCACCCGCCACAAGAACCCGCAGCGCTGGGTGCGGGCATTCATCTATCCCTTGAAAGATGTCGCCGGCAAGGTCTGGGAGGTCGTTCTGATCCATGAAGACATCACCGATCAGCAGCAGTACGAGGAGGCCCTTTCTCAAAGTCGGGAGCATATCGCGGCGCTCTACGAACGCCTGCAGCGGGCGATGGTGGAGACACACCACCGAGTGAAGAATAATCTTCAGATCATCACCTCGCTGCTGGACATGCGGCTGATGGAGTATCCGCAGGCCATTCCCGCTGCCGAGATCCGGCGGCTCAGTATGCACGTGCAGACGCTTGCGGCCATCCATGAAATTCTGACGCAGGAGGCCAAAGGCGGCAGCCAGGCCGAGTCCCTCTCCGCCACAGAGATCTTCGATAGGCTGCTGCCGCTGCTGGGCCAGACTGCCGGAGGGCGGCCTATCGAGGCGGACGTGGAGGATGTTCGGCTCTCGGCGCGGCAGGGTACGGCCCTGGCTCTGGTGGTCAATGAGCTGATCAGCAACGCCATTAAGTACGGCCGTGGCACGGTGAAGCTGACGCTGCATGTGCAGGAGCAGACGGCGACGCTGGCCGTCTGCAACGATGGATCCGGTTTTCCGCCCGGGTTCCATCCTGCCACGTCGGCGCACACCGGGTTGGAGCTGGTCGAGCGGCTGAGCCGATGGGATCTGGGCGGCGCCGTCCATTACGAGAACCGGCCCGAGGGCGGAGCCTGGGTGCGCGTCCTTATCTCGCTCTCGGCTGCGAAGCGCCCCTGACTCTGGCGTACTTTCCTGCGTTGCCCTTGACCTTAAATTGAGCCAAGGGCTATAATTGTTGCAACATGCTCAGGATGCCGCGCTCTAAAGGTATGGTGAAAGATTTTACCTAACCCCACCATCCCCCTTCCCTGATGCGTTTGCTCTGCTCACAGGGAAGGGAGGGACCCGGCTTCTCCATTTCTGCTCTCCCTGCCTGCGCAGGCAGGCAGCGGGCCGTCGGCCCCACAGCGGCAGGGTTTAGCCTGCCGGGAGAGGGATGAGGGCGCCCCTACTTCCTACACCATATACAACGGAGCCGGGGGTGAGGGCGGTAAGGGCAGAAACAGGTTGCTATGAAACATTCGTTACTCTCTCTGCTTGGACTGTGCGGGATCGTGCTGGGATGCCTGCTGGCGCCCCTGACGGGCCAATCCGCCGGAGCACCGAAGACGCCCAAGACGCCGAAAGCCGCAAAAGCGCCTAAGACGCTGCAGGCGCAGGCGCCGAAACGGGTGGATTTTGACCGCGACGTGCGGCCCATCCTCTCGGAGAACTGCTTCGCCTGCCACGGCTTCGACGCCAATAAGCGCCAGGCTACTCTGCGGCTGGATGTGCCCGAAGGCGCGTACAAGAAGCTGCCCACAGGGCACGTAGCGATTGTGCCGGGCAAGCCCGCCGCCAGCGAGCTGATCAAGCGCGTCACGGCCACCGATGCGTTCCACATGCCTCCCTATAGCTCCGGCAAGAAGCTGACGGCGGCTCAGATCTCCACGCTCCGCGCCTGGATCGCGCAGGGCGGCAAGTACGACCCGCACTGGGCCTTCGTCGCGCCCAAGCGCCCGCCACTCCCGCAGGTCAAAAACAAGACCTGGCCGCGCAACCCGATTGATTATTTCGTGCTGGCCCGACTGGAGAAGGAGGGTCTGCATCCGTCGCCGGAGGCCGACCGTACCACCCTCATTCGCCGCGTCAGCCTCGACCTGACCGGCCTGCCGCCCACCCCCGCCGAAGTCCAGGCGTTCGTCAACGACAAAAGGCCGGACGCCTACGAGCGGCTGGTGGATCGACTGCTGGCCTCGCCCCACTATGGCGAGCGGATGGCGCTGGCCTGGCTGGACCTGGCGCGCTACGCTGATACGCACGGCTACCACATTGACAGCCAGCGCGATATGTGGCCCTGGCGCGACTGGGTAATCAAGGCGTTCAATACCAATCTGCCCTACGATCAGTTCATCATCCAGCAGTTGGCCGGCGACCTGCTGCCCAACGCCACCCTCGACCAGAAGATCGCCACCGGCTTCAATCGCAATCATCCCATAAACTTCGAGGGCGGGGCCATCCCGGAGGAGTACCAGGTCGCCTACGTCGTGGATCGCGTGGACACGACCGCGACGGCCTTCATGGGCCTGACCATGAAGTGCGCCGAGTGCCACGACCACAAGTACGACCCCATCTCGCAGAAGGACTATTTCCACTTCTACGCCTATTTCAACAACATCGCCGAGCAGGGCCTCGACGGGCAGAAGGGCAACGCCGCCCCCTACATCAAGGCGCCCTCGCCGGAGCAGGCGCAGCTTCTGGAGGCATATACCAAGAAGGTAGGCGAGGCCGAGCAGGCCGTCAAAGCTCGCGTCGCCGCCACTGCCTCCGCGCAGGCCGAATGGGAGCAGAGCGCACGCGCCGCGCTGGAGAGCTCTCCGGCGGCTTCCGCCGGGCTGGCCGCGCATATCGCCCTGGACGAGAACACGGGCGAGCAGATCCATGACGCGGCGGGCAAGCTGGCAGCCGGCACGGTGCACGGCAAGGCGGCCTGGGCGGCGGGCAAGGTCGGCTCTGCCCTCAATTTTGACGGCAACACCTATATAGACCTCGGCACGACGTTCGGCTTTGATAAGAGCGATACGGTCTCCTACGGCGCGTGGATCTACCCGACCAGCGGCGAGGCCATGACCGTCCTCTCCCGCATGGACGACCAGAGCGACTTTCGCGGCTGGGATATGTTCCTGATTGACGGCAAAGTATACGTCCATCTCATCCACAAGTGGGACCAGAACGCCATCCGCGTCAACACCAAGAACCCCGTCGAGCTTAACAAGTGGTCGCACGTCTTCGTGACCTACGACGGCTCCGGGCAGGCCAAGGGCCTCCAGATCTACATCAACGGCAAGCCCGCCGAGCTCGACATCACCCACAACAACCTGACCGATACCATTCGTACCGATAAGCCGCTGCTCATTGGCAGGCGCAACCCCGCCGCGCCCTTCAAGGGCATGATTGATGAGGTGCGCGTCTATAACCGGCAGCTTGCGCCCGCCGAAGTTGCGCAACTGGTGGAGATGGATTCGCTGCGGCCCATCCTTACCACGCCCGCCGAGAAGCGCACCCCGGAGCAGAAGGAGACGCTCAGCCAGTACCTGCTGGAGAAGAACGACGCGGAGTACCGGAAGCTGACCGCTGCGCTGGCGGACTGGCGCCGCAAGTATACGGAGCTGGATAACGCCATCCCGACCACGATGGTCATGCAGGAGCTGACGGACAAGCCGCGCGAAACCTTCATGCTGGTGCGCGGCCAGTACGACCAGCACGGCGAGAAGGTGACGCCCGGCACGCCCGCCTTCCTTCCACCGCTGCCCAAGGGCGCCCCGAACAACCGCCTCGGCCTGGCGATGTGGCTGGTAGACCCCTCGCACCCGCTGACGGCGCGCGTGGCCGTCAACCACTTCTGGCAGATGGTCTTCGGCTACGGCCTGGTCCGCACGGCGGAGAACTTCGGCGTGCAGGGCGAGCGGCCCACCCATCCCCAGCTGCTGGACTGGCTCGCCACGGAGTTCATTCGCACGCGCTGGAACGTCAAGGCCATGCTGCGCCAGATCGTGACCTCGGCGACTTACCGCCAATCGTCGCGCGTCAGCCCGGCGCTGCTGGAGAAGGATCCGGAGAACCGCCTGCTGGCGCGCGGGCCGCGCTTCCGCTTGCAGGGCGAGCTTATCCGCGATCAGGCGCTGGCGGTGAGCGGCCTGCTGGTGGACAAGATCGGCGGCCCGCCCGTCAAGCCGTACCAGCCGGCAGGGCTGTGGGAGGAGATCTCCTTCAAAGGCGGCTTCAGCGCCCAGTTCTACGAACAGGATCACGGCGATAAGCTCTACCGGCGCAGCATGTATATCTTCTGGAAGCGCACCGTTCCGCCCCCGGCTTTGCAGACCTTCGACGCGCCGGAGCGCGAGTTCTGTATGCCGCGCCGCTCCATCACCAACACGCCGCTGCAAGCGCTGGTGCTGATGAACGACCCGACCTACATCGAGGCGGCGCGCAAGCTGGCGGAGCGCCTGCTGACCGAGTCCGGCCCCACACCGCAGGCGCGCATCCAATACGCCTACCGGCTGGCGCTCGCCCGCGCGCCGAGGGAGACGGAAATCAAGGTGCTGCAAGATATACTGGAGAAGCAGTGGGCGCGATTCCGCGCGAACCAGGATGCGGCGCTGAAACTGCTGAGCGTGGGCGAATCGAAGCGCAACGAGAAGCTGGACCCGGCGGAACTCGCCGCCTGGACGACCGTTGCCAGCGTCTTGCTCAACCTGGACGAAACGATCACGAAGAGCTAGCCCCAATGCTTTCCCGGCAGGGTTTAGCCCATCGTCGAGAGAAGCCGGGTCACCCCCTTCCCTCGTAGGGAAGGGGGCTGGGGGGTTAGGTCAAGAAGGGCAGGGGTGAGAGTCTTCGCCGCAAGGCGGCTCTACACCCTACACCCTACCCCCTACACCCTATCCCCTACACCCTATCCCCTACACCCTGCACAAAGGGCCGGGGTGTTAGGTTAAAAAGGAAACAGAATGGATCCGCGCAGAGAATACGAATTGTTGCTGACCCGCAGGCAGTTGTTTGGCCGGTTTGCCACCGGCATCGGCACGGTGGCGCTGGCCTCACTGCTGAACCCGGAGGCGCTTGCCGGTACGGTCGCCCACCAGAAGGGCTATAACGGCATCCTTCCTGGGCCGCATTTTCCCGCAAAGGCCAAGCGTGTCATCTACCTCTTCCAGTCCGGGGCACCCTCCCATATTGACCTGTTCGACTGGAAGCCGCAGATGGCCAAGTACCGGGGCATTGACCTGCCCTCCTCGGTGCGCATGGGCCAGCGGATCACGGGCATGACCTCCGGCCAGAAGACCCTGCCGGTCGCGCCGACGATCTTCAAGTTCTCGCAACACGGCAAGTCCGGGGCGTGGCTGAGCGAGCTACTGCCCCACATCGGCGAGGTCGCCGACGACATCTGCATCATCAAGACGATGCATACCGAGGCGATCAATCACGACCCGGCCATCACCTTTATTCAGACCGGCTCCCAGCAGCCGGGACGGCCCAGCATCGGGGCGTGGGTCTCCTACGGCCTGGGCAGCGAGAACCAGAACCTGCCCGCCTACGTCGTCCTCATTTCGCAAGGCACCGGCAACCCGAACGACCAGCCGCTGTTCGGGCGGCTCTGGGGCAGCGGCTTCCTGCCCTCGGTCCATCAAGGGGTCAAGCTGCGCTCCACCGGCGATCCCGTTCTCTATCTCAACAACCCGCCAGGCATAGACAATGCCAGCCGCCGTCAGATGCTCGACGGCATCGCCAAGCTCAACCACATGGCGGAGGAAGCCTTCGGCGACCCCGAGATCAACACGCGCATCGCCCAGTACGAGATGGCCTACCGGATGCAGGCGTCGGTGCCCGACCTGATGGACATCTCCCACGAGCCGCCGCAGGTCTACGAGATGTACGGCCCCGACTCGCGCAAGCCGGGCACCTTTGCGGCGAACTGCCTCCTGGCCCGCCGCCTGGCCGAGCGCGGCGTGCGCTTCGTGCAGCTTTTCCATCGCGGCTGGGATCAGCACGGCAACCTGCCAATGCAGATACGCGGCCAGTGCAAGGACACCGACCAGCCTTCCGCCGCCCTGATCAAAGACTTAAAGCAGCGCGGCCTGCTGGAGGATACGCTGGTCATCTGGGGCGGGGAGTTCGGGCGCACGGTCTACAGCCAGGGCACGCTGACCCAGGACAACTACGGGCGCGACCATCATGGCCGCTGCTTCTCGATCTGGATGGCGGGCGCGGGAATCAAGCCCGGCATGACGCTTGGCGAAACCGACGACTTCTGCTACAACATCACCGCCGATCCCGTCCATATCCACGACCTCAACGCCACCATCCTCCATCTGCTCGGCGTGGATCATGAGCGGCTGACCTACAAATACCAGGGCCGCGATTTCCGCCTGACGGACGTGGCCGGCGTGGTGGTCAAGAAGATACTTGCGTAGCTTCCGCGCGCCCAATTAATCTCACAAGGGGGAGCGGCGAGGTGCAATTACCTCGCCGCTCCCATCGTTCTACGGTATGGATCATCCGCAACGTAAACGCGCTCCCAAATGGGCCGAAACCTAAGAATGGAATGCTCCGGCCTTTTTGGTGCGTGAGAGAGATTAGTGTAGATGTCCCCTGGCAGCGCGGCGCTGGTTGAACATCTCGTACAGCACCACGCTCGCTGCCACCGCCACGTTGAGCGAATCGGTGCAGCCGACCATTGGAATGCGGATGGTAAGATCACACAGCGCCTGCTGCTCCCGCGAGAGCCCGGCCCGCTCGCTGCCCATCAGCAGCACCACCGGCGGGCGATACGTTACCGCCTGGTAGTCCATCTCGGCTCCCGGCGACGTGCCGACAACCACGTAGTTGTGCCGGCATTTCCAGGCCAGAAACTCCGCGAAGTTTGTCCGCACCAACCGCTGGCTGAACACGGCCCCCATGCTGGCGCGCACCGCCGCCGGATCATAGGGATCGGTAGTGTTGCCGATGAGAAGGATACCTGCCCCTCCCACCGCCTCGCAGGTGCGGAGGATGGTCCCCAGGTTGCTTGGGTACTGCACAGCGTCCAGAGCCACCCAGCACAACTCTTCTGCCAGCCGCACCTTCTCCAGCGGCTCCCAGCGCTGACGCACTACCGCGCCAAGACCCTGATAGCCGCCCCGCACCGATAGGCTCTTGAAGACATCGGCGCTCACTTCCAGGCAGGGAATCCCCAGCGCCTGCTGCATCCGCACGACCCTCTGCGCCAGCGCGCTGTCCAGCAGTTCCGGTGCGACCACCAGAGTTGTAATGCCCGCGCAAAGTTCGACGGCCTCCACGATCAGGCGAATGCCCTCCACAAAGAACAATCCCGTCCGCTCCCGCTCTTTCCGGCCGAGCAGGCTGCGGATATGCTTGATGTTGGAATTACTGCGGCTTGTGATCAGCATGGTTCTACTCCCTGAACGGGCGCGTAGAAACTATCGGAGGACAGAGAAGAGCAGATACCTACGGCACCACCGCCGCATCCCTTCCCGGCAAATCAAGGCGAGGCAGGTACGGTCCTCCTCCCAGGCGCAGGAGACAGGGATAGCCCGGCCATGATGCAGCCAGGCAAGCGCGCTTTCTAAGCGCCGACGGTAGGCGAGATAGATGCTATTCATCGTGATGTCCTTTCGATTTCTATCCATATGCCCGATAGTTTCCTGATGTTGTTATGCCCCTGGACCTAACCCCCCGACCCCCTTCCCTGCTTCGCCGCTAACGCGACAGGGAAAGGGGGACCGGCTTCTGCTCTCCCCTCCCCTAGAATTGGGGATCCCTAGGCGGAGGGGTGTCGCCAGGCAGAGCCGTGTCTCAAGGCGGAGGGCTGTGGCAAGGCGGAGGCAAGGGCCGTAACCCTGCCGACCCTGGCAGTCCATTGCAGGCCCGACCCTGGCAGTCCGTTGAGCGGTGTCCCTTGCAGTGGGGAAGGGGGTGGGGGCCGCTCCCCTCTCCTTGAGAAGGAGAGGGGCCGGAGGTGAGGCACTCTCCCCTTCCGCAACAAGGAAGCGGGCCACTTCCTAGAACTCGTCGTTCAGCCACATGGGCGGCCCGGCCAACAGATCGCGCAGGGCCGTGTAACCCGCCTCATCGTAAACAGCCAGCCGGTCGGCGGCGCGCAGTTGATCCAGCGTCGGCGTGCCGAAATAGGCTTGTGAGAGCGCCTGGATGTCCAGCGCGACCTGGGGCGCCGCCTCGGCAGGCCGCACGGCGACCTCGCCGCCTGCAAACTCCACCTTCCAGGTGCGGGCATTCCAGGGCGCGTGTTCGTCCTGAACGGCCAGCATCACCACGCCGCCCGCCTTCCTGTCTGGCCGCCAGGACTGGAGCGCTCCCACGACATCCACCACCCGGCCCATCGTCACCGGCTGGATTTTCGTCTCGAAGTCCCAGTGGTAGTATTGCTGCCAGAGGGTATCGTCTTCGGGGGCGTGCCAGGTGAACTTGTTGATCTGCATGTCGTGGCGGCGCAGCAGGCCCAGCAAGGCGCGCTGGGCGCGAGGCCTCAGCGAGAGGAATTCGCCCAGCCGCGTCCCCTCTTCCTTGCCGCCACGGTAGGTCAGGTAGCCCTCTACCTTGCCCTCCTTCTCATAGAGGTAGGTGTAGGTGTACTCCTTCTCCTTGTCGTCGAGCATCTCCGCCCAGGTCCGCCCGCGGCGGGCCAGCATACCCCGATACCGCCCGGCGAACTCCGTATAGGCGCCAACGATGGCGGAGCGGTCGGCGGGCGTGGCAGCGCGGACGTTCTCCGTCTCCGGGTCAGGCCGCAAGACACGCGACGGGATGGCGTAGTGGCGGTTGACGCCGACCCATTCCCAGCCGAAACGGCGGTAGTACTCCCAGCTAAACGGGAACAGAACGGAGACGACCTGCCCGGCCTCACGCATTCCTTCCAGGGAGGCCCTTAGCCCCGCGCCCGCGTAGCCCTTGCCCCGGCTGGCGGGCAGGCAGGCCACGCCGCCAATACCGCCCATCGGCACGATGACCTCCGGGCCGAGATGGATGCGGTAGTCGGTGACCAGCACGGTCGCCTGTAGCCCCGCCGCGTCAAACACGCCGAATGTAACGGACTTGTCCTCCGTTGTCGCCCTCCACTCGCGCCACTCCCGCATCTCGCGGTCGCCCCGCTCAAACGCCTGCGACCAGACATACCAGGCTTGTTCTTCCTCCTCACCGGACAACACTCGTATTTCCATTGCGTTTTGGTCTCCTTTTCTATCTGGCTCAATCTGCGCGGACCTACCTACCCCCTGGCCCCTTCCCTACTCGCTCGTTCCTCGCTAGGGAAGGGGCCAGGGGGTTAGGTCAGAAAGGACCGGGATGAGGGCCTTTTGCTATCTGCTTTTATCTGGCTGCCTCCGGGACGGAAGCCGCCGTCGGCGCGTGGTCGTTGCCCTGCCACCGCTCGTAGATGTCGGCGATCACGTCGTCTATGGGCGCGCGGTGCGTCTCCACGTCCAGGATCTGCGCCTGCGCGCTCGCCTGTTCCAGCAGCGCGGCGATGCTCACCCGCGAAGCATCGAAGGCGTACTCGTGCCGCCCCGCCTCGCTGCGGATCAGTTCCGCGCCGGAAAGCTTCGGCGCGGCGCCCTCGGCGGTCTCGATCAGCAGGGCGCGGCGGTCCGCGAACTCGCGACGCAGCCGATGAAAATCCCCGTCGTAGGCGATCCGGCCTCGGTCAATCATCATAATGCGCCCGGCCAGCTGCTCCAGGTCGGACATATCATGGCTGGTGACCATCACGGTGACGCGCCGCTCCCGGTTCAGATCCTGGATAAAGCCCAGGATATTGCGCTTGGCAAGCACGTCCAGGCCGAGCGTCGGCTCATCCAGAAAGAGAATTTCCGGCTCGTGCAGCAGCGCCAATCCCAGGTCGGCGCGCATCCGCTGCCCCAGGCTGAGTTCGCGCACCAGGCTGTTGAAAAACTCGCCCAAACCGAGGAGCGCTTTGACGAAGCCCAGCATCCGGTCGTAGCGATCGCGCGGGATGTCCCAGACAACCCGCTTCCACTCGAAGCTCGCCGCCACCGGATGATCATTCCAGAGTTCCGTGCGCTGCCCGAACACGACGCCGATATGGTTGACATAGCGCACCCGGTCGCGGATGGGGTCCATGCCCAGCACGCGAATGGTTCCGGCGTCGGGCGCGAGCATCCCGGAGAGCAGCTTGACCGTCGTGCTTTTGCCCGCGCCATTCGGGCCAGCGTAGGCGACGATCTCCCCACGCTCGATGCGCAGGGCAATGTCGCGCAGCGCAGGAACCTCCCGGATGGAAGGGCGAAAAAGATTGCGGAAAACATCGCTCAGCTTCTCGGAACGCTGCCGCTGCCGGAACGTCTTGGAGACGCCCGCCATCTCAACCACGATGTCCGAAGGAGCTATAGCGTTGTGAGCCTGTGCGGCCATAGTGTCTCATCCCTCGCTGAAAAATCATGCCGGCCAGCGCGCAGAGCGCCAGCGCCGCCAGCGGCGTCATCCATACTCCCCAGGCCGTCGTATCCAGGCCGAGCAGCGCCCGGCACGGATACCAGCCCGCAAAGCCCACCGGCAGAATCGTCAGCAGCCCACTCGAGAGCGCGGTCCCCAGCCCGTCGAGAGGATACTGCTTGAGCTGATCCATAAAGTGCATGGAGCTGCTATTGATCTCTTCGGCGGCGCGGGGCGCCCAGAACGCCAGGCTGCCCCAGAGATACTGAAACGCCATGACGATAGCGCAGGAGGCGGCCAGGTTCAATAGCAGCAGCGCCAGCCAGACCGGAGTAAGCACCAGCGGCAGTCGGCTTATCGCCCAGAGAAGCAGCCCGACGCCGGGCAGCAGCATCGGCAGCCCGAACACCGGGCTGAATCCCTCCGTCAGCAGCGACATCCAGATCGGCTGCGGCTGAATCAGGGTGTGGTCGAACTGCCCGCGCCCCAGGCGGCGGCTAATGAAGACCACGTTGTAGCTGAAGAAGACCGCCACCGTGCCGCTCACCACCGTCGCGTAGCCCAGCATGTAGATCACCTGGTTCTTCGTCCAGTGCCCGATACCGGCAAACCGTACCGCCAGCAGCAGCATCCCCGTCACGGCGGCGATGTTCAGGATCGCGTCAGAGATCATCCACAGCACGCACTCTTTCAGGCTGCGCGTCGCGACCATCACATCGAGCATCGCGTACAGCCGCCACAGCCGGAAAATGCGCAGAATGGTTCCTCCGAACCCTCTAGCCTCCATAAGAGACCATCCTTTCCCGATTCACGCGCCACAGCCAGGCCGCCACCGGCCAGAGCAGCGCCGACCAGCCCGCCTGCACCGCCAGCAGCCAGAGCGGATCGCCCGTCCCGGTATAGATGCGCAGCGGCGCGGAGGCCATCGAAGCAAAGGGCAGCCACCCGAAGACCTTGCCCAGTCCCCAGGGCAGCAGCGCCAGTGGCAGAAAGGCGCCTGAGAGCACCGTCGCCAGCGCCGCACGCGCCTGACTGAGCACGTAGGGATACATCTCTAATCCGACCGCCAGCCCTGCGCTGATATATTCCAGCGTCAGCCCGACCGAGACGCCCAGCGCCAGACTCGCCAGAAAGAGCAAGCCCGCAGCCCCACTTGCCGGGAGCGGATTGACGCCCAGAAGCGACGCACACAGCAGCAACGGCAGCGAGAACAGGCAGAACCCGAAGGCCCACCGTCCCAGCATTTCTGCCGTAAACTGCGCGAACACGCCCATCGGCTTCAAAAAGCGGGTGGCGATAGAGCCGTCCCAGAAGGCCCACACCAGTTCCGTCCGGCAGGTCAACTGCTCGGCGAACACCTCCGCGATGAGCGTATAGGTCAGCACGGCAGACAGGGTCATGCCGGAGACTGGGCCGCGTCCCGCCAGTATCGTCCGCCAGATCGAAAGCATCACGGCCACGCGCAGAAAGCGCAGCAGGTAGTCCATCAGGAACATGGGGCTGTCCCCGACGAAGCCGGCTACTGCCATCGCCGCTGTTTTCCCGTATCTGCGCAGCAGAAGTGTCATCCTTCGTTCTCGCCTTTCAAAATATCCGTCAGCAGAATCCGATAAAAAAACTCCGCCAACTGTCCGGATACACCCGTTCACCGTAGAAATGCCTCTTGACTTCCCCGGCCATTCCTGCGATAATAGTCCCAGACAAAGAAGGAGGTGGTGGCTAACATGGATTATAGTCAACGAGGTGAACAGGCGGTTTAGCCTGTTTTAGCCTACGGGTCATGAACGGGATCCGTCCTGTTCGCCTTCTGAAGCCCGGCGCGCGTGAGCGTAGCCGGGCTATAATTTTGCCCCAAACGCACAAAAGCCACCGGTATCCAGGACATACCGGTGGCAGGCCAGACACAACAAAAGCCACCGGCGCGCTGTGGCCCGTGGCTCTCCGAAGGGACGCTATGATAGCTCAGAGAAGCGCAGTGTCAACGGAATTCGGAGGCAGGGCAACGCAGCGCAGAGACCGCTCGGGCAGAATCCGAGCGTGCAACAGCCATGCGAATATTCGGAGTCGTCACCGTAAGCAGGTAGACGTTCCTTACCAGGCTGTCTATGCGAAGCTGCATCAACCGGCTTCCTTCCGTTGGAATGGTTGGCGCGATGCGCGCCAACTGGCATACAGTATAACAAGGGCGGCGTTGGGTTGTCAAGCAGTTTTTTTTCGCGCCGCCCTTGCTCAGAACGCGAGATTGATATTCAATGTACTTGATATGTCAAGCACGCCTTGGGAACCGTTCGCTCTCTGACAGTAAGCCCCAGGTGTACCATCCTGCCGGAAGCTGCTTTCAGAGCCACTGGCAGCATGGGAAGAAGGTACTGGGCAAGCTGTTGCTGTTCCGCATTGAGCGAGGCGAAGTCCAGGGCTCCGTTAAGCAGAGAGGTACGCGCTTGCTCCGTTAAAGAGGTATAGAAACGCGCAACGTTGTATTCCAGCAGGGTGCGCTCCGCATCGGATTGAAACGGAAAGGCAGTAGTCTCTGAGGGCAAGGGCGGCTCCCGGTTCTCCTCCGCACGGAGCCATTTTAGCCCGTTGGCGATCTGCCATCGCGTTAGCTTGCTAACGAAAGCGGCTTCCCAATCCATACGCGCTTTGAGCGCGCTGCCAGACGCAGGACTGCGTTGAGGGCCATCGGCCAGGCGCTGCTCCAGCCACTTTCTGGCCAGCGCCGAGGCAACCTCAAGATAGTCATCTCGATACCATCGGTTGTTACGGAAAAGATATAGATTATCGTGTCTCTTCCAACTCATATCGAGTTGCGCCGCACGGTAGTTGAGTTCCTCTTCCAATGGACGAGTCAGCGGTTGGTTCCAATCTTCGGCCTGGGGATCTCCTGGTCGCGAGTAGTAGTCGGCTATAAATTCCATATCGGCTTTCTCGGCCAGCCAGCGAAGCACTCGCGCCCTATCAGGCGGTGGATATTGGCGCGAAGGCATTCTGTCAGGCAGCGCATTGTTCCAGACACACCTCTCCTGATAAGCAGCCAGTTGCTTCCAGGCCGTCGGAGCATCGCGTCCCAACAAAGCAAGCATCTGCGGCAGGCGCTCCTGGTTGAGGCGCAACATCCCCAATCTCGCCTGGGAACTCAAGCCACTTGTTTGCATACTCATGGAGCTTACTGCGAGCTTTCCGTCTGGGCGATAACAGTTAGCAACGAGGATGAAAGCGCCGTTCGTGAATTGAAGGAAGGAATTTGCTCGCAATTCAGGATGGGATTGTAGGTCGGGAGAGAGGTTCAGAAGGACTTCCTGCGCCTGTGGCGTCAGATCGGCAAAAGGCACTATCACCGCGCCTTCATCTGCGTTTGTGCCATAAAAAGAGACCGTGTCGGCGCTATAAAAAGGGGTGTCATTGATCTGGTTGGCAATCCGTTCCTGAAGAGCAGGGGAGAGGCTGTTGAAGAACTGGCGCTCGACAATAGGATTGGGACCGCCGTGGTCAGGTCCCTCAATGCTTGTTGGCCTCTCCTGAGGCGTAGCGCGCATCTCTGCAAGCAGATAGGCAGCTTGGGCGGCTAACGCCTGCTCCCGTTCCCGCAAGAAAATCCGCCACCATCTCTCACGCAACGCCAAAGCCGCCTCATCCATCTGTAGCTCGTAGGCGGTCTTGCCCTCCTTGATAGTCCACTTGCCCGGCAGAAGCTCCGCGAGGGCCAGCAGCACGCTCCGCAGAGGACGCTCCTTGAGATGAATTTGGAGCTTCAGATTGGCACAGGAAGGGCTACAGGTTAAGGAAAGAGAGTGGGTGCTGTGCTTCTTAAGGAGATCACTAAGACTGATTCCGGTAACGTTTAACGTGATCGTCTTCTCAAGTTGTGGATCTGCGGGTAATTGCTCCGTAACAGAAGGGAACGCGGCACGGGGCAGAACGAGTAGAGAGACAAGCAGCAAAACCTGAAGGCTGTGTCGGTACACGGTATCTACTCCTCAACCTAGCTCTTGTGACAAAGGAAATGGTGGTCAAGCCACTAGAGAATAGCTTTCCCCAGGACTTAACCACCATTCCTTTTAATCCCGTTAATCCTGAATTCTAGCGGATCGAAAGGCTGACTGTATTAGAGTCTATGCGCCAAAAGACGCCAGGATTGCCGTTGACAAACGCATGACCGGATGCGGCAACGTAGAATTCCCAATCGCTTATACTATTATGGTCGCTGTAAGTTCTGCTATCGGTTACTGGAGACCAATCTGCCGAATAGTAGTCTTCGGGAATAGCTAGCTTTAGGGACCAGCTAGAATTACCGACCGCGCTCGTATATGACTGCTGACTCGTAAGAGAATTTAGGTGGTGACCAGGATACCGTCCAGCTTAGCGTATAGCTAGGGGCGGGCGTTCCATGAAAGGCGAGCGCAGGGTTAATAGTAAGCGTGTTGCCATCTGCTTTTGCAGAAGTAACGAGCGGTCCGGCCACTAAAAAGGCCGAAAGAACGCCAAGCAAAAGAGTTCGCTTCATTTCTCAAGTCTTCCTTTGGGGCCGAAGTTATTAGCCTTATATTCAAAGCTTTGCACTCAAAGGGACTTTCTTCTGCTCACGCTTGCTAGCTATTCGACAAGCCTATTCTGGCTCAACAGGCTACATAGATCGGCTTCCTTCCGTTGGAGTGGTTAGCGCGCATCGCGCCAACTGGCATACAGTATAACAAGGGCGGCGTTGGCTGTCAAGAAGTTTTTTCGCGCCGCCCTTGCTCAGAAACCCATGCCACTGCTCAATTCGATAGGGGCAGGGCACTTTCCCTGCCTACTGCCGGATAGAGAGGCTTACCTCTTTTTCGTCTTGGCCGAGTCGACGTTGGAGTAATCGGAGTTGCCGCCCGCGTTGTAGGCGTAGACGCGATAGCGGTACCGCGTGTTGGCCTGCAACCCGGTATCCGAGTAGCTGGTCACGTTCACGCCGACCGTGGCGACCCGCGCAAAGGAGCCGTTCCCGAGGGCGCGCTCGATGACGAACCCGGTCTCGTTGCCGGCCCAGTCCCTCCAGGTCAGGTTAATCTGCGAGGCCGAGACCGTCGTAGCGTTCAGATTATCCGGAGGCGCGGGCGGATCGGGCCAGGTAGTCGCATTAGCCGTGCTGGAGTAATCGGAGTTGCCGCCGATGTTGTAGGCGCGGACGCGGAAGGAGTACTGCGTCGCTTTCGTAAGCCCCGTCGCCGTGTAGTTGGTGATGTTCGGCCCGACGGTGCCTATCTGAGTGAAGTGAACGCCGTCGCTGGAGCGCTCGATCTTAAAGCCGTCCTCATTGCCGGCCTGGTCCGTCCAGGAGAGGTTGATGGTCGTCTTGGAGGTAGGCGTCGCCGACAGGCCGGTAGGCGCTGCCGGCGGATTGGGCAGCGTGGTGACGCTGAGCACGTTGGAGTAGCCGGAGTTGCCGCCGGCGTTATAGGCGTAGACGCGGAAGGAGTACTGCGTGGCTGCCGATAGGCCAGTCACCGTACAGGTCGTCTGGTTTTGGCCAACGGAGCCTGCTGGCGTAAAGTGGGTTCCATCCGTAGACCCCTCGATCTTAAACCCATCCTCGTTGTTGGAGTTGTCGCTCCAGGTGAGCGCCACCGTCGTCTGCGCGCGGGAGGTCATCGCCAGCCCGGTGGGCGGGTTAGGCGGATCGGGCAGCGTGAGGGCGCTCTGGATATTAGAGTAATCGGAGTCGCCGCCGTTGTAAGCGCAGACGCGGAAATAGTACTGCGTCGCTCCCGACAGCCCCGCCGCCGTGTAACTGGTGACGTTCGGCCCGACGGTGTCTATCTGCGTAAAATTGACGCCATCGGTAGACCGCTCGATCTTAAAGCCGTCCTCATTGCTGGCATGATCTATCCAGGAGAGGTTGATCTGGTGCGGCACGACCACCTGCGCGGTCAGGTTGGAGGGCGGGGCCGGCGGTATATCTACCCGGACGATTTTGGCCACCGAGGGCACGCCCTGGCTGTTGACCAGGAAGAGCATGTAGTGCCCAGGCGGGCACAGCACGGAATTGGGGGGCGTGGTGACGTTGAGCCCGCCGTCTCCCAGGGTAAAACTCAGGCGGTTGATCCGCTGGTTCATGTTGTTGGTATGCGTCGAGGAGCTGAGCCGGATCAGGGTCACCTTCGCGATGCTGGCGGCGTCGGGCGTCTGGACAAAAACCTGCTGCCCGTAGGTGACGTGCAGCGGAACGGAAGTGATGGTGGGCCGCGCGCCCTTGAACAGGTAGGGCGGCGAGAAGATCTGCATGTTGGCGTTTTGGTAAGGCAAGGTCAGGCTGGCGGCGGGATAGTAATCACCGCTGGTAGTCAGCACCCGACCATCCGGCAGCAGGATCGCGTTGGAGTGGTAGCCTCGGAACGCGCTGTTGCTAGCCAGGGTGGTCCAGTTTCCGGTCGCCGGGTTCCACAGCTCCGCCGGATAGGTCGGCGCGGAGGCGGCGGTGGCGGCGGTGGCGCTGCTGCCGCCGGTCACCAGCACCGTCCCGTCGGGCAGAAGCGTAGCGCACTGGAACATGCGGGGCACGGACATGGAGCCGGTCGACTGCCAGACGGGCGCCGCCGCGTTCAGATCGATCACTTCTGCGGTCGCCGTTGGGGGGTCGCCGCCGCCAACGATCAGCACCTTGCCGTCGTCGTAGAGCACGGCGGAGCCGTTGGAGCGGTAGTTGATGCGGGAATAGCCCACCTTGATCACTGTGCCGATGCCGGTGACGTCGAAGTAGCGCGACACCTGGATGGGGCTGGGGTTAAAGATCAGCCCATTCGGAGCCAGGAACATCTTAGAGTACATGCTGATGGGCATGGTAGCGCCGGTCAGTTCCCGCCAGGCTCCGGCAGTCGAATCCCAGACCTCCGGGGTCAAGTTCAGGCCGATGGTGTTGTCAATCTGGCCGGACATCACCAGGACGTCCTGTCCATTGGCCAGTGTGGTCACCGTGGGATACCAGCGCGCCGCCGCCATATCGGGCAGCGGCGTCCAGGTGTCGGTAAACGGATCGTAGATGCTGGCGTGGGGCAGCCCGACGCCGTCCACGACATGCCCCCCGGCGACAAACAGCCGCCCGTCGGCCAGCAGCGTGTGCCCGGTACAGAAAATGTTGTAGGGGCATTGCGCCGCCGGAGTAAAGCTGCCGGTTTCCGGGTCCCAAAGGGTCTGGCGGCTTTGCCGGTCCCAGAAGAGCACCTTCCCGGTCGGCAGCAGGTGCAGGTGAATGGCGTAGTAGGGCATGGAGGAGACCGGGGACCACTGGCCGACCTGAGACGGGTCGCTCTGGGCGGCGGCAGGCCGGGCCGAGCCTAGTCCGCCCACGAGGGCCAGGAGAAACAACAGCAGCGCCCTGATCGGTGCGAGATTCTCCCGCCGGACAGGACGCCGCGCAGCATTCAGGGCACAAGCGCGGATGAGTGTAACTGCTCTCAGACCCGAACGCCGGTACAGTTTTTGCAGCAACATGAGAACATCCTTTCTGCTTCAGCGAGCGGTTGGATCGGATCCTGGGATACGTGCTGTGGGCGACGACCCGCAGCGCAAGCGGCATTCAGGGATTCGGGCGAAACGCTCTCACCTCCAGGCGCAGGGGAGCGCCCGTCTCCGACACCTCCAGAGGGCCGGTCACCTGAACGCGGAAGGGCTTGCCCTGCCAATGCGCGGCCAAGCTTCTGTAGGCGGTCAGCTCCTGCCGGGTCGCCGGGTAAGCCTGCTTCGTCTGTGGATTCCACTGCACCTTACGGCGCAGCGGTATCAGGCGCAGCGCCTCGCCGCCTGCCGACAGGCGCAACTGTAGTTGACCTTGCTCTTTGACAAGCTGGCCGTTGACGGTCGCCTCCACGCCGCGCAGGGAGAACTGGGAACTCACTTCCCGGACGCGCTGTGCCATCACCTTCAGGTCGGGCAGGCGGCCCTCCTGGGTGCGCACTTCGCAGGTCCAGGTCGTGGGCGAGGGCCGTTGGCTGACGGATTTCACGCCATCCAGGCGTGATAGGGTCTCAAAGACCGCCGGCCATCACCCCATCAATCCATAGGGGCACGTCGAGTTGATGCCGACGGTGAGCGAAACCACTTCGGCGCGGGCGGGCAGGGTTGAGCCGCCCGCAAGCCCTCCAAGAAGGCCCAGGAGAAGAAATGCGCTGGCAGTGCGTGGGATCGACATGAGAAGGCTCCTTTCCAGGCGATATGCAGTTACTGCCTTGAAGTTTTCAGGAAATGGGCAATGCGGGTTTGACAGGGGGCCGCCGACTCGTTTATACTTAAGGACGGCTCTGCGAGGGGTAGACCTGCCTTAAAGCGTGGGTGCCTCTCGAAGGCTCTATCTCCAACCACGGTTTCATGGGGCGCTACCCTGTGAGGCGGAACGGGATCGGAAATGCCCGGTTCCAGGCTTACCCCGTGCAAGAACTGTGCCATTTGGACGGGGTGAGCGCATTTCAACCGCTTTTTTCTGTACCGAACATCCCAAGACGAGGAAGATGACTATGGCAACGACAACCCTTGCACCGACCGGCCCCTCCCAACTCGCGCTGCATGGCGGCGAGCGCACCCTGACCGAGCCGCTGCCCTCCTTCGGCGGAGGGCTTGGCGCCGATAGCATTGACGACGCCGAGATCGAGGCGGTCACCCAAGTTCTGCGCGACAAGACCCTATTCCGCCACAACCCCAACAGCCAGGTGCGCGCTTTTGAGCGCGAGGCAGCGCAAGCCCTCGGCGTTGAGCACGCCCTGATGGTCAACTCCGGCACCAGCGCCATCATCTGCGCCCTCTTCGGCCTGGGCGTCGGCCCCGGCGACGAGGTCATCGTCCCGGCCTACACCTACATCGCCACCGCCGCCGCCGTCGTCGCCGTTGGCGCCGTGCCGGTCATCGCCGAGATTGATGATTCGCTCGGCCTCGACCCGGCCGACTTCGAGCGCAAAATCACCCCGCGCACCCGCGCCGTCATTCCCGTCTATATGCAGGGCGTGCCGGGCCGCATCGCCGCCATTCTCGACGTGGCCAAGCGCCACAACCTCAAGGTCGTGGAGGACTGCGCGCAGTGCATCGGCGGGCGCTATCACGGCCAGATGGTCGGCACCTTCGGCGATGTGGGCGAGTGGAGTCTCAACTACTTCAAAGTCCTGACCTGCGGCGAGGGCGGCCTGGTCTTTACCGATAACTATGAGGTTTACGAGCGCGCCTGCTTCGCCTCCGACCCGGCCCTGCCGATGTGGATGAAAGACCATGAGGGCAAGACCGGCTGGCACACGCCGCCCTTCTCCGCCAACTGCTACCGGCCCAGCGAGATCCTGGGGGCGATGGCCCGGGTGCAGCTTCGCAAGCTGGAAACCATGCTCGGCCACACGCGCCGCCTCAAAGCGGCCTTCCTGGACGAGTTGGCGCAGGCCGGTGCGCCGCGCGGCTATAACCTCCAGCACGTAGACGACCCGGCGGGCGACTGCGGCATCAGCGCGGCCATCCTCTGCCACGATGCGGCGACCGCCGCGCGCTATGCCGAAGCCCTCAACGCCGAGGGGCTGCCCTGCGGCACGGCCTATAACGCCGGCTTTCCTGACCGGCACATCTACCGCTACTGGGACTCTATCCTGGACAAGAACAGCCCGCATCCCAGCGGCTATCCCTGGAACGACCCGCAGTACACCCAGCCGCGCGGTGACCAGCCCGCCGGCCATATCGCCTACAGCCGGGAGATGTGCCCGCAGTCGCTGGATCTGCTCAACCGCGCTCTGCGCTTCGGCTTCAACCTGCGCATGACCGAAGACCACGCCCGTCTGATGGCGAAGGCGATCAACAAGGTGGACGCCGCCCTCAGCTAAAACCCTTTTTCAACAGGATGAACAGGATTTTGCAGGATTTACAGGATTAAGACTAAAGAGGCAGAAGCCTTGAGCCTAAGAGGAACAGAGGCATAGGGACTCGGCTGGTTGGATTGGTATTAGAAATCCTGTTTAATCCTATAAAATCCTGTTCATCCTGTTGAGGTTTTGGGAGACCTGCTAATGAGTCTGCCTGGGAGCGATCCGTTGGAGCGGCGGCGATTGGGACGCAGCGGCTTGCTGGTGACGGCCCTGGGATTGGGCGGGGCCGGCATTGGCGGCGGCTACGGGCCGGTGACGGATCGGGACGCCATCCAGACCGTTCAAGAGGCTATCGCGCAGGGCATGAACTATGTGGATACCTCGCCGCTCTATGGAGAGAGCGAGCGGCGTATCGGCCTGGCATTGGAGGGCGGCCTGCGGGAGCGGATCGTCCTCTCCACCAAAACCGGCACGCACCCGCAGCGGCGCGGCGACTACTCCTGGGACGGCACGCTCTGGAGCCTGGAGAACAGCCTGCGCCTGCTCAAGACCGACTACCTCGACCTTGTCTACGTCCACGATCCGGAGGACATCGCGCCGGTGTTTGCGCCGCGCGGTGCGCTGGAGGCGCTGGAGGCGCTCCAGGCGCAGGGCGTCATTGGGGCTATCGGGCTGGGCCAGCGCCGTCATGATTTTCACCGTCAGGCGATTGAGTCCGGGCGCTTCGACGTGATTTTGACCTATAACGACTACCATCCCCTCCGCACGACCGCCGCCGACTGGCTGCTGCCTCTGGCCGCGCAGCATGAGGTCGGCGTAGTCAACGGGTCGCCTCTGGCGCACGGCCTGCTCATCGATCAAGATCCCGATACCCTTGTCCGTGATCGGAGCCTTCGGCCACCGGAGCGCGACCTGAACGCCGCCCGCCGCTTCTACCGCTGGTGCCGCGAGCGCAATCTCTCCCCAATCGCCGTCGCGCTTCAGTTCAGCCTGCGCCAGCCCTTGATTCAGTGCACGCTCACCGGCGCCAAGACGCCTGCGGAGCTGGCTCAGAACCTCGCAGCCATCCGCACGCCGCTGCCCGAAAGCCTCTGGGACAAGCTCGCCGCGCTCCACCTGACGGCAGATTAAAGCCGAGGAAGCCGATGCATCCTGTGCTGGAAGCCTCAATAGCGAGGGCCGTGGACTATTTCCGGGACGACGAGCGGGTGCTTGGCATGTACCTGTGGGGTTCGCTGGGCAAAGGCACGGCAGACGCCTACTCCGATGTGGACCTCGCCCTCGTCGTGCGGGACGAGGACTACAACGCTGTAAAAGGCGAGCTGCGCGGAGTCTGTGAGCGGATTTGCGGCCCCATCGCCGTCTGGCTGCCCGAAGGGGAGACTGCCGACCTCTGCAACTATGCGTTCCTGTTTCATTCCGGCAAGGATCTGCTGCTTTGTGACTTCCTGATTCTATCGGAATCGGCATACCATCGCAATCGTTCCCGTGCCGAGCAGGTCCTTTTTGACCGCGCCGGGCTGTTCCAGCCTCTAGCCGAAGCGCCGCGCGTGCAACCGTTCTCTCCCGACACCCTGAGCCGCACCATGGATAACTACTGGGTCTATGCTTACCTCAACGGCAAATATTACCAGCGTGCCGACCTCTTCAAGCTGCTCTACGTCCAGGGCGTGCTGTTCCAGACCCATATGCGCCTGCTGCACGCGCTGCACCCGGACAAGCCCTGGACCTGGTGGGCCAACGACGTGAAATATCTCCCGGAGGCAAAGCGCCAGCAGCTTCTCGCCTACTTCGGCGCGACCGACCTGCCGGGTATCTCCGCCGCGCTGGAAAAGGAACTGGATCTGTTCTCCCAGGACGCGCAGGCCGCCTGTCAGCAGTGGAATCTCCCCTACCCTGCCGACCTCGAAACCTCCGTGCGCAGGCATCTCGCCGCCAGGAGCGTTCTCAAAATCAACCACCCGCTGCACTAGAAAAAAACCTTCCACAGGATGAACAGGATGAGACAGGATTAAACAGGATTTCTAAAACACAGACAACCAACCAAGTACCTCTTCCTCTGGACTGAGCGGAAGGCTTCTGTCTCTTGCCTTAATCCTGTAAATCCTGCTTAATCCTGTTCATCCTGTTGAGGTATTGGCTTTTCCTCGCTCCTTGTCAGCCACTTCGCCAGGTGCTATAATGAGAGGAAGATTTCCGGGATAATTTCGCGATTAAGGATGATTTCTCGATGGCACTGACCCGCGAAGAGGTGCGCAAGGTCGCGCTGCTGGCCCGCCTCGAACTGACCGACGAAGAGCTCGATCAGCAGGCCAAGCATATCAACGACCTCCTAAAGCATGTTGAGATATTGCAGGGCGTGGACGTGACCGGCATTGAGCCGACCTCCCACTCCATCCCCGTCTATAACGTCTTCCGCGAGGACAGAACCCGCCCATGTCTGCCGCGCGAGGCCGTGCTTGCCAACGCGCCGGAGGCGCGCGAGGGCCTGTTCGTCGTTCCGCGCATCGTAGAAGGATAGGTGATGTCTGAACTGATCGACCTGACCGCGCACGAAGCCCGCGAGCGCATCGCCGGGGGGCAGATCTCGGCGCGCGAGTTGACCGAAGCGGCCCTGGCCCGGATACAGGTGGTCGAAGAGCGTGTGCGCGCGTTTTTGACCGTCACGCCGGAGTTGGCGCTCTCGCAGGCGGAGGCACTAGACGCCCGCCGCGCGCAGGGTGAGGCGCTGCCGTCCCTGGCCGGCATTCCTGTCGCCATCAAGGATAATATCTGCACGACCGGCGTGACGACCACCGCAGGCTCCAAAATCCTCTATAACTTCGTCCCGCCCTATGATGCGACGGTCGTAACCCGATTGCGGAGGGCAGGGGCCGTCTTTGTCGGCAAGGCCAACTGCGATGAGTTCGCGATGGGTTCCTCCACCGAGAACTCCGGCTTCCATACCACGCGCAACCCCTGGGACCTGGAGCGCGTGCCCGGCGGCTCGTCGGGCGGCTCGGCGGCCGCGGTGGCGGCGGAGGAAGCCTGCCTCGCGCTCGGCTCGGATACCGGCGGCTCGATACGCCAGCCCGCCTCGCTCTGCGGCGTCGTCGGCCTCAAGCCGACCTATGGCCGCGTCAGCCGCTACGGCCTGATCGCCTACGCCTCCTCGCTCGACCAGATCGGCCCGTTCGGCAAAGATGTCACTGACTGCGCCCTGCTCCTCAATGCCATCGCCGGGCACGACGCGCTGGATTCGACCTCCACCAACGTTCCCGTGCCGGACTTCACCGCCGCCTGCCGCCCCGACGTCAAGGGCCTGCGGATCGGCGTGCCGAAGGAGTTCTTCGCGCAGGGCGTTACGCCGGAGGTCGCCGCCACCGTGCGCGCCGCCGTAGACAAGCTGGTGGAGTTGGGCGCGACGGCGGAGGAGTGCTCCCTGCCGTCCATCGAGTACTGCCTGGCCGCCTACTACATCATCGCGCCTGCCGAAGCCAGCAGCAACCTGGCCCGCTTCGATGGCGTCAGATACGGCCTGCGCAGCAGTGAATGGGTCGGGCACATCGGCCTGATGGAGAGGACGCGCGATGAAGGGTTCGGCCCGGAGGTCAAGCAGCGCATTATGATCGGCACCTATGTGCTCTCGGCAGGCTATTACGACGCCTACTACAAGCGCGCCCAGCAGGTGCGCACCCTGATACGCCGCGACTTCGAGCGCGCCTTCGCCAGTTACGACGTGCTGCTGACGCCGACCTCGCCCAGCCCGGCCTTCAAGATCGGGGAGAAAGCCGACCCGCTGGAGATGAAGCTTGCGGACGTCTGCACGCTGCCGGCCAACATGGCCGGCATCCCCGGCATCTCGGTGCCCTGCGGCTTCGTCAACGGCCTGCCCGTCGGCCTGCAAATCCTCGCGAAAGCCTATGACGAGGAGACGCTGCTTCGCGCCGCCTATACCTACGAACAGGCCACCGGCTGGCACAAGCAACGGCCTGCCCTCTAACAGAGCCAGGTTCCCGGCAGAGGCAAACATATAGGAAAGCCCACTATGGCAAAGATTGAGCTAGAGATCAACGATGCTGTTCTCGAACGCGCCCGGCGATTGGCGCAGGGCCGTCATTCGCCTCTCGATAAGTTGATCAACGACCTCCTGGAGCAGACCACAGCCCAGGCGGACGCCGATCCGCTGCTGGGCCTCTTCGCGGATGAGCCGGAGCTTGTAGATCAGCTGATCGCGTCGGCAATGGAGGCGCGAGAAAATCATCCTCTGAGGCTGCATCGTGGATAAGACCCTGCTGGATACGGACATCTTTATTGAGGCAATACATGATAACTTCCTTTAAGATAATAGGTTTCAAGGGCTTTCGAGAGCTTGAGTTTCCTCACTTATCGCGGATAACGCTGTTAGGAGGGCAAAATAACGTCGGCAAGACTTCGATATTGGAAGCACTATTTACCTTCTTTGACAGGTTTAACCCGCAAATGATCCTGCGTCAGTTCGCTTGGCGCGGGGTAGATGCGCTGCCTCTTGATCCTGAAATTATCTGGGCGCCTGTATTTAACCGTTACGATATGAGCCGAGACATCACCCTATCTGCTGTCATTGACGGCAGACGTGAGGCAATGACGCTCCGGTTTAACCCCAATTATGCCAATCAAGCGATCCCGGCCCAAGTCTCTATAGAGGACGGCAGAGTTCCTACGATAAAAACAGATCAGCCACCGATGGGTACATTCGCGCTAGACATACGCTTTAGCGCAGAAGATAAACCAGAGCAGACAGCGCATCTTGTCCTGGGCCTGGGTAAGATACAATTTCAGGTAGATTATATGGAATTCGGAGGTCCGTTTGCCGCATTCATCGGCCTACGGATGCGTGAGAGTCCAAACGAAATCGCTACCCGGTTCGGCCAACTAGATGTAATTGGAAAGCAAGATGCCATCCTTCAGTTTCTTCAGCTTTCGAACGACAACCCGTACTCGGAGGCGCAGTTCCAAACGCTTCAGTACCGGCCGCAGTTTCCGGAGCAATTCGGCTGCAAGGAGGATGCCGAGGGCTTCTGCGGCGAGTTCTTCGACTGGTACAA
>Ga0209810_1001948_pt1 | contig 27293 bp, 12 predicted proteins | sample Coa_R1_7_FD_187159 | JGI IMG/M metagenome (GOLD analysis project Ga0209810, IMG submission 187159) | Surface soil microbial communities from Centralia Pennsylvania, which are recovering from an underground coalmine fire - Coalmine... | ecosystem: Environmental > Terrestrial > Soil > Unclassified... | reverse complement strand
ATTGGACAGTAGGGCAAATGAAGGACCCTCCTATCCGAAGGATTGCCCGGATGTCCAAGCGTCGTACATTCACCTCGGAGTTCAAGGCTCAAGTCGAGGTTGAACTCCTGTCTGGCATAAAGAGCCGAGCCGAGTGGCGTCGCCAGCCTCAGTTGTCGCCGCAGTTGCTCGCCCATTGGAAGGCGCTCTTCCTGGAACGCGCCGCCCTCGTGTTTATGAGCGAGGAGCAACGCCGCCAGGAAGCGAGCAAGACCGCCGAACTCGAACGCCTCCTGGGACGCCAGACCTTGGAGAGCCAGATTTAAGAAAGGCTGCCAGTCTCTTGCAGACAGTTCCCAACGGCAACGGGAGGTCGCGCAAATGCTGAGCCGACATGATCCGGTTCGCTTGGTCTGCCAGGCACTGGGGCTGGCATCCAGCCCCTTCTACTATCAAGCCAAAGCGCCGGATGAGACCGAGTTGCGCGCGGCCCTGTTGCGTCTGGCCTTGCAGCCGCGCCAGCCAGGGAGCCATCACTCCGACCAGGGCGTCCAGTATGCCGCCAAGGAGTACGTCGAACTGCTGCTTTCGCTCGGCTGCCAGATCAGTATGGCGACCGTTGGCAAGCCCGAAGCGAACGGCTATGCCGAACGGTTGATGCCGACCCTCCAGGAGGAACACGTTGACCTGAGCGAGTATGGGAAGACTTCGCGGATGCCGCGCGTCAAATCGGTCGGTTCCTGGATGAGGTCTATCAGCACAAGCGCATCCACTCGTCGTTAGGCTACCTGACGCCCGCTGAGTTCGAGAGCCAGTGGCTTCGAGAGCAGACCCAAAGCGTCAGGCTTCAAAATCAAACGCCCTAAAGGTGTCCAACTTTAGGGGACAAGTACAGGTTTCGGCCTCAAACAGGCGCCGCAAGTGCTTATGCAAGGCCGCCTGCTGGCTTTGCGGACAGGCCGAAAGGAGGTTGCGTGTCAGATGGGTCTGGCACTGCTGCCAAGTGGCGCCTTGAAACTGTTGGTGGAGCGCCTTGACCAGGCCCTTGTGGTTGTCGGAGACGACCAAGTCCACGCCGGCCAACCCCCGCTGCTTCAGCGCTTGGAAGAAAGCCGACCAGCTGGCTTCACTCTCGCTGTCGCCTAGAAACAAACCCAGGATTTCCCGATAGCCCTCCTGGTTAATTCCCGTGGCGATCAGCAGGCTCTGCGGACGCACCCGCGCGTCTTTGCGCACCCGGATGACGATGGCATCCACGACCACAAACGGATAGGCGCACCCGCTCAGGTCACGCTCCCGCCAAGCCGCCACCTGCGCATCGAGCCGCTGGCATAAGGCCGAAACCTGGGACTTGGACACCTCCTGGCCGCAGAGTTCTTCGACAATGGCCCAGACTTTGCGAGTGGAGACGCCCCGAACCACCATTTCGCTCAAGCACAGCAACAGAGCTTGCTCGCTTCTCTGATAGCGATCAAACAGGTCGGTCGTGAAGGTGCCTTGCCGCAGGCGGGGCACCTGCAACGTGAGGGCCCGATGCGTGTGGTCAGGGTTCGCGCCCGACTGCCATTGCGGTAAGCGGTGCGTTCCTCGGTACGCTGATGCGGAGCCGCTCCAATCTGGTCGGTGACTTGGGCTTACAGCACTTGATTGAGCAGGGTTTCCAGCAGCGATTTGAGACCGTCACTGGCAAACAGGCGCTGCAAAAGCGCCTCATCCAGGGTAATCTGATACTGGCTCACTCTCTCCTCTTGGCGATGTGTGTTTGGCGGCGTACATCTACCAGTGAGAGAGGGGCCATTCCTGCTTTAGGCGGGGCAGGATGCCGATTTTACACCAGTATACTGGACACTACTCGCCTGAGGATGTCGTCACCGACTACCATGAGTTCAAGAAGGCTGTGGACCTCGCTCTTGGACTGGAGGATGCTGAACAAGCCGCTCTGCGGCTATGCTCGGAAAGAAGCCGGTCGCATACCCAGGGCAGAAGCGCTGCGGCGGGGTCGCCTGGCCTCTCGCGTGTCGAAGCAAAAACGCGAGTGAGGAGTTGAGCGAGCGCCTTGCGAATGCCGGCCTCCAGCGCATGGATCAGCGCACTGACTGGATTATGGACAGCGCTCGTGTAGCGCGCCCGGCTTTGGTTGCTGCGGTTCCAGTCCTCCGACAGCGCCCGCGCCAGGTCGGTATCGAGGATGCGTCCGTTGCGGCAGCGGTAGGCGCGCAGTGAGGCGGCGAGGTCCTGCTGGAGCTGCGCCGCGAACTGCTGCTCGATGCGGCGCTCGGCGGGAGTGAGGTTGGTGTTTTTCCAGATACCTAGTAGTCCATCCAGGTAGAACGTTGGCATAGCCTTGAGATAGACCGAATGCTAGGCTTATCTCATTACCCATACAAACTTTCTACCTTGAAGGAGTACTAGAGGGCCTGTGCTATAATATTTTGTGGTTATCTGCGCGGGAACCCCTTTGACGGCCTCAGACGACGTTTTGAATTTGCCAACAAGGTCGAAGCTAGTTCAAATCCCAAGACCGTCGTCTCCGAGGTTCCCGTTACGTTCGGCGCGACCGCCGCGCCGTTCTGGACATCCGGTCGAAACCATCCTTCAGGAGGAGCCGTCATGCCCTATCTCACCGCCGACGACAAAGCCTTCTTCCGAGAAAATGGCTATCTGATCAAGCGCGATGTTCTCAGCCAGGCCCAGATCCAGGCGGCCCAGGACGCGCTCTGGTCCGGAATCGAGGCCGATCGCAACGATCCGGCTACCTGGGTCAATGCCGGCCCGCGCGTCCCGGTCCCCAGCAGCCATCCGGCGATCATGGCCACCCTGCACGAAGCGCCGGTCTTCGCGATGGCCGAGGAAATGGTCGGCACGGGGCAGCTCAACCCCAACACCGGGCCGGGACCGCATCTGGTCTTTCCCAGCGGCGACCGGGAGTGGAAGCTGCCCCGGGTCGGCCACCTCGACGGTTACTACACGCCCACCAACGGAGTGCCCGAAGGCACGGTCGTTGTCTGGCAAATCTGCGCAACGATCTATGTTGATGAGGTACGGCCGTGCGGGGCAGGCTTCACGCTCTGGCCGGGAACCCACCGCACAGCCACCGAGTTTTTCCGAACCCACTCGCTGCTCAGCCTCAAGGGGGGTGTCCCGGAAGGGCATTTCCCCATCGGCGAGCCGCTGGAGGTCACCGGGCCCGCGGGGACGGTCTGTTTCTGGCACGGGCAGCTTGTGCATTCCGGCAGTAAGAACGTCAACGACACGATCCGCATGGCGCTGATCGCCCGATTGGCGCGCAAGGATGTCGCCGATATTCTCTTCGAATCCCCCGACGACATGTGGGAGTACTGGGACGGGATGAAATGATGACCCTGAGCTGCCGCACGATGGTCTGCCCGCAGCTGCGCCTGCCCGAGGCGCTCGCCCTGGTCAAAGAGGCTGGCTACGACGGGATCGATCTGGTGCGTTTGGGCGCCGAGAGCACGCCCGTGCATCCGGAGACCTCGGTGCGGGGGGCGCGCGAGGCGATCCAGGCGTCCGGCCTTTCTCTCACCGGCTTCGAGATCCGACCCCTCACCGGCCGCAAAGCCGACTCCGACCAGCGCAATCTGGCCTATAACCTGCGTCAATTGGAATGGGATATCCACCTGGCGCGGGCGCTGGGCTGCCGTGAAATCGCCGTCTTCGGCGGCGCCCCCAACGACGAAGCCCGCGCGGATCTCGCCGCCGGCATCGGGCAGCTTCTGGAGAAGATCCCCGATATCCGGTTAAACGTCGGAAGCCGCCCCGAAACGTGCCTGGTCACGCTGGCCGATTACCAGGCCATATTGCCCCAGCTGCCCGAACGCGCCCGCCTTCTACTCGACACCGGCGCCCTGCGCGCGGCGGGCGAGGACCCGCTGGCCGTCGCCCGGGCGTTTCCCGGCCGGATCGGCTCGGTGCGCCTGGACCCGTCGGCGCCGGATACCGCCGCCTTGATCGAAACGCTGCACGCGTGCGGCTACGAGGGTCCGCTGACCATCGATCTGCCCCCCGCCCTTGATCCGCTCGCCGCCGCCACCGCCGCCCGAAAATACTGGCCCTGACGGTGTGGCAAGATGAGCAGCACGAGACCAGCGGAAACCCTGCTTCCGACGCTTTCATCAAAACAGGCAGGCAAGATCGGGATTCCCACCCAATAGTAGACGGCTAGGCGCTCGCCGTCCTCTACTCGGCAGCATCGCACGCGTGAGGAGATCATTGGTCCAGGATCCACTATACCGCAGGCTACCGCGATGCAGAAACGGACCGCCGCCTTCCCCCAGATCAGTTTTATAGTTCACTCCCATAAGAAGCGGTGACTGTAGATATCCGCTCGCATCCCTACAGTCCCTTTCTTGGAAGAAATGAATGCTGCGAGAGCAAACAAGTAGACAAATATACATAGAACTATTGACACGTTCGGGAATATATGTTACAGTGTGAACGCGCCCATCACTAAGCCCACCCACGATGGGGTTGAGAGAGGCATTTACCGAAGGATAGTGGGATGAGCAGGTCTGGCGGAACGCACATCGCCATTTACCTCCTTTCTTAGAGTACCTATCATGTCCAAGTTCATCGTTTCCGAAGTGCGCGGTATGCCCCGCGAATGGGAGAGCCAGAACGGCCCCATGCTCACCTACACGCTGGTAGGAATCTTAGACGGCTCCCCGGCCCAGGTGCAGATCCATACCACCAAGGCCAAGCCTAGGACCCCCGTGGTCGGGGAAGAGATTGACTGCGAGGTAGTCAAAGACCACCCCACCTACGGTAAGACCATCAAGCGCCTCGCCCGCGTCGCCCAGGGCGGCGGGAGCGGTAAAGGCGCCTCCGAGAGCCCGGAGCGCCAGGCCAGCATCGAGCGCCAGAATAGCCTCAGCAATGCCATCGCCTACTGCAAGGCCAAAGCCGACCTTCTCTTGGCCGCCAAGCGGCCTGAGGAAGCTTTGCAAGCGCTCACCGGCACCCATGTCCTGCAAGTGGCTCTCTATTTCCAGCACTATAATTCCGGCAAGCTGACCCTGAGGATGGGGCCGGAAGAGATCGCCAGGCTGTTCGGCTACGAGCCCCCCAGGCAAGAGGAACGCGATCCCTTTGAGGATGCGGCTGAGTACCTGGAATAGGAAGGGGCATGAACCAAGGATTTGCAGGCGCGCGATGCGAGGGGCGAGGATGTTCATGGCCTGTAGGCGCCCGGCCAACTCCCGGTTCCCTAAGCCAGGGCCGCAGATAAACTCTTCGCGAAAGCAGACCGAGGAGACGCCCATGGAGCAAGACGATCTCACCCGATCGAGAAGGCAGGGTAATACGGCTATGGCGGAGATAGATCGGAGAAAGTTCCTGGCAAGCGCAACCTGGGCAGCCGGGGGTGTTCTTCTGGGCTTGCAGGAGGCTGCGTGGGCATCCCTGGAGAGGGCCACTGGAACCACGGAGCGCGCGGGCCGGCCTCGCGGAAAGGACGTTGTGATTCTTTGCGATCTGGCGGATGCAGCCGCCTCCTCGCCTCCGGCACAGTGGGCTCTTGGACAGATCCAGAGGGCGCTGGCGGCGCGAGGACTTTCCGCACGCCGGTGTGAGCGCTTGGAGCAGACACGGGCAGGGGAGATCGTTCTTGCGGCGGCCGGTCCTGCCTCAGCGCTGGCCCGTGACGTGCTCGGAAGTGTGGGGCTTACCGTTCCGAGGGAGCCGGAAGCGCTGGCGCTGGCGCGCGGCAAGGCGCTGGGGCGCTCCGTTCTGCTGGCCTGCGGAAGCGAACTCCGGGGCCTGGTCTATGCGCTCCTGGAGGTGGCCGACCGGGTTACTTATACGGAGGCGCCGGAAGCAGCCCTCGATCTGCGCCGCCCGGTCCTCGAGCGCCCGGCCAACGCCGTCCGCTCTATCGCCCGGATCTTCTCCAGCGAGGTGGAGGATAAGCCCTGGTTCTATGACCGCAAGTTCTGGGAAGCGTACCTTTCGATGCTGGCCGCGCAGCGGTTCAACCGCTTCAGCCTGATGCTGGGCATGGCCTACGATTTCCTCCAGGAAGTGACCGACGCCTATTTCCACTTCGCCTATCCGTTCCTGGTCTCGGTCCCCGGCCACGACGTCCGCGTCGTCGGCCTGCCGGAGGGAGAACGCGAGCGCAACCTGGAGATGCTGCGCTTTATCAGCGAGGCGGCCTCCCAACGCGGGTTAGATTTCCACCTCGGTATCTGGACGCACGGCTACGACTGGTCCCGCAATCCCAGCGTCAACTATACCATCGCGGGGCTGACCCCCGAAACGCTTCCCGCCTACTGCCGGGACGCCCTCCGGACTCTGCTCCAGGGCTGCCCGGCGATCCAGGGCGTGGTCTTCCGCATCCATGGCGAGAGCGGCATCCCCGAAGCCTCCTACGCCTTCTGGCAGACGGTTTTTGACGGCGTGGCGCAGTGCGGGCGTCGGGTTGAGATCAATCTGCATACCAAGGGGCTGGATCAGGCGCTGCTCTCTAAGGCGCTTGCGACGGGCATGCCCGTGACCGTCGCGCCCAAGTTCTGGGCCGAGCACCTGGGCCTGCCCTACCAGCAGGCTTCGATACGTGCCCTGGAGATGCCGCCTCGCGACCATTCGGATCAGGGCTTCTTTGCCAAAAGCGAGGGATCGCGCCGCTTCCTGCGCTATGGCTATGGCGATCTGCTGACGGAAGACCGCCGGTACGGCGTCTTCTATCGCATCTGGCCGGGGACGCAGCGGCTTCTGCTCTGGGGCGACCCGACGTTCGCCGCCGGATACGCCCGCGCCGCCGCCTTTTGCGGCAGCCAGGGCATGGAGCTGTGTGAGCCACTCTCCTTCAAGGGCAGGAAAGGATCGGGCCTGCCAGGCGGGCGCGACGCCTATGCGGACCCGGCCTTGAAACCGGCAGGCGGCGACTTTGAGAAATATCTCTACACGTACCGGCTGTGGGGACGGCTGCTCTACAACCCCGATGCAGCTCCGGATACCTGGCGGCGTTTTCTGAAGCGGGAGCTTGGCGCGAGCGCGGGGCCGTCCGAAGCGGCGCTGTCTCAGGCAAGCCGTATCCTGCCCCTCGTGACCACGGCGCACCTGCCCTCGGCAGCCAATAACGGCTTTTGGCCCGAAATCTATACCAATATGCCGATTGTCAACGAGAAGCGCCCGCATCCCTACGGCGATACCCCCTCGCCAAAACGGTTCGGGACGGTCAGCGCGCTGGACCCGGTCCTGTTCTCCTCCATCGAAGAGTTCGCCGATGCGCTGCTGAAGGGGCAGCCGGACGGCAGGTATTCGCCCGTCGAAGTCGCACACTGGCTGGAGGGCTTTGCCGACCGGGCGGCGCATCATCTGACCGACGCCCAGGCGAGGCGCGGCGGCAATCCTTCCCCCGCGTTTCGGCGGCTGGCGGTAGATGTGGAGATCCAGAGCGGACTGGGCTATTTCTTCGCCCGAAAGCTGCGGGCCGGGACGCTGTATGCGCTATATAGGGCCAGCGGGGATCCGAGCGCGCTGCGGGAAGCCATCCAAGCGTATCAGGGGGCGCGTGAGGCGTGGACGCAGCTGACCGCGCAGGCGCAGGGCGTTTATGTTCCCGACATCACCTTTGGGCGGGCCGCCCATCTGCGCGGCCACTGGCAGGATAGGCTCAAGGCCATCGAGCAGGATATTGCCGATATGGAGGCGGAGGCCGCGCAGCCAACCGTACAGGCTTCCCCCCTCTATACACCCCAGCAGATCCAGGGCGCGGTTCGCGCTGTCCTGGCCCGGCCCTCGCGCCCGCGCCTGTCTCTAACGCACACGCCGCCGGCTCCCTTTCGCCGGGGGGAACCACTGGTGGTCACGGCGCGCTGCGCAGCGGAGGAGAGCGGGGGCCTCCGTCTGTTCCGGCTGCGCTATCGGCGGGTGAACCAGGCCGAGCCGTATCGGACGCTGGAGATGGAGCGGCACGACGATCACTATCAGGCCGTCCTCCCCGGCGAAGTTACCGACTCGCCCTTCCCCTTGCAGTACTTCTTCGAGCTGCGGCGCACGTCCGGGCCGGCGTGGTTCTATCCCGGATTTAATGCCGACCTCTCCAACCAGCCCTATTTCGTCGTGCGTCAGGCACATTCATTCGACGGGTGAAGGGGCATTCATCTCGCTTGTTGCGGTAGGAGTTCCCGAAGTTGAAATCCCGCCTAACCTGGCAGAGCGCGTAGGCGCGGTTCAGCCACTCCTGTATTTCCGTGTGGCCGCTCAGGACTTCGTCCGCCGCTTACGCACGCTCTTGCTTGGCTCCTCCGGTCGTTCCGTCGGTTCCGCGTGTATGTGTGCGTCCTCTTCAGACCGCTCCATGACCGCGACAAAGCCGGTTCCCTGAGCATAGGTGAATCCGCGCAACACCAAACAGGGATCCTCCTTTACGATACGGTTCAGTTCCGCATCCAATGCGGAGAGGCTTACTCCGACGACGAATTGGTATCTCTGCATCTTGGCCCCCGTTGTATGTAAAAACGTCAGCAGGCATCCGACTCTTGCCTGATGAGACGCATCGTCTCGCAACACACTTCTATTGCCTCATAGCGACACAGCACAAACGCTCGGGCGAGCGCGCAGAAAGTGTCATCGAAGGTCAGCGTCATCGAATGAGGTTTGCGATGTTTGCCGATTGGCCCGATATTGAGGTTGCCGATACCCTGGTAAAGGTTCGGCCTGTCTGCGCTTGAGGTACAGAGGATCTCCACTTCGTCCGTGTCATCGCGATCCTCATCCGGGTGGTCCACGGTGACTTCCACAAGATGGGTGGCGCGAATGTCTTTGTGTGCGCACGCGCAGCCGTCGATCTTCGGACAGGAAGGCTCATAACAGTCGTCTGTCTCAAACAACACGGCCAGCTGCGTGATCCTGAGAGCGGGATCTCCCGGCAGGAAGGGGAACAACTTCCGGCTCATTTTTAGCGTCATACTGCGCTCAGCTTCACGACTTTTGCGCATGTGCCGGAACTGTTCCCAGACGTCTGGAAACTCTTTTCGCAGGTCGAGGAGGATCCAGCCGTTCCCTGGAAGTTTGTTGCGGGACGCGGCTCGCGCGGCTTCCCGTAGTGGCTCGCCTCCCTCGCGCGCCGTGTAATCCATTTGCAAAATGACGTCGGAAAGGCTATCCAGGTCAAAGTAGTTGTTCTCCGGCGGAATCTCGATGCGCCAGCAGCTAACCGCCCCGAAGTACTCAAAAGGCAGATGCCGCTCGTCCTGGAAGTTCAACTCGAACAGGCCGGAATCGTTGCGCCCGGAGGAGGTGGCAATGGCTTCTAACGCGCCATACTGCCTTACCACCCTGGGATCACCCGGCCCCGCGTCATAATGTTCGTGCGGCCCGTGACCACATTGGCAGGGATTGCGCGGATGATCCTCGCAGCACGCAGCGGTCGGACAGGGCAGGCACGGGTCGACCCGTGTGCGGCTGCTCAGCAGCGTTAGCCGACAATGCACGCCGGTATAGGGACCGGTCACGCAGGGGATGGTAAGGCTGACGTGCTTGATTCGACGCATATACTGGCCCGGATAGTCCATGTCAAACATCCACTCCGGGATCTCGATTTCGCAGCAGCCGGTAATCTTCAGCCGCAGAAATTGCAGCGGGAAATGCGCGGCCAGCGATATGTGCTTGGTGAGCTCGTATTCGCGCCGATTGCAAGCGATATATTCGGCCTCCATGCGCTGTAGCGCCAGCTGCAATCTTTCTCCCGCCAGAAGTCCCTCATGCAGATTGTCCCAATCCTCGCAGCCAAGGAAGTTTAGTCTGGAGTAGCCTAGCTCAAAGTTGAGAGCTTGCTGGGCCTGCAACGCCAGATGACGCGCCAGCTCGTACATCTGCCAATAAAGCGCGGCGGTCTCTTTTTGGAGGAACAGGCAGAGCGCGTCGTTAGTAAACTTATCGCGAAGCCAATCCAGCATCTCCCGCGACTGTTCGCGTTGGCGCTGCTGGATATTGAGCTCTTCTAACGCTTGATTCCGCCGCCGCTCCGCCGCCAGGATCTGGACTTCGATCTGGTCGATCTCGATGTCCAATATCTCGACTTGATGTACCCATTCCTCGATACGGCGCTGCCAGCTTGCCTGGGTCAAATCGAGGGACGCATTGACGCTGGCAATTTCTGCAAATTCATTTGTGATCCGGGCGATCGCCTGGAACATCTCGCCGATTTTTGTGCCTAGCGGCAGCCACATCTCCTCGCAGGGGAACCCGACAAACAGGTCGGGAATGAGCCGCATCACCTCGCCGGTCACCTCAATGGGGATAGCAGACGACCGCAGACTGATGGAGGTGTTTGTGTTGCTCTGGTAATTAAGCTCTTCGTTGTCGAGGCCGGCATCAATGAGATGCTTGAAATACCGGCGATTGGTCTGGCTGATTTCCTTGGTTTTGCCAAGCGCCTTGACCTGCCAATCGGCTTCGCGCCACTGGTCCTGCCGCACTTTGACGGTCATATCGGCCAATTGGGTTTCGTGGCGCTGCCGCATGGAAGCAAGGTATTCGGCGTCGCCGCGATCGAAGGCGGCCAGCAGCGCGCTGCCTAATTCGCGCACCCTGGCCGCCGCCTCCTGTGCTTTCTGCATCAGGACAACAAAGCGATAAGGGCTATGGGGACGGCACCATGCGTCCTCCTCGCAACATGGCTCCGTCGAGTCGCAGTTGCAGGGATGATCGAACGGTCCGCAGTGACAGGGATCCTGCCCCCAGTACGGCGCGCGGCAGTCTTGCGCCGTATTACGCAAGCGGGCGTCGCTCAAGCAGCGGTGGACCAGAGCGAGCCCATCCTCGACATGGCAATAGAGCTGCATCAGCCGCGGGTTGAGCGGGGGGATGAAGGGCGCAAAGCTCGCGACGGTTTGTGCGGTTGCGGGAGGCTCGTAGTTCACCACGGTCTGTGGGCATGGTCCGAGAATCATTGCGGCCGTGTCCAGAACGAGGCGTGCCTGCTGGGCCGATTCGCGGGAATTCTGCCGCATCAGCGCGCGCGACCATTCCAGCAGCGTCTCCAGGTAGTGCAGGAGGATGGCGCGATTGCGGGCGTCTGCGGCGGAGATCTTGGTGCTGTCGCAGCACATCGCCGGCGGCAAGACGCTGCCGGTTCCGCGACCATCCTCGCCGGGCTCCACGCTGGTGGAAGAATCGACCAGAGGGCCGGCGGCGATTGCCGGCGCCGGTGTTGGCGGCGGCTCCTCGCCATCCGGCGGCGGAGGCAGCGGATTATCCTCCTCGCAATGAACCCAGGTGTTATCTACCGACAGAGGGTTTCGAACCAGCTGATACCATTTCAGCGCCGGCTCGAACCGGCAGTGGCAGCGCAGCACGCCCGCCACGGACACCGCCGGGCTGAACAGCGAATCGGGAAAGAGCCGATCTCCGGGCTCGACGAAGGCGAAATAGGGATATACCGGAAGGCCGGCAGGGTACGGGCTGGGCAATGATGGCGGATCGGCCACCAGAGGCAGCGAGACGGCGGAGTCCGCCGCCATGTCATAGCGGAACCCCGGAGCGTCCGTTCCCTGGTAGCCTACCGGTGCGATGCCGCCGGCCACCGAGAAGGTCAGCGAATCACCGACGCGTCCCTTATAGGTTAGATCGGGAACGATGCCGGGAGTCACCTGAACGACCGCATCGGAACACCGAGGCTGCTTGAACTCGCCGTTATGGACCCGGCACCACTCCAGCCGCACCGCCGGCGCCGACTTCCAATCGAGGAGCGCTGGAAGGGCCTGCGGATCGGCCGGATTCGGGTCGTGCCAGTGGATCGAGACCTGGCTTATAGGGTCGTAATATTCCTCTTGATCCTCCGCGTTGAAGACTTGAGAGCCGACCAGCCAGAAGTAGTATTCGTCCACCAGCGGCGGATGCACGCAGCCGCACTCATTGCAGCATCCCGGCTCTTCGTGGAAATCGCTCGGATGGAATTCCGCGGCAGCGGGAGGCACCCCCGCAGCGGCGACACGGACAAACTTGACGCCAAGCCGAATCGCCGCCTGAGTCCAGAAAGGCAGCCCGGCGGCGTCCTCGACCGTTGTGCCGCCTGCGGCGGCGTCTTCAGCCGCCGGGCCGGGCGCGATGGCGGCGATAGGATGGTCCAGATCCGGCCCTTCGGGCGGCGGCTGTTCGATTTCCGGCTGCCCGTTGGGCGCCAGCCAGGAAGGCCGTCCGTCCCGTTCCGGCGTTCCCAGCACGCCGAGACCCTCTCTGGACGGGTCAAGCAGCCGCAAGGCCGAGGGGTCCCGCTTCTGCAACAGCTTCACCGCCGGATGCACGGGGGGAAGCGTTTCCGGCCAGTATTCCAGGCCGCCCGGAGCGGCGATGGTCAAGGTGCAGCGCCGCAGCTCTGCCTCAAGGAACTGGAACGCCTCGATCTTACGTGCCTTGCTTAACTCGTCCCACTCAATCCAGTTTTCCTTGTAGAGCGAGCGGCATTTGCATTTCTCCCAGACGCGGAAGGTCTCGAATTCGTGTTTCCAGAGGCGCGCGAATTCCGCCGTGATCGTCCAGCCAGGCTCGAGGCCCAGCCTTGCGCGCTGAATAAAATGTTGCACGGCGGTAATCGCCTCTTCCATTCGGCTCGCCCTTTCGCAAAGCCCCGTTTCCACATCCAGCAGGAGCAGCGCGCTGAGGTCTTTGGCGGACCGGGCCGTGCCGCCCCACGGCAGGGGCACGCGATCCCTTCCGCAGAGATAAGCCAGCAGAGCGGACCGGGCGTTTACCCGCAGCCGATCATTCAAGCGCTTGACGTCGGCGTATCGCCGCGGTTCTCCATTCTCAAAGCAGCCGTCGCACAGGAAACGCGACAGGTTGGCGTTGCCCGTCGCCGTTTCGCCGGCCGCGAGACTGCCGGGATCATCCGAGGCCCAGAGATCGGGCCGGGCAGAGGAGATATCCAGCGGATTGAAATGGCGCATCAGGCGGCGGGTCCACCGGTCGCCGTGCCAGACACGTACGGCCCAACGGTCGTCCTCCAGATCGGTACTGGAAACCTTATAGACGGGGGCAGTCTGATTTTGGAAATAGCTCAGCACCAGGCCGGCATAGTCAAAGTCCACGTCGAGATGGCGCAATAGCTGAGCCGGGTTGTCGGGCTGCTTCTCCAGGGCTTCCTCGAAGAGCAGCCAGACCGGCCGCTCGATAGCTCTCTCCCTATCGCGGCGCATGCGTGTGTAATCAAACGTCCGCTCCCACCAGTCGAACAGCGCCTGCTCGCGCCTGGGCGTAGGCTGGACGCGCTGATCCTGGGCCGGCGCCGGAGGATGGTACGGGTCCCTCAAAGGCAAGAAATTGAAATCAAAGTTTGCGGCATGGCGCGCAAACGGAACCGGATTGCGGAAGTAGCTGACGCCGGCAAACAGATCGGCGTGATCGAGCATATAGCCGAGCTCCGACTGCCGGTAGGGCATCAACGGGTGCCCGGAGAGTCCAACTCGGTGCGCGAACAACAGCGCTTTGAAGGCACGCTGATAGGTTCGGCGGATATCGCGCAGGGTACTCGTATAGTGCAGTTTCAGGAAATTCGCCGCAACGCTGCCTTCCGGGAACGGGATGCCGATGTCGAGCGTGTCGTCCTGGAGGTCACGGTAAAGCCTGCGCAGCGGCAGCGTTGCCAGCCCCGAACCTGTGTCGGGGCCTTTATACTTGACCTGGAACCCGGTATGCTGCGCGTAGATGTCGTCCACACCCGAGAAGTCCGGCGGCGGCTGCTCAAACTCCACCTCAATGCCGTAAGCGCCGCGTTTCAAGGCCAGGGAAGATTCGAGCAGGCCGTGCTCGCCGGGCCGGCGGTGGCTGAGGACAACCCAGGTTTTTTGTCCCCGCGTGAGCGTCACGCGCCAACGGCAATGTTCGGCGCGCTCAAAGTTTGGCGCTTCACCTTCCGGCGTGGGCGCACCCGCCATGAACTCATACTGGCCCTCTTCCTCAACGAGCAGTACGCCGGACCACTTCACGACAAAGCTTTCCCCGCCGCCCAATTCCCTGCCGGTTGTATCCTCAATCGCGAAGCCGTTACGCAGCTCGACGTATTTGAGCTGATCGGGCGTAAAGGCCAGGTCCATCGCCGGCAGTATGGTCGGCACCGGAGCGTTGTGCTCGTTCTTTGCGTGCCCGAAAGCGCGCATCGGCCCGCACACTTCCCGCCATGCGAGCGCCCCGCCAGCGCGCTGAAACTCGCCCAACAGCCCTGTGCCGGTCAGGCCGAGCAGCGCCGCAAAAGCGCCGCCGCCGGGCAGCGGTCTCCAGGTCACATCCGGCATCGCGCCGGAATCGTCTTCCCAGGAGCTCTTCGCCCGGTTCTCGTCGGCGAACAGGCGCTTCAGGATCAGCCAGGCCGTGGAATGTCCTTCGTTCCACTTGGAATCCGTTGCGGCGGCGACATGCTTGGCGAGATGATCCGCAATCATCTGACAGCGCTTATAGGCCAGCGCGAACTGCTGACGGAACCAGTCCCAGCGTTTCTCTTCCTCCGGCTCCTCAATTAAGTGCTGCTCAGCGGAAGCGAAGCTGGGGAAGAAGCAGGCGAAGGGGGCCAGATCCAGCCTCGGCATGTAATAGAGGTTTTGTACCGCTGCCTGTTCCGCCGGCGTGAGATCGCGCAGATGCTCGAGCTTCTCGACCACCGCTTCGTCGCGCAGTGGAAGCTGAGTCCAGAGCTGGTTGGCCGCAGAATCGAAGCGGAACGGCCCGTCCGGCGGGATGTTCCACATGTCCGGCGACGGCGCGGCAAGATTCACCCTGTACTGCCGGTCTTGCACGCTCACAGGCACGCCGTCGCGCTCAAGAACCGTGGGAAAGAAGTGCTGCATCAGCGACTGCCAGTAGTCGGCGCCGCCGGGCGGGACTTCGTAGCCGAAATCGTGACGCAGCGCGGCCTCGATCCGGTGTCGGCTCCATTCACGGGCCTCCTCTTCGGACACTTTGGTCTCAAGAAGCTCTTGCCGCAGCCTCCAGAGGGAGTGCGCCGTGTCGTCCTCGGGCGAATTGAGCGGGTCGTCGAGCGCCTCGTTATGATCCTGCAACGGGAACGGGTCATCGCCGTCCAGATGCTCGTCGACGGTAAAGAGGTACAGCACCTCGCCAACTCCGAAAGGCGATGCGTAGATCTTGGCCAGGACCTCGGCGAAGCGCAAGGTGTTGGTGGGCCTTGTATGCCAGGTATCGGTCGGAACCGCCGGGTCGAAGCCCGCCAGGACCGACAACGGCTCCAGATTATCCCGAAGCAGTTTGATGAAGCGCGCAGAGCGGTCGCCGCATTGATGCCGCTTCCTGGCATAGTGTTGGAGCCGGTGCAGGAGGTGCTCGACCGCCCAGCCCCATTTTGCCGCGCCGGGGCCGACCCATAAGGCGAGAATGTGAGTGCGGTCGGCGCCGTGGGCTCCAGGGGCCGTGGTGCCGTCGGTCAGCTTCAACTCAAACTGGTCCTTCAGAATCTGAAAAGCGGCCAGTTGGCGCATGAAGTCCGGATTGATGGATGCGCCGCTAAAGAGTTGGAGCACTTCGCAGATGTCGCAGAGTTGAGCAAACGTGTATCTTGCCCCGCAAACATCCTGAAGCTTGCGCCACAGCCGAAGGTAGACGGCCAGTTTCCTCAACGCCTCCTTCTGGTCTGGCGGCTGGAGGAAATGGATCACGTAGTGTTCCAGGCAGCAGGGCTCACAGTCCGGGAGGGGTTCCCTTCGACCTTCCCCTTCCGGTTCATTCGGGGCCGCTTCATTCGGTTCCCGCTTTCGCTGGACGATGAAATCAAAGCAGCCGGACTTTTGGAGTTGTACCAGCTCGCAATAGGTAAGGCCGGTACGCTTCAGGAATTCGGGCAGCAGCAGAACGATATTGACCCAATCGATTCCGCCGGGGTTAGGCACATCAAAGCCATAGAGTTCATACAGGACCAGGTGTCCGGGCGTCGGGACATCGGCGATGTCCTTCTGGAACAACAGATCATACTCTTCGGGATTGATGCCCAGGTATTCGACCGCGATATCAATGTGCACCGGATAGCGCCATAAATGGCTCTGGAACGTTGGCGCAGGCAGGCTCGGATCGAGAGCGAACTCGGTGATCTCCTTTCGGAACGTCCGCATAGCCTCGAAGCGGCAAGTCCCGAGGGGATCCAAATACGTCCGGCAGAGATCCAGCGGTTGGGAATAGGGAAGCGTTGGCGCGGAGAAGTCCAGCTTAAGCTTGTCGTAGGCCGCGGGCTGCCCTACGGGAACCGCCGGCGAGGAGTGTTCGGGAAGCACCTCGAACAGGGTGTTCGGTTCATGACAGCTATCCGCAGCCTGTGCCTGCTGCGCGCAAAGCTTATGCCCGCTGAGCGTGTCGGTGGCCGTGTCGTAAACGATCCCCTGCGGAGGCGCAGGCAGCGTCGCGGCCAGATGCTCTAGGTTCTCATTGACGATATCGATCAACGGAAGCTGCGTGTCTGCGTTGGCCTGCGTCACGGCGAGATTTCCCAGGGGGCCGCGGCGCACGGCGACCGCATCGCCGAGCGTCGTTTTGCCGGCGGGCGATGGGGCGAACGGGTCCTTGCAGGTCGAGGCTTCGGAAAGCGCAAGCAGCTCGTGCAGATATTCCACGGGCCCGAGCGGAGAGAGGTAGCAGGGCGGAATACAGTTGACCAGCGAGCCGGGATTGACCGGCTGGAACGGTCCCGGCGGAGGCTGGGTCTGGGGTCCAACGGCCCCCGCCCTCGCATAGATCGCGCTCGCCTGGGAAAACGCGACGGTGCCGCGCAGCGCTTCGGTGAAATCGGCGAGGCTGAGCGCCTGGATATCCTCCGGGCCGGTGAATCCACGAGCGTACAGGGCTTCCGCGACCGAGAACGCCAGGCTCAGCGCCGGCGGCAGCGTTGTGCTGGACACGACGCCCGCCAGCAGGCAGAGATCGTTGATCACCTGCACGCGCTGCTTGAGCCAGGATTGCGCGGCGGGGTCCCCTGGAAAGACTGTCTGGGCCGCTGCCTCGACTTGTGACGCGTTGAGGGGACCTGTGCCGAACGCGAACGGCGCGCCGATCAAAACTTCATAGGCTGCTACGAACTGCGCAATGACGTCTACGGCAGGCAGGTCCAGCGTGGGCGGCGCCTCGGCTACGGCAGGCGGAACTGCCGTCAAGCCAAACGCCATTGCGAAGAATTTCTGGACATGACGCAGGAAAGCCCTCAGGCGTGCCTCGGGCGTACCGGGCGCCGTGAACGGGGGCAGCAGCGCAATGTTGATGGGAGTCCCGAACAGGCTCCGCCACTGGGCTTCGGTCATCGCGGCGAGCGCCGCTACCGTACTGATCGGAAACGCGAGGATCGCGTTCATGAGCGGCTGGAAAGCGCCCGTGAGCGCGCACAGCACGAGATTCAGATAGGCGGACGGCTGTGCCGCCAGTTCCGGGGTCCAGAACTTTACGGGGTCATCTCCGGGTTGATAGCTGCGCCAGGTCGCGGCGTTGGGAAAGCCGAGCCAGTCGTTCACCAGCGGCTGCACCACTGCATCGAGCTTACACTGTGGGGCAACGGCATCGGATTCGGGATTCAGGGCGGTCAGCCTGCGTACCGCCTGTGCGGGGTTAACGGCAGGGACGGGACTGATCGTTCCGTCATCGAAGGCGGCGGTAAGAACGGGGAGCAGGCGCTCCTGATTATCGCGGCAGGCCATCTGGAAACGCTGCTCGGCCCCGATCTGTACCGGTAACTGGGCGCCAAGCACATAGAAATACTCGGCGGGAACCGTAAACGCCGGTACGAGCGGGCCGCCGCCCCCGGTCCCATCCACCAGCACCACCTCCGTCGCGCTGATAGTGGTCTGCGTACTGCTCGCTCCCGGATTCACCGGAAACTGCAGCAGCGCCGATGTGGCGTTGGTGCTGAGGTCCTCGCAGGCGACCGCAGTGCTAAGGGCAAAGACATATCGCGCCAGCCTGTCAACCTCGGCATTAGGATTGGCGTAATAGCTGTTCAGGTTGCCTTCAAACTGTTGGCGGTTCTGTTCCAGCGTATTTGAGATCGTGCCATCATTGGGCGGATTGGTGTAGATGGCCCCAATATCATCAAAGCCTGGAGCCCCTACCGCCGGCGGCGGTTTCGGAAGCAGATCGTGGGGGTCCCAGACGATTTCGTAGGCGATATGCCGGGCTTGTGCCGGGCTCAACGCTCCCAGAAGCGGTGTAGGCCCCTGATCTTGGGCCAGGACGGCCTGGACTGCCGTTTTCAACAGATTGTAATTGGGCGGCGAGCCGTCATCGCTCAGGTTCAGCGTGACCAGGCCGGCAGTAGCTGGGCGCGGCAGTTTGAGATAAAAACCGACCTGCTCCGCCGAAAAGGTCGGGAAGGAAGAGGTCGGCGGTACCGGCCCCGACACGACCGTGACATCATAGTAGAGGTTCTTGTCGGATATCGTGTCGGCGCCTCGGGTGATCTCGATGCGGAGATCAGAGGTGACGTACTCTTTGTAACCGGGAGGCAGCGTGACCACGATCACCGCCGTCGCCGCCGCTTCGGGCAGAAAGAGGGGGGAGGCGAAGGATTGAGTCTAAAGTGCTGCACGATCCTCGTCGCCGGGTCGGGAATCCAGGGAGTGGCCGGGTTCGGCGGCGGCAGGTAGGTTGCGGTGCCGATGCTGGCGCCGACCTTGGGATCTCCTGTCGAAAGGTCGTAGGCGGTAAGGGTCAGCCCGTTGAGGTAGTTTGTGAAATCCGCCCCGCCGATGGGCTTATCCGGATGCAGCCGGATGACGATCATGTCAGCCATGACTTATTCCTCCTTCGGCTCGGTTGCGTAGTATCATTCCTTATCGAAATTCTGCTGTTTGCGGTTGGTCGGGCGGTACTGCGTGGTACTCGATGCGTTGCTTGTTATGGTTTCACAAGAGGCAGGCAAAGTCCACGGTGGCCGCCTTCCTGGCGCCGTGATACATCTCCAGTTATGGTTTCACAAGAGGGCCAAGATAATTCACGTTTGGAGTCAGGAACCAGCAATTCGGACATCTGGACATCAATTGCGGTCCGCTTTTTCCCAGCCATACGGAAACCATATCGAAGTCAGCCAAATCGGCCGTCGTGAGTAACGTCCCCGATGGGTCCCGCGCCCAGAGCGCCTGATTCAAGGCGTTAATCTCGGCATGGGCTCCCGGCGGTCCATAACGTTCCAGTTCGGGAGAGGCTTCTATCAGTTGTCGATACGGTTCCAGCTCTTCACTCAAGGCGGGGTAGAGCTCTTCAGGCGCCGTAGGCGCATTGCGGGCGAAGAAGCGCTGGCCTGTCAGCGTATCTTCAACGCCGGCCAGTACCTGGTTCCCCGGCCTGATGGCTGCTTCCCCAGAAAGCTCGCCAGCCACGTTTAGTTGTCTCAGGTACTCAGCTTGCTCAAGTGTTTGCTCAATGAGACTGCCCTCATTTCCTATGCTTGCCAGCGGGTTGCTGACCGGTAGCGGTTCGCCACCTCCAATGGGAGGTTCGCCACCTCCAATGGGAGGTTCGCCACCTCCAATGGGAGGTTCGCCACCTCCGAACCAGCCGAACCAACCGCCGTTGGTAGGCGGAGGAGCAGGGCCAGAAATAATGCGAGAGCCAAGGCCGAAAGCTCCCCCTAGCGCCGCCCCCCCCCACAAGGCCGCCCAGGGCACGCGCGCCGTATTCGGCTCCCGAACTCATGTCCCAACGAAACAGATCCGAGACCAAAAGATCACCGGGCGCTCCTATCAGGCCGCCGAATCCGCCCCCACCGATGCCCGCGAGGACCTTCGAGCCCGTTCCTCGAAGGATTGCTCCGCCGGTGCCGGCGCCAGCAAAAAAGGATACTCCGATCATGGCAGTCCGGGCGGCAAATTCGCCTTCGGAGATGCTAGGTTTGGCCCTGCGCGCTTCTTCCTCGTTTGCGGGCGCATTCGCGTCTGACTCTATCGTCACGGTGGCAATGACCACAATGGCGGCGACAGCGAACCAGATAATGCCGCCATCCGGATCGAGGGCGACGAGAGGTCTATTTTCGGCGTATTGATAGGGCTGATCAAATCGTTGCCCGCCTATGGCGGATACAATGGCGGGATCGATACTTGCCCATCGTCCAAGCCACGGCACGTAATACCGTTTGCCGTGGTAATCGAAGCCGCTTTCCTCATCCCGCTCCTTACCGGTGTAGCGGTAGCGCTTCGGCGTTTCGGTTCGGCTGCGGACGGCCTGATAGGATGTGCTGCCGTAGGGCGTGTACTCTTCGTAGGAGAGGATCTGCGCCTGGTCGTCCAACTCCAGGCTGACCGAGCCGAGGTGGTTGCCCAACTGGTAGCGGGTAAGCTGCTGCGGCGCGGGATCGCTGCCCTCGGTGCGGGTCTCTACCAGGGCGATGCGCTGCTTGCCATCCATGAGGTGCAGCGTCTCGCGCACGAGCGGGTTCACCCCATTCTTACGGTAGATCTCGAAGCCGCCGAGGTAGATGCGCGCGTCTTTCACCTGGCCCGTACCCAGCTCAGTTACCTTGCGAACGCGCTGCCCGGCGGCGTCATAGACGTAATAGGTGCGCTCGCCCTGGTGCGACAGACCGTCCGTATCCTCCGCGTTCACGGCCTGGCGCCGGGTCATCTGGAGTTGATCCTTGGAGTCCCACTGCATCTCTTGCAGGTGCGGCATGCGCAGCATGTTGCCGTGGGCATCGTAACCGTTGCCGTCGGCGCTGTAGGTCTCTGTTATGCCGCCGATGGTCGTGCTGCTCAGTCGGTTGCTCTGCTGGCCCGGTTCGAGCAGGCTGGCCTCGTTGTAGGCGTAGCGGCGCTTCCAGCCAGGGCTTGCGGGGTCGCTGCCGCGATGCTGCATTTCCAGGAAATTGCCGACGGCATCGTAGACGTAGCGCTCTAAGTACGTCCCCATGGCGCCGCCGTCGTTCGGATGCGGCAAGCCGATGCGTGGGGCGTCGTTGTAAGAGGGGGGAATGGGAGCGCCGCCCACCTGGCCCAGATGTTCGCGGCCCGTAGCCTCGATCAGCCGGTAGATGGCGTCATAGGTGTAGTCGGCGCTCGGCTCGACCCGTTTGTTGCGGCAGAAGATCGTCTGCTGCGCCTCGTCGCGGATATGGATGATGTTGCCCGCCGGGTCGTAGGTATAGCGCAGATCCTGAAGCCTGGCCCGATCCGATGCGCGAGTTGTTTTCATGCGGGCCAGGCGGAACGTATTCGGATCGTATTCATACGTGGTGCGCGCGCCGTTGCCGTACTCGATCCGCTCCCTCTGGCCCCTGGCGTTGTAATCTATGTTGGCGACCGCGTGTAGGCTGGCTGTGTTGGGATCGAGCCGTTCCGCCGGCTCTGCGCTCTGGTTCAGCCACGCATGGACTTGCTCCAGCAGGTTGGCTTCGTTGTAGAGGGGCTGAATAACGTTGACTCCGGTTCCCGGTCCGCCGCTGTGCGGCGCAATCACCTGGATAGGCCGATTGAGAGCGTCATAACGGGTGCGGCTCGTGTAGGTCTCGGCTTCCAGCGGCACGGCGGCGGACCAGTCCAGCGTGCTCTTGTAGTCTTGCGCAAGCTGACGCTGCATGTGCAGCAGGTTGCCTTTGAAGTCGTAGGCGTCGCTGATGACCACGCCGGCCTGATCATAGACCTGGACCGCCTTCCCGCGCTGATTGCTCGCCTCGGGATTCGGGCGGGTTTCGCCGTAATCGGTACGGCCAACCAACAGCTCGGCTCCCGCGCCTTCGCGCAGGAAGGAAGCCGTCGGCCTCCGCAGAGGGTCATAGGCGGTGCGGAACCGATGGTCACGGCTGTCCCAGGCATAGAGCGGCTTGCCGGCGGCGTCGTCTAGCATCCAGCGCTCGCCCGCTTCCATGCTGGCCTGATGGATGCGATTGCCGAGCAAGTCGTAATCGTAGCGCATGACAACGCGGCCCCTGGCATCTACGAGCTCGCGCTGGTTGCCCTCGATATCGAAGCGAATGCGGGTGCGGTGGAACTCCTCGACGGGCGGCTCGGTCGGGAGCGTATTGCTGTACTTGAGCTTATTGTGGGCGACGGTGAGGAAGGTCCGTCCAAGCGTGTCGGCGCAGGCGACCGTGGGCGTGGCCGCATGGATGGCCGCCTTGCGCGCCGCCTCCTGTTCCTGAGCGCCTTGCGCGCCGCCCTGCCGCTGAGCATGCCAGGTAGGCAGGTAGTCGGCTTCCGGCAGCCGGCGGAAGAAATCACCCACGTCGGCATCGGTCCTGGGGTCGGCTGTCAAGACGGTATCATTGACGTCCCAGGTCTCCTGCCGCCACGGATCAAAGACCACCTTCTCCCAGGTATGGTCAGGGTGCAGCGTCGCGACCACGCGCCCGACGGGATCGTAGCAGAGCACCGGGCTGACACCGATGCGCACGTCGAACTCGAAGCGGTGGGTATCGGTGAAGAACGGCTCGTACTGGCGGACGGGCTTGCCCTTGTTGTTGAACACCGTCCAGCCGCTGCCCACCCAGCGCGGCGCGACATCGTTGGCCGTCATCACCGGCCGGCCGTCTGTGCCCACGGTAATCTCGCCGTCGGCATCGCGCGTGGGAACCGGCCCCGGCTCGACCTGGATCTTCTTCTGTATCTCGCGGCCGAAGCCGTCCGAGTAGGAGAATCGGGGCTGGATCTTCGTCTTTTGTCCGGGCGCCAGGTCGGCGGCGTGGGTTTCGCGGGCCAGGGTGTAGACGACGGAAGGCTCGGGATTTGGTTGGCCCTGCGTGCGCCGGTAGGCAAAGAGGTCATAGACCAGCCGCGTCGTGGCGCCTCCGAGAATGGCGTGCGGGTCGGCCAGCGGATCGGCAAGATGGTCGCGGACGGCCGCTTCGGTCAGGTCGGCCTCAAAGCTGGCGAGCGTGTCGCCCAGGTCCTCTTCGGGCTTGCCCATCACCGCCGTGCCCGTCACCATGCCCAGAGCGTCGAAGGCGGCGGCAGAGCGATTGCGGTTGGCATCCATCACGAGGCAGGGCTGGAGCACCCGGTAATCGTTGCCGGGCTTGCCGGCGTCAATGCTGCCGTCCGGTCGGCGCTCGCCGACCGTAACGCGGTTGCCGAGCGGATCGCGGGTTTCGAGCAGCAGCAGGTCGTGGCCGTCGTAGGTGACGATGCTCTCGGTGGGGACCTGCGGGGTATGGAACGGGTCGCGGTAGCGATGCGGCAGGAAGAAGTGTCGGCGGGCGTATTCCAGTTCCTGCGCGGCGGTATCGCTGCTGCCGGGGGACAGAAACACGCGGCCCGAGGGAATCCACCAGTGGCCGTTGCCGTCCAGGTCCACGTACCCGCCGCGGTCGCCGCCCTGCCCGCCGAGCACGCCCGCCGGGTTCGGCAGCAGCGCCTGGCCGCCGCGTCGGCAGACCTGCGCCAGCAGCCCCGGCGTGAAGGCGAGCTTATAGCTCTCGCCCGCGATGGCGCGCGACTCCAGACGCCCCAGGCTGAGCAGCGCCGTCAGGTCGTCCTTGCGGTAGAGCGTGCGCCTCTGATCGATCAGGCGCTTCTGACGGGAGACGTTGTCTGCCTGCCGCTCGTAGGGAATTTCCACTGCCGACGCCGGCAAAGCAAAACTATCGCGCGTCCATACCTCAAAGCTGAAACGAGCGGCGTTGTTCCCCGGCTTGAAACCGGTCAACTCATAGGTGCGCGTTTCGGCCGGCAAAGGCGTGCGGTAGTCATTGGCGGCGTCTATGGCGTTGGTGACGCGGTTTTCGGCATAGGTGATGAGCGCGCGGGCCTGTTGCTCCTGGTCTTCATCCGAGAGCTGCGTATCCGTCCCACGGCGTCCATAGCCGATCACGGCGGACTTCAGAACGTTGCCGAAGCGGTCCACTTCCAGCGTAAGGGCGTGTTGTATGCGCGGGTCCGCCGGGCTGCGTTCATAGTGGTAGGTGATCGCTTCACGGGCATGAGGGAAGAAGACCGCATGACGGTTGTCGCCTCTGGGCTGCAATCGCTTTAGCGTGAAGTTTTGCTCGCCGATGGTGTAAGGATGCGGCTCCCTGTCCGTGCCGTCCAGCGCGTAAACCTCCTGGCGCAGCATCAAGCCTTTGAGAGCGCGGCAGGCCTCGCGCTCTTCGTCCGGGGTTCGTCCTGCCGGCAGCATGGTATCGGGCAACAACAGCGCCCGGAACTGTGCGGAGGTCAGCCCCGGCTCCCGGTAGTACTCGCTCTCAAACAGGCGCGAGATATGTCCCCTATCTAGATAGAACCCGGTATGAAACCAGGTCTTCGTCAGAACAGGAGGCACATGCGAGGCGGCATCGAGATTCTCCGACCGGGACAGCGCGCCGCTTGCGGTCAGCGCCGCGAACTCTTCCGTGTCCCACTGCTCCACCAGGCCGAAACCGCGGAACTCTCTTTCAAAGCCGTCAAAGTAGCCGTGATGGTAGGCAAAGCGCGTGAGGAAGCGGTTGCGGCTAATACGGTCGTAGATTTCGATGCGCTCGACCACATGCACGGGGAACGGCAGCCGGGTGGCCCAGGGTTTGCCGACGCGCTTGTCTTCCAGGTAGAACCGGGTCGAGGGCGCGTAATGCACTCTTGTCTGAGCGCCGAGGTTGTTGTTGACGCCGATCAGTAAGTGAGGCTTTTCCTCCATCAGCGCAAGGTAACGCATTGGCCGGCGCGCGGCGTCGGGCAGCGGCGACGACCAGACCAGGCAAGCCGTGCCGTTGCCGAGCAGGTCAACCGCCTGGACCGAGGAGAGGTCATCTATGGCCGGGAACTGCGGCAGGGCGACCGCATCACTCCAGCGGTTGCCGCTCTGATTGAAATAGATCTGCACGCCCTCGCGCCCCAGGTAGAGAATGTCCGTGGTTCCCGATCCGTCGGTATCGGCCAGGCGGATGCGCTGTGGGTCGAACTGGTCTGCGTTGTCGAACCGCGGAGCATTGTCCATCATCACCTTAGCGCCAAAGCGACCGTATCCCAAGTTGGGCCAATAGCAGACTTCCCCGTTGCGGATGCGGACGAGGTCACTCAATCCGTCCCCCGACAGATCCGCTAGGTAGATAGAATCCGTGCCATCATCGAAAATAGTGCGCGGGCCTTTCTCTTCGTCCAGCGGCAGGCGCACCCGGACAGCCGGCCCGAAACCCTCCTTTGCCAGCGAAGGGTGCCAGGTCAGCGCCTCCTCCTCGGTGATCAGGATGTCGGCCAGGCCGTCGCCGGTCAGGTCAACAAACCTCAAGTCCGGGTCGTGCATGTCCCGGTTGGGCCAGGAAGGAAAGGGCCGAAAAGGCGACCAGTCGGCATCGTCGGTGCGCTCGTAAAAGCCCTGCACGGCGCCTTCCATCTGCACCAGGTCCAGCTGATAATCGCCGGCGAGATCGAGAAATTGCCCGCCGGCGGCCAGGTCGGCTGCGGGCCTGGGGGAGACAACTTCTGTGGGGCCAAATCGGGCGGCGGCGCGCTGATGGCCGTTCTCGGATACCAGGTTGTCCGCGCTGAGGTTGCGCTTGTAGTACCAGCCGCCCGCCTGTTCGGTAAAGATGCCGGAAGCGCCTTCGCCGTCCAGGTCTATCCACTGGTAGTTGGCGCCGTCCAGGCCGACGGGCAGGTTTTCTAGGCTCTCGGAATCCACCTCGCGAATGGGCTGTTGCGCCAGCGCCTCGGCATCCGGCACCGGGCTGTATTCAAACTCCAGAGGCGGCAAGGACTTTTTTAAATACCGATTGGGTTGGTTCGGGGCGGGCCGGCGGACATAGCCGGATTGGGTGATGCCGGTGAGAAAAGACGCGATGGGGCTTTCGGAATAAGTAAACTCCGTGGAGCGCACCAGGCAATCGTGGATACCTAGCTCCTGCGGGAAATGATGGAACATGAGCACGCGCCGGCAAAGGCGATAGGTCCGCACCTCGAAGCCGGCGCGGTAAGTGGAAAAGGAGTCCTGCCGCACGGGCCAGTGGGAGCCGGCGGGAGGATCGATCCGGGCCAGGGCGAAGACCTGCCCCTGAGCATCCGGCGCTTCTTCCGCATAGTGGCCTTCCCCGTAGTCGAATATGACCTCGAACATCCAGGTATCGGCGGGAAGCTGAGTCGGGTCGAAGGCTTGCCAGGTTACGAGGTCGCGATTCGGCTGGCGATTGCCGTATCGGACGCGCTTGAGATAACGGTTGGCCGACCGACTTGCCGGAGTGCGATTGCGTTCGTGGGCCGAGGCAGCGAAGCGGCCCTTCTGATCCTCGAATACGCACTGCGAGTCCTCTCTCTGGTACTCGTAGACAATGGCGTTGCCCTTGTCATCGTAGCTCTGACAGATCAGCCAGCTAAAGATGCGCGTGGGGTGCTTCGGATCGGGGTCCTCCGGGTCGAAGATCCGGGACTCATTTGTCTGGCCGTAGAGTGTGGTAACGTTGTCGCGAGAGATCGAGCGCCAGTGGATCTCGCCGGTCGCGGCATGGGTCCAGCGCTCGATTCTGGAGAATAACCCCTCGATGCGCGGGCGATAGCGATGGATGATGTAGCCCGGGACGGTGGTACCGTCCTGGAACCGGCTGCCGTCGGGCTGGAGTACCGGCACGAGATCCTCGGCGCCTGAGAGGATGTAGACGTCGGACTCCTCGGCATCCCGATATTGCGGCAGCCCCTTGTCGGTTTTGCGGGTGATGGCGGGAAGGGAAAGGTTCCATCCCAGGCCCAGGGGACCGTTGCCCGCGCCGGAGTCGTAGGAGAGCGAGAGTTGGGGATTGAAGCGCCCGGAGCTTGCCGCCAGAGTCACGGACAGAGAGCCCGTGCCGGTGACCGGATTGGCGGCGAACTTCTCCCCCATCCCTCGAATCGCGCCGCCGCCTTTAGGGAGCGAGATAACGGGTGCAGCAGGGCGACCAGGCTCTGCCTCCGTCTGATCGGTTCCACCATTACGCGCTTGACGGTCCAGCATAGAGGCTTCCTTAGAGCATAGCGTGAACTTTACGTTCTTGTTTCAATGAGAACCATATAGCAGCACACTTCCGGCGCTATAGAGGAAATTCCGGTTTTTGGCTGGGTCGGATCGCTTGCTTTTCGCCTGCGCCGGTAGGGAAATCGGCGATAGATGGCTACTGATTCGGTGGTAAAAACGTGGCGGGCAGGAAAGCGCCGTGCTCGTCACAGGGACAGGATAACCGCGCCAAGAGGGTGTAACCTGTAGCAGCATGCCGTCTCAGGCGGGGCCATAAGTGGTAAGAAAAATCGGCGGATAGGTAGTTAGATTAATAGAAGTCTAACATAGGTACTATCAATCATGCAACACTTTTTTGCTTGGTTGTGTCAAGCTCATTCTGTAAAATTGCAGGTGGCTCCCTTCGGATGCCGTTGGTTTAGTCCTCGAAAGTCAGGTAGGCTTTGCCTGTCTCCCATTCCTCGCTGATCTCCATCAGCACGGCCTCA
>Ga0209810_1001946_pt1 | contig 27313 bp, 28 predicted proteins | sample Coa_R1_7_FD_187159 | JGI IMG/M metagenome (GOLD analysis project Ga0209810, IMG submission 187159) | Surface soil microbial communities from Centralia Pennsylvania, which are recovering from an underground coalmine fire - Coalmine... | ecosystem: Environmental > Terrestrial > Soil > Unclassified... | reverse complement strand
CGGGCCGCAGGATTTCCTCGCCGGCATCGCTAACCAGTACCACCTCGCCCGACAGGACATAGACGAACTCGTCGCCGCCGGTGTGCCAGTGGCGCTGGCTCGACCACGCCCCGGGCGGCAGGCGCAGCAGGTTGACGCCGTATTGCGTCAGCCCGGCGGCGTCGCCGAGCCGCTTGCGCTCGCGGCTGCGGCACGGCTCGTCGTACGGCGCCGGATAGGTGGTGCCGGTGACCGCCGGCAGGGTCTGCGGGTCGATGCGCTTGGCCATGATGTCGGGCTCCCTTGCTCCGGCCGGTAGGCGCCGCGATTATTGCACATCAACGGCGGGACGAGGGCGGCGTGAGCGGAACGACGACAGGCGACTGGCGCGAGGCGATTTTCGCCGCGCTGAAGGCGGCGGAGATCCGCCAGGTCGGCTATGTCCCGGATGCCGGGCATGCCCGGCTGATCGAACTGTGCCGCGCCGACCCGGCGATCGCGGCGGTGCCGCTGACCAGCGAGGAGGAGGGGATCGGCCTCGCCGCCGGCGCCTGGCTCGGCGGCCAGCGCAGCGCGCTGCTGATGCAGTCGAGCGGGGTCGGCAACTGCATCAACCTGCTCGGCCTCGTCAAATCCTGCCGCTTTCCGCTGGTCATGCTGGTGACGATGCGCGGCGAATGGGCCGAGTTCAACCCGTGGCAGGTGCCGATGGGGTCGAAGACCAGGGCGGCGCTGGAACTGATGGATGTGCTGGTCTATCGCGCCGAGCGCGCCGAGGAGGCGGCCGAGACCGTCGCCGCGGCGCTCGACATCGCCTTCAACGGCAGCCTGGCGACGGCGGTCCTGCTGTCGCAGCGGCTGATCGGCGCCAAGGTGTGGGTGAAATGAGCGGCAACGATCCCCGCCTCGACCGGCGCGAGGCGATCCGCGCGCTGCTCGCCGGGCGCGGCGATCTCCTGGTCGTCACCGGGCTCGGCTCGACCACCTACGACGCCGCCTCGCTCGGCGACGACCCGCGCAATTTCTACCTGTGGGGGGCGATGGGCGCGGCGGCGATGGTGGGGCTCGGCCTGGCCCTGGCGCGGCCGGAGCGGCGGGTGCTCGTCGTCACCGGCGACGGCGAGATGCTGATGGGGCTGGGCAGCCTGGCGACGATCGGCGTCATGCGCCCGCGGAACCTGGCGATCGCGGTGTTCGACAACGGCCATTACGGCGAGACCGGGATGCAGGCGAGCCATACCGCGCAGACCGCCTCGCTGACCGGGGTCGCCCACGCCTGCGGCATCGAGCATGTGCGCGACATTGCCGACATGGCGGCGCTCGCCGCCTTCGCGCGCGAGATTCACGCCGCCGGCGACACGCTGTTCGCCCGCGTCGCGATCCGCGCCGACGAGCCGCCGCGGGTGCTGCCGCCGCGCGACGGCGTGCTGCTCAAGGACCGCTTCCGCCGGGCGAGCGGGGCGGAGCCGGGACCCCCCGACCAGCGATAGCGGGTACCGGGGCGGCGTCCGCTCCGCCTACGGTCCTTGCTGCGGCGGCAGCGAGCGCAGATAGGCGACGATCGCGGCAAGGTCGGCGGCGGTCATCCGACGGTAGGCGGCGAACGGCATCGTCTCGGCCAGCCTGGTGCCGTCCGGGCGCAGCCCCAAGGTGATCGCGCGCTCGATGTCGGCGTCGCTCCATTTGCCGAGGCCGTGCTCGGGGTCGGGGGTGATGTTGCGGCTGACCGTCAGCGCGCCGGGGTGACCGATATCGGGCAATTCGCGACCGCCGGCGCCGAGCCGGTCGCGCTGCAACACGCCCCGGATACGCGGCGTGTGGCACTCCATGCAATGCGCCACCGGGCCGGCGAGATAGGCGCCGTAAGCGACCTTGTCGCCGCGGTCGGGCTCGGCGACATGCGCGACCTCGGGTCCGTAGGACGGCGGCAGCGGCACCCGGTAGTGCGAGCGGGCGACGGCGTGGTGCACCGGCTTCAGGCTCTTGACATAGGCGGCGATCGCCTCGGCGTCCCGGTCGCCGAGACCGCGGTAGAACTCGATCGGCATCGGCGGGGCGATCAGAGTGCCGTCGGGCCGCCTGCCGGTGCGCAGCGCGGTGACGATCTGCGCCGCGCTCCAGGCGCCGATCCCGGTCTCCCTGTCGGGGGTGATGTTGGGGCCGACGATGTGGCCGAGCTCGGCGTCGTCGAACTCGCGCCCGCCGGCCAGTTCCATGCCGGGAAGCTCGCGGTTGGCGGCGTCGTGCGGGGTGTGGCAATTGCCGCAGGCGGCGATTGCAGTGACCAGGTAGCGGCCGCGCTCGACCGGCGTCTCCGCCCGGGCGGGGCCGGTGCCCGCGGCGGCCAGCGCGGCAACCAGAACCAGCGCGTTCCAGCAACGCATCGCAACCTCTCCACGCTTGCCGTCCTTCCCTTAGCGCCGCGGGCGCCGCCCGGCAACCTTGACGATCGCCCGATCGGCGGAGGAAAGTTGGCCGAGCCCGCCAGGAAAGGAATCCGTCGTGAGCATGGGATCGCTGCCGCTGTCGCGTTTCACCGTTCTCGACCTGACCCATGCCCGCGCCGGACCGACGGCGGTGCGCCAGCTCGCCGACTGGGGCGCGCAGGTGATCAAGATCGAGCCGCCCGGGGCGCCGGCCAACGACATCACCGGCTCGCGCCGCGACGGCTTCGACTTCCAGAACCTGCACCGCAACAAGCGCGGCCTGACGCTGAACCTGAAAAGCAAGGAAGGCCTCGACATCTTCATGAGGCTGGCCGAGAAGGCCGACGTCGTGGTCGAGAATTTCCGCTCGACGGTCAAGCACCGGCTCGGCGTCGACTACGAGTCGGTGAAGAAGGTCAACCCGCGCATCGTCTACGGCAGCATCTCGGGGTTCGGCCAGACCGGGCCCTATGCCAAGCGCCCCGGGGTCGACCAGATCGCCCAGGGCATGGGCGGGCTGATGTCGATCACCGGCCTGCCCGGGCAGGGGCCGGTGCGGGTCGGCATCCCGATCGACGATCTCTGCGCCGGCATCCTGCTGGCCCAGGGCATCCTGATGGCGCTGCTCGACCGCGAGGTCACCGGCGAGGGCCAGTGGGTGCACACCTCGCTCCTGGAAGCGCAGATCTTCATGCTCGACTTCCAGGCCTCGCGCTGGCTGCAGGCCGGCGAGGTCGCCCAGCAGGCCGGCAACGACCACCCGACCGGCATCCCGACCGGGCTGTTCCCGACCGCCGACGGGCAGATCAACATCGCCGCCTCGGGCGACAACCTCTACCGGCGCTTCTGCGAGGCGGCGGAGGCGCCGCACCTGCTGACCGACCCGGACTATGCGACCGGCCCGGCGCGCTCGAAAAACCGCAAGCGGCTCAACGAGGCGATCGGCGAGATCACGCGCCGGAAGCCGAGCGCCTACTGGATCGAGCTGCTCAACGAGGTCGGCGTGCCGTGCGGTCCGCTCTATACGATCGACCAGGTCTTCGCCGATCCCCAGGTGCAGCACCTGGAGATGGCGCGGCCGATGGACCACAAGCGGCTCGGCGAGCTGAAGGTGGTCGGCCAGGCGATCAACATGACCAAGACGCCCGAACCGCCGCGGATGCGGACGGCGACCCCCGATCTCGGCGAGCACACCGACGACATCCTGCGCGAGCTCGGCTTCGGCGAGAACGCGATCGCCGAGCTGCGCGCGAAAGCCGTGGTGTGACCTTGGTCGCGGCGCAGCGCCGCCGGCGGCACAGCCATCCCCCGGCAGATTGCGTCGCCGCGCCCGCAATGACCTGACAAGGAACGAAAGCATGCTCGACCAGCCGCTCACCAGCAAGATGCTCGCCCGCAAGGACGGGGCCGTCGGCCACCTGATCTTCAACAACCCGGCGCGCCACAACGCCGTCTCGCTCGACATGTGGCAGGCGGTCGGGCAGATCATCGACGAGTTCGAGAAGGACGACGAGATCCGCGTCATCGTCGTCTCCGGCGCCGGCGGCAAGGCCTTCGTCTCCGGCGCCGACATCTCCGAGTTCAAGGAGAAGCGCGCCAACGAGGAGGCGGCCGCCGCCTACAGCAAGATTTCCGAGGCCGCGCGCCTGAAATTGCAGGACACGCTGAAGCCGACGATCGCGATGATCCGCGGCTATTGCATCGGCGGCGGGCTCGCCACCGCGCTGGCCTGCGACATCCGCATCGCCGCCGAGGGTTCGCGCTTCGGCATCCCGGCGGCGAGGCTGGGCCTCGGCTACGCCTATGACGGCATCGCCAAACTGATCGGCCTGGTCGGCCCGGCCTTCGCCCGCGAGATTTTCTATACCGCGCGCCAGTTCACCGCCGAGGAGGCGCTGGCGATGGGGCTGATCAACCGGCTGGTGCCGGCCGACGAGCTGGAGGATTACGTCAAGAACTACTGCGATACGATCGCCGCCAACGCGCCGCTGACCATCCGCGCCGCAAAACAGATCGTGCGCGAGGCCTTAAAGGACGAGTCGCAGCGCGACATGGCCCTGTGCAAGCGCGTCGTCGACGCCTGCTTCGCCAGCGAGGATTACGCCGAGGGCCGCACCGCCTTCATGGAAAAGCGCCGGCCGGTGTTCAAAGGGCGATGAAGCTCCCGCGCCACGACCGCTACGACTACGTGCCGCTGCCCCGCCGGCCGGTCTACGACTGGCCCGGCGGCAAGCGGCTCGCGGTCTATCTGTGCAACAACATCGAGCATTTCGCCTTCGGCGCCGGGCTCGGCAGCGACTCGACCGGGGCGGCGGCGCCGCAATCGCAGCGCAACTACGCCTGGCGCGATTACGGCAACCGGGTCGGGCTGTGGTACTACCTCGACCTGCTCGACGAATTCGCGCTGCCCGGGGCGCACAACGTCAACTCGGCGGTGCTGGAGGCGTGTCCCGAGATCGTCGAGCGGCTGAACGGCCGCGGCGACGAGTATATCGGCCACGGCCGCACCAATTCCGAGCGCCAGGACGTGCTGTGGGAAGACGACGAGGCGCGGCTGATCGCCGAGTGCACCGAGATCGTCGCGCGGCTGTCGGGGCGGCGGCCGGAAGGCTGGCTCGGCCCCTATCTGGCGGAGAGCGGCGTCACCCTCGACCTGTTGAAAGAGGCCGGCTACCGCTATGTGATGGACTGGGCGCTCGACGACCAGCCGGTGTGGATGCGCACCCGCGCGGGGCCGATCCTGTCGGTGCCCTACCCGATCGAGCTCAACGATTCGCCGAGCCTGGTGTTTCGCCGGCACAGCGGCCGGCAGTTCGCCGAGATGGTGATCGACCAGTTCGACGAGATGCTCGAGCAGTCGCGCAAATATCCGCTGGTCTGCGGCATCGCGCTGCACCCGTTCATCATCGGCCAGCCGTTCCGCCTGCGCGCCTTCCGCGGCGCGCTGCGCCACATCCTCGACCACCGCGACGACCTGTGGATCACGACGCCGGGCGAGATCGCGCGGTACTGCGCCGGGCTGCCGGCGGGGATCGTGCCCGGCTCGTAGGATCAGCGCGGCGGCAGGCCGACCCGCTGCGCCGCGGCGATCGCCACCCGGGCGATCTCGGCCCCGACCCGCGCCGCCGCGACGTTGACCGCCGCGGCATTGCCGCCGCCGAGCTGGCGCGAATCGATGTGCAGCGCGGCGAGCGGCTGCATCCCCGGCGCCCAGTAGTCGATCTCGACATCGGCGGCGACGGCGGCGTTCTCCGCGCCGACCTGGCGGCGGTGCCCTTCGTCGACATCGCGCAGGGTACCGACGACGATGATCGCCTTGCCGGTCGGCGCCGGGCCTCGGGTGTCGCCGTGCACCGCATTGTAGCCGGCCTGGCGCAGCCGTTCCGTCGCCGCGTCGGCGATGTCGAAGGCGGCGGCGCGCGACACCGACAGGGCGCGCTGCGACAGCGGCACGCCCGGCTGGCCGCGGTGCAGCGAAAAGCCGAAGCTGGTGTCGATCGCCACCCGGGTGGACGAGGTGGTGCGGAATTCGCGGACGATAACCATCGCCGGCACGCCCGGCGCCGGCGGCGCGGTTTCCGGCGGCGCCGCGCAGCCGGACAGCGCGGCAAGGAGGGCGAGGCTAGCCGTCCAGCGCGGCATAGAGGTGCCGTTCGAACGCGCCGTAAAGCGCCACTGCCCGCGGCTCGGCGAAAGGCAGGATCTGGGTCATGATCGTCGCGATCAGGCGGCGCGCCGGGTCGAGCCAGTAATAGGTGTTGAAGAGCCCGGCCCAGGACAGGCTGCCGGGGCTGCGGCCATGCGGCCCCGGCGCGAGGTTGATCAGCGTCGCCAGCCCCCAGCGCGCCGGCAGGCCGGGGAAGAAATCGACGTCGGCGGAGCGCTCCGGCTGCACCGTCTTCATGATCCCGGCCTGCAGCCCGCCGGTATGGTTCTCGCCGAGCCGCGCCACCGTCTCGCGGCGCAGGATGCCGGCGCCGCCGTCGCGCAGCATCGCGAGGAATTTGAGGTAGTCCCCGGCGGTCGAATAGAGCCCGCCGCCGCCGGCCCAGAATTCCGGCTCCGGCAGCGGTTCGAGCGGCTGCGGCGCCAGCCCGCCGTGGGCGCGGCGCTGGTGGACCGCCGCCTGGCGCGCCCGCATGCCCGGCGAGGGCGAGAACGCGGTGTCGTCCATGCCGAGCGGGCCGGCGATGCGGTCGCGGACATAGGCGTCGAGACTCTGTCCGGCGGCCGCTTCGACGAGGCGGCCGACCCAGTCGGTGTTGATGCCGTATTCCCAGCGCTCGCCGGGGTCGAAGACGAGCGGCAGGCGCAGCGCGGCAAGCCTGCCGCTGGCGAGCGCCGGCGTGCCGGTGGCGGCGACGTAGCGCTTCAGGCTTGCGTTCCACGCCTCGTAGGCGAAGCCGGCGGTATGGGTCAGCAGGTGGCGCAAGGTGATTGGCCGCCGCGCCGGCCGCAGGATCGGGTCGCCCGCGGCGTCGAACCCGTCGAGCACCTGCGGGCGGGAGAGCGCCGGATCGATATCCGGCAGCGGGCCGTCGAGGGTCAGTTTGCCGGCCTCGACGAGCTGCAAGGCGGCGACCGAGGTGACCGCCTTGGTCATTGAGGCGATGCGGAACACGGTGTCGAGCGACATCGCCGGCCCGTCCGGCAAGACCCGGTGGCCGAAGGCGCCCTGGTACAGGAGGCCGCGGTCGGTGGCGGCGAGCGCCACCACCCCGGGCACTGCGCCGTCATCGACGGCGCGGCGCAGCAGGCCGTCGATCGCCGCAGCGCTCATCCCTGCCGTCGCTCGACGTTGCCGCTGCGCACCGGAATGCCGGTCTCCTCGTAGCAGACCCGCGCCAGCTCGGCGATGCCGGCGCGGATTTCCTCCTTGCTGGTCAGAGCGAAGCACAGCCTGAGGCGGGAGCGCGAATCGGCGCCGTCGACCGCCCATTCGGGGCCGGGGTTGAGCGCGATCCCCGCCTTTGCCGCCGGCCCGACCAGCTTCATGATGTCGACCTGATCGGGGAGCTTCATCCACAGAAAGATGCCGCCTTTCGGGATCCACGGCTCGACCGCGGTGCCGAATTCGCGCTCCAGCGCCTCGACCATCGTGTCGAGCTTGCCCTTCAGGGTCTCGCTCAGCTCGTCGACATGCTCGCCGAAATGCTGCGAGAAATACTCGGCGACGACCATCTGTTCGAGCGCGCCGCAGCCGCTGTCGCTGCGGCAGGCGATCATCTGGCTCATGAACTTCCAGTCGGCGATGCAGTAGCCGAGCCGCAGGGCCGGCGACAGCGTCTTCGAGAACGAGCCGATATGGACGACATGGTCGGAATCCATCGAGTAGATCGCCGGCGGCGCCTGGGTTCCGCCCCAGATCAGGTCGGCGTAGCATTCGTCCTCGAAGATCGGCACGCCGTATTCGACGGCGAGCGCGAGAAGCTGGCGGCGCCGCTCCAGCGGCATGATGCTGCCGGTCGGGTTCTGCACCGTCGGGATCGTGTAGATGTATTTCGGGGTGACGCCCTTGCGCTTGAGGTCGGCGAGGATGTTGGCGAGCGCGTCGATGCGGATGCCGTCCTCGTCGAGCGGCGCGCCGACGATCTTCTGCCCCTCGCGCTTCAGCTTGTTGATCGCGCCGCCATAGGAGAATTCCTCGAGGATCACGGTGTCGCCGGGTTCGAGCAGCACGGCGTTGACGAGGTCGATCCCCTGGCCCGACCCGGCGGTGATCAGCACGTCGTCGGGGGTGCAGGCGATGCCGCGCAATTTCGCCTTCTCGACGACGAACTGGCGCAGCGCGAGATGGCCCTGCGGCCCCTGCGCCGCGGTATACATCGCCAGCTTGGCGCCGTCCTTGCGCAGCGCCGCCGCGGTCGCCTCGATCAGCCCCTCGACCGGGATCAGGGTCGGGTCGTTGTGGCCGCCGATGAAGTTGTATTTGGGATAGCCGGTGAAACGGACCGCCGGCGCCGGCAGGTTTCTGGCGAACAGGTTGGCATAGGCGAATCCCGAGCCGCTCATCGCGTCGTCCCTCTCTCTAGTCAACGAGCCCGGCGAGATAGCGCCCGTACTCGCTGTTGGCGAAACGGCGGGCGGCATCGAGCAGCCGCCCGCGGTCGATATAGCCCATGTGATAGGCGACCTCCTCGGGGCAGGCGATCTTCAGCCCCTGGCGCATCTCGATCGTGCGCACGAACTCGCCGGCCTCGATCAGCGCCTCGTGGGTGCCGGTGTCGAACCACGCCGCGCCGCGGCCGAGCCGCTCGACCCGCAAGGTTCCGGCCTGGAGGTAGACGTTGTTGAGGTCGGTGATCTCCAGCTCGCCGCGCGCCGACGGCTTCAGCCCGGCGGCGATGTCGACCACCGCGTTGTCGTAGAAATAGAGCCCGGTCACCGCCCAGTGCGAGCGCGGCTGCGCCGGCTTTTCCTCGATGCTGATCGCCCGGCCCTGCGCGTCGAATTCGACGACGCCGTAGGCCTGGGCGTTGCGCACCTGGTAGGCGAAGATGGTCGCGCCCGGGCGCGGCCGCGCCGCCTCCTGCAGCGCCGCCGACAGCCCGCCGCCGTAGAAGATGTTGTCGCCGAGCACCAGCGCGACCGGCCCGTCGCCGATGAAATCGCGGCCGATCAGGAAGGCCTGGGCGAGCCCTTCCGGCCGCGGCTGGGCGGCGTAGGACAGGGCGATGCCCCACTGGCTGCCGTCGCCGAGCAGGGCCTCGAAGCGCGGCTTCTCCTGCGGCGTGGCGATCACCAGGATGTCGCGGATGCCGGCCAGCATCAGCGTGGTCAGCGGGTAGTAGACCATCGGCTTGTCGTAGACCGGCAGGAGCTGCTTGCTGACGACGAGGGTGATCGGATAGAGCCGGGTGCCCTGGCCGCCGGCGAGGACGATCCCCTTCATCGCGCCGCTCCGACGGCGAGGCCGAGCCGCGCCCCGGCATAGCGCCCCGACCAGATCGGCTCCCACCAGGCGCGGTTTTCGAGATACCAGGCGACCGTCTTGCGCAGGCCCGACTCGAAGCTCTCGCGCGGCTTCCAGCCCAATTCGCGGCGCAGTTTGCGCGCGTCCATCGCATAGCGGCGGTCGTGGCCGGGGCGGTCGGCGACGAACTCGATCAGCCGCGCATGCGGCCGGCCCGCCGGACGGAACTCGTCGAGCAGGGCGCAGAGGCGGGTGACCACCTCGAGGTTGCTGCGCTCGGCATTGCCGCCGACATTGTAGCTTTCGCCGACGCGGCCGCGGGTCAGGATTGCGTGCAGCGCGCGGGCGTGGTCTTCGACGTAGAGCCAGTCGCGCACGTTCTCGCCGGTGCCGTAGACCGGGATCGGCTCGCCGTGCAGCGCCTTCAGCAGCGCCAGCGGGATCAGCTTTTCGGGGAAGTGGTACGGCCCGTAATTGTTCGAACAGTTGCTCATCACCACCGGCAAACCATAGGTCTCGTGCCAGGCGCGGACGAGATGGTCCGACGCCGCCTTCGACGCCGAATAGGGCGAATTCGGCCGATAGGGGCTGCGCTCGGTAAATCGTCCGGTCGCGCCGAGCGAGCCGAACACCTCGTCGGTCGAGACGTGGTGGAAGCGGAAGCGCGCCCTGTCCTCGCCGGGCAACTGCCGCCAGTAGTCGAGCGCGGCTTCGAGCAGGGCGTAGGTGCCCTCGATATTGGTGCGGATGAAGGCGCCGGGTCCGTCGATCGAGCGGTCGACATGCGATTCCGCGGCCAGGTGCAGGATCGCGTCGGGCTGGAACGAGCGCAACAGCGCCGCGACCAGGGCGCGGTCGCAGATGTCGCCCTGGCGGAAGCTGTAGCCGGGTTCGGCCGCGATCGGCTGCAGCGAGGCCGGGTTGGCGGCGTAGGTCAGCTTGTCGAGATTGAGGACCGCGACGCCGAGCTCGCCGACAAACAACCGGCACACCGCCGAGCCGATGAACCCGGCGCCCCCCGTCACCATCACCTTCATCGCGCGTTCCGCCACCGCCCTGGGCCTCGCGGCAGATTAGGCACAGAGGATGCGGCCGGCAACAAGGCTACAGCCCGAGCGAGCCGAACTCGACGGGGAGGGCGCCGGCGTCGCCATGCCCGGGCACCAGCGTCACGTTGCCCAGCGCCAGCCGGCCGGCCGCCGCCGGGCCGGCCGTCGCGAGGCGCAGCGCGAGCGGCTGCGGGGTGGCGGCATCGACCGCGAAGGGCAGGGTCGCGCTGCCGATGCCGCGGCCGTCGGGCACCACGGTCGCCGCCGCCAGCGGCCGGCGCTCGGCGCCGGCGACCAGCTCGGCGGCAAAGGCGATGCCGGCCGCCTCGCGCGACACCGCGAGGGTGAGGGTTGCCGCCCAGCGTCCCGCCGGCAGCGCGATGTCCGGGCCGGCGACGAGCTCGCGCGCCCCGCCCGCCAGCTCGATCGCGGCGCTCGCCGGCTGCGCCGGATCGCCCGCCCGCCATAACAGGCCGCGGTCCCAGACGATCTCGCCGAGCAGGCCGCCGCGCAACGTCCCGGCATAGGCGGCGACGGCGCCGTCGACAAGGGCGCGGGCGGCGGGGTCGAGCCGGTCGCGCCAGGGCGCGGCCGGCTCCGGCGGCGGCGCGGGCGGGGCGGCGCCCCGGTCGATCCCGAGCGCGGCGGCGAGGCTCGCCGGGCGGGCGAGAATCTCCGCCGCCGGCAGCACCGCCGCCCCGGGCAGGGCGGCGGCTTCGACGAGGGCGGCGCAGCTCGTCGCCACGGCGCGGGTCGCCGCCGCGAGCCCGAGCCCCTGCGCGAGGAGATCGCGGACCGCGGCGTGCGGCTCGTCCTCGATCGCCAGGACCCGGGCGCCGCCGGCCGCCAGAACCGCGCGCAACGCCGCGTCCGGCCGGCGCGCGGCGATCACCGCGTGCCGCCCCTGCAGGCGCACGAGCGCGGCGCCGATCGCCTCGACCGTGTCGGCCGCGAACAGCTCGGTGGGCCCCAGGGCGGTCTCGACCAGGCGCGCGGCGATCGCGTCGCAGCGGGCGGCGGCATCGCCGGGCAGGCCGATCGACAGCAGGATCATGGGCGGCGCGACAATCGGCCAAAGCCGCGCCGGCCGTCAAGCGAGGCCGGCCCCGGCTACGGCGCGGCGAGCTGGCCGGCGAAGCGGACGATGCGCCGCGCGGCCTCTTCGAGCCTCGCGTCCGGCGCCGAGAGGGCGATGCGCACATGCCCGGCGGCGCTCGGCCCGAACCCGTCGCAGGGCAGCACCGCGACCCGCTCGCGGTCGAGCAGGCGGGCGGCGAACTCGCCGGTGCCGAGGCCGGTGCCGCGGATGTCGAGCAGGACGAACATTCCCCCTTCCGGCGGCACGACGCGGCAGTTCGCGGCGCCGGCGAGGAGGCGGCACATGAGCCCGGCGCGGCGCCGGTAATCGGCGCCGAGGGCGGCGACCTCGGGCAGCTCGGCGGCGAACGCCGCCAGCGCGCCGAGCTGGATGAAGGCCGGGCTGCCGTAGGTCAGGCACAGGAGCAGGTTGAACAGATGCGCGGTCAGCGCCGGCGGGCCGATCACCCAGCCGAGGCGGAAGGCCGGGATCGCGTGCGATTTCGACAGGCTGGACACCACCACGGTGCGGTCGGCCATGCCGGGCAGCGACCACGCCCCGACATGCGGCCGGGCAAAGGCGAGGTCTTCGTAGACCTCGTCGGAGAGCAGCCACAGATCGTGCGCGCGGCACAGCGCGGCGATGCCGCCGATCTCGTCGGCGGTGAACACGGCGCCGGTCGGGTTGTGCGGCGAATTGATCCAGATCGCCCGCGTGCGCGGGGTGATCGCCGCGGCGATGGCGTCGAGGTCGGGATGGAAATTCGCCTCCGGACGCAGCGGCACCGTCACCATCCGCGCGCCGCTGGCGCCGACGACCGCCTCGTAGGTGGCGTAGGTCGGCTCCGGCACGATCACCTCGTCGCCGGGCCCGGCGAGGCAGTGCAGCGCCACGAACAGCCCGCCCTGCGCGCCCGGCACGATCGCGACGTTCTCCGCCGTGCAGGCCCGGCCCGAGCGGCGGGCGCAGCGCGCGGCGACCGCCTGGCGCAAGGCCGGGTATCCGATCGTCGGCGAATAGCCGGTGCGGTGCGCGCGCAAAGCCGCCACCGTCGCCTCGATCACCGGCGCGGGCGGCGCCTGGTCGGGATCGCCGACGGTCAGGAAGATGACGTCCTCGCCGGCGTCGCGCAGCCGCGCGGCGGACTGGTGGATGGCCCAGGCACCCGCCCCGGTTCCGGCCACCCGTTCGGTGAGCGGGGAAAATCGGGTCATGACGCCGCCGCTCGCTACACCGGCAAAACCGGCCCTGTCAATCGCGCGCGGCGGGGGCTAGAACTCGGCGATGCTGCGGGTGGTTGTCGGAGTGGCGGGCCGCTTTGCCGCGTGGTGCGACGCGGTGACCGCGGCGCTGCTCGCGCGCGCCGGCGGCGGCGAGGCGGATGCCTTTGCCGCCGACACCCTGGCCGAGCTGGCCGCGGCGGCGCTGCAGCGCGGCAGCGCCGACGCCGCGGTCGCCTCGCGGCGCCCGGACGGGAGCCTGTGCGCGGCGCTGGCCGAGGCGGGGCGGCGGTTCGTCGTCGCGCTCGACGATCCCCGCCTGGCGCTCGCCGACCGGCTGATCGCGGCGGAGGCCGAGCTGGCGGCGGCGGTGGCGGCGACCGCCTCGAGCTGCGCCGCGGTCGCGCCGTGCCGCGACCTGCCGGGCGCGCTGGTCCTCCACGCCGACCGCGACGCCGCCGACCCGGCGGGCGCGGCGGCGGCGATCGCCCGGCACCTGCGGCTCGACGTGGCGGCGGCGGAGATCGCGGCGATCGTCGCCGACCTCGCCGCCGCCGGGATCGAGCCGCGGCCGCCCGACGCGGCGACGCTGTGGCACGCGCTCGACGGCGAGCAGCAGGGTCTCGTCACCGACGCGCTCGCCCCCTATGTCCACTATTTTCTCGGCGGCGCGCTGTGCCACATGATCTGGCGGCGCGATCTGTTCTTTATCGGCGACAGCCCGGCCGAGCGCGCCACCCGCATCATCGACATCACCGGCCGCGCCCGCTGCCTGGCGCACGGGCCGGACATCCTGGTCGCGCCCGGCCGCTGGCTGGTCAAGGTCAAATTGCTGTTCTCGCGCGAGGCCTGCGAGCACGAGTTTCTCGTCGAATTGTCGGCCGGCCGGCCGCTCGGGGCGGCGACGGTGAAGCCCGAACGGGAAGGGCCGGCCGAGCTCGATTTCCCGGTCGAGCTCGACGCCGCCGGCAACCGGCCGATGACGCTGCGCCTGTCGAGCCGCCGCGCCGCCTTCGACGGCGCCACCGCGATCGACGTGGTGTTTCTCTACCCGCAGGGGTGACGCTTACAATCCGAGGACGCGGCGCAACCCCTCCCGCGGGCGCGACAAAGCCGCCGCGGGAACGGCGCCGGGGTCCAGGGCGGGCGCGCGGCCGCGGTGACGGCGCGGCGGGCGAGGATCGCGCGCGACAGGCGCAGCGGCCGGGCGCCGTTGGCGGCGCCGCCGGGCCGGCGCATGCTCAGCTGCACCCGCTGGTCGAGCCGCAGGTGTCGCATTTCAGGCAGGTGCCGTTGCGCACCAGGGTGAAGTTGCCGCATTCGTCGCAGCTGTCGCCCTCGTAGCCCTTGATCCGCGCCGCGCGAATCCGCTCGATCCGCTCGCTTTGCGCCGCGCTCTCCGGCGCTTCGGCGGCGACGGCGAGCGGGCCGTCGAACAGCGGCATCTGGCCCGCCGCCTCGTTTCGCGCCTGGGCGCGCCGCCCGCCGCCGCCGCCCGGCAGCACGGTCAGCTTGTTGCGGACATAGCCGCTCGACGCCACCTTCTGCATCATCGCCGCAACCTCGGCGCCGGCGCCGCCGGCCTCGCGCAGATTGGGGCCGGCCGGGCTCTGCTTGCCGACCGTGTCGGGCATCAGGTCGGCCGGCTCGACATGCGCGAGATCGCTGCGGTCGAGATAGGAGATCGCCAGCTCGCGGAAAATGTAGTCGAGGATCGAGGTCGCCATCTTGATCGCGTCGTTGCCCTCGACCATCCCCGCCGGCTCGAAGCGGGTGAAGGTGAACTGGTCGACAAAGCGCTCGAGCGGCACGCCGTATTGCAGGCCGAGCGAGATCGCGATGGCAAAGCAATCCATCAGCGAGCGGAAGGCCGAACCCTCCTTGTGCATGTCGATGAAAATCTCGGCGAGATCGCCGTTCTCGTATTCCCCGGTGCGCAGATAGACCTTGTGGCCGCCGACCGTGGCCTTCTGCGTGTAGCCCTTGCGGCGGCTCGGCAGCACCCGCCGCTCGGGCTTGTGGACGACGCGCTCGATGACCCGCTCGACGATGCGCTCGGCGACGAGCGGCACCCGCTCGGCCGGCGACTGGGCGTAGAGCTCGGCGGCCTTGTCCTCGGCGTCCTCGTCGTCGTCGAACAGGGTCGAGGCGAGCGGCTGCGACAGCTTGGAGCCGTCGCGGTAGAGCGCGGTCGCCTTGAGGCCGAGCTGCCAGGACAACAGATAGGCGTCCTTGCACTCCTCGACCGTCGCCGCGTTGGGCATGTTGATCGTCTTCGAGATCGCCCCGGTGATGAACGGCTGCGCCGCCGCCATCATGCGGATGTGGCTCTCCACCGACAGGCAGCGCGTGCCGTTGCGCCCGCACGGGTTGGCGCAGTCGAATACCGCGAGGTGCTCTTCCTTGAGGTGAGGCGCGCCTTCGAGGGTCATCGCGCCGCAGCAATAGGCGTTGGCGGCGTCGATCTCGCTCTTCGAGTAGCCGAGCGCGGAGAGCAGGTCGAACCCCGGATCGGCGAGCGCCGCCGGGGCGATGCCGAGCCGTTCGGTGCAGAAGGCCTCGCCCAGGGTCCATTTGTTGAAGGCGAACTTGATGTCGAAGGCCGAGGCGAGCGCGGCTTCGACCGCGGCGATCGCGGCGTCGTCGAAGCCCTTCTCCGCGAGGCTCTTGTGGTCGATCGCCGGGGCGCCGACCAGCGTGCCGTGGCCGAGCGCATAGCGCTCCATCGCGGCGATCTGATCCTCGTCGTAGCCGAGGCTGCGCAGCGCCACCGGCACCATGCGGTTGATGATCTTGAAATAGCCGCCGCCGGCCAGCTTCTTGAACTTGACCAGGGCGAAATCCGGCTCGATCCCGGTGGTGTCGCAATCCATCACCAGGCCGATCGTGCCGGTCGGCGCGATCACCGTGGTCTGGGCGTTGCGGTAGCCGTGCTTCTCGCCGAGCGTGAGGGCGGCGTCCCAGGCGGCGCCGGCGGCCTCGGCGAGCGGCTTGTCCGGGCAGTTGGCGATGTCGAGCGCCACCGGCAGGATCGACAGACCCTCATAGCCGCCGGTCTCGCCGTGCGCGGCGCGGCGATGGTTGCGGATCACCCGCAGCATCGCCTCGCGGTTCTTGGCAAAGCCGGGAAACGGGCCGAGCTCGGCCGCCATCTCGGCCGAGGCGGCATAGGCGCCGCCGGTCAGCAGCGCGGTGACCGCGCCGGCGATGGCGCGGCCCTCCTTGCTGTCGTAGGGAATCCCGAGCGACATCAAGAGCCCGCCGAGATTGGCGTAGCCGAGGCCCAGGGTGCGGTAGGCATAGCTGAGCCGGGCGATCTCGCGCGAGGGGAACTGCGCCATCATCACCGAGAGCTCCAGCACCACGGTCCACAGCCGCACCGCATGCTGGAAATCGCCGACGTTGAAGCGGCCGTCCTCGCCGCGGAACGCCATCAGGTTGAGCGAGGCGAGGTTACACGCCGTGTCGTCGAGGAACATGTATTCCGAGCACGGGTTGGAGGCGTTGATCCGCCCGCTCTCCGGGCAGGTGTGCCACTCGTTGATCGTCGTGTCGAACTGCACCCCGGGGTCGGCCGAGGCCCAGGCGGCATAGGCGATCTTGTCCCACAGGGCGCGGGCCTTCAGGGTCTTGGCGACCTTGCCGTCGGTGCGGCGGATCAGGTGCCAGTCCTCGTCGTTGCGCACCTTTTCGAGAAACTCGTTGGTGATGCGCACCGTGTTGTTGCCGTTCTGGCCGGAGACGGTGAGATAGGCTTCCGAATCCCAGTCGGTGTCGTAGGTGCGGAAGTCGATGGAGTCGATGCCCTGGCGGGCGAGCTGGATCGTGCGCTGGATGTAGTTCTCCGGGATCATCGCCCGCCGCGCCGCACGGATCTCCGCCTTGAGCGCCGGGTTCCTGGCGGGATCGCAGGGGTCTTCGCCCTCGGCGCGGCACGCCGCCATGATGCGGTTGAGGTGGCGGGCGGCGAGCTTGGAGCCGGCGACGAGGGCGGCGACCTTCTGCTCTTCGATCACCTTCCAGTCGATATAGCTTTCGATGTCGGGGTGGTCGGCGTCGACGATGACCATCTTGGCGGCGCGGCGCGTCGTCCCGCCCGACTTGATCGCCCCGGCGGCGCGGTCGCCGATGCGCAGGAAGCTCATCAGCCCGGACGAGCGGCCGCCGCCCGACAGCTTTTCGCCGTCGCCGCGCAGCCGCGAGAAATTCGAGCCGGTGCCCGAGCCGTATTTGAACAGCCGCGCCTCGCGCACCCACAAATCCATGATGCCGCCCTCGTTGACGAGGTCGTCGGCGACCGACTGGATGAAGCAGGCATGCGGCTGCGGATGCTCGTAGGCGCTTTCCGAGGCGCGCACCTTGCCGGTCCGGTGGTCGACGTAGAAATGGCCCTGCGCCGGCCCGTCGATGCCGTAGGCCCAATAGAGGCCGGTGTTGAACCATTGCGGCGAGTTGGGCGCGCCCATCTGGCGCGCCAGCATCAGGCGCAATTCGTCATAGAAGGCGCGGGCGTCCTCCTCGCCGTCGAAATAGCCGCCGAGCCAGCCCCAATAGGTCCAGGTGCCGGCGAGCCGGTCGAAGCACTGCTTGGCGCTGGTCTCGCCGCCGTAGCGCTCCTCCTTGGGCAGCAGCGCCAGCAGCGCTTCGTCGGCCTTGCGGCGCCACAGCCAGGACGGCACGCCGTCTTCGGCGACCGGCACCAGCTTCGACGGCACCCCGGCCTTGCGCAGGTATTTCTGGGCGAGGATGTCGCAGGCGACCTGGCTCCACTCGGCGGGGACCTCGATTCCCTCCGCGGCAAAGACGACCGATCCGTCGGGGTTGCGGATCTCGCTGGCAACGGTGCGGAACGCAACGGTCTCGTACGGGTCCCGCCCGGCAGTGGTAAAGCGACGCGCGATATGCATTTCTCTCCCCCGACACCCAGTCTCGCGGGCTTCCCTGTCCCCACATCTTGCGAGTGGCCCACGCGAAACCCCAAGATACGCTCCCTCCCGGGGTGCCGTCTACCACATATACGCATCTCGTTAACGATGACGCTATTAGTGGATTCGCTGCCACAGGTCTTTACCGCGGCCGCGCGGCGGTGCACATTCCGCGCCGATGACGACCCTGGGAACCCGATTGCTGACCCTGCTGCGCGGCGAGCTGGTGGGCACCGACGCCTACGGCAACCGCTATTACCGGTTGAAGGGCGACCGGCCGAGCGGGCGCGGCGGCGGCCGCTTCAGCCGCGAGCGGCGCTGGGTCATCTACCGCGGCGAGCCGGAGGGCTCGAAGGTGCCGCCGGAATGGCACGCCTGGCTGCACCATACGGTGGACACGGTGCCGGGGGTGCGGCCGCGCTATCCGTGGGAGAAGCCGCACCAGCCGAACCTGACCGGCACCCCCGCCGCCTACCGGCCGCCCGGCTCGATCCTGCGCGGCGCGCGGCGGCCGCGCGCGACCGGCGACTACGAGCCGTGGACGCCGGGCTAGCGGCGGGGCGCGAGGCCGGGCGATGAGGGGCAACGTCATCGAAACGGTGATGGGCGCCGTCGTCATCCTGGTGGCGGCGCTGTTCCTGGTCTTCGCCTACAACACGAGCCGCGAGCGCACCGTCGCCGGCTATCAGGTGGCGGCCGATTTCCAGCGCGTCGACGGCATCCGCGAAGGCGGCGACGTACGCATCAGCGGCATCAAGGTGGGCTCGGTCGTGTCGGAACGGCTCGACCCGAAGACCTTTCTCGCCGATATCCGGATCAGCCTCGACCCGTCGATCAAATTGCCCGAGGACACCGTCGCCGAGATCGTCTCGGCCGGGCTGCTCGGCGACAAGTACGTCTCGCTGGTGCCGGGCGGCTCGGACAAGGTGATCCCGCCGGGCGGCAAGATCAAATACACGCAATCCTCGGTCACCCTTGAAAACCTGATCGGCCAGATGATCTTTTCGGCACCGGGCAAGAAGCCGGGCGAGGGCGAGGCGCCGGCCCCGGGCGCCGCCGGCGCCAAGCCGCCGGGCGCGCCGTCGCTGCAATGAGGAGCGCGGGCATGGCCGAGGGCAAAGCCGACGATTTCCCGGTGTGGCGCACGCCCGAGGGCGAGAAGGTCGCCTGTGTCGAGAAGATCAAGGTGCTGAACGAGAACCTCGCCGAGCTGCGCGAGATGGCCCAGGACGCGCTCGAAGACGCGGTGCTGATGGGCTGCGACGAGGGCCAGGTGCGCGAGGTGCTGGCCGGCATCGTCAAGGGCCTCGTCAACCCCTATCGCAAATGAGGCGGGCGGCCGCGGTCGGCTTGTTGGCGCTCGCCGCCGCCGGGTCCGCCGCCGCGGAGCCGATCTCCGAGCCGATCGCGGTCTTGCAGGGGCTCGACAAGACCACCGCGCGAATCTCGCAGTTCGAGGCCAGGGTCGGCGAGCCGGTGCGCTTCGGCGACCTGTCGATCGTGGTCCGCGACTGCCAGCGCACGCCGCCCGAGGAGCCGCCGGAAAAGGCGGCGTTCCTGCAGATCTACGAAGTGCACCCGGACGAGGCGCAGGTGCGGGTGTTCAGCGGCTGGATGTTCGCCTCGAGCCCGGCCCTGTCGGCGCTCGAAGACCCGATCTACGACGTCAACGTGATCGACTGCAAGGCCGCCGCGCCGGCGCCGGCGCCCTCGCCGCCGCCGGCGCCGCCCGCGCCGCCGGCCTCGCGGGGAAAGACGGCGCGGTAGCGCAGCGCCTCGGCGAGCAGGCGCCGGTAGTGGCGGCGGGGAATCTCGACCGCGCCGAAGCGCGCCAAATGCGCGGTCATGAACTGCACGTCGAGCAGCCGGTAGCCGCCCTGGCGCAGCCGCGCGACGAGGTGGACGAGGGCGACCTTGCTGGCGTCGGTCTCGCGGCTGAACATGCTCTCGCCGAAGAACGCGGCGCCGAGCGAGACGCCGTAGAGACCGCCGACCAGGCGGCCCTCCCGCCAGCATTCGACGCTGTGGGCGTGGCCGCGGCGGTGGAGCCGTTCGTAGAGGTCGAGGATGGTGTCGTTGATCCAGGTGTTCGGCCGCTTCTCGCCGGGCTCGGCGCAGCCGCGCATGGTCTCGGCAAAGGCGCTGTCGCAGCGCACCTCGAAGCGCCCGCTGCGCACCACCCGCCGCAGCCGCCGCGGCACGTGGAAGCCGTCGAGCGGAATGATCGCCCGGCGCAGCGGGTTGACCCAGAACAGCTCGGGGTCGTCGGCCGAATCGGCCATCGGGAAAATGCCGCAGGCATAGGCGTCGAGCAGAATCTCGGGGGTCAGCGTCAGCCGGGTCATCGGCCGAGAAACCGGTCGAGCCAGTGGATGTCGTATTCGCCGCGGCGGAACGACTCGTCGCGGACGATGCGCTGGTGCAGCGGCAGCGTCGTGTCGATGCCGCCGACGACGTATTCGTCGAGCGCGCGCGACAGCCGCATCAGGCATTCCTCGCGATTGTCGCCGTGAACCGCCAGTTTGGCGACCAGGCTGTCGTAATAGGGCGGCACCTCGTAGCCCTGGAAGGCGGCGCTGTCGACCCTGACGCCGAACCCGCCGGGCGCATGGTATTCGCTGATCCGCCCCGGCGACGGGCGGAAATCGTCGGGGCTTTCGGCGTTGATGCGGCACTCGATCGCGTGGCCGGACAGGCGGATGTCGCTCTGGCGGCGCGACAGCGGCAGGCCGGCGGCGACGCGGAGCTGCTCGCGCACGATGTCGAGGCCGCTGACCATCTCGCTGATCGTGTGCTCGACCTGGAGCCGGGTGTTCATCTCGATGAAATAGAATTCGCCGTCCTGGTAGAGAAATTCCAGGGTCCCGGCGCCGCGATAGCCGAGCTGTTCCAGGGCGCCGACCGCGATGCCGTGCAGCCGCCGGCGTTCGAGCGCGCCGAGCGCCGGCGACGGCGTTTCTTCGACCAGCTTCTGGTGCGAGCGCTGCAGCGAGCAGTCGCGCTCGCCGAGATGGATGACCCCGCCGCGGCCGTCGCCGAGCAATTGCACCTCGATGTGGCGCGGCCGCTCGAGATAGCGTTCGAGATAGACGGCGTCGTTGGCAAAGGCGGCCTTCGCCTCGGCCTGGGCGAGCGGCAGCATCTGCGCCAGCTCGGTCGGGTCGCGCGCCAGCTTCATGCCGCGCCCGCCGCCGCCGGCCGAGGCCTTGAGCAGCACCGGGTAGCCGACCGCCTGCGCCGCCGCCTCGGCCGCGGCGAGATCGGCCACCGCCTCCTGCGACCCCGGCACGGTCGGGATGCCGAGCTGCCGCGCCGCCTCCTTGGCGCGGACCTTGTCGCCCATCAGCCGGATATGCTCGGGCGTCGGGCCGATGAAGGTGAAGCCGTGCTCCTCGACCGCCTCGGCGAAATCGGCATTCTCGCTGAGAAAGCCGATGCCGGGGTGGATCGCGTCGGCGCCGGTGATCGCCGCCGCCGAGATGATCGCGGCGACGTTGAGATAGCTCGCCCGCGCCGGCGGCGGGCCGATGCACACCGATTCGTCGGCGAGGCGCACGTTCATCGCCTGCGCGTCGGCGGTCGAATGCACCGCCACCGTCTTGATCCCGGCCTCGCGGCAGGCCCGCAGGATGCGCAACGCGATCTCGCCGCGATTGGCGATCAGCACCTTGTCGAACATCCGCGGCGGCGCTACTCGATCTGCATCAGGGCCGCGCCGTATTCGACCGCCGCGGCGTCCTCGACCAGGATGCGCGCGACCCGGCCGGCCCGCGGCGCGCGAATCTGGTTCATCACCTTCATCGCCTCGATGATCAGCAGGGTCTGGCCTTCGACGACGCTGTCGCCGACCCGGACAAAGGGCGGCTCGCCCGGCTGCGGCGCGAGATAGGCGACGCCGACGAGCGGCGCGGTGACGGTGCCGGGCGGGTTGGCGCCGTTGGCCCCGTTGGCGCCGGCGGGCGCCGGTTTTGCCGGCGGCTCGCTCGGCGCCGCCGCCGCGGGCGCGACAGGCGCGACGGGCGCAGCGAAGCGCGGCGCGGTCTCGCGGGCGACGCGGATGCGGTAGCCGCCGCCCTCGTATTCGATCTCGCTGAGCCCGGTCTCGCCGAGCAGGGCGGCGAGGCTGCGAATCAGCTCGGCGTCCGGCACCGGCGCCGGCCGGCGGCCGCGCATCCTCACCGAGACGCCTCGCCCGGCGGCGCCTCGATCAGGCCGGCGATCGCTTCCAGGGCCAGCTCGTAGCCGTGCGGGCCGAGCCCGAATATTCCGCCGTTGGCGGCGAGGCTGACATAGGAGTGGTGGCGAAAGCGCTCGCGCCGGAAAATGTTCGACAAATGCACTTCGATGACCGGCAGGTCGGCGGCGTTGAGCGCGTCGAGCACGGCGATCGAGGTGTGGGTCAGCGCGCCGGCGTTGAGGATGATGCCGTCCGCGGCGTCGCGCGCCTCGTGAATCCAGTCGACGAGCTGGCCTTCGTGATTGGTCTGGCGGAACTCGATCGTCAGGTCGAGCGCGCGGGCGCGGGCGAGGCAGCGCTGCTCGACATCGGCGAGCGTGTCGTAGCCGTAGGTTGCGGGTTCGCGCACCCCGAGCAGGTTGAGGTTCGGGCCGTTGAGCACAAAAACGGTGGGCAAGGCCGGGCCTCCGCGGCGCAAGGTGCGCCGTTATACCACGGAAGCGGGGCGCGCAACGAGGCGGCTCCTTGCATTGCCGCGCGCCGACCCCACATGCTGGGGGTCGACTTTAGGTTCGGCTCGCGCTTCGTCGCCCCTAGGGGCACCGGACCTGCTATCCGCAAATACCCGAGGTTGACCCGGCATCCGATACGCGAATGCCGGCCTATCCGACTGTGAAAGGCTTACTATGGCTAGCGGAACCGTGAAGTGGTTCAACGCGCAAAAGGGCTACGGCTTCATCCAGCCCGACGACGGGTCGAAGGACGTGTTCGTCCATATCTCGGCGGTCGAGCGCTCGGGGATCGGCAATCTGCACGAAGGGCAGAAGCTCAGCTTCGAGCTGGAGCGCGGCCAGCAGGGCAGGGTCTCGGCCGTGGCGCTGCGGGCGGAATAGTCCCATTACTGCGCGCGCCGCCCGGGCCCGGGCGGCGCCGCCTTGCCATGCGAGGGGCCGATGACGGCGCACAAATATGCGGCGGGGCAGAGCGTGCGGTATTCGCCGCACCGCTTCGAGGACGGCTCCGCCCGCGGGGTGTACACGATCGTCCGGCAGCTTCCCGAGACGGGAGACATTCCGCAATACCGCATCAAGGCCAAGGCCGACGGCCGCGAGCGGGTGGTTCGCGAAGACCAGCTCGTCCGCGCCACATAAGGCCGGCCGCCGCCGGCGGGCGCTATTCGGCGGCGGCCAGGGTGACCGCCGGCCGCGCCGCCTCGGGTTCGCGCGAGGCCGCCCAGTAGCCGAGCCCCATGATCCCGGCCCCGCTGGCGATGTTGCCGAGCGTCACCCAGAGCAGGTTCCAGCCCAGGCCGCCGAGCGTGACCGTCTCGGGGTGCGGCGACAGCAGCGCGATCGACAGCAGCGTCATGTTCGCCACCGAATGCTCGAAGCCGCTGGCGATAAAGGCATAGAGGCACCAGAAGATGACGATGCACCTGGCGGCGTCGCCGGTCATCCGCGCCGAGGTCCAGATCGCCAGGCAGACGAGCCAGTTGCACAGCATCGCGCGGGCAAAGAGCTGAAGCGCCGGCGCATTCATCTTGGCCGCCGCGACGGCGAGCAGCAGCGGGCTCTTGCCGGCCAGGGCCGGACCGCCGCCGCCGGCGACGAACAGCGCGGCGAGCGCGGCGCTGCCGGCGAGGTTGAAGAGCCAGCTCGTTGTCCAGCACAGGCCGAGCTCCTTCAAGGTCGCGGTGCCGCGCAGCCAGCCATGGGTGAGGAACATCGTGTGTCCGGTGAACAGGTCCGAGCCGGCGAAGATCACCAGCATCAGCGCGATGCCGAACGAGGCGCCCATGACCACCGGGCGAAGGCTCGCGTCCACGGCATTGCCGACGCAGAAGATCAGGATGATGCCGAGCCCGACATAGGCGCCGGCCATCATCGCGCTGATCGCAAAGCCGAAGGGCGCGCGCTTCAGATAGGCCGCTTTGGCTGCGGCGGTCTTGGCGAACAGGTCTACCGTGTCGATGAACATCGCGCTCTCCGCTGTTAATAGACGTCTTTGAGATAGCGGCCTTCCTGCGCCAGGCGGGCGAGGCGGGCCTTGGCGGCGGCCGGTTCCATCCGGCCCTCCTTGGCGAGGATGTAGGCGAGGCCGCGCTCGACATCGCGCGCCATGCGCTGGGCGTCGCCGCAGACGTAGATCGCCGCGCCGTCTTCCAGCCACGCCCACAATTCCGCGGCGTGCTCGAGCAGCCGGTGCTGGACGTAGACCTTGTGCTCCTGGTCGCGCGAGAAGGCGGTGTCGAGCCGGGTCAACAGCCCGTCGCGCTGGAAGCCGAGCAGCTCGTCCTCGTAAAGGAAATCGGTGCCGCGGTGCGGGTTGCCGAAGAACAGCCAGTTGCGGCCGGTGGCGCCGATCGCCCGGCGCTCCTGGAGAAAGGCGCGGAACGGCGCGATGCCGGTGCCCGGGCCGATCATGATCATCGCCCGGTCCGGCGCCGGCGGCCGGAAGGCGTCGTTGCGGCGGACGAACACCGCGATCTCGCTACCGGGAGCGGTGCGGTCGCAGAGATAGGTCGAGGCGACGCCGGCGCGCGGCCGGGCGCGCAGCTCGTACCGCACCGGCGCCACGGTAAGGTGAATTTCGCCCGGCGCCGCCTTCGCCGACGAGGCGATCGAGTAGAGCCGCGGCTGCAGCGGGTCGAGCGCCGAAACCAGTTCAGACAAAGGCGGCCGCGCCGACGGGAAGCCGTCGAGCAGGTCGAGCAGATCGGCGTCCTCCGGCCCGGCGCCGGGGTAGCCTTCGGCCATCGCCTGCAAGACCCGCGATTCGCCGCGGTCGAGCGCGCGCGACGCCAGGACCTCGATCGCCCGGTCCGACACCCGGCGGATTTCGCAGGCGCGGGCGAGGGCCTCGGCGAGCGGAGCCTCGCCGCCGTCGGGGGTCAGCACCGGGGTGTCGGCGGCGGCGCCAAGCCGGGCGACGATCGCGGCGACCAGGGCGGGGTCGTTGGCCGCGGCGACGCCGAGCGCGTCGCCGGGCTCGTATCCGGTCGCGCCGGCGCCGGCGAGCACGATGTGGCGGGTGTCGCGGCGGCTGCCGGCGCGGTTGAGCCGGTCGGCGGCGACGAGGCGGACGGCAAAGCTCTCGCCCGGCGCGGCCGCGGCCGGCGGACTTGCCGGGGCCGGTGCCGCGGCGGCGGGCACGGCGCCGGCGAGCATCTCCTTCAGCGCGCGCGCAGTCGCCTTGCCGCCCGGCACGCAGCGGCCGAGGGCGGTCTCCGCCCCGCTGGCGATCGCCTCGGCATAGGAGCGGCAGAGATAGCCGCACTGGCCGCAATCGAGCTGTGCCATTGCCGCCATCAGGCGCTGCGCCGGCGGCCGGCCCGCGGCGAGCGCCAGCCGCTCGTCGAGCGGCAGCGCCGGGTCGTGCCACGGAAAATCCTCGGCCGGCGGCGGCGCCGGCGCGGCCTCGGCGTCGCCGAACAGCCCGGCGAGATAGCCGTCGAGCCAGGCCCGCTGCAGCGGCGAGAACGGCGCCGTCTCGGGCAGGCGCGGCGCCGGGTTCATGGCGCCGCCTCGAGCAGGCCGGCCAGCTCGGCGTCGCTGCGGCGGGCGACGAAGTCGCGGAACCCGTCGCCGGCGTCGGGCGCGGCGAGCCAGGCGGCCAGCATCGCCTCGATCCGCTGCGGCAGGTCGGCGGCGGCCACCGCACGGTTCAGGTCGCGCCCGAGCCCGCGGTCGGCGCCGCTGCCGCCGCCGACAAAGACGCGGTAGCCGGGGGTGTCGTCGTCGAGCCGCGTCGCCAGCAGCCCGATATCGGCAACCCGGTGCTGGGCGCAGGAATTCGGACAGCCGGTCAGGTGGATGTTGAGCGGCCGGTCGAGACCGAGCCGGGCGTCGAGGCGGTCGGCGAGGGCCAGCGCGTCGCGCTTGGTGTCGGCGAGGGCGAATTTGCAGCCGGCATTGCCGGTACAGGCGACGAGGCCGGCGCGGATCGGGCTCGGCGCGGTGGACAGGCCGAGCGCCTCGATCGCCGCCGCCGTCTCCGCGACCCGCGCATCGGGGATGTCCGAGACGATCAGGCTCTGCCACACGGTCAGCCGCAAGGTGCCGGAGCCCTCGGTCTCGGCGAGGTCGGCGAGGCGGCGGAGCTGGTCCGCGGCGAGCCGCGACGCCGGCGCCACCAGACCGATATAGGAAAAGCCCGGCTGCGCCTGGGGGTGGATGCCGACATGGGCGAGCCGGTCGATCGGGCGGCGCGGCTCGGCGATTTCCGCCGGGGCATAGCGCCACGCGAAGGGCAGGTGCTGCGCCGCCTCGGCGACGACCTCGGCAAGGCCGCGGCGCTCGATCACGTATTTGAGCCGGGCGGTGCGGCGGTCGCTGCGGTCGCCGTGCCGGATGAAGACGCGGATGATCGCGGCGGCGGCGGCGACCACTTCGCCGGGTGCGAGCAGCACGCCGGCGTCGGCGGCAAAGCTGCCGTGTCCGGTGACGCCGCCGAGCAGCATGCGGAAATAGACGCCCTCCGGCACCTCGCGGCCGGGCCCGACGCGCACCGCGGCAAAGCCGATGTCGTTGGTGTCCGCGAGCACGCCGACGCGGCCGCCGCCGTCGAAGGCGATGTTGAACTTGCGCGGCAGCCCGTACATCTCGCGATGGTTGAGGATCAGGTGGTGCAGCGCCCGGGTCAGCGGGCGGGTGTCGTACAGCTCGTCGGGGTCGATGCCGGCGAGCGGGCTGCCGGTCAGGTTGCGGATGTTGTCGGCGCCGGCGCCGCGCGAGGTGAGGCCCAGCTCGTGCAGCTCGGTCAGCACCGCGATCGGATGCGCCGCGCCGATGCCGCGAATCTGCAGGTTGGCCCTGGTCGTCAGGTCGATCGTGCCGGCGCCGAACCGCTCGGCGATGCCGGCGAGGCCGCGCGCCTTGGCGGCGGGCAGAATCCCGCCCGGCAGACGCAGCCGCAGCATGAACGCATTTTCGGCGGGGGCGACGTAGAACAGCCCGTGGAACTTGTGGCGGAACACGTCGAGCCCCTGCGGAAAGCGGCCGGCGGCGGCGTTGGCGGCGATCTCGTCCCACATGTCGAACGGGTGCTTGTCGCGCTTCGCCACCTCTTCCGGGGTCGGGGCGGCGTCTTCTTGTGCAGTGCAACCAGGCTGTGCCGGGCCGATAGGCAGCGACATGCCGCGTTTTTTGGCAAGCGCGGCCAAATATCCTTCGAGATACTCTTTCTGCTCGGCAGTAAATCCGCTGTCCTGGCTCATATCCGGCGCCAATATTGTGACGGACCGACATGTGCAGTGCAGCAAACGCCGTGCCATACGGCGATTGCCGGGAGCGGCGAGGGCGCGCGATAGTAGGGGCGCGACGCAGGCAGGAGGGATGGCGATGGCGATCATGATGTACGACCTGGCCGGCGCCGAGCCGGACCGGCGCTTCAGCCCGTTCTGCTGGCGCGCGCGGATGGCGCTGGCGCACAAGGGGCTGGCGGTCGAAACGGTGCCGTGGCGCTTTACCGAGAAGGACAGGTTGCCGACGCCGAACGAGGGCCGCGTCCCGGTCATCGTCGACGGCGCGCGGGTGGTGCACGATTCC
>Ga0209810_1001945_pt1 | contig 27323 bp, 28 predicted proteins | sample Coa_R1_7_FD_187159 | JGI IMG/M metagenome (GOLD analysis project Ga0209810, IMG submission 187159) | Surface soil microbial communities from Centralia Pennsylvania, which are recovering from an underground coalmine fire - Coalmine... | ecosystem: Environmental > Terrestrial > Soil > Unclassified... | reverse complement strand
AGACATACACCCGTTTTGAGTTAGTGTTGCCCACGAATTCTGTTCTCCACTCAGGCTATCGGTTTGGCATTTAATCGCGAGAGGCCTGCCGTTTACGTCGCCAGATGATGATATACAGAACGATGACGGCTCCGATTCCGGCGATAATGCGAATGGTAGTTGGATCCATGGTTTTCCTCCAGGCTTTTGGTTTTTAGCGTGCGAATTAACCTTCTCTGTTCAAAACTCACTTCAAGGTCAACAACTCCCTAGTGATGCATTCCTATGAACTGACGATAAATCGTGATAACCGCTGGACCAAGAATGACCACGAACAACGCCGGGAAAATGAAAAATACCAGCGGGGGCACCATCTTTACCGGCGTCTTTGCTGCCGCTTCCTCGGCTCTTTGCCGGCGCTTCATGCGCATATCGTCGGCATGGACGCGCAGAGATTGTGATACGCTAGTACCAAACCGATCGGTCTGGATGAGCATGGCAACCAGGGCCTTAATATCATCCACGCCGGTTCTCGTGGCCAGTTCCCTCATGGCTTCGATTCGCGTCCGACCGACTCGGATTTGAGCATTGACGAGGTCAAGCTCGCTGCAAAGTTCAGGGTGCGTGATCCGCAATTCCTGCGAAACGCGCATGAAGGCCTGATCGAGTCCGAGACCAGCCTCGATGCAAACGACGAGAAGGTCCAGGGCATCCGGCAGGGCTTTGCGAAGGATGTTCTGGCGTTTCCTGACGCGGCGTGACAACCACATGTCAGGCAGCAGAAAACCTCCCAGCAGAGCAATCACCAGGGCCAGCAGAGGATTGGAGGCGAATATGCCCGAGAAATACATTATCGCGATCAATATGACGGGCAGCAGGACTTTAGCCCCGCGCAGCGCCATGATCGCTTCTGGACGCCGGAATCCGGCGCGCACCAGCATGAGCTTTGTCGTAGAAAGGTCCTTAGTGGAAACAGGAAGCAGCTTGCCGACGTCACTCAGAACTTTGGTTGCCGTCTGGGCCTGTTTTTCGCGGAAGGTGACCTTGCGTTGTGAGGTTAAGGGCTGCCAGAGCCTGGCCAGCCGGCCAGCGATCGGGAGAGTGCCCGGCGAAAACGCGTAAACCAAAGCCCCGGCGATGACAATGATCGCAAGGAATGTCAAACCTGTAGCTAACCAGACCATTTTGCTTCTCCCCTGGGGTCTTATACCTCAATATTCACGATCTTCCACAGCATCAGAGACCCTACAATTTGTAGAAATGCCGCCAGACCTATGACATAGGGGCCCAAAGGATCATTAAATAGTGGGTTCATGTAACTTGGATTAAGCCCGCGCAACACCACCGCCATGATGGGTGGAAGAGAGATGAGAATCGCAGCTGTCAGTCGACCCTGTGCAGTTTTAACCCGCACCTCGCCGAGGATGCGGAACCGCTCTCTTACAACGTGCGCAAGGTTATCCAGGATTTCAGCCAGGTTGCCACCGGTTTCCTTCTGAATGAGCACAGCAGTGACAAAGAAGCGGACGTCGATCAGCGGAATTCTTTCTGACAAGTTCAGCAAGGCATCGCGCAAGGGAAGGCCGAAGTTCTGTTCTTCAAAAGTTGTGCGGAATTCACCGGCTACCGGCTCCGGCAATTCAGTCGTGATCATTTCGAGCCCGGTTGAAAAGGAATGTCCGGCACGCACTGCGCGCCCAAGCAGGTCAATTGCCTCAGGAAATATTTTTTCGAACGCCTTCAGTCGCCTCCTGCGTTTGAAGGCGACGACGCCGATGGGAATCAATGCTCCGATGGGCAGGGCCACCAGTCCCAGCACATTGCTGGAGGAGAACCTGTTCACAATTACGTAGGCGCCCAGGGCGATCACGGCACTCAGCAAAATCAGCCTGCCTGGCTTCACTTTCATGCCCGCCTGGCTGATGAAGTCCCGCAGTTTGTCCGACCATTTCCATTTCAGGAGGATGCGGTGGAGCGCGGGAACGTCGCTCAGGAGTTCGTCTCGAACAACTTTGAGTTCTAATGTCTCGTTTCCGCGTTTCGCACTGCGCTCAATAGCCTCCAGGCGCTTTGCGACAACCTTGTCCGGGGCACGGCCCCCCACCGAAGCGAAGAGGACGCCACCAACGATTAAAACAATGACCAAAAAAGTTAATCCTGCTAACGCCAGAGCCATATTGCTCTCCTTAGCGGACACCTGCCGGTGTATGTTCGAACATTTCCGCAGGCAGGTGGATACCGGAGGTTATCAGTCGTTCCGCAAACTTCGGACGGATACCGGTCGGAACAAATTCACCCAACACTTCACCATTCTCGCCAATGCCCATTTTCTTGTAGACAAAAATATCCTGCATGGTTACTACTTCGCCTTCCATGCCCGTAACCTCCGCCAGGTGGGTCACGCGGCGTTTGCCGTCGCTCAGGCGGGAGACCTGAACAACGACATCGATTGCTGAAGCGATCTGGCGGCGGATGGCCGTGTCCGGAATGTTGAGATTGGCCATTGCGACCATGGTTTCCAAGCGGGAAAGAGCGTCCCGTGGCGAATTAGCGTGAATCGTAGTCAGGGATCCATCATGGCCGGTATTCATGGCCTGCAACATGTCCAGCGCTTCTTCGCCACGGACCTCGCCCACGATGATTCGGTCCGGGCGCATGCGGAGGGAGTTAATGACAAGCTCTCTTTGTCGGACAGCACCCTTGCCTTCGACGTTTGGCGGGCGCGTCTCGAGGCGCACCACATGGTCCTGGTGTAATTGCAATTCTGCCGCGTCTTCGATGGTGATGATGCGCTCCCGGTTCGAGATGAAAGATGAGAGGACGTTGAGGAGTGTAGTCTTTCCAGCGCCGGTTCCCCCCGAAACAAGAATATTCAGCCGCGAGTAAACGCAGCCGCGCAACAATTCAAGCATCTTCGGCGTGAGAGAGCCGTTTTCAACAAGCTCCGTGGCCGTGAGAGGGTCGCGCCCAAAGCGCCGGATGGAAAGGCACGGTCCGTCGATGGCGAGCGGCGGAATAATCGCATTAACACGGGAACCATCCGCGAGGCGGGCGTCCACCATGGGTTGAGATTCGTCGATCCTTCGGCCAACAGCGGAGACGATCCTGTCGATGATCGACATCAGGTGCGCGTCATTTCGAAAACTGGCGGATGTTCGCTCCAGCAGGCCGTTTCTTTCGATATAGATGTTCTTATAGGTGTTGACGAGGATGTCGGAAATTGTGTGGTCCTTCATCAGAGGCTCAAGGGGCCCCAGTCCAAAGACTTCGTCGAGGACTTCCTGAGAGAGCCGTTCTCTCTCCGTCAGTGTCATGGGGGCATTTTCTTCAGCGGCCAATGCTTCCACCATTTCCGCCACTTCTGCCTTCACCGTATTGCGGTCCAGTTGGTTGATGCGCTCGAGGTCCAGCCTCTGAATCAACTTGTGATGGATCGCTACTTTGATCGTGCTAAGGTCATTCCGGATCGGATTTGGAGAGCCCATGATTTACTTACCTCTTTGAAGAGTTGGAAAATAGACCAAAAATCGCGTTCCCCTTTTTTGCCTGTTCCGTGACACTGATACCCGCCAGCCGGGCGGCGAGTTGTTGGAAATTCGAGACCAGGGGATTATTGTGGTTCCGGGAAAGCGGCGTCCCCAGATTGATCGCTTCGCTCACCTGCCGGAAATCATTAGGCAACCGCGCAAACACAGGATGTTTTATTCGCTTTTCGAAGGCCTTGATGGCTTCTTCATCGGTCCGGTGATAGCGGTTGATTATCACACGGCATTGGTCGGGTTCGATGCCCCAGGACGATAATTTGTTCAGGTGCTTCTCGAGTGTCCACAGGGCGGGTACGTCGGCCTCGGCAACCACCATAATCATCCGAGCACTGCGGAGCAATTGTCGAAATTGAATTGTGTAGGTCGATCCGATGTCCATGAGAAGATGGCTGCAACAGCTTTGTGCGACGTTGACAACCCGGAGCAGGGCGGACGGCAAGATTTCCTCCCACTCGTCCGGGTCTGCCGCGCCAGCCAGCACCTCCAGCCCGCTTTTCTCATGAGGTGTCAGCAGGGCATTAAAGAAATGACTGTCCAGGCGCTCGAGGTTTCCGGTGGCATCGCGAAGCGAGAACCGTGTGCGAAGATCGAGCAGGAGAGGCACATGGCCCAGGGGGCGCGCTACGTCCATCAGGATGACGCGCTTCTGAGTAAGCCGGGCCAGTTGTGCTCCCAGGTTGACAGCGACGGTGGTGGAACCAACCCCGCCCTTGGCGCCCATCACCACAATAAGCTTTCTTTCGAGCGACTTCTCTCCCGGTGACTGTTCGTCGATGATCCGCTTGAGTGCGGCCTCAAGAGAGATTGTGTCAACCGGATGCGCAAGAAATTCTCGAACCCCGCTTCGCATCGCCTGCATCAGCAGGTCGGGGTCGGGCTGCTTAAGGGGAGAGCATGCAATAATGCAGACCGTCGGGCGTAGCCTTCGGAGGTGGGCGCTAAATTCCAGCGATACTTCGGTCCCTCCCGCAAGATCCAGCACTACAACATCCGGGACGCTCTCGCCGGGCTGCGGATGTTGCTCGATTGAAGGTGCCCATTCAACTACAGACTCTGTCAGACCCGTCTGCTCAACGCAGGCACGCAGGTACGAAGTGCTCTTGGCGTCTGTAGCAACAACCGCCGCTGTCAGCATTTATTGGTCCTTCTCACAAACTTTCAATACCCAACCGTCCATTCCGCTACTGGCCGGAAGCCTGTCCCTGCCGGGCGGCAGCCGGCGGCATAAACCGCATCGGGAACTGGGGCCCCGAGGGGACCTGTCCCGGTGGCAGGGGATGAACGATTTGGGGCGTTACGAGAACAAGCAATTCAGTTTTGTTCTTGTTCAAACTCTCGCTTTGGAATATCTTACCCAAAAGTGGTATATCGCCCAAGCCCGGAATTTTGCTTAGTTGCTGGGTGACACGATTGTCCATCAACCCTGCGATGACAAAGCTCTGACCGTCCCGAAGCTCCATCTCAGATTGCACTCTTCGCACGGAGAGGGCAGGGATTGTAAAGCCTGTAATCGTGAGCGCATTGGAGTAATCCAGGGCGCTAACCTCCGGCTGCACTTTGAGATGGATTTCATCATCGGCAAGGATCGTTGGAGTGAAGTCGAGCCTTATTCCGAATTGACGGAACTCAATAGTGATTGCTGGCACGCCTCCGCCTGCGCCTGTTGACTGGACAACCGGGAAGGGAAACTCGCCGCCCGAGAGGAAACTGGCTTCTTTCCCCGACTCCGTCAGCACATTGGGTTCTGCCAGGATTTGGAGAAGGTTTTTCGTTTGGAGCGCTTCGATTGTGCTGGCCAAATTGATGTCCGGGCGAAAGACGAACACATTGAGCAGACTGCCGAGTTGGAAACCGCCGGCGGTGGCACTCAACTGGCCGGATATTACAGGAGGTGAATACTGACCGGTGCTTATTGCCCCGACATTCTTCGCTCCGGGAAGGCTCATGATGTTCACGCCCAACTGCTTCAGGGCGGACCGGTCAACCTCGGCAAAACGGACCTTCAGCAAAACTTCTCCTGTTGGAGGGGCAGGCACTTCCAGCAGGCTCACGACATCCTGCTTCTGGGGCACCATGGATTGGGCCAGTTCGAGGATTTTGTCGGCCACTTCAGGCGATGAGACGTGCCCGGAAAGCGTGACAATGTTCTTGCTAACAGTGACCTTAACCTGCTCGTTTGGAAATGTGTTCCGGATGTCCGTCGTCAAATCCAATACGTCAAGATCGACATAGACATCAAAGGTTTGCATCTGGCCCGACTGGCCCCAGATCACCAGCGAAGTTGCGCCGGCCTTCTTCCCGTTCAGCAGGATTTCCGTTGGGCTTACCACCACCGCATCGCAGATGTCCGGGTTTGCGAGGGAGACGCGCGTAATCTGCACCGGTGATGTAACCACGAGAGAACGGTCAACAATCAGGTGTAACGCCTCCGGACCGCCCGACGGTGCGCCCTGGCCCTCGGCCTGCTCGACGGCAGTATTCGGATTGATTTGGGACGCTGCCGCTGATGGCAGACTGTACCCAACCAACGCCATAAGGACCGCCAGGATAACTGCAATTGGGGGTAGGGCAAACTTCTCGCTTCTGCTTTTTATCGTTGTCATCGACTCCGCCTCAAGTGAGCTCATCGTAGGTTATTGGGCTGCGAACGTTTGATCTGTCTTCTTGTCACCACGAATCACTTCGACCACGTACGGCGCCGGCCCCGCTGGCTTTTCGGGTTCGACTTTACGGCGTGGACGTGGTTTGCCACCCCCTCCTCCACCAAAATGTACAGGTTCCGCTCCACCCAGCAGGAGCGCAGACTTGAATACAGGAGACGCCTTTACTATGTTCGTATCGATCGTATTGCGCAGTGCAAGATGGATCCTGCTGTCGGTGCTCACCATCGTAAGCTGATCGGCCTGCTCAGGTGTCAGCAACAGTGTGACGACCCCGACGGTCTTGGGCTTTCCCTGCTGGTCCTGCTCGACCGTCTGTCCGGCGGCAAGAACGCGAACATCCTGGATAACAGTCCGGGTCAGGCTGTCGCCGCCACCCTGCGGGGTGCCTGTGGCCATGACGTCAACCATTGTTCCCGGCATGGCGAAACCGGAAACTCCGACCACGTCATCGACCCTTACCGATACCGCCCTCATGCCAACAGGAATGGCCGCGGGCAGCCCTACGCCCGCCTCCTTGGGGGCGAGCTTGTTTTCAAGGATAGGCTCGTTCTTCGAGATCGGGGTTATTATCGACCGGCCCACGCAATCCTGAACTCTGGTGAACGATCCCGGAAGCGGTGAGTTGGCCGGCCACGTGATCACGCTAAGATCCTGTGGCGTCAAGGGAGTGCCCAGGGCCAGAGGCCGGGCAGCCACAACAACCGTCGTCGTGGGGAGCGGTTTCACGGCGGACGCCTGCTGGAATTGCCGATATACGTAGCGGCTGGCAAGCACTGCGACCACGATTGCTACGACCAAGGCGATTAAGGCTCTGTTCCTGTTCATTTTTCCCTCGGTGCTTATAAAATCCGCGATGCAGGGACAGCCGTTGAACCGCCCCTGCGCCGTTCGTTCAGCAGATTACTGAAAAAGGTCTTTGCACCTGTTATCCTGAGCGACGCGAAGGACCTCGGTGTTTGTTTCCCATGAAATCCAAGATTGCTTTGTTTCGCTGGGCATGACCATTTCTTTTTTTCAGAAACCTGTTAGAAAATCCCAAAAGTGGACTTTGCCAATACAACAATCACCACAGCAAAAGCTGTTGCAACCCCAAAAGGCAGGGGCAGCGCGTCCGGAGTATCCAAAGTCACCAGGGCTTCCCTGGCGCCCATTCCAAAAGTTGCAAACGCCCGGATCAGCACCGCCATATTCCCCAAAGTCTTTTTCACGCGGCGCTTGCGCACCATCGCCACAATTGACATGATGCCCGAAATAAAGATGCTGACTAAGAGGACTATGACGAATTTTCGTGGCCCAAGGCACGCCCCCAAGGCTCCCATCAGCTTCAAGTCTCCAGCCCCCATCCCGCGAAAGATTACAGGAAGGATGAGGACAGCCAGCCCAATCCCGGCTCCTTCGAGGCCCCTCAAGACGCCGACCCAGCCTGACAGGATGCCGTTAATTCCAAGCCCGGCAAAAAAACCCGAAACGGTCAGCCAGTTCGGGATTCGGCGAAAGCGCCAATCCAGCCAGCCGGCCCCCAAAGCAACCAGCAGGCCCAAGGCCCAAATCGCAACCTCGTTCCACATCGGATCATGCATAGAACACGATCTCTAAGAACATTCGCAGACCACCGTAAGGCCAAATGCTTTGCCAGCTATTGAAGACTTAGTGAACACGCGAAAGACACAAACAATTTCCGCCTGGGCCATCACGTGCCCCGGCGTTGCAGTTCAATCACTTCTCCTGAACAACTGAGAGCAGCTGTCCGTTTGTCACGCCAATGGTGGAAACCGGCCTCTCCCATTCCAAAATTGAGAGAGCGCTTCACCAGCCGAGGAAGGGACCCTGCGCTCCCCAGTTGGTGCTTCAGTGTCAAACCGATTACGAAGGTGTCACGCTGCTCAGAGTCGTGGCTGCAGTGCTGAACGCATTGTTGATCGAGTTGCCCAATGTTCCCATGACCGCGACAGCAGCCAAGGCAATGAGAACCAGAAGCAACGCGTATTCCGTGAGGTCCTGGCCTTCTTCTTCCTGCCAAAGCCTCTTCAGTAGCTCCATCATTAGTTTCTTCCTCCCGTGAGTGGTCTGAATCAGCCTCTTCCATTCCAAAATCGAGAGAGCGTTTCGCCAGCCGAGGAAGGGACCCTGCACCCCTCGGCTGGTGCTTCAGTGTCAATCCGATTACGAAGCTGTTCCGCTGCTCAGAGTGCTGCTTGCCTTGCTGAACACATTGTTGATCGCGTTGCCCAAGCTGCCCATCACCGTGATAGCAGCCAAGGCAATGAGAACCAGAAGCAACGCATATTCCGTGAGGTCCTGGCCTTCTTCTTCCTGCCAAAGCCTCTTCAGTAGCTCCATCATTAGTTTCTTCCTCCCGTGAGTTGAAGTTGGATAAGTCTTGCTTGCATTACCACCGTCGTCCCTTACAGCACGTGGTATTCCAAATCGCCGCAACGGATATGTTTGGAATATCTAAATATAAGTCGTGTGCTATCATATATTTGTATTAATGTCTCAGTTGCATTGATGCGGCCGGATTAGACGTGTGGTTGAGAAGTTACCGTTTGTTGACTAGGGATAGAAGCTACTCTAGCGTAAAGGTGACTCTTTAAGTGGGGAAGGCAGTTCTGCAGCTCGAAATCTATTCTGATGGGTTCCGATGTGTTAAATCGTCGGTCGTCCGAACATAGATTGCCGCGACAGCATCAGAATAGACTCTTTTCCAGCCGGGAGTTGCGGAAAGCAGTGCGGCGACCGGATCGTTGGGCGGAACTAAGCATGACCGGATCCCGTAAGCTCTCAATACCGCCAGTGCGCTGGGTTTTATGTCCACGACATTCATGTAATCGGCAAAAACCCCTGTCTCCTCATAGAGATCGCCACGGCCATCGATAAAGACTTTGTGCTCTGGAGCCATCGACCAAACGAGATATCCTCCGAAGCCATAATTGTTGAACATCGGCCCTGGAACCGGGTGTTCCCTCATGTACTGGACAGCCTGCACGGGATAATTTTTCGCGATGTTTTTCTCCAACTTTGCGCGAGAGGGTAAATACCAGGCAAAGACACCGAGGGCGGCGAGGATCAGGACCGCATTGATGATGTGCTTATCGATGGCGGGGTCGTATGGACGGATCCACCGGGCAAGCACAGATGCTACGATCGGAGCGAAAAACATGGCATAAAAGATCACGAACCGAAAGTGAACGAATGTGAGATACGTCATAAGGAACAGCAAAACAATGTCCACAATCTCATAGCGCATGCGGAAGGCCAGTTGTGCCACGACCCAACTGAAAAGGAGGATCAGTAACAGCTTGGCCGGCCACAGGCCCGTGTCCATGGGCTTCCATTCTTCGATATGAGCGAGGTTCAGAGGAAGTGAAAAAGCGTACTTTATTGGAATCACCGCCAACTGCGTCCCATAAGGGGTGATTGGGAGTACAGCAAGGCAGAGCAGGGCGATCAGTTCGAGGCGGATGCGCTGGTCGGGGCGCCAGCGTCGGGTTTGCAGCCCGTCGGCGGAAATATCCACCAATCCCCCTAACCAGTAAAGTCCCATGGCCATAAACCCCAGCACGAAAGAGCCGTGGGTGTTCACCCATATAAGAAAAAGGGGTGGCAACACCCACAGGGACCGCTGGTCGCCCTGTCTGAACCTCTCAAGCGCGATCAAGGTAATCAAAAGGAAACTATATCCCAGCATCTGCGGACGAAGCGTGAAGCAAAGCGCGGCCATGGGGAACACGAACAGCGTCCCGACGAACGCAGCCTTGGAATTCCTGCAGCGCAGCCAGGTGTAGTAATAGAGCAGCAGGACGACTGCGCTGCTGAGGATAAACAGCAGAAGGTCGATACCTCGCAGGCCGCCAAACCTGTACGCGAGCGCCGTCAGGATTTCTCCAACCCACTCGTAGGCCAATACCGGCATGCCATGGGCTGTAAAGGACCAGTGGTCCACCGTAGGCCAATGGCCTGTGCTCAGAATCATGTCGCCGTACTTGATGTGCCACCAAGTATCTGGATCGAGGCGCAGGGACCTTTCAGCCGCAAAGTCTGCGGCGACCAGCGCCGCACCCAGAACGACAGGAAATGAGAAACACTTTCGCAGCAGGTTGCCAATGACCGTAGCCTCTTCCTGCTGGAGAGGAACTATTGTGCTTGTTTCAGTTGCCATAAGCGAGTACCGGGTGATTAGACCAGGTTCCTGTAGAGGCTCTCAGGGAACTCAGGCCCCATGAAATAATCGGCCGGACGCAGACTCAACAGCTTGCAAACTGACTGGCTCATTGGGACCCCTCATATCAGCAGTGGCTGCTTGCCTTTGCGCAGCCGGTCTTAAGAAGATGCTGCACGGGAAGTTTCGAAGCACGTCGCGGGCCATCTGGGCAGGATTGAGAGGCGCGATAGGTTCAGGCGGGCTCAGAGACTGTCTATTAACATGGTTACAGATTGAATGGCACCGGCTTGCCGTGATTGTTCCGGGTTAAGTCTTTAAGCTTCAGTGGATAAAGACCACTGCCAGAGACGAGGCAGACCACAGAGTGTCACCAGAAGTGGACAGAAAAACGTGACCGGCCCCTGCCGCTTCGAGGCTTCGGATCGCGGCCTATTGATGGATGAGTCTGATAGGGATGGGGGAGCCGCCTCCGCCTACCGCTGTTGGAGGGGGCGCACCGTTTCCATTACCTCCCGAGGCCCCGCCACAACCCGTGATATTCATAACCACAGAATCGACCAAAGTAGGATTGTTGCCGTTGCCTTTGCCATTTACATCTTGAATGAATAACTGCATAAACCCCTCAACGGTCACAACATCGTTCGACCCAGGGCTAAGTTGGACTGCGTTTGAATAACTGGGATTGTAGCAACCTGTATCGGCCGAGCTTGGGCAATCGTAAACGACGACCGTGGCAATGGAATCACTTGGGCCTCCGTAGAACGTTTGACCAGCCAGGTTGTAAGGATTATTGGATCCGCCAATTATTGGGAAGGTTAACCCCGTCTGCGGCGGGCAACTCCCCGAGGGAGGTTTCAAGAAGGTCGGACTGCACATGAAGTCCTGACCTTGGCCGAATCCTTCACCATTCGCATTAATCAAAGTTTCGATACCACTTACCGTAGGTCCCACCTTTGCCCCTGTCAAGGAGTTGAGGTTGCTCTTGCATGCAATCGTTTCAGGCGCGCACTCTGTGATGTAAGTCTCGTATTCCTGGGCGCTCATGTTGAGCACATTGGCATTGCCGAATGCAATGGTGTTCCATTGGCTTGGCGACCCACTGCTGTGGAGAACCCACCAGGCGCCAATGTCCCCAACGGTACAGTTAGTGCCGTTCCAATTGCAAAGTCCTGGGTGCACAATTTCGCCCGGAGATGCTGGAGAATTTACTGGATACACGTAATAAGACATCACATAGCCGTTCCCCTTATTGCCTGCGCAATCGCCGTTTTGTAGGCCTTGTCCGCCACATGGGCATGCCGCATTTCCGTGGACTGTGTCCGAAGCCAGAACCGGGAAATTGGGGTCACAGTTCGGAACGAGGAAGGGCTTTACACAACTGGCACCCGTTGGGGTGCCTCCCCCGGAAGGGTTGTAAGCTTCCGCCGTAGCGGCAGCCGATACGTTCATGTAATTGATACCAAAGATCTTCGCAAAGAATGTAGGCACAGGGTCACCATGGGTGCTATCACGGTACACAGTCACTGTAATCTGCGGATCGAGGGGGGTTGGATAGCTAAAGCTTGTTGAGATCGTAGAAGCAGTGGGTGCAATGCCCATTACAGGGTTCTGAGCAGCAACGCTCACAGCTTGCTGCGTTGCGAGCGGCTCCTGAGGTCCTCCCGCGACGCAGCCGCCTGTACTTGTGCAGCCGGTATCAATGAATACCTTTGCGCCAGCTAAGGCTGCAGCGTCAGCAGCACGCTGACATTGAACTCTTGCGAGGTAGCCGGTCACGAGGTCGATCGCCAAGGCGCACATTCCCAGCATAAAAACTAATGCCGCCGCAACCATCAGTAAAGTTGCACCGCTGTCATTCCAGCCGCAGTTACGAGATTCAAATCGTATATATAGACGCATAGCAACTCCATCCCTAATTCAGCACCAAATTTCCCATCACTGCATTGGAGGTGAGGATGACTGTTCCCAAGGGCCCAGTGGCTCCCGGTACCAAGAGCCCTATAATTCGGCCAAACATAAAAATATAAGGATAAGAAAGACTTATCTTCGTCGCGGAGAGGGAAGCTCCATTTGCTCCGGTGATCGTGTACGCTTTGTCTATTACAAGCGTCAGGTTGTTGCAGGAATAAGTCCATGTGAAGGGCGAAGTATAGCTGGCAGTTGCAGTCGCCAAGCATGCCCCGGCGCTAAGGCCGGCGTTCGTGAGGTAATCTGCCACGCTGATTGCAACGCCTTGGATCGGGCATGGAGTCCCACTGCCCGGAGAAGTCTTGTTCCATGAACAATTCGGATCATAGACGCTCAATGGGGTCGAAACCATCGTACGAGCAGCCATCCGGGCAGCATTTTCAGTGATATGCTTTGTATTATAAGCGCGGGCGAAGTCGACGATGCCGATAATGATCACAAGCAAAAGGGGGAGCGATAGGGAAAACTCAACAAGCTCGGATCCTTCTGCGGCCCGTATTCGACGTATCGCTGGCAATAGCAGCTGACTGGCGTGAAAACGCTTCGTCGCGAGCCAAGATTCCACGCAGGTATGTTCGAGCTGTGTCTTGGCCCGCCTCTTTTCTTCAGGTGGTCTCATATGAGGATCCTTCGCAACGAGTTTGGGCCCGCCTTAAGGGCAGGTTGGGTTCCCGGTCGCCGGATCGAATGGCTGATTCTCCATTCGCATCGTAACGCTTGTTGGAATATCGACCGTCGTAGCACTTACGGAAGTGAATGGAATCACAAGTTGCACGGGATACTCGAAGCTGACCTGGATTCCGCACTGCTGAGCGGCCGAAGGGCTAGTCGCATTCATGACGACCGCCTGCTGACAATAGTTAATCACTTTCTGAGGGTCAAGGGCGGAGGCTGAAAGGGCGGGGGCGACGTAGTTTGTAAACTCGTATGTAGGGTTCCCAATACACGCGGGAGATGACGGCGTTCCTGCAGACGTGTATATCTCTGACATTTGGTTCATAGGAGAGCACGTCGCACAAGAAGGGAGGACAGCATACCTGGCCCCTTCTCTGGCAGCACGAGTAATTGTTTCATAGATGTTGTATGCCCGACCTAGCCAAAAAATTCCCAAAAGGAGCGTGAGCAACAGCGGCAGTACCAAAGCTGCCTCGAAAAGTTCCGCGCCGGTCTCGTCTTTCCATTTCGTAAACAGCCGAATGCGAGCCCGCCTCAGCACTGTCCGAGGGAAAGGACACGCGCGGTCCTGTTTTTCACGTCCAGCATAGCGCATATTGCAAAAACCCCCTCTGCTTTGCCTTACTCTTGCCCACACCGAGGCTTCGTGCACCGGCAGGCCGGTTGCCAAAGTCGAATTTTCTAACGCAATCACCATGCAACATCTAAGGATTCTCCAATACTAGTACCCGGAGATTTACGTATTGTCAATCGGGTGAATACTTTACGTTGAAACCCTGCCTTTGCTTTCCTCCTGCATTCTTACTGATTGCCAGCTTTAAACTCAACAACTTCGGTTCGCGCAGTTGATAAATCCCCCTATGCGCATAACTTTTGAAAAGCCGGCAGAACCTCAAACGGCTTCCGCATACGGGCGATGCTTTCTCCCACCTGCTGGATTTTCTCCTCCTGCATATTCCCAAGCAACAACGCTGCGCGCTTCAAGTAATCGATCCGTTCTGGTGCCAGCCCCATAATTCGAGCGCAAGTGGCATCCACCGCTACGGGATCGTCCCCCGCGACGAGGACGCCGGCGGCCTTGGCGCTACCCTGAACAGGCCCGTTTCCCTCCATCCCCACAATGCCGTCCACAATAGCAAAGTCCGGTCTGACCGTGCCGTTGATGTCCAGAATGGATTTGCTGATCCCCGCCCAATGCAGAACGTTCTTGGGCCACCCGTAGCAACTCCCTGGCACAATCCCGAACATGTTTTTGAGTGAGAGCGTAATTCCCACCCAATGGTGAGTTTTCATCTTGGGCATAGAAACTACGAAATCAGCGCCGAGAACAGTTTTCGGCAGCGACAGCGATTTGAGCTTCGAAGCCTGAGTGCGCGTGGGAACTTCACAGACCTCGTCGGTGTTCAAGTCAACAAAGGCTCTGTCCAACGGTCCGATGAAGTCTCGCAGCCGGAGCACTTCCACGATGCCTTCGGTGTCCCGTTCGTGTCCGGGACCTTCGGCGACAATCACGGATTTCGCCCCCATGCGAAGGAACGCTTCACGAGCCGCGCGGATGACGACCGGGTTCGTGTTAATAACGCCTTCGGGATCAGGCTCGACAAAGTTGGGCTTGAGAAGGACGGACTTTCCCTGAACGGGAAGGTTGAATTCCTGCAATGTTTCCCACACGATGGCTTCGACATCAGACTCGTAGCTCTCAACTGCGCGGATTGCCACTTTGGAGGGCGGACGGCTGAAGGAAGGCACCAGGCGTGTGTTCGAGTAGCTCATGCACCGCCTCTTGTCTGCGAGTTGCAAACAAGCCAGTCCGGTATGTCGCCGGCGGCCAGTGAAGCCCAGGCCATCGCCGGCACACTTTTCAAAAACTGATTTCTTTCGTAAAACCTGCGAAGTTGCTGCTCAACAGGCGAAACATTTCGACCATAAACTCTAAGGCAAAGATTGGCCAAGGCAAGGGAGCCGGGACCGCAAATGTTCGGGTAGTTGCGCTCCAGCCATTGAATGCCTTCGACGTTCTTTCTATGACTCAGACGGTTTCTCAGCGCAAGGAGGGCCCAAACCGTGGGCCCGATTCTGGGCACTCCAGGGACGCCGTAAACAAGAGGATTGCCGGTATTCCATCCTCCGCCGGGGCAAGCCCTGTCATAAAGCATTTTTTCCGCCAGATCGATTCGCCCATTCGCTTTGGGGGGGTAGAGACCCTTTGGCACGTTCCGTATCAGAATCAGGACATAGGCGGTAGGTTCAACCCAACTTGCTGTTTCCGGGGTCCAACTCCAGCCGCGCAGAGAGAAATCCTGACGAACAATCTGCTCGGTCCTCTGCTGCCAGCGCTGGCCGAGCCGCCACAGGAGACTTCCTTCCGCCGGCCATGTTTCCCAGAGCCACTTCAATCCGCGCAGGACAGCGCTATCCGAAGGTCCAGAAACCTTCAGTAGTGCAAGGCATGCCAGGGCAGTCGTCCAGCAGCCCGGATCTTTGCCGTTGGCGGTAGGCCATCCTCCTTTGGCCAACTGCGCGCTCCTGAGCCACGCAGCGGCCGATACGAGTGTTTTCCCGTCCGGGGGTTCCTGCGAGCGAAGTGCGAGGACGGACCATGCGGTGGGTTCAGTGCAGCTCGCCAACCCGGAACGGTAGCCCCACCCGCCATCGGTGTTCTGGGCGGTTCGCAAGAGGTCTGAAAAAAAATCTGGGGGCAAGGGAATAGTGTTCAGTTCCTTTACGGGGAAGGTTTCCAGTTGGGCGACAGTGGACATTTGAGATACCGTATGGCCAGGCCGGCTACATAACGTGTTCCTGTGACGCCGGCTCCTCGGCCTCGACAACTTCATCCATTTCGTCATCGTCCACTTGTATCTGCAATTGATTGATGAGGCGGTGCAGATATCCTCGTGCAACGCCAAGGGCCCGGGCAGCGTCCACTTTGCGGCCCCCACACTCACGAAGTGTCCTCATAATCAGGCGCCGTTTGAATTCGCGAACCTCATCCTCGTAGGAACGCCCGACGGGGACCTGTTCAAAATCTCCCCGAAGGCTGTTTGGCAAGTGCCAAGTTTCGACCACAGGCCCTTCCGCCATGACGACTGCATGCTGGACGGCGTTTTCGAGTTCACGGACGTTCCCAGGCCATCGATACTCTTCGAGCGCGTGCATGGCCAGGGGCGAAAAACGCGTGGCAGTTTTCCCAAACTGCTGCGCAAACCGTTGCAGGAAGTGCTGGGCCAGGATGGGTATTTCATCACGACGCTCGCGCAACGGGGGAATCTTAATTTGCACGACGTTCAGGCGGTAGAAAAGATCTCGTCGAAACTTGCCTTCTTCGACCATGGTCTCAAGATCCCGATGGGTTGCGCACAGGACCCGGACGTTCGCTTCGATGGGTGTGTTGCTGCCCAATCGCTCGAACGACCTTTCTTGAAGTACCCTGAGCAACTTGGATTGCAGACCCAGGGGCAGATCGCCGATCTCATCGAGAAGCAAGGTTCCCCCGTGGGCTGCCTCGAAACGCCCGCGCCGGGCGGCAATGGCCCCGGTAAAGGCTCCCTTTTCGTGGCCGAAAAGCTCATCTTCGACCAGTGTTTCCGGCAGGTTCGCGCAGGAGAAGGCAACCAGAGGGCCTGAAGCGCGTGGGCTCAGGCGATGGATGGCGCGGGCCAGTAATTCCTTGCCTGTGCCTGTTTCACCAGAAATCAACACGCTGACATCGCAACTCGCCACTTTGCGCGAGGTTTCAAACACCTCATGCATGGCCTCGGAGGTCCCCAGCATTTCACCAAATCGCCCTGCTGAGAGGTCACGTGCGCGCAGGTCGGCCAGTTCTCTTTCAATCCTGTGAAAGCGGCTCGCCCGGCGGAGAAGCAGGCGGAGGTCTGCCATGTTGGGGGGGCTGGAGAGGGTATCGTACGCGCCGTTTTCGATTACCGTGCGGGCAAGGCTGTCCTCAGCGTCTTCAACGATGGCAATAATCGGGACAGAGCCGTCAAGCTTCTTGATCTCATCCATCAAGTGAAGCGTCGCTTCGGAGTCGGTCTCGTCGCTGTCGTGCAGGTCCAGGAGCACAACATCGCACCAGTCCTGTTCTGCGCGCGTGGCTTCGGGAGCGGGATGCTCGCGCGTGCGGACTTCGTAGCCGGGGCCCAGCGCCCTTGTGACGACTTCCGCGAAGGGCACGTCCGAACTGTAGAAGAACACCCGGATGGGTTGCTCACACATCAGCTCTACTCCACCTTCCTGGCAGGCTCGGCGGAATGCCACTTGTTCGATCCGTGGAAACTAACGCGGTCAGTACCCAAGTGGTCAACTCCCTGTTAAGTGCTTTTCCCCCCTGCGTGATTTCTACAGCAACCGCGGATGTCTGACAATGGTACTTAAGTACGATGGTATGGGCCACTTAGATACCGCATTCAGCAAACGTGCACGAACGCAGAGGTTTCGGACCGAAAGATCGTGCTGGCCGTGTTTTCCTTGGGCGAAAATACAATCGGTCAAGTCTTGCTATTTCCTTCGTCGGCATCACCCGGCCGAGTCACGTTTCAGTTGTCAACGCCATCCCGGGCCGGTCGGGTGTGCGGTCCTTAAGGCAGGGCGATGGACCGCAGACAAAAGCATATCACGAACAGCTGGGTTTGCAACTCAGCACTGCACGTCAAGGCAACTTGCGCGACGCAGATTGGGTCGCTTCTAGTCTGACCGGCGTATTGAAAGTAAAACATCTTATTAAAGCTCCTAATATTCAGATTCCATGCATGTTGGCGTTAAGACCATGTCACGCAAAGACTGTTGTGCAGGCATCGCCCCGGCCCCGCCTGCTCCGACGCGAACAGCCGGAGTGTTTCCCCTGTAGAAGCGTCCAGGAGATAGGGCAGACATGAACTTCGGCCTTCGGCTGGACACGCTCGTCCTTTTGGGTCTCAAAGAGCTTGCGCTCAAAATTGTGCAGCTAGGGATTCATCCCGCGATTGCTGAATGCTTTGCGCCGACTGAGGATGGCAGGCATCCGATTTACAGGATACAAATTAGTTTTGCGTTGTGAATGTTGCGTTATGCCCTCGCAGTGGGGGAACGACACGAGCCTGACTGCGAATCCTGAACTTATAAGCCGAAATTCACTCTTATTCATTTTCTCCTTAGGATCCGAAGCTATATTGGGGCCGAGAAGGTGAGCCAATTCTCCGAACGAGAAGGTTGAAGTTGAAGAGGTGATCTATGGGACCAGGGTAAACGCAGTGAACGGTGGCCGGAAGACCCGCATTTGTGTTAAGATTTCGAAGTCGAAAATACGACATTCTTATCGCTTGCTGCCCGTGCGCGCTCTCGAATTTGCGCCGGCAGCAACCATCTAAAAGGAAGAAAACTCACATGTCTGGCCACTCAAAATGGGCAACCATTAAGCACAAAAAGGGCGTGGCGGATGCCCGGAGAGGCAAGCTGTTTACCAAGCTCATCAAGGAAATCACCGTGGCGGCGCGCATCGGCGGGGGCGATCCTGATGCCAATCCGCGCCTTCGGACCGCGATTGCTGATGCCAAGGCCGAAAACATGCCTGCGGACAACATCAAGCGGGCCATCCAGCGTGGCACGGGAGAGCTTCCCGGCGCTCAATATGAAGAAGTGGTCTATGAAGGGTATGGACCGGGCGGCGTTGCTTTGATCATCGAAGTCACCACCGATAACCGCAACCGGACTCTGGCGGAAATCCGGCACATTCTTTCAAAGCACGGCGGGAACCTCGGCGAGACGGGCTGCGTGACGTGGATGTTCAATAAGCGTGGCTATATTGTGGTGGAAAAGGCAAAGGCCAGCGAGGACGCGCTGCTGGAACTCGTGACAGAAGCCGGCGCCGAGGACATGAGGGAAGACGGTGAAAACTGGGAGATTTTCTCCCCGGTCGAAAACTTCCAGAAAGTCGTTGACGCGCTCAACAAGGCAGGAATCACTCCCACCGTGGCCGAACTGTCAATGGTCCCGCAAACGCAGGTGAAGCTTTCCGGAAAGCCTGCGGACCAGTTGCTGCGCCTGATGGACGAGCTTGACGAGCACGAAGATGTTCAACACGTCTATGCCAACTTTGACATCGAGGACTCCGAGCTTCAATCGCTCGCGCAAAAAACCGCTTGATTCGATGCTCCAAATTGAGGGCGGAGTGCCGACGTTCTTTCACAGCCGGTAGAGCAGCTTTGCCGCAAACAAGAATGACCGAAAAAATCGAAGTCCGGTTTCATCCCCACGGCAGGCTGTTCCGACGTATCCTCCATTCAGCATTCTGCATTCTTGCCCTGGTGCTTTTCTGCCGTCCTCTCGTTTCCTCGGGCCAGCAAACCGGAGTGGCAACGCTGACCTACACCAAGGTCCTGAAGGGCAGTGTCCCGGAGTACATTTCGATTACGGTGGACCGCAACGGCGTGGGGACGTACGACGGGCGGCAACTCGATGAGTCTCCGAGACCGCGCGCCCTGAAACTTTTACCCGAAACCACGGAACAACTCTTCCAAATCGCGGCCTCGCTGAATGATTTCCGGTCAATCCGCCTCGAAAGCAACAAAAACGTGGCCAACATGGGCTTGAAGACCTTCATCTATCGCGACGACGGGCAGGAAAACAAGGTGGAGTTTAACTACACCCAAAATAAGAAGGCCCAGGACCTGGTGAATTTGTTCGAAGGCATTGCGGATGTGGAGGAGCATATCGGCGCGCTGGAATATTCCGCGCGTTACGACGTCCTGGGTTTGCCCCGGGCATTAACGCAGGTTGAAATCGACCTCAACAACAAGGCGCTGGTTGATCCGGAACTGATGGTCCCCATCTTGAAGAAGATCGCCGGCGATTCCCAGTATCTCCACATTGCGCAGGTGCGGGCGGCGGACATCCTGCGCCGCATCCAGGACCCCAATAGCCAGACCAAGTCCGGCCGACGCCGCGACTAAACCCTTCACGACTTTCCGGTTTTTTGATCGTAATGCCCGCGAGTCTGGTGTATGATTGATAGCGGGTAAAGAATAACCTGTATGCCAGCCGCGGAGGTGTACCATGAAAGGCTTGGGGTCGCCCAGGGGATTCTGGCTGATTGCTTCGCTTGTTGCTGCGGTTTTCGCATTAATTCTCCTTCCTGTTCGTACAGACTCTCAAACCGGTTCACAGGTTCGGATCGTTCGCCTCAGCTTCGTTGAGGGCACGGTGGCGATGTACCGTCCCGACGCCGACCAGTGGGCGAAGGTGTTTGTGAATACGCCGATCCAGCAGGGGTTCAAGATTGCGACGGAAGCCAACAGCTTTGCAGAAGTCGAATTCGAAAACGGTTCGACAGCAAGCCTGGGCCAATCGAGTGAGCTTGACTTTAACGACCTGGCGCTCTCGCCCGACGGCGGCAAGATTAATCATATGGTCCTCGCGCAAGGCTATGCCACATTTAACGTCAAGCCCGAACGCGGCGATGTGTACAGCGTGGTTGCGTCTAATGCCACATTTGCTCCCACGGGCAAGGCGGAGTTCCGCATTGACCTCGATCAGAACGGGCAGAGACTGGAAGTCTTTCACGGTAACGTCGATGTTCAGAGCCCTTACGGGAGCGGGAATATCGCGGAGAATCAGGTACTCCAAATCCAGCCAGGCACTTCGAACGCCTTCGCGATCTCGAACGGCATTACTCTTGACGCCTGGGACAAGTGGGTGGATAAACGACTTCAGACCAAGACTGTAGCCCGAAATGGCGGCGGCCCTCTTGGCAATTCTCTCTACGGATGGAGCGATCTTTCCTATTATGGCGCTTGGAATTATCTTCCAGGATTTGGCAACTGCTGGTCACCGATGATGGGAGCCGGCTGGACGCCTTATTCGATTGGGCGCTGGGCCTGGTATCCAGGTCTTGGGTACACCTGGATTTCCGGCCTTCCATGGGGCTGGCTGCCTTTCCATTACGGCAGTTGGATCTACCCTGCAGGAATGGGTTGGTGCTGGCTGCCTGGCGATTTCTCCGTCTGGTCGCCTGCCCTTGTAACGTGGTATCAGGGGCCGGGATGGATTGGCTGGTCGCCAAGGACTTACACTGGAACGGGTGCAAGCACGTTTAATTGTCCTCCTGGACAGACTTGCGCGACGGTGGTCAATGTCAACACGTTTCAGGGAGGTCGCCCTATAACGCCCACGGACGTCCTTAGGGTAAACCCGTTCATGGGGCGGCCTTTGAACTCACCGACGCTTCCTCTCACACGCAGCCTGCGATTACCAGGACCTGCATTGGACGGGACGCCGCTTATAGTCGAAGCGGGAGGGAGCAGAACCATTCATCGAACCATCACCGCGCCGACGCGCGTTTTTGCAGCGGGTATGGTTTCCGGGGCCTGGGACGTTCAGCCTCACGCCCCCTCTGTTTATAATCCCCAGACGCACCGGTTTGTGACCGGGTCCGGCCCCGTCATTCGAACGCTTACCGGGACGGGAACGAACCCTGCTCAGATGCATGGGAGTATTGAGACTTCGACCTCGGTTGGTGTGTCTCGTGGCCCCGCGGTGAACAATGACATGCTGCTGCGCAGCCGGACGTCAATGGGCGGAACGGTTTCGCGCCCGGGCATTGGTCCCAGTCAGGTGACGCCAATTCCAATTTCTAATCTCGGGACCGCTGATCATGGCATGCGGCGTTCTCCGGCTCTTTTGCCCGCAGTCCCTTCATCGGGAATCCGCCCGGTTGAGCCGCCAAGCATGCCTGACTTCAGCCTTAATAACAGGTTCGGCGCGCGCAACGAGTCTATGCAGAATGTCCGGGTGGGGAGCCAGGAAGAAATGAACCGCAACCGGGGCATGTCACAGGGCCGTGTGGGGGCAGGCAATTCTCGTTCGCCAGGCGGCTTTGGCGGGGAGCGCAGCATCGGCCGCTCCTCCGGACAGACAAATGGTGGCATGCGAAGTAGCGGCATAAGCGGCAGCATGGGCGGCGGAATGAGAGTGGGCGGTTCGTCAGGCGGCTTGGACGGTGGCGGGACTGTGCGTGGTGGCACGAGTGGTCCGCATCGTTGATGTGTCCAGGAAAGCTGCGGACAGAAACCTCGCTACATGACAATGATCCCAGCGTAGCCTACCACGGAGTCAGCGGGGCCGCCGGTATCGGCGGACGTTGCATGCCTGATCAGGCAGGCTTCATGCGCGCCGAGTTCGTTTGCCGCGACCAGCATGACAACAGTCGGCGCGTATCCGCACATCGAAACATCCTCATCGCGGATCACCCGCAGCAGTCCTTTCGGATCAAGCTGGAGGATCATCTCAATCGCCTTATCATCCTTTTCCCGCGTGATCAGGTCCGGTTCGTAATGGTTCATGTCGCTTGAAGCGACAATCATGACCGGTTCCTCTTCCCGCCTGATGGCGTCCGCCACGGCCCGACCCAGCAACTCCAGAGCATCGTAATGCGCCATCGCAATCGCGATAGGGACAAACCTGAATGACCCGGCGTGACGCTGGAGAAAAGGAATCTGGACTTCGAGTGAATGTTCGTCAGCGTGCGCGGCGGCGTCTTCGGTGAGCAGGGGGCATTCCTGGCGGATGTTTGCGGCGAGTTCCGTGTCAATTTCTACCTGGCCTAGAGGAGTTAGCCAGCTTCCCGAGGACATCATCGCGACCGGTGCACCACGCCCCCAGTGGTTCGGACCCAAAATCACATAGCGAGAACGCGGCGGCAACCTGCGGTAAACAGCCCCTGCGACATGGCCGGAATACATGTAGCCCGCATGCGGAACCATACACGCAATGGCATTTTCAAAGGTCTCTTCGTTTGGAGATTCGGGCTCGAGATACTGATCGACTTCCCGCAGGAGGACTTCGCGTCTGCCGGGATAGAAGCGCCCGGCGACCGCCGGCGAACGGACTTCAACGCGCTCCATAGTCCAATCGTAGGCGGCGCGCCGGGGGTTGTCAAGCGCAGCGAAACTGCCGGTTGCCGGACAATAATGCCGGCCTGATTCATTGCCAGTTGCAGGAGAAGCCACGCGCCCGTTCGTTCGATTTCAGGGTTGATCGAACCCGCCGCCGTGCCACAGGCCGCTCACTCGTCGTTTTCTACGACGATTTTAAGTGAACGCAAGAACTGCGCGTCCTGGGGCGTGAGCTGGAATTCCGGTTCTTTTGGATGGGCTTCCGGAGAGATGTCCTGTCGATGGATCGTGCTCGTTTCGCCCTGCTTGTTGAATCCGATGGTGACTTCCAGCACCAGAAAGAGGTCGTAGCCTGCGGATCGGATGCGGCCCATGACCTCCGAGATGTTTTCGGATTCCGCCAGCGATTCGTTGATGGCCTGACCAAGCTCCTTGATCAGGCGTTTGAAGTTTTCGTCAAGCTCCAAGGACCACCCTTCACCTTTTGATTTTTCCGTCTTTGTCGATTCTAAGTTTCAGGTCGTGCGAGTGTCAAGACGCGCATGTGTGGTACCAGGCGCGCACTTTGATGGTTGCATTCGCCGCGATGTCGGTTGATTGCTTAACAAGTTCCTTCAGCGATTGACGCGGCGATTGTTTGGGCCTTACCATCGGAGTGTTGGAGCTTAATGGCCGCTCGTGGCCGCGTGGACGATGCCAGCCGGTTCGAAATCTTTTCTTGGAGTCTTAGTCTCCCGTGCAAAGCAGATGTTCCATCTGCTGATTGGGGTTGTGTTTCTGTTCCTGACCGTGGCGGGAGTCTCGGTTTCCCTGAAGTTGTGGCAGGACTATCAGAAGTCGCCGGCTGAAGGCCTCTGGGGTTTTGGCATGGTAGCCAGCTTTACGGTTCTGCTGCTGATTTTCTGCCTTTATTCTTTTGTGAAAGCCCGCAGCGTGAGATGATTCTCTTCCGGCGGCAACTTGCGGCATGGGTTAGCCGGCAGGGGACAGCGGTTTCCATTCACCCAGATGAAAAAACCTCGCAACAGTCGAGACACAACGGGTTCCGGCGCTGATACCGCCGGGCATACGGAGCGTTATTTCGATCGACCGGAAGATCTTGCGCGTTGGAACCCGGCCGAAGACCTGGGGCTTCCGGGCGAGTATCCGTTCACTCGCGGCATTTATCCCCTCCAGTATCGCAGCCGGCTTTGGACGATGCGGCAATATGCGGGCTTTGGCACAGCGCGTGAGTCGAACCAGCGTTACAGGTATCTGCTTTCCAAAGGGACCACCGGGCTTTCTGTAGCATTCGATCTGCCAACGCAAGTCGGGCTTGATTCCGATCATCCTCTCGCCCAGGGCGAAGTTGGCCGTGTGGGTGTAGCGATCGACTCTCTCGAAGACATGGAAGCGTTGTTTGACGGTATTCCACTCGATCGCGTTTCAACTTCCATGACCATTAACGCCACTGCACCCATTCTGCTGGCGCTCTACTTTGCCGTGGCGGAAAGGCAGGGCGCAGATATTAAACGCCTCTCGGGGACGGTCCAGAACGACATTTTGAAGGAATACATCGCCCGTGGAACCTACATCTATCCGCCGCGCCCCGCGATGCGCCTGGTGACGGACATTTTTGCTTTTTGCCGCGACCACGCCCCCGAATGGAATACCATTTCCGTCAGTGGTTATCACATTCGCGAAGCCGGAGCGACCGCCGCGCAGGAGGTCGCCTTCACGCTTGGAAACGGCATTGCTTACATGAATGCGGCCATTGAACGGGGGCTTCGCGTCGATGACGTCGCCCCGCGCGTCTCGTTTTTTCTCAACTCGCACAATAATTTTCTCGAGGAGATTGCCAAATTCCGCGCGGCACGGCGCATGTGGGCGCGCATCATGCGCGAGCGCTTCAAGGCCCGGGACCCGAGGTCATGGATGTTCCGCTTTCACGCTCAGACGGCGGGATCAACGCTGGCTGCTCAGCAGCCGGACGTCAACATCGTGCGCGTCACGCTGCAAGCCCTCGCTGCCGTGCTGGGCGGAACGCAATCACTCCACACCAACGCGCGCGACGAGGCCCTGGCCCTGCCAACGGAGGACTCAGCGCTGCTCGCCTTGCGCACGCAGCAGATCATTGCCTACGAAAGCGGCGCCGCCAATACCGTTGATCCGGTCGCCGGGTCCTATACGATTGAGAAGCTTACGAATGAACTCGAAGAGGCTGCTGCGGAATATCTCAAAAAGATCGACGCCATGGGCGGGATGCTGGCGGCGATTGATAGTGGCTTCGTCCAGCGCGAAATCCAGCAGGCTGCTTATGAATACCAGTCGAAGATCGAAAGCGGCAAGCAGGTGATCGTGGGCATGAACCGCTACGAGGAAGGTCCCGCGCAACAGATACCAACCTTACGCATTGATCCCGAAATCGAGCGGCAGCAAATCGAGCGATTGCGGAGACTGCGGGAACGCCGAGACGGCGCGCGTGTCGCGACGGCGCTGAAGGAGATTGATGCCGCGGCGCGCACCAACCGCAACCTGATGCCGGCCATCTTCGATGCGGTCAAGGTTTATGCAACGGTCGGCGAGATTTCGGGCGTTCTTGCCGAAGTTTTCGGCCGTTACAGAGAGGCGGTTGTGATCTGATGCCGACACTGACTTTTCTTGGGGCAACCCAGACGGTGACCGGGTCAAAATACCTGCTCGAAGCCGGCGGCGAGCGCCTGATGATCGATTGCGGCCTCTTTCAGGGCCACAAGGAACTTCGCCTCCGCAACTGGGACCGGTTTCCAGTGGACCCATCCAGCATCCGGTGGATCGTGCTGACTCATGCCCACCTCGACCATATCGGCTATATTCCGCGACTGATCAAAGAAGGCTTCCGCGGCCAGATTTGGGCCACTTCGGCAACGGTTGATCTTGCCCGCCTTGTACTTCCGGATTCAGGCCACTTGCAGGAAGAAGACGCCGAATACGCGAATAAAAAGGGGTTCAGCAAACACAAGCCGGCCCTGCCTCTCTACACCCATGAAGAAGCCATGCGTTCTCTGGAGTTTTTCCAGGTGGCTGCCGAATCGAAACCCCTTGAGCTTTCACCACACTTTAAGATCAGGTTCTTCCGCGCGGGGCACATCCTCGGTGCGCGAATGGTGGAAGTGATCATCACTGAAGCAGGAAAGACAGTAACCATCCTTTTTTCAGGAGACATCGGGCGTTTTCCACAACTGATTATTAAAGAGCCCGTGGTTCCCGAAGCCGCTGACTATCTGGTATGCGAATCGACCTACGGCGACCGCCTCCATCCGACGGATGACTTTCAGGCGCGTCTTGCTCAGATTGTCGAGGAAACGGCCCAGCGTGGCGGCTCAGTCATCATCCCGGCGTTTGCCATCGGACGCACACAGGAGTTGCTGTACCTGTTCCGCATGCTGATCAACTCCGGCCGGATGCAAAGTCTGCCTATCCATGTGGACAGCCCCATGGCCATCGACGCCACGGACCTTTACCGGAAGCACCATGAGGACCACAACCTTCAGACCGACGAATTCGAAGCCGGAGGACACAGGCTGTTTGCGCAGCCGAACGTCCACTTCGATCTCACGGTGGAGCAATCGAAAGCGCTCAACGAGTGCCACTATCCCACGATCATCATTTCCGCCAGCGGAATGGCAACAGGAGGGCGCGTCCTGCATCACCTTGCGCGCTGCCTTCCAGACCATCGCAATACGGTTCTTTTTGTGGGTTTTCAGGCTCCGGGAACCCGAGGGCATTCCATTCAATCCGGCGTGGATGCGGTGAAAATGCACGGGCAGATGGTTCCCGTTCGCGCGCGCGTTGAAACTATTGAGAACCTCAGCGGGCATGCCGACTATGGTGAAATCATGGGGTGGCTCAAGAAGTTGTCCGCCGCGCCGCGAAGAGTTTTTATTACCCACGGCGAACTGCACGCAGCAGAATCGCTCCAGGAGAAAATCAGGGCGGAACTGCAATGGAACAGCGACGTTCCGTCTTACCTCGAAAGCGTTTCGCTGGCGACCTGACTCTAACCGCGAAGTCGGATGAACAGCTTGATATTTACCCGGGCAGGTTCTATTCCTGTGGTGAAGCACTCTTTGGCAGGTGCTGGAACGGAAGATGGGTGCCAGTGGGTTGGGGCAGCGCGCACGAGAAATTATCGCTATAAGAATAAGCAGATTGCAGGTTAATCAGTAGTGAAACACTTTACAGTCTTGCGGACGGCAACCGATGTGCTGAAGATAAACCTGTACGAAAACTGTACCGAAGTACAGTTGTTCCCAATTCAGAAGAATCTTACAGTCTTAGTGCGATAAGAGCTATTGATTGTTTATTAACTGATCGCTGAATGCGCCAGCCGGGAGGGGGGAAGGCATGGTAGTCAATGAACCAGCGGGATTCAGTGCCTGACCGCGCCCGGTCTGCGTGTCGCCGCTCCGATTCATGCCTTTCACTCAGCATCCCTGATCTACCA
>Ga0209810_1001944_pt1 | contig 27331 bp, 25 predicted proteins | sample Coa_R1_7_FD_187159 | JGI IMG/M metagenome (GOLD analysis project Ga0209810, IMG submission 187159) | Surface soil microbial communities from Centralia Pennsylvania, which are recovering from an underground coalmine fire - Coalmine... | ecosystem: Environmental > Terrestrial > Soil > Unclassified... | reverse complement strand
TGGCTGCCAACAACACCCAGATAACCTCTGCCAAGCTGGGATTAGCCACGACCTCTACCCCCCTGCCGGTCAGTGTGGGAAACATCCCTGCCGGTTCTTCGGGCAGTGCCAGCTTGAGCTTCCCCGCTGCTGCCGGAGCCTCCGGCAAGACGGTGACTTTGAAGGTGGTCTCCTCCTTCACTGGAGGCACTTCCACCAACTCCATCAAGGTCAAGCTGCCCTGACGATCCTATCGACAGTCTGTTCTCGTCGAAGCCCCTCTCTTCAATGAAGAGGGGGGCTTTTTTGTACGGCGGCAATAAAAATATTTCCGCTCCCCTTCCGCCAGGTCCTCTCCCGGTTGAGTGTAACAGTATACGAGACGCCTGTATGCCTGACCCCGCCGTCTCGAAAGCGTGAAAGGAGAAGGACGATGCACAATGTATGCCACTGGGAGATCGCGGCTAAGGACGCCTCCGCGCTGCAAAACTTTTACCGCAAGATGTTCGACTGGGAGATCGATGCCGACAACCCGATGAACTACGGCATGGCCCGCTCTGGCGGCCAGGCGGGAAACGGCATCGATGGAGGCATTTACCAGAAGTGTGAGGAAACTCCTGCCTATGTCACCTTCTACGTGATGGTGGAAGACCTTCAGGCGTATCTGGACCGGGCGGTGAGCCTGGGCGGAACGACGCTGGTGCCACCGACGGCGATCCCCGATGGGGGAGGGCATATCGCCATGTTCGCCGATCCGGAGGGCAACCGGATCGGTCTCTACTCGGAGAACGCCTGATCTTGCTGCGGGAAGAAGGTACGGCAGACAGAAGCGCCGGTACTTTCTTCCCGGTTCCTGGGCTGGTTACCGAAGGCTATTCCCTCAGATCGGGCACATGCCAGTTGGCATACCAGCAGGAGCCGACGGGCACGGGTTTTTGATCCTCCCAAAAGAGTTCCTGCATCGATTTGAGCTGCTTCAACACCGGGCGAACGACCGTGTCCCATAACTGCTCGACCTGCTCGAAGGTCCGCAACGTATGCTGCGGCTTGACGCGCTCATACTCTATCAAAAGCTCGCGGGCTTTCTCACCAAGCCAGCGGACCTCATCAGCCACCATGCGCTCGCCCACTTTACGATTCGATTCGTAAGCTGAGGCGCCCATCGCAAAATGCGGCCCCGGCGTTTCTTTCGGCGGCAGCCGGGAGATGTCCACGCATTCCGGCTCCAGCGCCCATAACAGCGAGGTTTCCACTTTGCCCGCATGGTCGCCCGAGGCGCCATCTCCCTCGAATCCGGGCTGATTGGCCTCGAAATCGGGCAGGCCGTAGAGCCGTGTTCCCACATGAGGCTGCACCAGATTCAGCAGCGTCTTCAAGTCTTCCCAGTTCGGGCCATAGTGCCCGGTAAGAAAAATGGCGCCGTGTAAGCCGAGCACGTCGGCCATTCGGACATGGTAACAGACGTTCTTGAAATGCTGCCAGGGGGGCAGGCAGGTCAGCCAACTCCGTTCTACCTGGCCTATCGCGCCTTCTGCCCAGGCGGCATACCCTCCCAGCTCATGAATATGCCAGTAGTCCGGAGGAGCCACGATACCGCCATGCTCTCTCGCGGCCCTGCAGGCGATGGCATGCGCTTTGAGCGCGTCCAACCCGAGCGTATTCTGAGGGCCATGCGGCTCACATAGGCCATAAGGGAAGTAAACTACCGGGCATCGAGCAAAGGCCTGCTCCAGCGCATCAGGGAACATGCGCTCCCAGCGAACTTCATGCATCTATCCAGACTCCCTTCAGGGGATCAGATCACGCCCCAGTGTCACTTTGATCTTCGTCTGCCCTTGAAATGGAGGCGAATTCGGCTGCATTTGTATCCGAAACATGTTATCGATGGCTCCCTCGCCACGGAGGCGGACTGTGAACCCTTGCCGCATAGCAAAATTCTGGTCGAACCTGCCTGTTGCCGTGCCGGTCCCCGTCGAGACAGCCTGATCGGCCCTGGTGGTCGGTTTGTCGTTAGCGTCGAGCATCAGACTTAAAGGAATGGTTACCTGAGTATGGATGAGAGCGGTCTGATACGCGCCGATCTGCTCTGTCTTGACGAAATGGGACGCGATGGTCGCGCTTCCGATTCCCGGCATATCGGGCAGAGAAATGGTCTGTGTCCACGTATCGCCTGGCTTGACCGGCTGCTGCGGCAAGATTCCGCTCGTCAACAGCATGGCCAGAAAGGCGTTAGCTCCCGTCAGCAGCTCGGTATGCAGGTTGGCCGGCGTCAGTCCTTTCCGTGAAAGAACCTCGCCCCGAGCGCTAAAGCTATCGACATCCGGGGTCTTATTCGGCTTGGACGGCACCGGCTTGCCATCGTCCGTATCTTTCTCGCTGAGCGTTAGGGAGGTGACCTGCGCGCCGCCGTTGGGCAGCAGCTTGGTAACTTTCTCCCGAACCACGGCGTCGGAGGTGGTGGCCTTCGTTTGCGTCATAGACTGGCCGGGCACCTGAAGGGTCATGTTTAACTTCATCGTATCCCGGTATTTGTGAGCGGCGCCTAAAGGGTATTTCATGCGCAGGGTCACCGGATTGCTGCTCTGCTGTCCGCCGATGGCCAGCAGGGGAGACAGGCAGAGAATGGAGAAGATACTTGCCTGCAAAAGGGATCGAAAAGCACGGGGATGCATCGGGCTTCCTCCGAAACTGAGATAGCCTAACATTCTCTACCCCGGTCGTTTCAACCTGCTTTCTTAGCGTCGGCGAGCCACCGCGCTCCAAATGGAGGAAAACGGAAGAACCCGGCAGGAGCAAACTCAAAAGGTGACGAACTATCCGCTATCCTGCCGTCCGATAACGGTGACCTGGCAGGGAACAATCGGGTAGATCCGCAAGGAGTGTTCCAAACCGATGCAAGGCAAAACGATCCTTCTTTCCGTAATGGGAGTGCTGGCGCTGTGTCTGGCTCTGACAAAGGCACAGGCGCAGCAGTGGTACGTCTCCTATTCCGCAACCGACAGCACGCTGCTGCAGATAAACTATGGCACGGCCGGCAACGCTCCGCAGTACGGCGCCCTGGACACGACCTCCAGCTATTTCCGGCTTAACTACGGCCCCCAGTCCGGTTGGGGCGCCTCGATCGTGGTGATGCCGTCCTACTGGTCCGGAGGCGTCTACTATCAAGGCTATCCGGTCAGTGTGACCTGGCAAGTCAATACCTACAATAAGCTCATTCTGACGCTGAAGGGCGTCTCCAATACGCTGTCGGTGCATGCGACGATCACGCTCAGCCCTCCGGGGACCAGTTCGATCTCCGCCAGGGTCGCGGCCAAAGTGAGCGGGTCCCTAACGCTCGACAACCGGCCCGGCGAGGCGTTCAAGCCGGTCTTTCTCTCGTCCATGTACGATTCGTCTACCGTATGGGACAGCAGCACGGCGTTCGTGGGCACGCAGGCTTACCCCTTCCCCGGCAGCACCGGCTGGATCATCGCTCCCTCTCCGCAGGTGACCGGCAAAACGTTCGGGCTGCTCGGCGGCACCTCCTCGTGGAAGACGAATGCGCCTTCCGTCACCATCACGTTTGCCAGGCCCTATCCCGTGCAGGTGGCCGGCTGGCTCACCGCCGATACCAATCCCAACGACGACAACGTCGGGCTGTGGGCCGCGAGCGCCACGGTCCTGCCGTCCTGGTCGTACAAAATCCTGGTGAACGGCGCCACCAAGATTCCCTGAGGCCCACGTCTCCGAAAGAGGACTTTATGGGGCTTTTTGATACTCCGCCGTCACCACCGAGGAGAAGCCGCCGCGCACGTTGAACTCGCCGCGCACGGTCATGGCACGGGGCTGGCAAGCGGCGACCAGATCGTCCAGAATGCGGTTGATGACCGCTTCGTAGTAGATGCCCTGCTGCCGGTAAGCAAAAAAATAGAGCTTGAGCGCCTTCAATTCCAAACACTTTTGGTCGGGAATATAGTCAATGATAATAGTGGCAAAATCGGGCTGGCCGGTCTTCGGGCAGACCGAAGTGAACTCCGGGCACGTATGCACGATCCGGTAGTCACGCTCCGGGCAGGGATTATCGAAGACTTCCAGCAGAGCCGTCTGCTGCTCGCGAGAGATCGTATCCAGAGAGAACATGGGATTTCCTTCGCTCATGATGCTCGCCTGCTCGAACGGCAGGCGGAAACGCTGCGTATCAAGTCTATTATACGGGAAACCCTTCTTTCCTTACGCCGCATCGCTGGATAACGCGGGAAGAGGTACAAGCGACCGAATCTCTCCGCGATGGACTTTCGTCCATCGCTTTTAGGCGCTATGCGCCGGGCGTGCTTCGCACGTGCTTTACCGGAAAACGCGCCGGGATGAGATTTTTGAAAAATATTTTTCTCGCGCCTTTAGCAGAGGGCGTCGAACAACCGATAGTGTAAAGGATGGCGTTGCTGGCCGCCGGAAGCAGGAATGTTCCGAGCGCATAGCGAATCTATCCCCCGGCGCGGGAATAGTCCCGGCGCTCAATCAACGTGACGGAGGTGGACAATGCATTTGGGAAGCCCACTCGAAAATCGAACGAAGCTCCGACCCTGGCCCTGTCCACCGGGAAGTTTTGCCTCGGCCTGACTGCGGCGTGACCGCCGTCTGCTAGAGGTTTCCTTCTCGTAAAGCGCTTCTTCTCAGACGCGTAAGGGCCGTGCGACGCGTACATTCGCGCACGGCTATTGTCGTCTCTGGAGAGCCGCAGGTGGACAGCGCCTGCGGCTCTTATACCGACTCTTGCCGTATGGAGGAGAAGCTAAGCAATGCATGTGCTCGAAAGGGCGCAGGACGGCGGGAAACCGTCTGAGGCCCAGCTTTTGGAATCGTTGGAGTCGCGCATCGAGAAGATGGCGGCCTATTTCGGACGGCAGTATGGGGTGGATGCGGAGGATCTGTGCCAGGAGGCGTGGGTAGCGGTACTGGAGATGCTGCCGCGCCTGGACCGGTCTATCGGCACGCCGGAGCAGCATCTGCTCAAGCGCGCCCGGTGGCGGGTCCTGGATACGATCCGTTGGCAGCGGCGGCGCCAGCATCTGGCGCTGTCCGAGATCGAGACCATGCCCGTATCCTACCTGGACTCGCGCAGTGGCGTGGACCTGAGCTTGCTGCAAGCTCGTCTGACCACCACGCAGCAGCGGATTCTGCGCGCCCTGTTGGAAGGCTATACCTGGCGTGAGGTCGGGGCGCTGATCGGCTGCAGCTCGGCCAACGTCGCCTACCACGTCCGCCGCATCCGTGCCGTCTACCTTGAGTTAATGGAGGAGGAGTGACCGCCGTTCCGGCATCTTTCCTCCTTCCACCCCACCGTGCCGGCCCGGTCTGCTTGAAAGCAGACCGGGCTTTTTGCGTTCTGCAAGCGCGCTCAATGCAAATTTCTTGCAGCCTCCGCAGGAATACGTCCTCCGCCGAACGAACTATAGGGCATCGTTTTACCTATCCCCTCGCTTCACCACGGGCCTGGTAGCCCTGCCTTCCCTGATTCGTTCGCTTCGCTCACAGGGGCGAGGGGTGAGGATGACCCGGCTTTCACCCCTATCCCTTGCCACCTCTCCCACAAGAGGCGAGGGGAGAGTTTAATGTAGGGGCGCTGCTGGATGCGCCCTAAGAATCTCCCCTCGCCTTACGAAGGAGAGGGGCTGGGGGTAAGGTTAATAGGGTGGGGGCGTCATAGGAGCTGAAAATGTTTCTTCCCCGGAGTATATGGCCAGGACTGCTGGCTCTGCTGGTCAGCGCCGCTTGCGGTCCGGCTGCCGCGCAGGCGACCAAACTCCCATCGCATCCCGCGCGATCGGCAGGGCATACGAAAAGCGCCGGCGGCAAGAATGTCAAGATGGGCCAGATCGCGGCATTGGATGCGGATGCGGGGACAATCACCTTAACAGGCGCCGGCGATTCTGCGACCTTCGCGCTGACCACGAAGACTCACTGCTGGCGCAACAAACGCGCCGCGCAGACCACCGACTTCAAAGCCGGAGATGCAGTCGTGCTGCATATCCGCCGCTCCAGCACCGGCGATCTGCCCAAAGTCACGGAGATGGCCGACCCGACGACCTGGAACTGGCTGCGGAAGATGCAGCGAGAAACGACGGTGGGGACCCTGCGCGAGATCGGAGAGCAGAGCGTGACGATCACGGTCGGCGCGGATGCCATCCCGGTGACCTACGCGACCAGCGACAAGACCCGCTGGAGCAAAGGGGGCAAGGAGGTCGATCCCGACCAGTTTAAGGTGGGCGACCCCGTCGCCATCGTGCCCCGCGCCCTGCCGGGCGGCGGGATCGGAGCGCGCGTCATTGCGGATAGTCCCACCGCCGCGGCACGGGCCAAAGAGAGCCTGTCTCGGATCGTGAGCGGCAGCGTAAAGAGCGTAGACATCACCGGCCATACCCTCACGCTCCTGACGAAGGCCGGTGTCACGCGCACGCTGCCCTGCGCGGAGACAGCCGTGCTCCAGAAAGGCGATAAGACGCTGCCCCTCGACCTGCTCAAACCCGGTCAGAATGTCCGCGTGCATTTGAAGCGCAACGCCGATGGAGAAGAGAGCGTGACACGCATCCAGATCACGATCGGGGTGAAGCGCGCCGTCCGACCGTCTCCCTCCGGCACAGCTTCCCGGAAACCAGGCGGCAATGGCGGCATGGCGAACCCCTGAGTATCTGCTGTACGCTATACCCGATCAGGAAGGAAATGGATTTTGTATAGAAACCGCTTCGGAAAGCGGGTTCAGCCCGCCATGCGCTACACTGCTGCGCCCCGGCGTACCCTCGCTCTGACCGCGACCTCGACGATGGCTCTCACGGCCGGCCTGATGCTCCTGCCACGTCTTGCCTCTGCTCAGGAAGTGGGCAAGGACGTGCCGCCCGGCCACTGGGCTTACCAGGCGGTCCAGGACTTAGCCAGCAAAGGACTGATCAAAGGCTATCCCCCGGATGCCAACTTCCTGGGAAGACGCACCCTCACTCGCTATGAGATGGCTACCATCTTGCAAAGAGTGGTCGAGCGCATGGATGACCTGGTGAGCAAAGCTGCCAGCAAGGAGGAGGTGGATAAGCTTGCCGGCAGCCAGGCCGAGATAAGAGAGCTGGTCGATAGCTTCAAGACGGAGCTAACGGTCATCGGCACGGACATGGACAAGGTCAAAAGCGACTTAGCCAGCTTACAAGGGCAGGTAAGCGATCTCAATAGCCGGGTAGGCAGCTTGAGCCAGAAGGTCGATGAGACCTCCTTAAAAGCCGATCGGGCACTGGACAATGTCAAGCAGTTGCAGCAGGCTACCAATGCCGCTCTTGCCAAGAAAGTAGACGTGGGAACCGGGCATCTGAGGGTCAGCGGGACATTTCAGATCTGGTATGGAACGGCTTTCGGCAGCAGTCTGGGAGGCAACAGCCCCACCAACTTCTCCGCTGTGCCGCCCGGCAGGAACTTCGGAGGGGGTGTCGGTGACACGTTCCGGCTGCGAAGGGGTGAGATCGCTCTGATCGGGGGAATTACGCCGCAGGTCGATTACCGCGTCATGTTCGACGTCGCCAAGACCGGAACGGGAACGGCCAGCCCGCTGCAGGATTTATGGATCGGCTACCAGTTGCGTCCACGATGGCGGCTGGAGGTCGGCCAGCAGAAGCTCGGCTTGAGCGAAGAAGGCACCCGCTCCTCCGCCCAGCTTCTAACGATCGCGCGCTCCATCATGAATGAGGACCTGCCGCGCACGGCCGGGCGCATCGGCGACGTGCGGGATACCGGAGCTACCCTCAAGTTCCTGAATAGTCAGGTCAGCGCCGGCCTGGGTATCTGGAACGATAATGGAGCCGCCCAGAACGGCGTGGATACGGACCGCCAGAAATTCTTTAGCTATGATGTCTATTTTACCGGCATCCGCCACATCACCCTCGGCGTCTGGGGCGGCGCCAATGTGGACAACACGGATCCCAGTACGCACGATACACGCGACCGGCTGGGCGCCACGATCCTCGCGCAGGGTGGCCCGCACTTCTTTGAGGCCGAGTACGCTTATGCGGATGATGCGGTCAAGACCAACCGCACGCTGGCGCAAGGCGGGTATGCGCTCTACGGCTACTCGATCTCTCGCCAATGGCAGGTGGTGGGCCGCTTCGACGAGTGGGATCCGGCCTATCATGGTGGAACAACCAACACCAGCCCGGCCGTCAGCATTCCGGCTACAGACCATAACCTGAAAGAGTACACGCTGGGCGTTAACTACTACCTGCGGGGCCATAACGCCAAGATCCAGCTCGATTACATTAAAGACGATGTCGGTAAGAAAGGAGTAGGCTTCTTCGGCAGGAGCCGGGGTATCCTGCTGTCCAACTTCCAAACCTCCTTCTGAGTCTTAACCGGATGCGATCGGCAGAGAAAAATCACGAGAGGAAGGATCGATGAGAACGAAAACAACACGATTAATTCCCATACTTTCCCTTGCGCTCCTGACCGGCGGCGTTCTCGCCGGCCAGGTCGCCGCTTCCGCGCAGGAGCTTACGGGCGCAGGGTCTACCTTTATCAACCCGGTCATGCAGAACTGGACCGCCGAGTATAAAAAGGCGACCGGGGTGGCGGTCAACTATCAGTCGATCGGTTCCGGGGGGGGTATCAAAGCCCTGATCGACCACACGGTCGATTTCGCAGGCAGCGATGCGCCGATGAACGAACAGGAGCTGACCGAAGCCAGAGCGCCGGTCCTGCATCTGCCGGTCGTCATCGGTACGGAATGCATCGCGTATAACATTCCCGGAATCGGACCGGGCATCCATCTTACGGGGCCGGTCATTGCCGACATCTATCTGGGCAAGATCCGCTATTGGGATGATCGCCGCATCGCTTCCCTCAGTCCGGGAACCAGATTCCCCCATGAGGCGATCTTTGTAGCGCACCGGTCGGATGGGTCGGGCACGACCTACATCTTTACCGATTATCTTTCCAAGATCAGTCCGGAATGGAATACCGGCGTGGGAACGGGAAAATCGGTTCACTGGCCGGTCGGGCTGGGCGGCAAAGGCAACGAGGGAGTGGCCGGCTTGATCCGGACCCATCCTTACTCTATAGGCTACATCGAGCTCGCTTACGCCATTCAGAACGTGATCCCCTACGCCTTCGTTCAGAACGCGCGCGGAAAGTTCATCTATCCCTCCATGCAATCCGGGTCCGTAGCGGCCGCCGGAGTGAGCATTCCCCCGGACATGCGCGTCTCCATCACCAATACGTCCGCTCCGAACGGCTACCCGATCACCGGCTTTTCCTGGCTGATCGTCTATCGCGATTCGCCCAAAGCTGCCGCGCTGAAGCGGTTTTTAACCTGGGTGCTGACGACCGGACAGAAATACAACGCACAGTTGCAGTACGGCGCTATTCCGGCGCCGGTCCGTAAGCGCGAGATGCAGATGGTCGCTTCCATCAAGTAGCAAATGATCCGTCATGGTAGCCACGACACGAGAGGATGAGATCAAGCGGCCTCCTTCGCGAGGCCGCTCCTTACCGCATTATGCAGACCGAGTCTATATCGGTCTGCTTTTCGTCGCTTCGCTGATCATTCTCATCTTGATCGTCGGCATCGGCGTCGAGTTGTATATCGGGTCCCGCGAATCGATTCACACGTTCGGATGGAAATTTTTTGTCCGGCAGGACTGGGACCCGGTCCGGCAGGCGTTCAGCACCCTGTCCTTCATTCTGGGCACGCTCTACACATCCTTCTGGGCGCTGCTGCTGGCCGTACCGATCAGCGTCGGGGCCGCCATCTACCTTGCCGAGATGGCCCCATCCTGGATACGCACGCCGGCCTCCTTCCTGATCGAGCTGCTGGCCGCCATTCCCAGCGTCGTCTACGGGCTGTGGGGTATCTTCATTCTGGTTCCCTGGCTGGTCCAGCATGTGGAAACGCCCATCAGCAACAATGCGCGCTTGAGTAAGCTGGCCCTCTTCAACGCGCCCCCGAACGGCAACGACTATCTGGCGGCCTCGGTAGTCCTTGCCATCATGGTCCTTCCTTTCATTACCTCCGTTTCCCGCGAGATTCTGCGCGCCATTCCCCAGCAGGTGCGCGAAGGCTCGTATGCCCTGGGAGCGACCCGCTGGGAGACGATTACGCGGGTGGTCTTGCCCTATGCGCGGGCGGGAATCATCGGCGGCGTGATTTTAGGACTGGGCCGCGCGTTGGGGGAGACCATGGCCGTGACGATGGTCATCGGCAATAATCCCGAGTTTCACATGTCTCTGTTCAGTCCTGGGTACACGATGTCCAGCATCATCGCCAACGAGTTCAGCGAAGCCCCGGTCGCGCTGTATCGCTCCGCGCTCATCGAGATCGGCCTCACGCTCTTCTTCGTGACAATGATCGTGAACGCCGGAGCGCGCGCGCTGATCTACTATACGGCCAAAAACATCCATGGAGGAGGCCGCAGCGCATGACCGCGACAACTCGAAAATACGCCTCCGCGCGGCTCTTCTATCGCAAGGCCAAAGATCGGTTCCTATCCGGCTTGATGGCGCTGGCGGCCCTATCTGCCATCGGGGCATTAGCGCTCGTCTTGTTCTACCTGCTCCGTAATGGCCTGTCGGCGCTCAACATGCACATTTTCCTGCAAGGTCCCACGCCGATCGGCACGCCGGGCGGAGGGCTGCGCAACGCCATTGCCGGCACGCTCGTGCTCATAGCGCTGGCGTCCGCCATCGGCCTTCCCTTTGGTATTCTCGGGGGAATCTATCAGATCGAGTCTAAAGGCCGCTTCGCCTGGACCGTCCGCTTCCTTACCGACGTGCTCAACAGCATTCCGAGTATCGTCATCGGCATCTTCGTCTATGTGATCGTGGTCCTTCCTACGGCCCGGCTGCATCCCGGGTCCGGCTTTTCCGCTATCGCCGGGGGCGTGGCGCTCGGAATCATCATGATCCCCACCATCATGCGCACCACCGAGGAGATCCTGCGCTTAGTTCCCATGTCGTTATGGGAAGCCTCCCTGGCGTTAGGCGCGACCCGCTGGCGCACGATGTGGAGCGTGATTCTGCCTGCAGCGCGGGGAGGAATCCTGACCGGGGTCATGCTGGCGCTGGCCCGGATCGCCGGCGAGACCGCGCCGCTGCTGTTCACCGCGTTCGGAAACGTGGATTTCAATCTGAAGATCACCAAGCCGATCGATGCCTTGCCGCTAAGTATCTTTTACAATGCCACTTCTCCCTACGACTATCTGCACCGTCAGGCGCAGGCGGGGGCGATTCTATTGGTCTTGCTGATTCTGATCTTAAGCGTCCTCACGCGCGTCACGCTCAGCAGAAAGATCTATGGAGGAAGATAGAAACATGTCTGACGTCGCCAACAACACGCCGGCTGCGCAAACGCCCCGCCCTGCCGGCCCTCCATGGGAAACGGCGGGCATCGCAGAGCCGGCGCACTGGAGAGAAGGAGAACAGAACCGTATGGCGGAGACGTCTGGCGCACAGAATGCCGGCCCGACACAGACCGCACAGGGGCGCCCTGCCGCTCCGCTTCCGATCTTCGAGACGCCGCTGTCCTCCGCTCCGAAAACGGATGCCGAGCTCGCTACCCGAATCGATGTGGCCCACCTGAACTTCTACTACGGCAAGTTCCAGGCGCTCAAAGACATCAATCTGAAAGCATACGATCGGCAGGTGACGGCGCTGATCGGCCCCTCCGGCTGCGGCAAATCGACGTTCCTGCGGACTCTCAACCGCATGAACGATCTGATCCCGAATACACGCCTTGAGGGGAGTGTCCTGCTGGACGGCGAGGACATATATGCCCGCAACATGGACGTGGTCCTGCTCCGAAAGCGGGTCGGCATGGTCTTTCAGCGGCCCAATCCCTTTCCGATGAGCATCTGGGACAACATCGCCTACGGCCCGCGGCTGCACGGCGAGCGGAATAAGGCCCGGCTGAACGAGATCGTCGAGCGCAGCCTCCAGCAGGCGGCGCTCTGGGACGAGGTCAAGGACAACTTGCGCAAATCCGCCTTCGATCTTTCGGGCGGGCAGCAGCAGCGGCTGTGCATCGCGCGGGTGCTGGCGGTGGATCCGGAGATCGTTCTCATGGACGAGCCGGCCTCGGCCCTCGATCCGACCTCGACGTTTCGCATCGAGCAGTTGATGGAGGACATGAAAAACCGGTACGCCATCATCATCGTCACGCACAACCTCCAGCAGGCGGCGCGCGTCTCGGAGCGCACGGCCTTCTTCCTGCGAGGGGAGCTGATCGAGGTCGGCGATACCGACAAACTCTTCACGCAGCCGAGCGATCAACGCACGGAAGACTACATCCGGGGCCGCTTCGGCTGAGTCTGCCAGAGGTTTTCATCCTCTGTCTTTACAAAAGCAAGCCTCCTGACGGACGCAAAGGCCCCCACCCCCAACCCCTCCCCCAATTCTAGGGGAGGGGAGATTCAGTTGCAAGGTGGGCGCGTCCGCAGGATGCTTGCACTTTCCTACCGGGTGTTTTCAACACGGTACCCATCGCTGCAGAAAGAAGGCGGGAATCCGACAATGCTATTGTCCGTATAAGAGAAGCGACTCTCCGGAAAAGGTTTTGAATCCGAATTCCGGAACGGATTCTGTTGTGGTATCCTGGTAGCAAGAAGTCGCTGAGCGGAAGTAAAGGGGGCGGGACGATGGCTACAATGCGTCTACATTTTGAGCAGGACCTTGAGCGCGTAAGCCAGCAGTTGCTGGAGATGGGTTTTCAGGCCGATACGATGCTCGATCAGGCGGTACGCGCGCTGAGCGAGCAAAACGCCGCATTGGCCGAGCAGGTCATCGCCTCCGACGACGCGATCGACGAGCTGGACCTCCTCATTGAAGCGGAATGTATGCGTCTCATCGCCCTGCAGCAGCCCGCCGCCCGCGATCTGCGCCTGATCGGGACGGCGCTCAAGGTCATCACCGACCTGGAGCGCATCGGAGATCACGCGGTCGACATCGCCAAAGTCGCGCGTAAGCTCGCCCATGAGCCTCTGCAGATGCCCGCTACCGATCTGACGGGCATGGCCCAGCGCGTGCGCCAGATGCTAAAAGACGCGCTGGCCGCCTTTGTGGAGCACGACCTGGACCTGGTGGAAAAGGTCGTCGCCGCCGACGACGACGTGGACACGCTCTTTCACGAGATCCGCGCGGAGCTGCATGCCAGGATGCAGAAGGACGCTTCCCTGGTCGTGCAGGCCTCCTACCTGCTCTTCGTGGCGCACTATCTGGAGCGGGTCGCGGACCACACGGTCAACATCGCCGAGCGCGTCCATTACGTGGAGACCGGCCAACTAGCGCAACTGGCGCGAAGCCATCAGGCGAGCTCCTGAGCTAGCCGGGCCTTCAAAGACCTGGCTAGCCCTCACTCCCTATACCACACCACAGGACTTACCTCGCGTGGTACCGTACCATGCGCCTACGCTGCGTACCGCCCCTGCCTATCCCTGTATCCCCGATTCGCGGCGGGAGAGGGGGGCATAAGGAGGTACCCGCACATTGCCTTGTGGGTGGAAAAGCCCGGATCGTCTCGCTTCTGTAGACTCTAAAACGAAATTGGAAAGTCGGATGTTGTCCAACTGCTGCAGTAAATCCTCAGCTTTTTGAGCCTCCTATGCCGACCTACCTGCCAAAACTGGATGCGGCACAGCGTAAAGCCTGTCGCGTCGCATCATGATTCCTAAGAAGCATACCCTTCGATATGCCAGACAGAGCCAGGTAGCAATTCTAGATCAGGAAATGCCAGCTTGCTAAGAAGGGTGTAATCAATTTCACATTTTTGCTGTGGAGAAATTCACTTCCCTTAAGCCCTGCTGCTTGCTATAATTGAATCGTGCTATCTCATAGGAGGCGTATCGAACTGATCTGTTCCTTGACGTCTGCCTACTCTTTTCACCCCGGACTTGATTGGCATTCGGTATTCCAGCCACTCGGTCCTTAACCTTTACATCCATCCCAGGTGAGTCATTATGGCACTTGATAACGAGAATGTCCCGGTCGTTCCCATACTTCCTGTTTCCGAGCCGACAGGGCAGGATACGGTTGACACTGATCAAGCTGTTGTGGCAGGTATACCCACACAGAAGAGAAACGGTTCTCTTGCTTCCTTGTGGACTTCTCTTAGAAGGAAGTTTGCTGCGCAGAATCCCCCGTTAGGCGAGACCAAATTAGCGGCGATAATTAGAGATCACGAATATTGGATAAAGTGTTCGGGCGAACAGGGAAAACGTGCCGATTTAAGCGAACAAAACCTGTCAAATGCTGACCTTCATGAGAAAAATCTGACGGAAGCCAATTTACGCGGGGCCATCCTGCGTGGGGCTGTTCTCTTGCGTGCGAATGTGAAGATGGCCGATCTGCGGGATACCGATCTGACGGACGCCGATCTGTCCGAAATCAAGGGCCTCTTGCCAGAACAGATATCGGGGGCAAATCTCACCCGCGCCAAACTTCCCGAAGACATTCTCAAGTTCGAGGGCATTAAGCTCGTAGAAGAGCTATCAAAAAATGCTGGCAAGCTCTTCTTAACTATGATCTCTACGGCTATCTTCTTTGGGATCATCCTCCTTAAGACGACCGACGTCCAGATCCTTACCAAAACCGTTACAACGAAGATTCCATTGTTGGATGTCGATATCCCCCTTAACAATCTGTACTGGCTCGGTCCTCTGATACTAGTCATTCTCTACGTCGCCTTCCACCTCTATCTGCAGCGTCTTTGGGAGGCCATCGCTGATCTGCCCGCCTTCTTTCCCGACGGCATGGCAGTCACGCGCAAGACCTATCCCTGGCTGCTCAACGATATGGTCCGAAGCGGCTTTCCACAACTCCGTAAGCATAAGCAACCCCTGGCCCCATCACAGGCATTTCTGTTTACCTTTCTGGCCTATCTTCTGGTACCCCTGTCCACGGTTAGCTCTTGGTTACGCTTTACGATGTTGCATGACTCTTGGGTCGAGTGTATATATGTGTTTTTTCTCGGCCTGTTTGTTTGTACCTTTCTCATATTCTTCAGCCTGGCACGCGCGACGTTGGCCCGCAACGACAAGCACCTGAATTGGTGGCGTGACGGCATTAACCTCACAAAGTTAAGTATGATTGTATCGTTGTTCGTAATAACCTCTTTAGCAATGTTCGGTTTCATTTTCTTGTCGGAAATGGCCTATAACGCAGGATGTACGTACAAACCCACCGCGGATGAGGATAGCGGCAATCTATCCAACTGTACCGGATGGTTCTTGGGCTACTCCCCCTTCGCTCAGTTGGATGGCGCCGAACTCACCGAAAGGCCGGATAACTGGAAAACATATGAGGAAAATGTCTTAATGAAAAAGCCATTGATGAGCCCATCCGATGAGAGCGAATGGGAAAGAATGGTGGCTGAAATCACTAGACAAAATTATATCAGGTGCAATCTAAACTATGCCTCAGCCGCTGACGCTTTTTTGATTAAAGCCAATTTGTATGATGCGAGTCTGAAGGGTATAAATTTAGAACGGGCTCATCTCCAATACGCCGAATTAGATAAAGCTAAATTAACCAGCGCATGCCTCCGTAAAGCGTTCCTGTACAGAGCGGATATGAGAGGCGCCCAATTGATAAATGCTGACTTGAGTGGCGCTTATTTGCAAGGAGCTAATTTTCAGCCCTATGAGGATAATAGTGATCCTGGGAAAGGAACTGACTTGACGCAACCTGTATTTACAGATCTGAGTGGAGCGAATCTGAGTGGTGCGAATCTGAGTGAAACGAATCTGTGTAGTACGGATCTGAGTGGTGCGGATCTGACCAACACAATCCTTTTAGGAACAAATCTAAAAAAGGCTAAAGGCCTCACGCAAAAACAACTTGAAAGTGCCTTTACAGATAGAAATATACAACTCCCACGATTTGTGATCCCTTAAGGGATACATAACACTAAGCGTGCATATCTCAGATAAAAGTTATGGGAGGCTTCAGTATACAGGAGCGCGTCCATTACGTGGAGACCGGCCAACTGGCGCAACTGGCGCGAAGCCACCGGGCGAGTTCCTAATCGCTTGTTGGCAAGCCGGGACATGAACGACCCGCCTATTAGTCTTTAAGCGGATAACTGCCCTTAGGGCGGGAAAACTCTGATTTCCACTTTAATCCGATTTTGGTACGCATTGTGACATAATGATCGCATGTTCCGTCTCTGTTCCAAAATTCGCCTCTATCCCACGGCGGCCCAGGAGACTATCCTTTTTGAGACCTTAGCTACTTGCTGTGATGTCTATAACAGCCTTCTCAACTGGCGAGAGGTTGCCTGGGTAACAGAGCGTAAATGTGTGTCTCGTTATGAGCAACAGGCGGCCTTACCTGTCTGGAAGAAGCAGATAGATGCGGAGGGCAATCTCTTGCATCCGGAACTTCGATCAGTTTTCTCGCAAGTTCTTCAGGATGTGGTGCATCGCGTAGACCTTGCCTATTCCACCTTCTTCAAGCGGCTTGCAGACCGCAAGGCGAAGGGGCTAATCAAGGAAGGGAAAAAGTCTCCTGGCAAGCCCAGGAACAAGGGATATGGGCATTACGACAGCTTCACCTATACCCAACTGGGCTTTACCGCCGGGGAGGCCAGCATCACTCTCTCCAAGATCGGAGAGATTAGGGCCATTGTGCATCGAACTATAGAAGGCGATCTCAAGACCTGCACGATCCGCCGCTATGGACAGAAATGGTATGCATGTCTCTGCTATGAAGTCGAGACCCAACCTCTTCCCCAAAGCCAGGAGCAAGTAGGCATTGATGTTGGACTGGAGAAATTTGCAGCTTGCTCCAATGGAGAGTTGATTGCGAACCCCCGTTTCTACCGCCAAGAGCAGAAGGCTCTGGCAAAGGCGCAGCGTAAACTGTCTAAAAAGAAGAGGGGCACTCGTGCTCATCGTAAGGCCAGGAAGGTGGTAGGCCGCATTCATGAACGCATCCGCAACCGAAGATACGATTTTGTTCATAAGCTCGCCCGCCAACTGGTCAACCGTTACGGCTTGATCGCTGTCGAGAAACTGGACGAAAAAAACATGATGGCACGACCAGAGCCAAAGTCGGATGAAGTTCCTCCTCGCCAGTTCTTACAGAAGGGCGCGGCAGTCAAATCAAGTAGGAACAAGAGCATAGGGGACGCGGCCTGGTGTTTCTTTCGCCGTGTCCTGCTGGAGAAGGCTGCAAGAGCCGCTCGGCAGGTGGTGGAAATCAATCCGGCCTATACCTCGCAAGACTGTTCGCGCTGCGGGTATCGTCCCGAAAAGGAGCACAGGAAGCAACTCTCAGATCGGCGGCACAACTGCCCGATCTGTGGATTGCACCTGGATAGGGACATCAACGCGACGATCAACATCCTGAAAGCGGCTCTGCAGATACTAGAGATAAATACGGCTGTGGGGCAACACTGCCTGGCAAGTTTATCTGCCTAGAAGCCCCATGCTTTAGCGATGGGGAGTTGTCACTAAACATTTATTGGTTCTTTAATCGTACTTTAACCTGCTCTTAACAATTCCTCGGTATCCTGTACACGGATGGTAGAGAGATTCCTGCCATCCAAAGGCAACCTGTGTGCAGGAGCAGTAACCTGAATAGTAAAACACACGTATCCGCGTCGCCGCGGAAAGCCGCCTCTCCTCCAAGGAGAGAGATGGCGCGCTCAGAGGTAAAGCTGAACTGGCTTCAGGAAGCGGTAGATACGCTGGGGCTGGTTCCGGGATTGAACGTTCCCGCCGAGATCGTCAGTGGAGGATTATCGCTCTACCGAGGCGATCTGGCCGGTTTTCTCTTATCGGTGGTCGGCCTGTTACCGGTCACCGGCGAGTGGGCGGTAGCCGTCAAGCTTGTTCGAGGGTACGGGCATCTGAGCCGGGGCGCCCGCTATGGCGCAAAGCTCGCGTACCACGCGGAGAAGAGGGCGCGCGCCGCAGAAAAAGATGCACTTCGTTCTCAAAGGAGGCCTGTCGAACGGACCTCCTTTTCTTTTGAGTCCAACTAAAAGGGAACGATCTGCTAGGCGCTGCCGTTCGCGGCGGGACGCTGGGGATTAACGACGATGCCATCGAAAATGGCCGCGTCCGTCTGAATGCGGCAGTCCTTGCCGACCACGCACCGCTCCAACTGTGTCCCGCGCATCACCACCGCCCCATCCCAGAGAATGCTGTCGCGCACAACGGCCTCCTCTTCCACCGCGCAGTCGTTGCCAATAACGGTGTTTTCCAGAACCTTCGCCCCGGCTTTGATTTTTACATTGTTGCCGATAGCCACCGGATAGCCGATCTCCGCCGATTCGTCGATCTGAGCGTTATCTCCCATCCAGACAAACTTTCGGACTTCCTCATAGGGTATAGAAGCGTTGACGCGGCCCTCCAGCATGTCTTTGTGCGTCTGCTGATAGATTTTGAGGTTGCCCACGTCTTTCCAGTAAGCGGCGGTAAGCTGGCCGTAGAGTGGCAGGTGCTGATCCAGCAGCAGGGGAAAGACCTGTTTGCCGAACAGATAGAAGGTCCCGCGCGGGATAAGCTCGAAGATTTCCGGCTGGAAGACGTAGACGCCGGTGTTGGCGGTGTTGGAGAAGATCACCTCGCCTTTGGGCTTCTCGAGAAAGCGGGTGATGCGACTGTCCTCGTTCATCAGGACGATGCCGTACTCGCTCGGATCGTCCACCAGCGAGAGCGCGATGGTCGCCAGCGCCCCCTTCTCGCGGTGGTTGCGGACCAGGCGCGTCAGGTCCATATCGGTCAGGTCATCCCCGCCGATGACGATAAAGGTGTCGTCCTGCAGAAACTCCTGGGCGCGCTTGACGCTGCCGGCGTCCCCCCACAGCTTTTCCTCCCGCTGCCAGTGGATTTTCACGCCCCAGCGCGAGCCATCCCCAAAATACTCCTCGATCTGATCGCCCAGGTAGTGCAGGTTGACGACGATCTCGGTAAAGCCGTGCTTTTTCAGCAATTCGACCAGATATTCCATGACGGGGCGGTTGACGATGGGCACGAGCGGCTTGGGGACATTGCGGGTCAGCGGATCCAGGCGGGAACCTACTCCGGCGGCGAGTATCATCGCTTTCACGACGGCATTACTCCTGGCTATAGAGTGATGAAGGCAGCCAACAACAACGGGCGCACTCTTCCTACGGAACTACGCGCCTGCAAGGCAAAAGTGCCGGGGCTTTTGGGATCCAACGTTTCCTCAGGCGAGGAAACGTCGAATGGTGGCGGCGACGTACTCGATCTGCGCTTCCGTCAACTCCGGATGCACCGGCAGCGACAGGACCTCCCGCGCCGCGCGCTCCGCGATCGGGAAGTCGCCTTCCCGGTAGCCCAGGTAGGCATAGGCGGGCTGCAGATGCACCGGCAGCGGATAGTAGATCGCAGTCTCCACGCCATGCTGCTTCAGGTACTTCTGCAGGTCATCTCGGCGGGGATGCTGGATCGTGTACTGATGGTAGATATGGTAGTTGCCCTTGTCGTGCTGGGGCAGGACCAGATCGGTCGTCTTGGTCAGGTCGGCGAGCAGCGCGTGATAGCGGGCGGCGTTGCGGCGGCGGCCTTCGTTCCACTCCCGCAGGCGCGGCAGCTTCGCCAGCAGCACCACCGCCTGGATCGTATCCAGCCGGCTGCAGTAGCCGACCCGCTCGTAAAGGTATTTCTGGTGCCGGGTGCCGTGGTTGCGCAGGCTGCGCAGCTCCTCGGCCAGGCCGGCGTCGTTGGTCAGTACCATGCCCCCGTCGCCGTAGGCGCCCAGGTTCTTAGTGGGGTAGAAGGAGAGCGTGGTCGTGTCGCCATGCACAGCGATCGGCTGCCCGTTCTGCCGGGCGCCAATCGCCTGCGCCGAGTCGATGATAAGCCGAAGGTCGTACCGGCGGGCGATCTCGACCAGGGCGAGCCGGTCGGCCATCTGGCCGTAGAGGTCCACCGGCAGGATCGCGCGGGTACGCGGCGTGACCTTCTCTTCGATACGCGCGGGGTCTATGTTGAACGTGCAGCTGTCGATGTCCACATAGATCGCTTTGGCGCCGAGCAGCGCGAGCGCCTCGGTGGTCGCGGCGAAGGTGAACGGGGTCGTGATGACCTCGTCGCCCGTGCCGATGCCGCAGGCGACCAGCGACAGCACCAGCGCGTCGGTCCCGGAAGCCACGGCGATGCCATGCGTGGCGCCGCAGGTCTCGGCGATCCGCTCTTCCAGCTCGATCATCCGGGGACCATCGCTGAACTGGCCGCTCTCGATGACGCTCACGATGGCGGCGTCTATCTGGTCCTTGAGCTCATAATATTGCGCGCGCAAGTCCGCGAGTCGAACTTCCAAACTGCCCTCCCTATCCGGTCGTTTTCCGGTAGTCTTGCTTTAGGAAACGAGGTGCTCCATCGTCCGTGACGGCTGCAAGGCCTGCCGGGACCGGGCGCTTGCGCAGGCCAGATCGTCGCCTGTTCTGCATTAGCGCCGCCTATACTATACCCTGCGGAGCCTTATGGTCTCCACAACGCGCAGGCTATTGGGCCGGACCGGCCTCGCCCAGCGCTTCTTTTGCCGCGCGACGGGCGGCGGCTCCGTACCGGTCGTCCCGCAGCGCCGCGCGCGTGAATGCCGCGAAGTAATCCTCGAAATTGCCGATGTCCTGGCGTCGCTCGCCAGCATACAGCACAACCGCCCAGACCGGATGGCCGGCCTTTCGCAGGGCGTGGACCGCGTCCGGCAAGTTGAGTTCGCCGCGCGGATCGGCTTTGGCGCAGCGCAGGAACGTAAAGATCGCCGGTGTCAGCACGAAGCGCGCCGCCACCGCCAGGGTGCTCGGCGCTTCTTCCGGCGCCGGTTTTTCGACGATGCCGGCCAGCGGGAAAGGCGCGCCCGACGGGAAAGGCGGCGCTCCCTCCGGAGCCACGATCCCATAACGGGACACCTTTTCCCTGCTGATTGGTTCCACAAGTATTGTCGCGCCGGCTCGATGAGCCTCGTGCGCGGCGATCAGACGGCGCAGCGGCCCGGCGGAATCGCCCTGCGGCGCGACCATCAGGCAGTCGCCGAAAGCCACCACGAAAGGCGTGCCGCCGGCCCACGCCTCGGCACAGAGCACCGCGTCACCGGAACCGCGCGGCGCGACCTGAACCGCATAGTCGCACTGCAGCGGCCCTTCCATCTCCTCATCGACGTACGAATCGCCTAAAAAGGCGCGGATTTGGGGCTTGCTCTCGGAAATAATGAACAGGGCCTGCGTGATACCCGCCGCGCGCAGTTCGACCGCGATATGGGCCAGCGCCGGCTTTCGACCGAGAGGCAGCAACTCTTTGGGAACGACCGTGGTGAGGGGGCGCAAGCGAGTGCCAAGACCGGCGACGGGGACTACGGCTTTGTTAATCTCGGTACGGATGCCTGCAGGGTGCGGAGCGGGCATGAGACCTCTGGATGTGGATGTGTGCCGGAATACGGCTTCTTCGCGGCGTGCGACGCTTGCGCCTGTCGCGCGGAGAACGTATCGCCTACCGCTTCATGACGCCGATCCGGACAGGTTGATTGCCCGCATTGTAGCAGATCGTTTCCGGTTCTGTCAATCCGTTCGTCTGCCTCTCCCACAAGGAGCGAGGGGGAGAGTCTTTTGTAGGGGTGCAGCAAGCAGCGCCCCGCTAATATTCCCCCTCTCCTTACGAAGGAGAGGGGGTCAGGGGGTGAGGTCTCTGGGGGTGAGGTTTAAAAGGTGAGGGCGAGGCCGATGAGCGCCCCGGCCAGCACCAGCCAGGCAGAGTTCAGGCGGAAACGCAGCAGAAGCAACAGGCTTACGAGCGCCAGGGCACCCGTCAGCACATCCACGATCGCGGCGCGGCCAAGCTGCCAGGTCACCACGGCCATCAGCGCCAGGGCCGCCGCATTCACGCCATCGAGAAACGCCCCGGCGATCTCCGATTGGCGCAGACGCGGCAGTAGCGGACCGCTCACGGCCACGAGCAGAAACGCCGGCAGGAAGATGCCGACCGTCGCCACCACGGCGCCGCGCGGCCCGTCCAGCACGTAGCCGATAAAGGTGGCTGTTGTGAAGACGGGGCCGGGCGTGACCTGCCCGACGGCCACGGCGTCCAGCAGTTGCGCCGAGGTCAGCCAGTGGGTGCGCGTGACCAGATCGTCCCGCAGAAACGCCAGCAGCACATAGCCGCTGCCGTAGACGATAGAGCCGATCTTGAGAAACACCAGAAAAATCGACGGCAGCCCGACCGCCTGCGTCCCCACCGTCGTGGCCCGCAGGGCAAGCGGCAGGGCCACCAGGAAGGTGATGACGGCCAGCAGCGCGAGCAGCGGCTTTACGCTTTGCTTTGCTTCGCCGCGCCTGGTGACCCGGTGCCCGCCGCTCGTGACGATGCCCGCTCCGAACAATACCGCCAGCGGCGCGACGTTGAAGGCGTTCAGCACGAGGCTGATCAGCCCGATGACGGCCAGAAAACGCGACTTGAGCGCCGCGCGCCCCAGCATCCAGAGCGCCTGCGCGATCACGGCGATGATCACCGGCTTGACGCCGTAGAGAATGCCGGCTACCTGCGGCAGATGGCCGAAGCGGACGTAGGCCCAGGCCAGCGCCATTACCATCAGCATAGCCGGCAAGATAAAGCAAATGCCCGCCAGGAGCAGCCCGATCCAGCCGGCCCGCAGATAGCCGATGAAGATGGCCGTCTCCGTCGAGCTAGGACCGGGAATCAGGCTGGAAGCGCCCATCAGATCGAGGAACTGCGCGTGCGTGAGCCACTTACGGCGGCGCACGACCTCCGCCTCCATCATGGCGATGTGGGCGGCCGGCCCGCCGAACGCGGTAATTCCCAGCCGCAAAAACAGCGCGGCTAGATCCCATAGGGACGCGGCCGTGTTTTTGGTCGCGCTTTCCGCCGGGAGTGTCATCTGCACCTCCACAAATCTCTTCACGTCCCGTCGGGGATTTTCCTTCCGCAGGAAATGAGAAGAGCGGGCGCGAATCAGGATTCGCTATGCTGGATGCTCGACTGCGCAAGAATCTGGACCTGCCCCTCCTCGCCCTCACCTACCTCCTGGCGGCGTTCGGGGTGGTCATCCTCTACAGCGTCTCCCGCGGCGATGCGACGCCCTTCCACATCAAGCAGATGGCCTGGATCGCGCTCGGCACGGTAGGCCTGATAGCGGCGGCGCTCGTCGACTACCACCGCTACGCCCGCTTCGTGGGTCTCCTCTACCTGCTCAACCTGGTCCTGCTGGCGCTGGTGATTCTCCCCCGAATCGGCCAGGAGGCGAACGGCGCCGCCCGCTGGATCCGGATCGGCGGCTTTCCGTTCCAGCCTTCGGAGTTCGCCAAGCTGGCCGTCATCCTGACGCTGGCGGTGTTTCTGTCCCGGCGGCACGAGACGATCCGGCAGGGCAAGACGCTGCTGCTCTCTTTCCTCTATGTGGCGCTGCCCGTCGCGCTCATTTTCAAGCAGCCGGACCTCGGCACGGCCCTGGTCATCCTCGCCATCTGGTTCGGCATGACGTACATGGCGGGCGCGCGGATGCGTCACCTGGCCCTTTTCGTCCTGGCCGGCATCCTGATCGGCACGGGAATGTGGCACTCCGGACGGTTTATCAAAGACTATCAGAAGAACCGGCTTCTCGCTTTCATTCATCCCGACGCCGACCCAAAAGAGACCGGCTATCACGTGGTCCAGGCGCGCATCGCCATCGGCTCCGGTGGCGTATGGGGCAAAGGACTGCTGCACAGCACCCAGGTGCGCGGCGGCTACATCCCGGAGCGGCAGACGGACTTCATCTTCACGGACATCGGGGAAGAGCTGGGCTTTGTGGGCGCGGTGACCCTCTGCCTGCTCTATGTGGCCCTGCTGCTGCGCGCCGGTCGCATTCTGCTTCTAGCCGAGGAAGACCTGCTGGGCCGGCTCATCGGCGCAGGCATCATCGCCATGTTGGCCTTCCATATTCTGGTCAACATCGGCATGAACATCGGCCTCATGCCGGTAGCCGGCGTGCCGCTGCCGCTAGTCTCCGCCGGGGGCAGCAACATGATTGTTACCCTCATCTGCATCGGCCTGCTGCAGAGCATCGCCTTTCACCGCCATTCGTTCTTGTTCTGATTGGGATATAAGGATAATTCGTAACCCCAGGCATTCACCCAGGAGCACGTCCCATGAATCGCTGCTGTTTTGCCTCTCTTATCGCGGCTATCGCCCTGCTCCTTCTTTTCATCCAGCCGAAAAAGAAAAGTCGGCCCCTGTCAAACAGAGGCCGAGATGAAGGAGAAAGGAGTAGTCTAACAATCTCATTCCTTCTCTCTGCAGGAAGCGTGCCAACCAAACAGGCAGGCGACAAAACGGGTTTTTCTACCGGGAGGGTTTCGGCCGTTCTATAAAGAATGAACGGGAGACCCATACGCTTTTGCTGCGGTTTGATCTGCTGGAGGGATGCCATGCGCCCACATAAGGTTAGTAAATATAGTAACTACTGGTTGGCTATACTGGGCCTGATCGTAGGTTGCGGTCACCATTCGGTCACGCAACCGACTGTTCCAGCCACGCCACAGAAGCGTGTCGCAGGCCCGTGGCGAACCTTGACCGCGAAAGAGGACGATTACCAGGTCTCGATGCCGGGAGCGCCCGTCAGGTCCCCGTTGTTGGGAGAGGGGCACAAGTACCTGCTCTCTCTGTATAACTTTGAGGCCATCTACACTTCCATTTGCTTACCGCTGCCCAGCAATCTGTCCGAACCGGACGAGATCAGAGAGTTTCTAAACACGATGGTGGGCAGGGAGCTTGCAATACAGCGTGTCGAGACTCCGGAGATAGTACGGGATCTCACGTTTATGGGGAAGCCTGGCCTGGAGGTGGTCTTTAGCGCGCTGAATCGAGATGGCGGGTATTCCATCGTGACTCTGCGTTTCTTTGTCGTCAACGCCAAAGAGTACGAGTTGGGTGTCGCCTACTCGCACGGCCGAGGCTCTCTGCAGGACCAGCAGCGGTTTTTCGATTCCTTTCATCTGCTCTCCGAGCCTGGAAAGAGTGTCGCGTACGCCCCACAGCCGGCACCAGAGCATGATCGTGTGGAGGATCTTAGCTTTGCGCTTCCCGTCGGCTGGCGACGCGAGCCGTCGGTGACCGGAGTTGGCTATGCCTTGAAGTCCGACGCCACACACGCAATGAGTGTGCTCAACATGCCGGATGTGTTTCTCATACGTACCTACTCGATGAGTGAGTTTTCGAAGGGGACGACGCTCGAACAGGCTCTCGAAACGTATAAGGAGACGGTCCAGAAGGTAGATTTCGAGCAGATCCAGAAAATCGCGGACTATGCCAGACACAACGCGAGTCCCGAGCTTCAGAAACTGCATTTGGACCCAACCAGAGATTTCCATATCGACACGAGCAAGACGATGGTTGATTCCGTCCCTGCCTATAAGTTTGTCTCCTCGACCGTCGCGCTTGTCGAGGGACATCCGGTTCGGATGCATTCCACGCAGCTTGCCTTCGCTTACAAAGATCATATATACACCGTCACGGCATCGTACGAACAAGGTCGCAGCCTCCTCATGAATCCTATCGCCGAAACTTTTTTAGCCTCGCTTCATTTGGAAGGCCAACCTGGAAAGTAAAATCTCCTCGCGAAATGCAGAAGACGACCCTCTATGTGTTCTGCGGCAAAATGCTATCGGACAGGGCTGCAAATCGGTCTGCCAATGCAGGATAGAGATCACGGAAAAAGCCGGAACCCTGCGCATAAACGGCGGTCATGTCAGGATCGGGACGTTCTTCCTCGCCGAGGGGAGCGAAGTGAGGAACGGCAGAAGCGTAATCGCGATAGAGGCCGATGCCTACGGCAGCGGTCATGGCGGCGCCGCAGGAGGTCGCTTCGGAGAGGCGTTCCAGCAGACGCAGGGGACGGTTGTAGACGGCGGCGAAGATGGCGCGCCAGAGCGGACTGCGCATCCCGCCGCCCAGCACCCGCAAGCGCTCCGGGGCCAATCCCAGTTCTTCCAGGACCGCCAGATTGCTCGCCAGGGCGTAGGCCACGCCCTCGAAGACGGCCCGCGCCATCTCCGCCCGGCCGTGCGCGGCGGTCAGCCCGAAATAGACGCCGCGCGCGTTGGCGTCCCAGATGGGCGAGCGCTCGCCGGCCAGATAGGGCAGGAAAAACAGTCCGCGGCTGCCCGGCGGTGCGCTCGAAGCCAGCCGCTCCAGGGCGGCGAATTCATCTTCGCCCTCCGCCCGTGCTCCCACCCCGATCGCTTTGAGAAACCAGTCCACGCTGCTGCCCGCCGATTGTACGGTGCCATACACCACATACTGCGTCGGATCGAGGGCGCTGAAGACCGATACCCGCCGGGTCGGGTCCGGCCGGTAATCCGGGGTGACGGCGGCGATCCAGGAGGTCCCACCCAGATAGTGGTAGGCATCTCCCGGCGCGACCGCTCCCGCGCCCGCCGTGGCACAAGCGCCGTCGCCGCCGCCCAATACCACCGGCAGCCCTTCCGGCAGGCCCGTCGCCTGCGCCGCCTCGGCGGTCACCGTACCGATTACCGTCGCCGAGGAATGGACTTCCGGCAGCAGACGCGCAGGGAATCGGCCCGCGGCAATCAGGTCCTCCGCCCAGACGCCCCGCTCCAGATCGAAGATTCCGGTCAGGGAGGCATCCGAGCGATCGGTCCATCCCCAGACGCCCGTCAGCCGCCCGGTGATGTAGTCTTTGGTCTGCACGCACCAGTTAGCGCGGCGCAGCGTATCCGGCTCGCGCTCGGCCAGCCAGGCCAGCTTTCCCAGCGTGAAATAGGGCGCCAGATGGTTCCCGGTCGTCTGGTAGGCATGCGCTTCCCCCACCTCCTGCGCGATCCGCGCGCACTGCGGCGCGCTGCGTATATCGGCGTGAATCAGGGCCGGTCGCAACGCCATGCCGCCCGCGTCCACCGGCAGGCACCCGTTCATCATGCCGGAGAACCCCACGGCAGCCAGATCCTTGCGCGCTTCCGGCACCTGCGCCAGCAGTTGACGCGTGCTCGCGCAGACGGCATTCCACCAGTCCTCCGGGTCCTGCTCAGCCCAGCCGGGACGCGGATACGCCGTCTCATACGGCGCAAAGGCAGAGGCGACCAGCCAGCCTTCCGCCGTAAAGAGGGTCGCCTTGTCTCCCGTCGTCCCCAAATCATGTGCTAACAGATAGGCTGCCATAAACTACCCCCCCTTACCGTAAGCGTATACCATCCCCCAGCTTGCCGGAAATTTCACCACCCACTCGCTACGTTCTACCCCAAGCGTGTACTAGCCCCCAACTTGCCGAAGATTAAACCACCCGCTCGCTTCGCTCGCTAGTGCTCTGACAAGTCAGATTTTGTGTTCTACCTTCGGGTAGAGGCGTCTGAGCTTAATGCGGGCATCCTGGGTGG
>Ga0209810_1001942_pt1 | contig 27358 bp, 23 predicted proteins | sample Coa_R1_7_FD_187159 | JGI IMG/M metagenome (GOLD analysis project Ga0209810, IMG submission 187159) | Surface soil microbial communities from Centralia Pennsylvania, which are recovering from an underground coalmine fire - Coalmine... | ecosystem: Environmental > Terrestrial > Soil > Unclassified... | reverse complement strand
CACCTGGTCGCTTGCGGATGTCGTCTGCGCCTACGAGGAGCAATGCGCGTTCGTCGAGGGGTGTGGCGCGCAGCCGGTCATCATGGCAAGCCGGACGCTCGCCCGCACCGCCCGCACGGCCGACGACTACTACCGCGTCTACGACCGCGTTCTCGGGCAGGTCCGCACGCCGGCGATCATCCACTGGCTCGGACCGATGTTCGACTCGCAGCTGGAGGGTTATTGGGGGACCCGGGACGTCGAGACCGCGGTCGAGGTCGTGCTCGAGATCATCAGCCTGCACGCGGCGCGCGTCGACGGGATCAAGCTGTCGCTGCTCGACGCCGCCTTCGAGGTGGAGCTCCGCCGGCGCCTCCCGAACGGGGTGCGCATGTACACCGGAGACGACTTCAACTATCCCTCTCTCATCGAGGGAGACGGCGAGCGCGCGAGCGACGCGCTGCTCGGGATCTTCGACGCGATCGCGCCGGCGGCCTCCGCGGCCGGGCAGGCTCTCGACCGGGACGACGGGGTCGGATTCCGGGAAGCGCTCGCACCGACGGTCCCGCTCGCGCGGCACATCTTCTGCGAGCCGACGGCGCACTACAAGGCCGGTGTCGTCTTCCTCGCGTACCTGAACGGCCACCAGGAGCACTTCAAGCTGGTCGACGGCCTCGAGTCCTCGCGCTCGATCGTCCACCTCGCTGAGCTCTTCGCGCTGGCCGACGAGGCGGGGCTCCTCCTCGACCCCGAGCTTGCCGCCTCTCGGATGCGCGAAGCGCTGGCCGTCGCCGGCATCCGCTAGCGTGGCGTCGACGCTCGATCGGAGCCGGCTCAGCCTCAACCTGATCACGGTCGACGGCTGGTCGCTCGACGAGGCGCTCGAAGGATGCGCGCGCGCGGGCATCGAGACGGTCGGCGTCTGGAGGTCGCAGCTCGCCGACGGAGCGGCGCGCAAGATGGCCGCGAGCTCGATCGGCGTGTCGGGACTGTGCCGCGGCGGCTTCTTTCCCGCAGCGAGCGCGCGCGAGCGAGCGGCGCGGATCGAGGACAACCGCCGCGCGATCGAGCAGGCGGCGGAGGTGGGAACGGACGTGCTCGTGATGGTCTGCGGGCCGCCGCCTGACGGCGATCTCGGCGCGGCGAGGCGCATGGTCCGGGAGGGCGTCGAAGCGGTGCTTCCCGATGCGCTCGACCACGGCGTGACGCTCGGGATCGAGCCGCTGCATCCGATGATGATCGGCGAGCGCTCGGTGATCGTCACGCTGCGCGAGGCAGTCGACCTGGCGCGTGCGTTCGAGCAGGGGGTCGGCGTCGTCGTCGACGCGTACCACGTCTTCTGGGATCCGGACGTGGAGGCGGAGCTCGAGCGCGCCGCGGGCCGGATCGTCGGCTTCCATGTCTCCGACTGGCTCGTCCCGACGACGAGCATGCTCGCCGGCCGCGGGTTGATGGGCGACGGGATCATCGACCTCCGACGTCTCCGGCTCGCCGTGGAGCGCGCCGGCTATACGGGGCCGATCGAGGTGGAGATCATCAATCCCGAGCTCTCCTCGCTCGACCGCGACGACCTCGTGCGCCTCGTGTGCGAGCGCTTTACGACGCTGGTCTAGGCGCCGTGGTCGCGCGCACGACGATCTCGTGGTCGTGCTTCGGCGTGTCCGCGGGCGAAGCCTCCTCGACGATCGCGAGCGCCGCCGCCGCGCCGAGCTCGTCGAGCCGGACGCGAACCGTCGTCAGCCCGACGATGCCCGCCGGTCGCGTGTCGTCGATGCCGGCGATCGACACCGTTCCCGGCACGTCGACGCCCGCGTCGCGCAAGGTCGTCAACGCGCCGATCGCCGCTTCGTCGTTCGCCGCCACGATCGCGTCGGGGAGACCGTCGGCGAGCAGCCTCCTCGCTGCGCTCGCTCCCGCGTCGAGGCTGAAGCCGCCCCGGTAGGTCATGTTGCTCGGGAGACCGGCCTCGGTCATCGCCTGCTCGAAGCCGTGAAGTCGGTCCCGGCTCGTGTAGAGGTCCGGCGGGCCTTCGATAAAGGCGATGCGCTTGTGGCCGATCGAGATCAGATAGCGCGTGATGTCGCGGCAGGTCATGACGTTGTCGATCAGGATGCGAGTCGATTCGAAGCCGCGCCGCGCGAGCGCGACGACACGGGTGCCCGACGAGGCCGCGCGCGCCACGTTCTCCGCCAGGGAACGCTCGACCTCGGTCTCGGAGATCCGGCCACTGCCGGCGAAGATGATGCCGGCCGCCGGGAACGAGTGCAGCGCACGAACGTGCGCGAGCTCGATCTCTGCTTTGCCGTCTGCGTTGCAGATCATCGTCAGGAATCCGTGCTTCTGCGCGACGTCGTCTGCGCCGCGGGTGATCTCGCTGAAGTAGGGGTCCGTGATGTCGCCGACGATCATCCCGATGATCGTGCTGCGGCCGGTGACGAGCGCGCGCGCGGTCCCGTTCGGTGTGTAGCCGACGGCCCGGGCGGCCGAGACGACGCGGTTTCGCGTCTCCTCGGAGACGGGATGGCGGGACCCGCTCAACACCCGCGAGGCGGTCGCGACCGAGACCTCGGCGAAGCGGGCGACGTCGATCAGCGATGACATCGTGCGTTAGAGTATAGGGAAACGTTTACCGTGAAAGCCCTGTTCAGCGATCAGATCCGGCCGGCGATGCCCGCCTCTCTCGTGGGTGGCGTCTCGGCCTCGCGCCTCCGTGTCTACGGCGGGACCGCCCCAGACGGGCAGGCGGGAGGCTCGCCGCATCTCCACCTCGCGTGCGCCGAGGCGTACGTCATCCTCGCGGGAGCGGGCGCGGTCGAGCTGCTCAGCCTCGCCGACGGATACCAGCGCCTCGATCTGCAGCCCGGGGACGCGGTGCAGTTCGATCCGGGCGTCGTCCACAGGATCGTCAACGAGGGCGACCTCGAGCTGCTCGTGCTGATGCAGAACGCGGGGCTGCCGGAGAACGGCGACGCCGTGTTCACGTTCCCGCCCGACGTCCTGGAGGACGAGGCGTCCTACCGGCAGGCGGCTTCGATCGACTCGGTCGAGAGCGCGCTTGCCCGCCGGGACAGGGCTGTTGCCGGACTGCTGCTCCTGAAGGAGGGTTTCGCCCGCTCGCACGAGGAGGGGAGCAGGCTCCTCGGTGCGCTCCAGCGACGGGCAGCCGAGCTCGTCAGGCCGTCTGCAGCGGCATGGCTCGAGCTCGTCGACGGCGGGCCCGGCGCGGCGGTCGCCGCGACGCACGAGCGGGTCGAGCAGCTCGTCGAGGGTGAGCCTCTGGACCTGGCACGGGCGCAGGCCTCGCGGGTCGTCCTTCGTCCCGAGCGGCTCGGCATGTGCGGCCGGCTCAATCCGCTCGAGATCGAGGGCGTCCGGGTCTAGTCGGGCCCCCGAGCACCGCCCCGGAACAGACAGCTCTTCGCCGCACGCCTTGACTTCCGCGAACGGCGGGTGATACGGTGGCAAACGTTTACCGCCGCAGCGGAAATTATCGAGAGGAGAGTCATGAGCGACGGTCAAGAACCGCACTCGCAGGACACCTCGGACGCAGCGTACGGACGGCGCGAGTTCCTCGGCCGCACGGGGAAGGTCGTCGCCGCCACGGCTCTCGCGGGTTCGTTCTCCGGCGTGGCACGGGCTGCAGGAGCGGCGCGCTCACGCGTCGCCAGCAAGACGCTGAACGTCTGGTATCTCACCGGCAGCCCGGAGGAGACGAAGTACATCACGTCGGCGACGGCTATGTGGGGTGGCCACCACGGGGTCAAGACGTCCGTCACGCCGTATGACTTCGACCCGATGAACCGCGCGCTGAAGCTGGCGCTGAGCAGCCACCGCGGCCCCGACGTCGCGTACGCCAACCCGAGCCCCGACGACGAGTTCGTCTACCAGAAGAACAAGTGGATCATCGACCTGAACCCCCTCGTGAAGAAGTACGGCTGGAACAAGCGGTTCGCTCCGAGCGTCATGAACTACTGGGGCACCCTGTGTTGCGACGGCAACAGGCCTCGTACCGGAATCCCGTTCGACCTCACCGCGGTCGACTGGTTCTACAACCCGAAGATCTTCGCCAAGTACGGGTTGAAGCCCCCGACGACGTTCGCGCAGCTCGAGTCGCTCCTGGCGACGCTGAAGGCCAAGGGGTACACGCCGATCGGCGTCGGCGGTCTCCACGTCGGCGACCCTGGGAGCCTGTCATTCGTCTTCCAGCAGGTCGTGCATCAGACCGTCCCGCGCAGCGTGCTGCAGCGCCAGCAGCTCCGTGACCCCAACGTATCGTGGAACATTCCGGGCATCGTCCAGGCGGCGACGATCGTGCAGAACTGGGTCAAGAAGGGCTACCTGAACCAGAACGTCCTTGCTCTCTCGGGCAGTGACGCCGATTCGATGTTCCTGAACGGCGAGACGCCGATGATCGTCAACGGCACCTGGAAGAACCAGCAATACCTCGCCGGCACGAACTTCTCTCCGCGCTTCTTCCCGACGCCGCGGATCCACCCGAACTGGCCGTGGGTGATGGGCGGCTACTCGCCGAACAACGTCTGGATGATCAGCTCGTACGCGAGCAGCCAGCAGACCGCTGCGACGTACCTCGATCACATGCTGGGCGAGCAGGTCGCCACCATCCTCTGGAACAACAGCGACATTCCCGCCTACCGCTTCAAGAAGACGCCGAAGCCGAGAAGCCAGCTCCAGGCCGACGTCTACGCGGCGATGGGGAAGACCGAGACCGGCTTCTTCCTCGCCAACGTGGGAGGCTTCTTCACGACCCAGTACAACCCGACGCTCGACAAGCTGTGGTCGCTCTCGATCACGCCGCAGCAGCTTGCACAGCAGTTCCAGTCGAATTACAAGCAAGCGCTGGCTGGTGGCTGAGAGGTTTAGCGTCGGAACCGTGCGCCGCAGGCGGCGCGCAAGCCGTGTCCACGGCGTCGGCAGCAGGCTGGGTGGCGGAGTCTCGCCCTACCTGTATCTGCTGCCGGCGTTCGCGGTCTACGGGGCGTTCTTCCTGCTTCCGCTCTACCGGATCGTCGAATACAGCTTCCTCAAGTGGGACGGGTACTCCAAGCAGAAGTGGGTCGGTTTCGCCAACTACGAGCGGCTCGCTCATGACCCGCTCTTCTGGCGGGCCTTCCGGCACAACATGGTCTGGATGGGCGCCGGGATCACCGTCCCGACGATCATCGGACTTGGGCTCGCGATTCTGCTCGTCCGCCAGCCGATGCACGGCCGCACGTACTACCGGGCCGTGTTCTTCCTCCCCCAGGTCCTCGCGTCGATCGTGGTCGCCATCGTCTGGCAGTGGATCTACAGCCCGTCCTCCGGGGCGCTGGACGCCGTGCTTCGAGACGTCGGCCTGGGGCGGTTCCAGGAGGCGTGGCTCGGCTCGACCACCTGGGCGCTCCCCGCCATCTTCGTCGCCTGGGCCTGGACAGCGTATGGACTCTCGATGGTGATCTTCATCGCCGCCCTGCAGTCGGTCGACGAGGAGTATTTCGAGGCGGCGAAGATCGACGGGGCCTCCCGCTTGCAACAGCTCAGGCACGTCCTGCTGCCGTTCGTGCGGAGGCCCATGACGGTCGTGATCCTCGTCAACGCCATCGGGGCGCTGCAGGTGTTCGATCTCGTCTTCGTGATCACGAACGGCGGCCCCGCAAACGCGACGCTGGTGCTTTCCGTCTACGTGTACCAGAACGTCTTCCAGATCCTGGATGTGGGCTACGGGTCCGCGAACGCCGTCGCGCTCGCGATCGCGATCGTGCTCGCCTCGATGTTCTTCCTTCGTCTCCGAGGTATGGCGGAGCGGAACGCATGACCCTCAGCCTTCGCCGCGCGGCGAGCGAACGGCGCGCCCGCACCAGGGCAGCCACGCTCAGCAAGAAGACGCGGCGCACGAAGCTGCTGACCGATCTCGGGCTCGCGGTGCTTTCGCTGACCGTGCTTTTCCCGTTCTACCTCGTCCTCGTCACTGCGCTCAAGAGCGACAACCGCGTCTCGGAGAACCCGCTCGGCCTGCCCGACGTCTGGCACTGGGGCGTCTTCCGGCAGGCGTGGGACCAGGGCCATTTCGGCAGCTACTTCATGAACAGCGTCTACGTCGTCGTGCCGGTGGTGCTGGCCGTGCTCGCCGGCTCGCTGATGGCGGCGTACGCGTTCGCGACGATGCGCTTCCGGGGCCGGGGAATCCTCTTCGCGATCCTCGTCGCCGGCCTGACGATCCCGCTCGAGATCATCGTGACGCCGCTCTTCTACGAGATGCTCCATCTCGGCCTGCTCGACACGCTGTGGGCACTGATCCTGCCCCAGATCGCGATCAACCTCCCGTTCGGCGTCCTGCTCCTGCGGGCGTTCATCGGCGACCTGCCACGTGACTTGATGGACGCGGGACGGATGGACGGGTGCGGGCAGTTCCGGCTCCTGACTCGCGTCGTCCTGCCGCTCTGCCGGCCGGCGCTGCTGTCGCTGCTCGTCTTCACGTTCATGTGGACGTGGAACCAGTTCCTCTTGCCGCTGATCATGGTCCAGTCCGACAGTGTGCGGACGCTGCCGATCGGCCTCAGCTACTTCCAGGGACGGTATGTCTCGGAGCTGCCGCTGATGATGGCGGGGGTGACGATCACGTTCCTGCCGATCATGGTCGTCTACCTCTTCTTCCAGCGGCAGATCATCCGCGGCATCACCACGGGCGCCGGGAAGTAGCGCGGCCGGCATGACGGGGTCACGGGACGGTGCCGACGCACGCCGGCAGGAGCTCTACGCGCTGCTCGGGCCGCTCCCGGACGTCAAGGGGCCGCCGGCTGCGCGGCTCGTCGCCCGGGAGGAGCATGACGGCCACGTACTCGAGAAGCTGGTGCTCGACCTGAACGGGAGCGAAGACGTGCCCGCGTACCTCGCGCTCCCGCGCGAGCCGGCGGGTACGCCGATGCCGATCGTCGTCTACAACCACGCCTGGAACTTCGAACTCGGGAAGAACGAGCTGCTTCGGGGAGGCAAAGGTGCACAGCAGCGGCCGTATGTCGAAGCGCTGACGGAGGCCGGGTACGCGGTCTTCTGTGCGGACATGTGGTCGTTCGGGGAGCGTCGGGGGAAGAGCGAGTCGGCGCTCTTCAAGGAGCTGCTCTGGAAGGGGCAGGTGCTGTGGGGGCTGCGGGTGTTCGATACGTTGCGGGCGATCGACTACCTCGTCGGACGGCCCGAGCTCGACGCGGGCAGGATCGGAACGCTCGGGAAGTCGATGGGGAGCACGATGGCGTGGTGGGTGGCGGCGCTCGATACGCGGATCCGCGTCTGCGTCGACCTCTGCTGCCTGACCGACTTCCAGACGTTGATCGACGTCGACGGTCTCGACCGCCACGCCATCTACTACTACGTCCCCGGTCTGATCGCTCGGTTCGAGACGGCGGAGATCAACGCCCTGATCGCGCCGCGGGCGCACCTGAGCCTTGCCGGCCGCTACGACAACCTGACTCCCGAGCCGGGGCTGGAGCGGATCGACGCCGCCCTTCGCCGCGTGTATGCCGAGGCGGGCGCTTCCGATGCGTGGAAGCTCGTCGTCTACGGGGCGGGCCACATCGAAACCGCCGAGATGCGGGTCGAAGCCATGACCTTCCTCGCGGAGCATCTCTCCGAGGCCCCGGCCGCATGACGGTGACGGTGGCGGATGTTGCTGCCCGCCGGGCCGAGCTCCACGCTCTGCTCGGGCCGCTCCCGGAGGTGTCCGCGCACCCGACCGCCCGGCTCGTCGCCCGCGAAGAGCACGCGGGCTACGTGCTCGAGAAGCTGGTGCTCGATCTGAACGGGATCGAGGACGTGCCCGCGTATCTCGCGCTCCCTCCCGACTCCGCCGCCGCGCCGCTGCCGATCGTCGTCTACAACCACGCCCACGGCCGCAACTTCGCGCTCGGCAAGGAGGAGCTGCTCCGCGGAAACAGCGTGAGCCCGGAGCCGCCCTACGTCGAGCAGCTGACGGCCGCCGGTTACGCGGTCTTCTGCGCGGACATGTGGTCGTTCGGGGAGCGTCGGGGAAAGAGCGAGTCGGCGCTCTTCAAGGAGCTGCTCTGGAAGGGGCAGGTGCTGTGGGGGCTGCGGGTGTTCGACACGTTGCGGGCGATCGACTACCTGGTCGAGCGCCCCGAGCTCGACGCGGGCAGGATCGCGACGACCGGCATCTCGATGGGAAGCACCATGGCGTGGTGGGTGGCGGCGCTCGACACGCGCATCCGCGTCTGCATCGACCTCTGCTGCCTGACCGACTTCGACGAGCTGATCGCGACCGACGGCCTCGACGGCCACGACCTCTACTACTACGTGCCGGGACTGCTCCGCCGGTTCTCGACTGCCGAGATCAACGCGCTGATCGCGCCGCGGGCGCATCTGAGCCTCGCCGGTCGGTACGACTCGCTGACGCCGGAAGCGGGACTCGCGCGGATCGACGACGCGCTGCGCCGCGTCTACGCCGAGGCGGGTGCTCCCGACGCGTGGAAGCTCGTTGTCCACGGCACCGGCCATATGGAGACGGCCGCGATGCGCGCCGACGTCATGGCCTTCCTCGAGGAGCACCTCTAGGCGATGGATCGCCTGGCCGGCAAGCGGGCGCTCGTGACCGGCGCCGGCTCCGGGATCGGCCGCGCCATCGCCGCTCGGTTCGTCCAGGAGGGCGCGAAGGTCGCGCTCGTCGACCTTCGCCAGGATGTCGTCGAGGCAGCCTGCGCGGAGATCGGCGGCGAGACGCTCGCGCTCGCAGCGGACGTCTCGTCGGAGGACGAGGTCGCCGCCGCGACGGCCACGGCGACTGAAGCGTGGGGCGGGCTCGACGTCCTCGTGGCGAACGCCGGGATCAGCCATGTGAACGACGCGCGCGCCGATGAGCTCGACGCGTCGGTCTGGCGGGCGACGCTCTCGGTTAATCTCGACGGCCTCTTCTACACGTGCAAGCACGGCATTCGGGCCCTGCTCGCGTCGGGTGGCGGCGCGGTCGTCTGCACGGCGTCGCCGACCGGGATGTTCGGAGTGTCTCCCGGCTACGACGCCTACAGCGCGAGCAAGGGCGGCGTGCTGGGCCTCGCGCGCGTGATGTCGCGCGACTACGCCGCCGGCGGCGTGCGCGTGAACGCGCTCATGCCGGGCTTCACCCGGACCGGTATCACGGCGCGCGCCTTCGACAACGCGGGCTCGGTCGAGCGGATCACCGCGGGGATTCCGCTCGGTCGTCCCGCCGAGCCCGAGGAGATCGCCGCCGCCGCGCTCTTCCTGGCGTCCGACGAGGCGTCGTACGTCACGGGGGCGATCCTGGCCGTCGACGGCGGGCAGACGGCGATATGAGCGACTACGACCCGGTCGACCTCTCGCCGCTCTGCAACGCCGGCCCGGGCGACCTGGGTGACGGTCCGCCGATCCCGGCCGGCGCACAGACGATCCACGGCATCCCCTTCTTGGCCGGAACCCGTGAGCGCCACGTCGTCCTGCTCGGTGGCGACGTTAAGGCCGAGCAGAGGGTCGCGGTTGGTGCCGCGGCGCGGAGCATCGTCTTCGCCCACCGGCTGCTCGAATCGCGGATCCCGGAGGGCGACTTCGTCGGCCGGCTGTGCGCGACGTACGTGGTGCGGTACGAGGACGGCGAGGAGATCGAGCTGCCTGTCCGCGAGCGGCTCGAGATCGGGATCGTTCCCGCGCCCTGGGGGCAGCAGGCCCTGCTCGCCTGGACGGACACCGGCAACAAGTTGATGCCGCGCCACGCCGGCCCGTGGGGCGAGGCGGGGCGCCGCCAGTCGGAGGTGATCGGCCCCTATCCGGAGGCGCTGTACCTGTGGCCGTGGCGGAACCCACGCCCGGACGCCGTCGTCGATTCGGTGGCGCTTCGTCCCGCGGGCCCGCGGCTGGTGGTCGCAGGGCTGACGCTCGGGCACCTCGACGAGCCCGTCTTCAACCGGTCCGCGACGAGACCCGTGAAGATCGTGCTTCCGGAGGCGGAGGACGCGTCCGCGCCGTTCGCGCTCGAGGTCGACGTCGACCGCGGCGCGGCGACCTATCCCCATCCGCTGCCGACGGCTCCGGCGGCTTCCTACCTCGACGAGTCGTTCAAGGGATGGGGCGAGACACGCAACACGCGTGCGAGCCCCGCCTACGTCGAGGTCGCGGCGACACCCTCGGCGACGGTGAAGGTCAGCAACGACGGCGAGCTGCTCGGAACGTTCCGGTGGGGCGACCTCGAGACGGCCGAAGAGCTCGAAGCCGGACCCAGGCTCCGCGTCACGCTCGTCGACGAAGGACGCAACTGGGTGCGCACAACCGTCGTCGACGACGAGACCGGGAACCCGATCCCGTGCCGCGTGCACTTTCGCTCGCCCGAGGGCATCCCGTTCCAGCCGCACGGCCACCACAACCACGTCAACTCCAATCTCGACAGCTGGCACATGGACGTCGGCGCCGACCTCAAGCTGGGTCACACGCCGTACGCGTACATCGACGGCCGCTGCGAGGGCTGGCTCCCTCGCGGAGAGGTGATCGTCGACGTCGCCCGAGGCTACGAGTACGAGCCGCTGCGCGAGCGCGTCGTCGTCTCGCCCGGGCAGCAGACGCTCGAGCTGCGCTTGCGCCGCCTGACGGACCTGCGCAGGGAGCGCTACTTCAGCGGCGACACGCACGTGCACTTCCTCTCGACGCAGGGCGCGCATCTCGAGGCCGCCGGCGAGGGTCTCAACGTCGTCAACCTGCTGCTCTCCCAGTGGGGGCACCTGTTCACGAACACCGAGGAGTTCACGGGCCGCCCAAGCGTCGCGCCCGACGGAGAGACGATCGTCTACGCGTCGCAGGAGAATCGGCAGCACATCCTCGGCCACCTGACGCTCCTGGGTCTCAAGGAGCCCGTGATGCCGTGGTGCTCTGGTGGGCCGGGCGAGGCGGAGCTCGCCGGGACGCTCGAGACGACGCTCTCCCACTGGGCCGACAGGTGCCATGAGCAGGGCGGAACGGTCGTCATCCCCCACCTGCCGAACCCGAACTGCGAGCCGGCCGCCCTGATCGCGACCGGCCGCGCGGACGCGGTCGAGTGGCTCGTGCAGGACGCCTACATGCACCGCGAGTACTACCGCTACCTGAACATGGGCTACCGCCTCCCGCTCGTCGGCGGCACCGACAAGATGACCTCGGATGTGCCGGTCGGGATCTACCGCACCTATGTCCACATCCCGCACGACGAGCCCGTCACCTACGAGTCCTGGTGCCGCGGCCTGCGTTCGGGCAACACCTTCCTGAGCGGTGGGCCGCTCATCCGGCTCTCCGTCGACGGCAAGCCGATCGGCAGCACGATCACGCTCCCCGGGAAGGGGGGCACGGTCGAGGTCGAGACGAGCGCCGAGAGCGTCGTTCCGTTCGGGTCGCTCGAGCTGGTCGTGAACGGCGAGGTCGTCGCAGCCACCGGCGGTGACGGATTCGTGCGTCGGCTCTCGCTCCGCGAGCGCATACCCGTCAGCCGGAGCTCGTGGGTCGCCGCGCGCTGCGGGGGGCCGCGGTACTTCGACTCGATCGCGCATCACGACGGCTGGGGCCGGCGCATCATGGCGCATACCTCGCCGGTCTACGTCGCGGTCGGGGGCGAGTGGCGGATGTTCGATCCGGAGGTCGCGAGCTACCTCGTCACGCTCCTCAACGGAGGCATCGACTACATCAACGAGCGCAGCATCCAGAGTCCGGCCGGCTCGGTGACGCATCACCACGGGCGCGAAGACCATCTCGCGTACCTCGCGGAACCATTCCACGAGGCGATCTCGGCGATCCACGCGAAGATGCACGAGTTCGGCATCCCGCACTGATCGGAGGAAGCACGAACATGGCGAGCGTAAGCATCGAGCACCTCGGCAAGACCTTCCCGGACGGCACCGCGGCGCTCCGTGACTTCAACCTGGAGATCGAGGACGGTGAGCTGATCGTCCTCGTCGGCCCTTCGGGCTGCGGGAAGACGACGGCGCTGCGGATCGTCGCGGGCCTCGAGGAGGCGACGACCGGGGACGTGAGGATCGACGGCGAGCTCGTCAACGGCGTGCCGCCGCAGGATCGCGACATCGCGATGGTCTTCCAGAGCTACGCGCTGTACCCGTACAAGACGGTGTTCGAGAACATCGCGTTTCCCCTCCGGCTGCGTCGTCAGCCGCGCGCGGAGGTTGCTCGCCGCGTCCAGGAGGTCGCGCGGCTGCTCGGGCTCGAGGACTATCTCAAGCGCAAGCCGCGGCAGTTGAGCGGCGGTCAGCGGCAGCGTGTGGCGATGGGCCGCGCGATCGTGCGCGAGCCGCAGCTCTTCCTCATGGACGAGCCCCTGTCGAACCTCGACGCCAAGCTCCGCATGCAGATGCGCGCCGAGGTCGCAGAGCTGCGGGACCGGCTCGGGGTGACGACCATCTACGTCACCCACGATCAGGTTGAGGCGATGACGCTCGGCGATCGAGTGGCCGTCCTGCGCAAGGGCGAGTTGCAGCAGGTGGCGACCGCGCAGGAGATGTACCGCAATCCCGCCAACCTGTTCGTCGCGGGTTTCATCGGCAGCCCGGCGATGAATCTCTTCGAGGCCGACGTCGTGCAGAACGGTAACGGGCTCAAGGTGGCGTTCGGTGACGAGTCGATCCATCTGGATGAGCACGAGCTGCGGCGGTGGAACGGCGCGCTCGAGCGTTTCGTCGGGCGCAAGGTCGTCCTCGGTCTGCGTCCCGAGAGCGTCGGCGACGCCGCGCTCGAACGAGGCGTGCCCGAGACGCGCCGTTTCCGCGCCCATGCCGAACTCGTCGAGACGCTCGGGTCGGAGGTCGTCGTCCATTTCGGCGTCGATGCCGAGCCGGTGGTGACGGAAGACGTTCGCGAGCTCGCCCGCGACGTCGACGCCTCGGCGGTCGCCGAGCTGGAGCGCCAGCAGCAGGCGCGCCGGGCGGCGTGCGTAGGTCGCTTCGCCCCTTCTACGACTGTCCGGAAGGGAGACACGTTCGAGGTCGCGGTCGGCCCGGGCTCGCTCCATTTCTTCGACCTCGAAGACGGGACGTCGCTGTAACGGATGTCGCTCACGGTTCTGTCGGAGCGCTCGTGGCGCGACTGATCGAACGCGTTCGTGTACTCCCACGTAATAGTCAGCCGCGGCGTCGCAATTCGTCGGATGTAAGCGGTAAAAAGCCAATGAGGTCAACGACCGTTTGATCCGTCGATGCGAACGGCAACCCGCTCCGCATGCGGGAACCTCGTCGAAGAGGTCGGGCCGACGACGAACCCGGGCCCTTGGTGCTAACTCGTGCTAACAGGAGCGGGCGAGCAAGGCCGAGAACGAGCGCGAACGCTGCCACGCGGGGCCAGGCGCCGCTTGGTGCGTTGCGTGGCGAGGAAGCCCCTACCGCGTGGGCGTCTTTGGCGCGTTTTTGGTCCCGCAACCAGCGTGTGAGAGAATGGAGAAGAGGTTGGCGAGGGCCTCGGGCGGGTTTGAAAGCTGCCCAGTTAAGCCCAACGCGTAAACCCGCTGCTGACGCGTCTCGCGTCGCGGATCGTTGCGGGAGTCGTCGACCCGCGTGGTCACAGAATGGTCACGCTCGCGCCCTGAAGGCGCCGGTACGTGTCTCGCGATGCAGGGCTCGGGACTGCGGAGAAGCGCCAGATGACGAACGTCCAAAAGGACGACTGTCCGCAATCTCGCGGTGGGTGCTCCGCCGACCACGGCGTTGGTGCTGCCAATCGTGATCGCCGGGCTTCTACAGCGCGTTCGTCGCGTTCGTCGCACTCGGTGCGTAACGTTCCTATGGGCGATGTTCCGGGATCTTCGGCCCCGGCGCGTGCGTGAGCCAGGTAGGCGCTCCCAGCGCGAGCACGCGACGCTGGCCCTCGGTCGCGCCGCTGCCGAGCTCGTCGAACGACGTGCCCACGTCGCCTCCGAGAACGTGGATACCTGCATCGGTCTCGACGACGACCACTTGATGCCCGTTCGTGTGCCCGGGTGCCGGTAGGAGGCGGATTCCCGGCAGCAGCTCCGCCTCGCCTTCCTGCTCGACGTACGTTGCGCCGTCGAAGTCGACCCATTCCTGGATTGTGTAGTCGTCGAGCGAGCGGGCGTCGGCGAGCTCGCGTGCCTGGACGTGGATCGGCCTGCCCGGGAAGAGGCGGTTGCCGCCGCAGTGGTCGAAATGCAGGTGGGTATTGACGACGCAGGCGATATCGCGCGGGATGTTCTCCGGGTGCGGCGTCGGGCTCAGATCCTCGACTTCGGGTCTCACGTCGATCAGGCCGGTGTCGACCAGCACGCGGCCCGCGGGGTGGTCGATCGTCCAGACGAACACAGGCCACTCTTTGCCCTCCACGTTCAGCTCCGCCGCGAGGTGGGCGTTGATCGCAGGAATCACTGCTTCGCTCTGTTCGATTCGCTCGTAGGCCCTCTCCTGACAGACTCCGTTCGGTTCGCAACCTCATCGGAGCCTGAGTCGATTGGGGTCGAGACCCGATGGCGCTCTTACAACTGCGGTGGGCAGTGTTTCCGCAACGTGCGTGCTCAGGGTTTCCGACGAGCCAAAGGAGATGCGTGGAACCAGACCTTGCAAACATGGCAGCCGGCAGCGACCTCGGAGGCGTCCGCAGCCCACGCGCCGGTTGGCGTCGGATCGTTCTGTGGGTGTATGTGCTGGCGGCCTCGCTCGTCGGCGTCGGCGTCCTCCTGCAGGCGTTCTCGATCGCCGCGTATATCCGCGGCGCCGGGACCGGCGCACGCGACCTCCACGAGAACGGCGGCGTCATCACCCACAACATCGAGATCGTCGTCTTCCTGTTGGCGCTGGTCGGCTTCTGGCGGGCGTGGCGGCCGATCGCGCTCGCACTCGCCTTGCCGCTGGTCGGCACCGCGCAGGTGTTGCTGGTGGGTGACACGGACAGCACCGGCGGCTGGGTGAACGGCCTTCACGGGCTGTTCGCGATCGTGGTCCTGGTGCTGGCAGGCGCCCTCGCCGAGGTCGGCCGACGATCGCTCAGACCCACCGTAGTTGCCTCGCGGCAACAAAGAGCCGTGCCCCCGTGGTGATGGGCATTTCGTGAGGGATCTCGTCGACCACGATTTCGCGCCTTCATTCCTTCTCGCTCTCCCGTCTCAGGTGGGTGTCGAACCAGTCGACGATCCGCTCGAGGAGGTCGAGCTGGTGCTCGCGCTCCGTGATCACGTGTCCCTCACGTGGATAGATCACAAGCTGTGTCTCGACCCCGCGCGCCTTCAGCCCTTCGTAGAGCTCGTATCCCTGTCCGGGCGGTACGCGCGTGTCGTGCTCGCCGAACAGGATGAGGGTGGGCGTCGTGACGTTCTGGATCTCGCGGATCGGCGACTGCTGCCAGTGCACGTCGGGATGTTCGTCGGTGCGGCCGAAGTAGCGATCGAAGGTCGAGCGGCAATCGGAGGTCCCCTGGCAGCTCACCCAGTTGCTGATGCCGGCCCCTGAGACTGCGGCCTTGAAGCGGTCGGTGCGGGCGATCGTCCAGTTGGTGAGGTAGCCGCCGCCGGACCAGCCGCCGACGACGAGCTGCTCGGGGTCGGCGACGCCGAGCTCGATCGCCGCGTCGACACCCGCCATCACGTCCTGCCAGTCGGGCTCGCCGTAGCAGCCGACGATGCCGCGGAGAAACGCGGTGCCGCGACCCGTCGACCCGCGGGGATTCGGAGAGAGGACGGCGTAGCCGCGCTGCGCCAACACGGGCGCCCACCCACCGGAGACGGGAGGTGCGTACAGCGCGTGCAGCCATGCCGCCGCTGGGCCGCCGTGGATCAGAAGTAGGAGCGGGCACCGCTCGCCCTCGACGTAGCCCACCGGGAGCCGCAGGAGACCTTGGATCTCCTTGCCGTCGAACGACGTCCATGACAGCTCGCGAACCTCGCCGAAGTCGTTGCGCGCCACCGCCGGGTTGAGCTCGGTAAGCCTCCGGGCGTCGGAGCCGAGATCGGCGACGTACACGTCGTCGAGGGAGTTGTCGTCTCCCCTCGTAAACGCGATGCGCGTGCCGTCTCTCGAGAGGCTGAATCCGCCGGGGGCTCCGAAGACGCACGGCCGAGAGGAACGTATCGCGTCGCTGATCACACCGCTCTCCACGTCGACGACCGCGAGCCGTTGCTCCTGTCGCTCCTGCGCGAGCACGATTAGCCGCCGGCCGTCGGGCAGCCACTCGAAGCCGAAGAACGACGCATCGTGGCCAGGCAGGAGCGGTCGGGGTTCGCCGCCGCTCAGGTCGAGCAGGTGCAGCGAGTACAACGCCGGAATGCCGCCTTCGCTCGCGTTGAACGCGATCGTCGACCCGTCGGGACTGAAGCGCGGCACGGCCGCGTAGGTCTCGCAGACCGCGAGTGAGCGCACGGTCCCGTCGAGCCCGACGACGACCAGCTCGGCGAGCGCTGCGTCGTGGAGCTTTGGCGAGCGCGCGGCGGTCGCGACCATGCAGCGTCCGTCGGGCGACCAGGCGAACGGTGTCCCGAGAGCGGTCTCCGCGACGATGTGGAGCCCCTCCGGCGTCAGCCTGCGGCTCGGCGGCGCACCGTCGCCGGCCGCCCCTCGACCGGTTCCGACGAGCCAGAGGGCTGTGAGGCGGACGTCTGCGTCGACGACCAGCGGGTCGGGTGGCTCCTCGTCGACGCCTGCGTCGGGACTCGGGACTGCGGCGTGGACGATCTGCGTCCCGTCGGGCGACCAGGCGAGCGAGAGCGCCGAGACGCCGTCCGTGAGCCTGGTCGCTTCGCCTCCTCGGTCGAGGTCGAGCAGGTAGACCTCCGACACTCCGCGTTTCCGGCGATCGGAGAGGAACGCGATCTGTGTCCCGTCGGGCGACCAACGCGGCTGGGCGTCGGCCGCGCCCGAGTCGGTCAGGCGCCGCGACGGACCGCCGTCGCACCCGACGAGCCAGAGCGAGCGCGTCGGCGGCTCGCAGCGATTCACCGTCGTGGTGCCACACGAGTACACGACGCGACGACCGTCGGGCGACAACTGGAGGTCGCCGACGCCGACGGTGGAAACAGCTGCTTCGAGTGCGAGCTTCAGGTCGGAATCGCCGGACTGCGCCAACCGGTTTTCACCAGGGCGGAGTCGCGGCGCCCACGACCAGTGCGATGCCCGTCGCAGACGCGTTCCTGAAGGAATGTGGCGTCTCGGTGCGGAAGCGGATCGCGTCGCCCTGCCGGAGCTTGTGCACGTCGTCACCGAGCAGCAGCTCGACCTCGCCCATCACGACGAAGGTGAACTCCTCCCCGGGGTGACCGATCCGATCCGAGCTGTAGCTGCCGTCGGGAAGGAACGTGAGCACGTACGGCTGGAGCAGGTGACCGCTGCCCGACCCGAGCAGCTGGTAGAGGACGCCCTTCCCGCGCCGCACCGGGGTAGGCGTGGTGGTGCAGCCGGGGAACGTCTCCCAGCTGGCTTCCGTCGACCCACCGTCCGCTTCCGGTGGAGCGGCGAGGAGATCCGTGATCGACAGCCCGAACTCGGCCGCGACGCGCTGAAGGGCGGAGAGCGACATCCCGCCGCGGCCGTTCTCGAGCGCCGACAGCGCCGACGGTGCGACGCCGACGAGCGCAGCCTGCCGGCGCAGGCTCGTCCCGCTCTGCTGGCGGAGTCTCCTGATGCGCTGACCGACGAGATGTGCGAGCTCTTCGTCCACCGTCTGCTCCTAGAAGAAGGTTCGGACAGCATCGACGATCGTGAGCTCGTCGTCGACGACCGGGATGAGCCGCCACTTGTCGAACGCCGTGCACGGGTGGGAGATCGTCCAGGCGCAGAGGTCACCCACCTGGAGCGGGACGTCGGGCTCGACTCGGAGGTGAACGTGCTGGTCGCTCACACCGGACACTCTGACCCGCGCCGCCGACAGCGGCTGCAGGCCGCTCCCGGCGCGCCACACGCGTGTCGGCACGGGCGGCCCCATGTCGATCGGCAGGTCGCGCTTGCCTGCGCCGACGATCGCAAGCTCGGGCTCGGGCCGCGACAACACGACCGCCCAGAGCTCGAGCGCCGCCTCGAGGCCGCCCGAGCCGGACGGTACGCGCCGGCCAAATGGGGACGTTCGCGCGTAGTAGCCGCCGTCGTGGACGACGTACGACCCGCTCCGCAGGACGAGTTGCAGCAGCGGCAGGTCGCTGCGCAGCGGCGTGAGGGCGTCGACGACCAGGTCGAAGAACGCGCTGCCTCCCGCCGACACGAGAATCTGTCGTTCGGCGTCGAGAACGCCTCGTCGCGTGAGGGTGCGGACGGCCGTGGCAAGTCGGCCGAGCAGCGCGTCCACGGTCTCGGATGCCTCCGTGCCGTCGTTCGAGCGTGTCGACGTGACCGACTCGTCGATCGTGCCCTCGAACGCCTCGACGCCTGCGAGCCTGAGGCTCGGCGACCGCAGCACAGCGTCGGCGACGGCGTCGACGTCGTCGAGCGACCGGCATCCGCTCCGGCCGCCCGCGTGGCCGATCTCGATCAGGACGTTGACAGGAGTACGTGGCCGCTCCCGTTCGAGAACGGCCGTCATGCGGGCGACGCCCTCGGTCGAGTCGACCAGGCAGTAGAAGTCGAAGTCGTCGTCACGGTTCAGCTCCGAGGCGAGCCAGCGAAGGGCGGCTTCCTCGACGAGCTCGTTCGCGTACAGGATCCGCCCGATGCCGAAGGCACGGTAGAGCGACAGGTGGCTCGGCGTCGCAGCCGTCATCGCCCAGCAGCCGGCCGCGATCTGCCGTTCGAAGAGTTGCGGCGCCATGGTCGTCTTGCCGTGCGGGGCGAGAAGAACGTCTCGCTCGCGGCAGTAGGCGGCCATCGTCGCGATGTTGTGGCTGAGCGCGGATTCGCTCACCGTCAGCAGCGGAAGCGGGAGCTTGCCGTCGAGGACGTTCCAGCCGGCCTCCGCGATCGCGTCGATCGTCCAGTCTCCACGATCCCCGAGCGGTAGGCCCTTCGTCCCGACCGGGAGCCGTTCGGAGCGGAGTCGGAGGATCGACGCGTGGTCGATGCGCGTTGACGCGGCTACGGGCTCGCGGACGGAGGCGCCGCCGGTCATTCGGCGAGCAGCGTCTGAAGGCCGGCGGTCGCGGTGAGCCTCCAGGATGCGAAGTCGTGGCCGCCGCGAGCTTCCTGGTACGTCACGTCGTAGCCCTTCGCCTCCAGCACCGTGCGCAGATGACGGTTTGCGGAGACCTGGTCGACGCCCGGCGCCTGGGGGATCGCTCCTCGCTCGAGGACGCCGACGTCCAACCAGAAGCGAATCGGCTTCCGCTCCGCGTGGGCGTACTGCCGGGTCAGCCATTCGGGCTCCCCGTCGCGACCCCAGCGGAACGGTTCGTCTGGGTCGTTGGCGAGACCCCACCAGTACGAGCCGCTGCAGGAGAGCACGTTCCCGAAGAGATCGGGCCGGCTGAACGCCACGTGCGCTGCCGCGAGCCCGCCGTAGCTCGCACCGCCGATGATCGAGTGCTCCGCCGGGGCCTCGACGCCGTGGCTCGCCCGGATCAGGGGCAGGAGCTCCTCCGCGATCATCGCCGGCAGCCGCGGCTCGCATGCCATCTCCACCATGCGCGAGGTGTACGTCGCGTTGTAGACGAAGACCGCCAGGGTCGGCGGGATGAGGCGCTCGGCATGGAGGTTGTCGAGAGCCGACGGCAGATCTGCGACTCGGAGCCACCACTCCCCGTCGAGCAGGACGAGCAGCGAGGTCGCGTCGACTGAAGGCGCCGGTGGTGCGTAGACGGTGACGGTTCGCTCGTTGTCGAAGCGCGCCGAACGAAGTCGATGGCTCGTGAGCTCGCCGGTCGTCTCGCTCGGTCTGTAGAAGTGCGGTGTCGGAGATGCGTCGGGGAGGCTGAGAACGCTCGCCCAGTTGGCAGGTGGAGGCAGCTCGTCCTCCGGTCCCTGCAGCGGCGGCAAGCGATCGGGGTTGTGCGGGTCGGCGAAGCTTCGCGGCACCAGCTCGATCTCGCGTCGAAGCGCGTCCTCGTAGTCCAGGCGGCGCAGGCTCTCCAGATCTGTCATGTAGTCGCGGATGACGAACCGATAGGTCAGTCGCAGGTCGCGCGCGAGAACCGAGCTGAGGTGCCACACGTCCGTCCCCTCGACGCGATCCATGACATGTGAGAACGCGCCCGGACGGTCCGCAAGCTGCGCGCGGAGCGAGACCGGCCCGTCCTCGCCGATCCAGACGAACGTCACGAGCAGCTCGCCGTCCGCACCGTCCTCAAGGGGCTCGACGAGCGGCCCTGCCGCTGCCGCGAGCTCGGCCCGAAGCTGCTCCGTCGCCTCGATCGGTGCGGTACGGGCTTCGTCCTCGAACCGGGCCAGACGACCGCTGACCCGCGCCGCGGAGGCGTCCGCTGCTACTGCCATTCGCACCCGGTCGCGGGCGGCTCCACGTTCGCCATAGCCGAACAGTGTATAGGGGAGTTCACGAGGTAAGAACGCTCGGGCACCGGCAGGACGTGGTCAGCCGAGCTTCGGCGTGGCACGGGCGCCGAAGTGCACGTACCGCTCACCGGAGGGGAGCGCGTGGAACGTGACCGGCATCCAGCTTTCCGCCTTCGGCGCCCGCACGACGAAGAGGTTCTCCGTCACGGCGACGAGACGGAACTGCTTCGTGGGCTCGGACACGAGCACGGCGAGGGGGCCGGTGACAGTCGCACGCAGCGTCGGCTCGCCGCCGTCGACGACGACCTCGATCCGGGCACCTGCGCGCTCGTAGGTGCCGACGAACGGAGTCATGTCGACGGAGACCGGCTCGGGCGGCGGCCCGAGCGGGTGCGGCATCGCGATGGCGGCGAGCTCGGCGAAGAGCTCGCGGTAGAGCTCCTGGTACAGGTCGCGGGTGTGGCCGCCGTTCGTGAGGAGGGCGACCGCGAGGCCCTCGTCGGGGCAGACCCGGAGGAACGCGGACTGGCCGATCGTGTTCCCGTCGTGCCCGACCAGCCAGCGGTCGTCCCACGTGAAGCGGATCCAGCCGAGGCCCCACGAGTCGCCGAGCGTGTGCGGGTCCGGGAGGTCGGCGTGCTTCTCGGTCATCGTCGCGACGGTCGTCTCGCGCAGCAGCCGCGTTCCATCCGGGGCGAGCCCGCCGGCGAGGTGCAGGCGGGCGAACGCGAGGACGTCCCCGACGGCCGCGGTGATCAGTCCCGCCGGCCCCGTCGAGCGGGGGAGCACCCACGCGGAAGCGCGATACGGCTCTCCGGCCTCCTCGCCGACGTGCCCGACCGCTGTCCGGTAGAGGAGCGCCTCCTCCGGGAGGGTGACGGTGCGGGCGAGCCCGAGTGGCTCGAACAGGCGCTCGCGCATGGCGCGGTCCCAGGTCTCCCCGGTGAGCCGCTCGATCATCCGACCGAGCAGGGAGAACCCCGCGTTGCAGTAGGACCACGTGGCGCCGAGCGGGTGTGTCTGTGCCGCCTCCTCGAGCCGCGCGACGAATCGCCCCAGACAGTCGTCTCCGCGCCCCGTGTCGAGGAAGAGGTCGCCGTCGATTCCGCTCGTGTGGGTAAGGAGGTGGCGAAGCGTCACCCGCTTCGTCGCATCGGAATCGGCGAGGCGCAGCTCCGGCAGGACGTCGAGCACGGGCGCGTCGAGCTCGAGCTCGCCCTCGTCGACGAGCCGCATCGCCACCGTCGCCGTCCAGACCTTCGTGATCGAGCCGATCTGGAACAGAGAGTCGGGCGTCGCGGCGACTCCGGTGTCCTTGTTGAGGACGCCGTGCGCGACCTGGACGAGCTCGTCGTCTCCGTCAGGACGCAGGCGGAGGATGCCGAGCGCGGCACCCGGGACGCGATACCGATCCGCAAGCGCCGCGAGCCGGCGCTGCCAGTGGTCGGCGTCGATCGCCGGGCGCGGTGAGAGCGTGCCGATCACCCGCAGAGACCCGCTTCGAGGAAGTCGCGCACCATCGGCCCGGCGACACCCGGATCCATCGCCCCGGCATGGTCCTGGCCGTCGATCCACGCGGTCTGCCAACCGAGCGCGCGCAGGTCGGCCTCGACGCCGCGGAGGCGCTCGGCGATGCTCGGCCCGGGCCAGCCGATCTCGTCGCCCGTCCCGGCGTAGGCGAGCCGCGGGACGTCGATCTTCGGCACCTCGTCTCGCTCCGGCCAGTCGACGAGCGACCCGTAGAATCCGACAACCGACCAGAGGAGCGCGGGCTCGATCTCCGCGGGCGGGTTCGTCGCGCCCTCGGTCACGATCTCGGCGAGCCGCCGGTACGGGGCCTCGAGCGGAGGCCAGCCGCCCATGGCGAGCGCGGACACGCGACCGGAACGGCACGCCGCCTGCAGGCCGAGCGCGGCGCCGTAGCTGTAGCCGAGGAAGCCCGCGCGCTCGACGTCTGCCGCGTCGAGGAGCGCCTCGAAGTCCTCGACGGCGACGGCAGCGGTGTAGTCGAGCCCGAGCGGGTTCCCCGTCCTGCCCAGACCGCGCGGGTAGTCGGCGACGATCACGCGGAACCGGTCTTCGAGCACGCCGACCCAGCCCTGCGTCACCTCGGCCGGTGCGTCGCCGACCTGGATGCCCTCGAGTGAGCTCGCGTAGCAGTGGGGACCGAGGAAGACTGGCGGCCGGGCGGGATCGCCCAGCTCGACGTAATAGATCCCGGTTCCGTCGCGCGCTGTCGCCGTTTGCGCGTGGGCGGCCGGGGTGTTACTTTTCACGAACGCCAGCGTATCTCGTTCAGACAGCGCGAACAACGGCTGGCGCCCTCGCGGCCGCCTTTGAGCACGTCGCGCCCGCCTATCGTGTACCGCGAACGGGAGAGAACACATGATTCGGAACGAAGGGAATCGTCGCCGGCCGATGCGCGCCGCCTTGGGCGTGTCGCTCCTTCTGGCCGTGGCTCTCGCGGTCGGCGCCGCAGTCCAGGCGTCGGCGCAGACGAAGGCCGCGGCTTCCTCGACCGCGGTCAGCTCGATCACGTGGGGCGTCGGCGCGCAGGATCCGGCGAGCCTCGACCTCTACACGCAGCTCGACAACGCCGCGTTCGTCATCACGCTCGTCTACGAGCCGCTGACGCAACCGGGGCCGGGTGGTTCCGTCGCGCCGATGCTGGCGACCTCCTGGAAGCAGACGGGCCCGAAGACCTGGGTGTTCCAGCTGCGGCACGGCGTCCGCTTCTCGAACGGGCGCCTGCTCACGTCGCGCGACGTCGTGTACTCGTTCCACCAGTTCTCGAAGGGCGTGTACGGAGCCTTCTTCGCCCCGGCGACGAAGGCGACGGCCGTGGGGAAGTACGCGGTCCGGTTCACGCTCTCGTCGCCCCTCAAGGCGCTTCCGGCGGAGTTCGAGCTGTTCTTCATCGGGCCGGCCGGCATGAACCTGACGAAGCAGACGCTCGGAACGGGGCCGTACATGGTCAAGAGCCACAACAAGGGCGTGTCGTGGGCGTTCACCGCCAACCCCCACTACTGGCGGAAGGGGCTGCCACGCATCAAGACGGTGAACGTGCGTCTCATCCAGGATCAGGCTGCGCTCGGCTCTGCGCTCCGCGCCGGCACCGTCGACTTCGAAGACGTCGCGAGCATCGACCAGGCGCACGCGCTCGCCAGCTCGACGATCAAGGTGACCGCGGTGCGGACGCCCGACTACTACTGGGTCGGGATGAACGCCGTCAATCCCCCCAACGCCCAGTTCAAGGACCCTCGCGTCCGCCAGGCTGTCAACCTCGCGATCGACCGCTCCGAGATGGTGAAGATCGCGCTCGGCGGGCTCGGGCAGCCGTCGGGTGCTCCGGCCGCGGCCTGGCCGGACGGCTGCAACGTCGCGAAGATGCCGGGCGGGACGCGCGACGTCGCCAAGGCGCAGGCGTTGATGAAGGCGGCCGGCGTCGGACCCTTCAGCACGACGCTGTACATCTCACCGGCCACCGGCGCGATCGCTGCGCCGGAGCTCGCCCAGGTGCTGCAGGCAAACCTCAAGGACATCGGGATCACGGTCAACATCGTCACCCAGGATGTCGCCACCTGGGCCAACCACGTCTTCACGAAGGGCGACTTCTCGATGGCCCTCAACTGGTTCAACGGCCTCGGTGACCCGACGCTCCGGCTGAGCACCTGGAACCCGAACGTCTCCGCCTACGTGAAGACCTTCGTCAAGGACGACCCGACGCTCGACACGATGATCGCGAAGGCGAACGGGCTCGCGCGCAGCAAGGCCAGGACTGCGCTCTTCCAGCAGGTCTGCGCACGCGTGATGAACGACGCGAACATGCTTCCGCTGACGACGAAGCCGGACTTCGTCGCCTACCGGTCGGACCGCATCGTGCCCGTCTTCCCCGGCCTGGAGACGGTGGGGAACAGCTTCCGCTACATCGACGAGTTCAGGCCGGCCCGCTAGACGGTTGGGGCGGCTGCTGCGATTCACGGCCAGTGCGACCGCGGGCGCCGCGGTCGCACTGGTCGGCACGGCGATCATCGTCTTCGCCGCGATCCACCTGGTGCCCGGCGGCTACGCCGACGCGATGTTCCCGCCCCAGGCGTCGCAGCAGGTGAGAGAGGCGTTCACGCACCGCTACGGGCTCGACAAGCCGCTGCCGGTGCAGTTCGAGAAGTGGGCGGCCGCGCTGCTGCGGGGCGACCTGGGGACCGACCTGCAGGCGGATCAGCCGGTCGGACCGGAGATCGCCTCGCGGGCTCCGGCGACGATCGAGCTGACGATTCTGGGGACGCTCGCAACCCTGCTGATCGGCGTCCCGCTGGGCGCCGTGGCCGCGCTCCGGGCGCGTGCGCGCATCACGCCTGTGGTCACCCGTGCGGCTGCGTCGCTCGCCCTCGCGATTCCGAGCTTCGTCCTCGGAACGGCGGTCGTATATCTCGCGTCGCTGCACATCCCGGGGCTCAGCCTCGGCCTCTATGTCCCGTTCACGTCGAATCCTGCCGAGAACCTCAAGGCGATCTGGTTGCCGTCGCTCGTCCTTGGGATCGGGGGAGCGGGTCTCTTCGCGCGGGCGACGCGGGACGCGGTTCTGAGCGTCCTCACTCAGCCGTTCGTCACCGCGGCGGTGGCGCGCGGCGAGAGTCCGCTCCAGATCATTCGTCGGCACGTGCTCCGGAACGTCGCTGCGCCGCTCGTCGTGCTCACGGCCGTGACAATCGCCGGCTTGCTCGGCGGCGTGGTGTTCATCGAGAACATCTTCTCGATCCCCGGTCTCGGGCAGTACGCGTTGAACGCGATCCAGACGCGCAACTACCCGCAGGTGGAGGCGGTGGTCGTGCTCGGCACGCTCGTCTTCATCGTGTTCAGCCTGCTCGCGGACCTCGCCCACGCGCTGATCGACCCGCGGGTCAGCCTCGCCGGCCGGGCGTCGTGACCTCCGACGCGCGCGTCGAGCGGGCGCCTCGGTTCTCGCTCCGGCTCCGGCTTCGCAACCCATTCCCGGGCGACGTGCTGTCGACGGCGGGCCTCGTCATCCTCGTCGTGCTGCTGGCCGTCGCCGTGCTGCGTCCGATCCTTCCCCTCGGCAGCCCGGATCAGATCGGGAACGGGCCGCGGCTCGCGGCGCCGAGCGGCGCCTTCCCCTTCGGAACCGACACGCTCGGCCGGTCGATGCTCCCTCGAGTCGTCGAGGCGCTCGGCAACACCTTCCTCGCTTCCGCGATCGCGGTCACGATCACGACGGTCATCGCCGTGCTGCTCGGGGCACTTGCCGGCTACTACCGCGGCGTCGTCGATGCCGCGATCGGGCGGATGTCCGACATCTTCTTTGCCTTTCCCGCGATCCTGCTCGCCCTCCTGATCGTCACGGTCGTCGGCCCGGGTGAGACGGGCACGATCGTCGCGATCGTCCTGATCGCGCTGCCGTTGATGACGCGCGTCGTGCGCGGAGCTGCGCTGAGCGTCGCCGATCGTGAGTTCATCGTCTCGGCCGAGGTGAGCGGCGCGTCGGTGCCGAGGCTCATCGTCACCCATCTGCTCCCGAACGTCGCCGGGGCGGTGGCGGTCCAGATGACGTTCGCGCTCTCCGTGGCGATGCTGATCGAGAGCGGGCTCAGCTTCCTCGGCCTCGGGATCCAGCCGCCGGCCGCGTCGCTCGGATCGCTCGTCTACGACGGCATCGACTACCTGACGTTCGCGCCCTGGCTGATCCTGATTCCGGGCGCGCTGCTCGCCCTCGCGATCCTGGCGGTGAATCTCGTCGGCGACGGCCTGCGCGACCGGTTCGAGCCGCAGGAGCCGCGGCCCCTGCGATGACCCCGCTCGCCGCGATCTCCGGCCTCGCCGTCGACTATCACGTCGGCGAGCGGCGGGTACGCGCGCTCGACGGCGTCGACCTCCTCGTCGAGGCGCGGCAGGCGCTCGGCATCGTGGGCGAGAGCGGCTCCGGGAAGAGCACGCTCGGCCTCGCCTTCGGTCGCTTGCTCCCCCCGAACGCCGAGGTGAGCGAGGGCGAGCTCCTGATCGACGGCCGCTCGGTGCTCGCCTACTCGCCGTCGGAGCTGCGCGCGTATCGTCGCGACCAGCTCGGCTTCGTGTTCCAGTCGCCGGCGGCCGCTCTCGATCCGACGCGCCGTATCCACCGGCAGCTCAGGGACGTGCTGGACACGCCGCGGTCGGACAGGGACTCGCTGCTGCGGCTGCTCACACGTGTCGGCTTCGCGGACCCGGAGAGCGTGGCGGCCGCGTTCCCGCACGAGCTGTCGGGTGGGATGGCGCAGCGGGTGGTCGTCGCGATCGCGATCGCGCGTCGGCCGAAGCTCATCGTCGCCGACGAGCCGACGGCGGCGCTCGACAGCTCCGTGCGGAACCAGGTCCTCGACGTCCTGTTCGGGCTTCCCGACGAGATCGGGGCGGCCGTCGTGATCCTCACGCACGACCTGCGCACGGTCGCCAGCCGCTGCTCGCAGGTCGCGGTCATGTACGGAGGCAGGGTCGTGGAGTGGGGCGGGCGCGAACGAGTCCTCGCAAGCCCCAGGCATCCCTACAGCGCGGGCCTGCTCGCGGCAACCCCGGCAGACGACGCGATGGACGAGCTCGTGCCGATCGCGGGCGTGCCGCCCGTGTTGCGCGGCCGCGCCCAGTCGTGTGCGTACGCCCCGCGCTGCCCGCTCGCGTCGGCGGTCTGCTTCGAGAAGCGGCCCGAGGCGCGCGAGGTGGACGACAGGACCGTGATCTGCCATCACGCCGAGCAACTGCGAGCGGGAGGGACCGGGCTTGTTGAAGCTTCCGCAGCGCGCTAGCCGCCCCCGCATACCGCGCCGCGACGCCGCGACGCCGGAGCAGCTGCTCCGCCTCGAGAACGTGAGCTTCCGCTACGGGTCGAAGCTCCTGGGCGGAGGGGAGGCGCCCTACGTGCTCCGCGAGGTCAGCCTCGAGCTCGCCCACGGCGAGACGCTCGGGGTGGTGGGGGAATCGGGAAGCGGGAAGTCGACGCTGGCCATGCTCGGCGTCGGCCGGTACCTCCCCACCTCGGG
>Ga0209810_1001941_pt1 | contig 27373 bp, 19 predicted proteins | sample Coa_R1_7_FD_187159 | JGI IMG/M metagenome (GOLD analysis project Ga0209810, IMG submission 187159) | Surface soil microbial communities from Centralia Pennsylvania, which are recovering from an underground coalmine fire - Coalmine... | ecosystem: Environmental > Terrestrial > Soil > Unclassified... | reverse complement strand
GAACCTCGTCTTTCTTGCCGCCTGGGCAGGCTCAACGTCTTTGGGATTTGGGTCGAGCCGCGCGCTGACGGGCGGCTGGGTCCGCGCCTCGAAATTTTTCTTCTTCGTAACAGTCGGCACCGCATTTCTAGAGACGCAGCCCTTCTTGCTGATGCTGCTCAATGCTCCGGGCGCGCCCGCCGTGCCGGAGGGAAGCTTCGGCCATTTCTGGTCCCAGATTTGGCAGATGATCGAGACGAGCTTTTGGGCCAAGGCGGCGGCGTTTTTCGGCTCGCTCGGCACGGTCTTTACGTTTCTTTCGAAATATCTTCGCGACGCCGTCGCCGCAGCCGATCGCGCGACCGGCTGGCAGGCGTGGGTCAAGAAATTCGCGGCGATGCTCGGACTTTGGCTCGCGGGCCTGCTCGTCCCGGTATTGCTTTGGCTTATTTATCTGTGGCTTGCCGATGCCGGGCTTGGCCGCGGCGGGCCGGGAGCGCTCGAATTCTATTCGATGCTCCTCGCCCTTTCACTCCTTCTCGCGGCATTCATCGATCCCAACCGGACCTCTCTTTACGGCCTCTACCGCGACCGGCTGGGCAAAGCGTTTCTCTTCGATCCGGATGGAGACCGGCGGGACAAAATCGATGGCGATCTTGCGCCCTTTGATCCCAAGCTGCACGAAATCAACACGAGCCTTTGCCCCTATCCGGTGATCAATGCGGCTTTGAATATCGCGGGATCGCGGTTTGCGAATAAGCGCGGGCGCGATGCCGATTTCTTCATTTTCACGCCGTGCTATACCGGAAGCGACGCCACCGGCTACGCGAGAACTCAGCAGATCCGGAAAGATCCCAAAACGATCGCCGCGCCTGCTCCGCCGTTCGCTCCCTCGAAAGAGCCAGACAAGACCGTCCTCGATCTTGGAACGGCAATGACAATCTCGGCTGCGGCCGTTTCCTCGAACATGGGCTCGCTGACGATCAAGCCGCTGGCTTTCACGCTCGCGTTCTTCAATTTGCGCCTCGGCTATTGGCTGGCAAATCCGCGCCCGCACAAAGCCAATCCGCCGAACACCCAGTTCTGGGATTGGCTCAAAGCGAAGCTCTTCAAATTGCATAGCATCGTTCTTTTTTGGGAAATGTTTGGCCTGCTCGATGAGGATGACCCCAAGGTCTATCTGACCGATGGCGGCCACATCGAAAACCTCGGGATTTATTCGCTGTTGAAACGGCGCTGCAAGCTGATCATTGCGGTCGATGCGGAAGCCGATCCCGGCATGAGCTTCGGCGCGTTCCTCAAGCTCGAGCGCTATGCCCGCATCGATCTTGGCGTGACGCTCGATTTGCCCTGGCAGATCATCCAGGACCAGGCCCTGGCCATCGGCAAAGCCTTTGTCGCCAGCAAGGAGAACCTCGCCATTCCCTGCCGGGATGGCCCGCACTGTGCCGCATGCGAGATCCGCTACGGGCCGGATGAGAAGGAGAACGGGGTTCTCATCTATGTGAAAGCCTCACTCAGCGGCGACGAGGACGATTACCTCTTGGACTATAAGCGCCGCTATCCGGCCTTCCCCCATGAGACGACGGGCGATCAGTTCTTCAGCGAGGAGCAGCTTGAAGTCTATCGCGCTTTGGGCTTCCACATCATGAGGGGGCTCTTGACGAAAGAAGCCTCCTTGGCCGTCAAGCCGCGCCCGGGCGAAACCGAGGACGACGCACGCAAGCGCCTCTTGGGCTTGATCTCCAAAGTGCTCTCAGGAGCGCCAGCCGCCGCCGCACCCGTGCGCTGCTGACTGAACCGGGATCAGCCGCCCGGAACCAGGGAAGTCATCTTTTGCCTGCCAGCACGAACTCTGCGGTTGCATTTTCCGCCATAAAACGGTTCAAGCATAGCGGGAGAAACATCAAGGGTGAGGGCCCATGACAAGGACAATCGAGGACCTGCTGATCGCCGCGGCAATCGCGCTGAGCCCAGGCTTGGCTCTTGCTCAAAACGTGCCTCTCTCGTGCTGGTACAATGATCATGCCGATTTCACTGCGGCAACCCCTGCTGGAAGCAGTGAGACAGTGGGCACTGTTGCGAAGGCCGGGCGGGGCGAAAAGACGTATTCTTACACGATCTTGGCGCGCGACGGCTCCGCCTGCCCCGTGCAGCTTCCCCTTTCGACAACCTCCGCGGTAACCGTGGCTTTGGTCCGCCAGGATGAAGGCAGCTGCGCAAACGAGAATGTGTCGGATGCTCCTCCAGCAAATGTTGGGGGCTCGGTCACAATCTCGCGCGAAACGGAAATCTCGACCTCCGCGGGCATAAAGCTGGCCGGTGTGAAACCCAACACCAGCTATAAAATTATTCTCAAATGCGTGCGCCAGCTCGGAACGCTGCGCACGGATGCCGAGGGCAGCGGCGGCCGGACTGTAGACTTTCCGGCGGACTCCGTAGGTCCTGCCTACGCTTTCGAGCTTGCGCCGGAAGGCGATGCGCTGGGAGGCAAGCTGCAGAGCTTGACGCTGAAGAAATAGTCCTGAGCGCTGGATGGCGCTGCGGCTTCGCCGGACTAGGCGCCTGCCGGCCCGGCCTGCGCGGCAGCACATCTCAATGCCGAGCAGCACCCGCACGAAGGCGATTGGGTGTGGATCACCCGGAATGAAGCGGAACACCTGGCTGCCGCGGCCGGATACGACATCGGCAAGCGCCGCGACCGAATTATAGCCTGTATGGGCGAACGCAAACATGTGCGCCGCGATCTCGCTAGCCCACCCAGCACTATGATCGGCGACGTCACTGCCGGCCCCGGAGAGCTTGGCCCGGAGCACTCGCGCGAGCGAATCGTTCCAATCTTAACAGCGGCGTGCCGATGCGAAGAATTGCGGCCCCGATCCCAGGTTTGAAATACGTCATAACCGGCGGTGCCCGCCGGCCGAGCTTCTCTCGCCCGCCGGCGGGCGCCCTCTCCGCCATGATATCGCAGGCGCGCAGCTGTGCGCCCAACTCGGGATTTGCGCGTGATCGCACGGCATCGGCGTAGTAGTCCACCAACAGCTCGGTTTGCAGATAGCTCTCGCGCAGCGCGCTGAGCGCATCCGAGATCCGCTCCAGTGCGTCCTGAGTACGCGCCGCATTGTAGCTCGCGCGGACAGACGCGGCTTCGCGCCGCAGCTGCTCGCAAGCCTCCTTAAGTTCGCCGCGCAGTGTCAGGCCGAGATAGCGTTCTAGGCTGTTCCATGCGGCGGGGGAGGCGGACGCCTCGAAATCGTCGAGCCGTTCCGCCGCGCCTTCCCAATGCGCCAACTGCCGTAGCACCTGGAGCCGCAGGGCCGTTTCCGTCACGCCATTAAGGGTAGTGCCGCTCATGGAAGGGACCGGCCTGGCAGGGTGGTAATTTCAACGCCGGGTACGCCGCGCATCCAGCCGGGCCGCAACAAGCCTTGCAGCACCTTGCCCTGCGAGATCAGAGGCAGATTATCCATTCCTGGTACGCGGGACAGCGACACGCGGATAGTGACGCCATCACGGCGTGAGGAGCAGACTTGGCGGAACTGATCAGCACGGTTCTGCAGGCACTCAATGATGAGCGCGCTCACCCATTGCCAGACTATCTTGCCAATCTCTTCAAAGAGCTTCTTGGGTAGATTGGCGGGTTCAGGTGAAGACGGTGAAGCGGGGCGCTCGACACGCCGCAAGGACAGTCAGAGATGACATTAGCGGGAGAAGAATTTTCCGCCTTAACAGTCCCCCGGAACTATACCTTCTCCAGGGCTGCAAGGGCCGCTTCGATTTCGGCGAGGATGATGCTTGCACCTTGTGCTTCAGCAGCGGCGCGGGCCCGCTCGAAATGGGCGCGTGCGCCGGTGAGGTGCCTCTCGTGGCGCGCGAGCTTGCCGAGGTCAAGTTCTATCCGAGCGGAGGCCGTGCCAAGCTCGGCAAAGTGCTTGTTCTGTCTGGCTTCCATGAGGAGGGCGCGCGCCCAACGCGCCCCAAACAGGACGATGCCAACAACTGTCCAAATGCTGCGTGGAATAATACGCATCGCCGGCCGCTTCGGCGCCGTGATCACGCCTAGACAAAGTTCCGCCAGGGCTATCCGGTACCAAGAAGCCATGGCACGGCTTCCATTCGCATCAGCGGTCTCGATGGAAGTTTTGAGCAGCTTGACAGCCAGCTTGAGATCGCCATTGAGTGCATGGGCAGCAGCAATGACCAAATCGATACCGCTCGTTGCATAAAGCCAGCCATTATCAAGGGCCCATTGCCGGACAGCGAGCAGCCGCTCGCGGCCCTCCTGAACGCTGCCCTGCAGGAGGGCCGCCGCAGCCTTGACCTGATTCGCAGCATTTTTGTCGAAGGGCGCCACCGCTGCTTTCAAGGCCTCGTCCGCATTTCGGGCCGCCTCATCATAGTCGCTCGCAAAGATCGCGATCCAGCTCAAAGCCCAATGGGCCAAGCCGAGAGCGCGGTGATCCCTTCGCTTGCGGCCAGATTCGATCAATTTTGCGAGCCAGCAGCGCGCATCACTGTCCAGGCCGCGGGTGAAATAGTCCCAGGCGATGGAAAAATAGGCCCAGTTGAGACAATAATTGTCCGACGCGTTCTCACAATCGGCAATAAGCTGGGCGCCTAGCGCTTCCATCCTTTGAAGCGGCGTCTGCCCAAGAATATTCATGCTAAAGAAAAGGGAGGACCGTGCATAGGCTAAGGCTTTCACATCGCCCGTCTTCTCAGCAAGAGCGAGCGCTTGCCGGGCTGTTGCTTCGGCGTCGCGGAACCGGCAGAGATTAACAAGTGTCAGACTTAGGAAATAAAGCGCAAAAACGAGCTCGGGCGATGGACCGGCTGCTTCGAGGCGCGGGATATAGAACTCGGCCACGCGCTTCGTGTCCAGCACATTTCCGCCTAGATAAAGTGCCTCAAGGAGGCCAACGGCGGCTTGCGCCATGCCACTATTCTTATCCCTCCGAGACGTGGTCTCATAACTGCCAAGCGCGTGCCGGAAATAATGTTCGGCCTCCGCGAGGGAATAGATGCCGAGACATTTTCGTCCCGACAAGCAGAGATAATCGAAGGCTAGGCCCGGCTGATTTGCAAGGGAATAGTGATAGGCGAGGATCTCCGCCACCTCGGTGAGCCTGCCGGCACTGCGCTTTTCGATCTCCTGTGCCACTTTCAGGTGCAATTGGCCGCGCGCCGCGCTCAAGAGGCTGCCATAAAGCGCTTCACGGACCAGCGCGTGCTTAAATACGTAATCACCGCTGCCCTCGTCGTGACAGACAAGATCGGCATCCTGCATTGCGGAAAGGCTGTGCGCGGCGCTCTCCCCGGACAAATTCATGACCGCGGCTAAAACCCGGAGATCGAAATGCCGCCCGATCACTGCTCCCGCCTGCAACAGCGCCCGGCCGCCGGCCGGGAGGCGATCAACACGCGCCGCGAGCAGCAACTGGAGGCTCGCGGGCATGGCCTCGGCAACAGCATGGTCATAGGCGACTCCGCAACGCGTAAAGCGCACATTGCCGCGCTCAACGAGAAAGCTCGTGATCTCTTCGGCGAAAAGCGCGTTTCCCTCGGCCTTGCTGGCTATAATATTGCCAAGCGAGTCAGGGACCTCGTTAATTCCGAGCCTGGTGCTGACGATTCGCAGCGTCTCCTTTGTGGAAAGCGGCGCAAGAGCCAGCGGGACTACCCTGGGCCATTCAAACCAGGGCGGCCGGTACTCGGGCCTGCGCGTATGCGCGATCAAAAGCGGAAAATTGCCGTCTAGGCCGATGGCTCGCATAAGCAGTTCTTCAGACGCGCTGTCGATCCAATGCAGATCCTCGAGCAACAGCACCACCTTCGAAAGATTGCAAGCCTGCTTCAGGAGCTGCAGCAGGAGCTCTCGCAGCAGCGTGCCAATGAGCGCACCGTCGAGACCCTGGAGGGCGCCTAATGTCTGAGCGCCGAGGAGATGAAGCAACAAGTCGCAATTCTGAGGTGAATCAAGGCCTGACCTGCTCAAGCCCTTCCGGATTTTTGCGCATAGAATCGCGTGTGGTTCGTCACCGCCCAGGCGGAATGCATGGCGTATGACATCAATTACTGGGCGCAATGGTGTGCGTTCGCCGTCCAGCGAGCAAGCACCACTCAGCACAATGACGCGCTCGCCCTTAAGGCGGGACCGGAATTCGTGCAGCAGCCGGGATTTGCCGATGCCAGGCTCCCCCGAGATGTCGACGGCGCACACCGAGTCAAGGCGCCGAAGGTTCGCCATCAATATATCGAGTTCGCTGTTACGGCCTACAAATTCCGTGAGGCCCTGGCGCCGCGCCGCAGCAAAACGCGTCGCATCTTCGCGCAGGCCCAGTAAGCGATACACGCGCTGCGGCTCGGCTTTGCCTTTGAATTGAAAGCTGCCAGCAGGCGAACTCTCTACCATGTTTTTGACAAGGCACTGCGTTTCCTCGCCAATGAGGATGACGCCGGGCTCGGTGGCAGAGAGCATGCGAGAGCCGAGATTGACTATGTCGCCATGCGCCGTAACGCTAGCAGCCTCGCCCTCCGTCACCTGGCCGAAGACCACCGGCCCCGAGTTGATGCAGATGCGCAACTGCGGCCGCAGACCGTGACGCATTTCGATTTCATCCGCCACGCCGGAAAGGCGGCTATTGATCAGGAGGGCTGCCCGGCAGGCGCGCAGCGGCGCGTCCTCGAGCGCTACCGGGGCCCCGAAAAACGCCAATATGCCATCGCCAGTGAAATTTTTGACAGCGCAGCCCTGCTCTTGGACGGTGGCGTTCAACAGGTTGCAAATCCGCTGAATCAGGGCAAAAGCATGCTCCTCTCCGGCGCGTGCAGTGAACGCCGTGAAGCCAACGAGATCTGCGAAAAGTACCGTGACCTGCCTGCGCTCTCCATCCTTTAGCAGAGGTAACGCCATCCCACACTCAGCTTGCCCAAATTGCGTCAATGGCGGGCGAGCGGGCAAGTTGGTCTGGCTAGCGGCCATGTTACGCCTCTCCCGTGAATTTGGCGCAGGGCACGAACAGAAATGGTTAGCTATCAACTTCGGCCAATGCCGCCATTATAATCTAAGCCTGGAATCTCTGGTATAGGCAAAGGAGAGCTTAGCTGTGATAAGTGATATTTTGCGCTACACCCACCACGTGACCGGCATGGCCGAAAGGCAACCGGCGATTCTTATTGCGATCAAGAATAGCTAATCGAACGATCACAGAGCATCGCCTGAGCGCGCTTTAAGTGCAGCCGCGCGAGCCGGCGGGCAGTCATACTAGCTTGTGCTTGCGGCGCTTGAAGAAGCGGCTGTGCTTATATTCCTGCATTGCCAAGGGCACTATTCATGCTAAGCTCGTGTCTTTCGCGGTTCTGGCCCGCGGCCGGTACTGCTCAAGTTGGCCGCTTCCAGGCTGACCATTGAAATCCGCCACTGCGTGCAAAACGCCCTAAACGGAGTCGTTTGGCTGTGGGAAGAGAGGACGGCGGTCCCCCAGTGCGCGTCGCGATCCTCGGCGGAGGTTGCGCAGGAATTTCGGCGGCCTGGCAGCTCTCGCGGCAGGACAATTATCAGATCGATTTGTATGAGAAGAGCTGGCGCCTCGGCGGCAAGGGTGCATCGGTGCGTGCCCAAGATGGCCGTATTCTCGAGCACGGCCTCCATGTGTGGCTCGGCTTTTACGAAAACGCGTTCCGGATGATGCGCGAGTGTTACAAAGAAGTCCAAGCTCAAAAATGGGGCCCGAACGCAGAAAGCCCCAATGGAAAGCTCGTGCATGGATGCATCGACGACGCGTTTTATCCCGAGCCCCACATCGGTGTCGGATATCCTAGCCCTAAGGATGGCCAGGCCATCCAGGGCATATGGTCCGGTCTTGTGCCTCCCGCAAAAGGCCTCCCCGGTACAGATCTCGACGAGTCCACAAACCCCTTCACGCTCGCCAGCTACCTTCTGCGCTGCTTTGATTTGCTGAAGATGTTGATACTCAGTGTCATCGGCCCGGCGAAGGACGATGTGCCCGGTGAGCCACGGCCTGATGGGCGCTCTATAGCAGACGAAATTCTGGATCTTCAATTTTCCCCAGACACCGCCACCTCCGCTCAATTACTTATCGATCGCATGACGAGAATGTTGCGCGCAGGCTCGCTGGCCGGCGCCGCGGCACTGCTTCAGGCCGTGACCATCTTGGAAAACTGGATTCAGAATCTCGATTTCCAGCCCCAGGTAGCCGATTCGGCGATCGAGCTAATCAAAACCGTTGCGGCATTGACGCGCAAGTCGCTCCGCGAAATAGCTTCGATCGACCCGCAAATCCGCATGAAGACCGAGCTTATCGACATCGTTCTTACAATTGCGGTCGGGTTGTTCCAGGATCGAGTCCTATTCGATGACAAGGGGCTCGATTCGATCAACCAATTTGATTATCGCGACTGGCTTCTGCGGCATGGCGCGACGAAGACATCGGTCGAGTCCCGTTTCTTGAGCGGGATCTACGATTTTACGTTCGCCTACCGTGACGGGGACAAGAACAAGCCTCAGCTAGCCGCGGGCGTTGCGGTGCGCACGGCCTTGCGTATGTTCTTCACCTACCGCGGCTCGATGTTCTGGCGTATCCGGTCTGGAATGGGCGATGCCGTTTTCGCGCCCCTCTACAAAGTCCTCCTCCTTTCCGGCCGGAAGCCGAATGTTAATTCCAGCAACCAGCAGAAGGTGACGGGAAGCGAGAGTCACGATGTGCCGGCGGTGCGGTTTCATTTCCTCCACGAGGTGAAGGAAGTTTGCTTGGATGTCACCTCGAACGGCAAAAAATATGTGAAGTCACTTTATTTCGAAACCAGTGGCGATCCGGGCAGCCTCGACGAGCTCAGCGCCAAGGCGCTAGACGACACTGGGTGCTGGCCGGACAGCCCTAATCATTGCTTCGGCAACGCGCTGAAGTCACAAAAATCCGGCAGAACGCTTACGCTTGGCAATGACTTCGATAGGGTGATCTTCGCGACGGGCATTGATGATTTCAAAAGCATTTTTGACCATGCGATGTGGAAACCCGGCCAAAGTGCCTCGGAGATCCCGCCGTCCAAGCTTCCACCGGTTTGGACAAAGATGTGCTACGAAGTAAAAACGGTTGCGACCAAATCCGCCCAGGTATGGCTTGAACAAGATGTTGAGAGCCTGGGCTGGTATCGCGGGCCCGGATTGTTCACCGCACTTTATCATTCATTCGATACGTGGGGAGACATGACGCATGTGCTGGCGGCAGAGCGTGCTTGGCGTGCCGGGAACAAAGCGTCTGAAAGCAGCTTGGACCGCGCGAGTTCGCTTGCGTATTTCTGTGAGGCGCTTCCGCAGGCGCAAATAGAAATCTGCGCCGAAATCTTGAAGACCATAGATGGATTAAGGGTAATTGTGCGCCGCAGGCGTCCCCTTTTCCAGCGGTTAATTCAAAGATCGGCATCCGCACGGCAGCGCGCAAAGGTGGCAATCGGCAAGATAAAAGACAGGCTGCGGGCAGCGAAGCTTTCGGACCTCCAAGATCTTATCGGCAATGATCTCGACGCTCTTTCGAGCTTGATTGCAAGATTAGATGCATCTTCCTTGCCTGAGCTAGAAAGGAGGCTGGCTCACGTGATGGAAATAATCGAACGCACTCCGTTGCAGGAATTATTGGAAAGGCAAGCCGGCGCCGATTTGACCCGCATGTTGCATGAGGACATGCGCGCCATCTGGCCAGAGCCTTTCAAATCCGGCTCAAAGCCCACGGAGCTTAGCCGTCATGTGATGGTCAATTTCGAAGGCTCCGACCGGTATACGCAATCTCTGCCTGGCTCTCTGGCCTTTCGGATTTCGCCGCTCCGCCGCGATGTTGAAAATATGACCATAGCGGGCGACTGGACCGCATGCGGCCTCGATGCGGGATGCGTCGAGACCGCGGTCATGTCTGGTATGCTTGCCGCCCATGCCGTTTCCGGCAAACCCAATCTCGAGTCGATCATCGGTTACGATCACCCATGAGCATTTCCTCAACGGCCAGAGACGAGGAGCGCTGGTCGCGGCCTTTGCCAGCACGCACTGACCCGGTCCGGACGGCCGGGGGGCTATTTCGGACTGCCGCTGACGGCAGGAGGGGCCTTGGCGGGCTACCGTTGAATGCAGCCGAAGACGCCGTCGTGGCTGCCGTGCGCATGGCTTACAAAGTTGCTGAGGCCCAGGTCGAGCGCAGCGCAAGGCTGGCGCAGCGCCTGCGCGAGGCTGGAGACCGGGCAGCCGGCCCGCGAAGCGATAAGCAAGCCCTCGACGCAACGCAGCAACTGATCTTCAGAGCGGGCATGAGCGCCCTTAGCTGGTTAGAAGCGGCTGCCGCCGAGCCCGGAAGCCCGCTCTGGCGGCTGATGGTTGCGCAATACCGGCTGCTCGGATCCACGTTCGGATTAATCGAACCTGAAAAGGAAAAACCTGGGAAGCCTAGGCCGTCACATCATGACATGCCAAAGCGCGTGACGGAACAAGGGGAAGCCGCAGCCTCCCCGGCCCGTACACCGGCTGCTTCGTTGCGGCGGATGAAGATCGTGCTCGAGGGCGGACATCCGCGCCCAGTTTGCCTTCGCCAATTCGAAATCGAGAGCGAAGGACCAATCAACGAGGGGATTAAGTTTTATAGCGTTAACCACATCGAAAGCGAGCCGATCACGGCACGGCTCGCCATCGATTCTCAAGATGGCGCACCCCGCCTCAGTGTTGAAGTGCAACGTCTTGCTCCGCCGGGCCTGTGGAGGGCCGCGGTCTGCGATAGAGAAAAAGCGCAAATCGGCATGATCGAGATCGAGCTATAGCGAGTTTGCCATGGGTTTCGCTGATACTCTAGAATTCGCGCCCGCCGACGAGCCGCTGGTACGCGAGATGCTAAGTGAATATGGCGAACTCACACGCACGGGTATGCAGGCCTATCTCCCTCAAGGCGAGCCCCGCTCTTACCTTTACGAATTGCTTGGAGAGTACCCCAAGCGCGCCGGCAAAATGCTGCGATCGAGCTTATGCATTGCGATGGCTCGTGCCGCAGGCGCAAAGATTGAAGATGCGATCCCATCAGCCGTATCGATCGAGTTATTTCACAATGCATTGCTCGTCCATGACGATGTCGAGGATGCGAGCGAGGAGCGGCGCGGGACGCCAACCCTTCACGTCCTGCACGGTATCCCATTGGCGATCAACGCCGGCGACGCATTGGGACTGCTCAGTCTACGCCCTCTCAAAGACAATATCCACCGCCTAGGTCTTGCGATTGCTTTGTGCATCTTCGAAGAGACGGAGAGGATGGCTTGGGAAAGCGCGGAGGGACAAGCCTTGGAGCTCGGATGGCGGCGTGACAATCGAATTGAGCTCGACGGCGAGGATTATCTGCGGATGGTTCTGCAGAAGACATGCTGGCTCGCGACGATCTATCCGATGCGCGTAGGTTGCCTCATCGGCGCGCGCGGGCGAATGCCGCTCGACCCGCTTATCCGCCTAGGGTTCTTCTTTGGCGCCGCATTCCAGATACAGGATGACCTGCTCAATCTCGATCCAGGGCCAGGATACGGGAAGGAAATCAACGGGGATTTGCTTGAGGGTAAGCGGACGCTGATGATGATCCACGCGCTTCGTTACGCCAGTAATGCAGAACGCCGCAAGCTCAGACGCTTCTTAGGAACCGCGCGGCCGGCGCGAACGGAAGCAGAGGTTGACTGGGTGCGCACTGTGTTCGACCGGACGGGTGCAAGGGAGCACGCGCGCACTGTCGCCCGTGCGCTGGCAGGCGCCGCTCTTTATGAATTCGACAGCTATTTCAGCGGCATGCACGAAAGCCGCGACCGAACCTTTATGCGCAGCCTGCTCGTTTGGGTGCTGCAGCGATCGCATTGATCTCGCCAAATAGAGAGCGTGATGGCCTACAACATTCTTCTCTATGGCGCGACCGGTTTTTCCGGGCGGTTGATTGCTGCCGAAGGCAAGGCCGCGTGCATGTCACCACAGAATGGGCGGGGCAAGTGCCGGATGATACTCGCGGCACGCGAACGTGCTAAGCTGCAAGAAGTTGCAGAAGAAAATGGCATGGAATTCCGTGTATTTGGGCTCGATGAGCGCGATGAAATCCTAAAAGGAATCGACAGTATTGACGTCGTCGTGAATGCAGCTGGTCCATTTGCTTTTACCGCCGAGCCGCTGGCGAAAGCCGCGTTGGAAAAGCAGTGCCATTATGTGGATATTAATGGCGAAGCCGATGTCTACCGCAAGCTCGATGACCTTGGGCGTTTCGCGGCGCAGCGGGAAGTCGCGATGGTCTCGGCGGCAGGCAACTTGGCCGCGGCATCAGATGTGTTGCTGGACGTTGCGCTGAAGACACTGAAGCGGTCTCACAATGAACTCGGGGCGGTTCGCATCGCGGTCTCGCCGGCTACGGAGCTTTCCCGCGGCAGCATCGCCTCCGCAATGCGTTACTTGCGGGAGCAGGTGGTAGTGATGCGGAAGAAACAGAGTCTCAATCCAGAAGGGAGAATGATTAAAGAGCTGGTCATATCTCACGAGCCTGTCGGAAAACTCGAGAGGATCTTCGATTTCGGAGAGCCGCCAGATAAACGTAGCGGCCACGGCGGGGAGAAAAACCTGCAAATTGCCTCAGCGGCCAACCTTGTCGACACGCTTTGCGCCCGTCACACTGTCCTGCGCAATAACTGCATGGCGAATACGATCGAATCTTACATTCAGATGGGCACGCTCGCCCGTGCCGCATATCAAGTCGGCGGCATGTTCTCAATTTTTAGCGCGTTTCCATGGGTCCGCTCCGCATTGAACGCGCAATTAGCTCTGCTGCCCGAGGGCCCAACGGCACAGGAGCTTAAACAAGAGTTCCATATCGTCCTGCTCGAGATCGAGGACATATATCATAAGCGCTTGATCGACTGGCGGTGGAAAACGCCTAACGCTTACCAATTCACAGCACAGCTCGCCGTCGAAATTGCACGCGAACTTGCGGTAAGTAAGGACAATCATCCACCAGATAAGAAACTTGCGGGCTGGATCACGCCAGCAGCTGTGTTAGCTCTTGAGGATACGCAGAAACTTTCTGATAGCTCATTCCGCGCCTTCCGGGGTTGCGAATTGGAGCAAAGAAAATTGCAATGAGGGCATAGGAGCTAAAGGGGAGAGGTGATGCCGCATTTCTGGCTGGCGACATTTGACTCTGATCCGCCGTTCCCGGCCAGGCCATCGCTTGCAGAACCTTTTGCTGGGGGCGATGTGACGACATGGGCCATCGAGGTCATTGTTGATGATGCCGGCGAGGAGATGGCTGTGCTTTTTTCAACCGTGGATAATGCCTACTCTCCGGCGCAGCTTAAGTGCCAACTCGGCTTCGCGAATGGGGCGAAGACCTGCAGCGTCTGGCGCGACCGCGGATTCCCGCTCGTCGATGCGAACATCACCAGGAAAGAGGGGGCCTTGATTGTATTTGCCCCCTGTTTCCTCCCCGAGTCTGCGGAAATGAGTTATAGGGAGGCCTTGCTCTCAATCAAAGGCATTCCGCCCAATGGCGCCGGGTCTCCAGCGGAGGCCGCACCAGCAGCCACGGAGCTTGCACCGGTATATAAGCAAAAGTTGGAGGTGCCGGATAGCGTCTTCCCAGCGACCAAGATCGTTGGAACGCTCGTCGATTGGCTGGCTAAGCGAAAAGCCGTTGTTGAGCACAGACAGGCTCAGACCATATTCAAGGGAGAGTCTGTGCGCTTTCCCAAGCTGGATGATTTCGACCGGAAACCAGTTATGATCTGGTCTGGGCAAGTTGAGCTGCCGGAATGGCAGCCGGTAATTGCGCCCGTGCGCGTTGAGCGTGGGTCTCGCCGTTCCATATTCGGCGACGCGGAATTCCGATTTGAGGATGTCGAAGTACTGGGTTTTCGCATTGATTTGACCAAGTGCGGCACCGGCGACGACAAGCGCATCCGCGAGGGCCTGAATGAGCTCCTGAAGCCACTAAACTTCCATCGCAATCTGCCGCCGGACAGGAACGGTGAGCGGGACGAGAGTGCGGTCTCAGATTTTCGATATGAGCCGGCGAGCCGCACGTTGATGCTCGAACTCTTGCGTTACGGCAAAATGAAATTGAAGAAAGGCGCGTGGCCGGTCACTGAAAAAGATTTCCAGTCCCAGCATGAATTGCTCATTCGCATATTGGCTGGGCGGGTAGACGATGACACTGCGCAAGCGCGTGATCCCGCCACTTTCGTTCCTGCCATATTCGTCGATAATCCTTGGTCGAAAGTGATTGCCCGGGCCGCACAGGGATTCGATAAGCGATTGGCTGATTTTTGCGTCAAGGATGGCAAAGGAGAGCCAAAAACACTGCGTCCAGACGGCCGGCTGGCACCGCAGGAAGAACCTTGGCCCCTAGCATCAATCGCACAGATTTCTCTCACGAAAACGGCAGGAGCGCCAGCGGGCCAGACGCTGCTCGAGCTCGACTGCCCGCCTCTGCACAACGATGACTGGGATACGTTTGATGAAATCGATCCGGACCTTGTGTTTGGCGCGTTCCCATTACGCTGGCTTCAGACGGACTTCACGGATCCCGAATACCGGCGCTCCTTCGCGCGCTCGGTTCTATCGAAGAAGCTAGTTGAAATCCAATCGATACAAGTTTCGCCAATTGGCGAACGGAAGCTAAAACGGGATCTAAGAGAGTATGCCACATGGATAAGAGGCAAGTTCAACTTTGATGGTGATCTGCGCGTTGCAAGGCCGGAGGGTAGCGTCAATTTGACCTTCCATGCCGGGAAACGGGCGCCTGCGGCCTGGAATACGTTGTGCAACGCGCTCGGCATCGATGGGCTAAAAGGCACCATAACCTTTCCGGCGGGCAGCTGGTACCGGATAGTCTGTTCGATGGACTATACACTCCAAAACGGTCTCGATTAGCCGGCCAATGCCGGCCTCAGCCGGTCGCGGCTACGCAGATCGCCTGGCCAGCCGCTAAGCGCAAGCCAAACGCGAAACGCCTTTGCGATCCGCGGCAGCAGGTTTGGGCACCTAAAGCGATCGCAAACAGGCGCTAATATTTGAAGGTGATACCGGCCGTTGCGATCCAAGGATCAAGCGTGAGATGAGCGCGAACCGGGCGAGTGACGGCAATCGGCACAGTGAAACTGTACGGAGACGTTAGGAATCCCTGTGCGTCGGTGGAAAATAGAGCCTTCTTGGCATCTAAAAATAGGCCCCAGCTGGGAGTTAACATGAAATCAGCGCCGGCTTGGAAAATGAGCGCAAAATTTTGATCGACGCTTACATTCTCAAGAATACCATCGCTAACGTTTCCAAGATTGAACAAGTAGCCAGCGCCAATCCCGGCATAGGGTTGCACCGGCCCGAAGTCGGAAAAATGATACTGAAGAAGAAGCATCGCAAGCCCTGACCGCACGCTTCCCGCGAGATTGGACCCATATAACGTGGTCAAGCCGAACCCAGTCGCCTTGAGATGTTCAAGTGGAGGCAAACCGCTTGAGAAGGCAATTGCGATATTGGGCGTGAGAAAGTAGCCTGCTTCCACAGCAAGAGTATAGACTGGCCGAATAGCAATATTCGCTGCCGAAAACACACCACCCCCCTCTGGCTGTGCATTTGTTTGGGGAAAGCTTCCATTCGCTCCGGCGTGAACATAAAAGCTTGGCGGGGAGGACGGCTGGACAGGACTAGCCAAATCGTCTGCGATGGCCGGGGTTGCCGCAAAAGTTGTGACGATGCTGATGGCATAAGACTTGGGGCCGTTCCTCATCTCTTTTTCTCAAAATTCTTTTGCAGCCGTAATCGACAATTATATATTCGTTATCTGACATTATCAATGCGTACCATAGCTTTCTGCCGCCGCGGCAATACCGGGAAAAGATTTGAGCCGGCCCCGATGTCCTGCCTGTTTGGGCACGTGAGAGAAGGATTGCCTTTGGAAAGCACGAGTGGCTCCGATTCCACTGCGCTTTCAAGCTCATGGGGGAGACCGGTAAGCCATATCATTTTCCGTCTCGCTCCTAGCGCCATTCCGCGAGACCTGCGCTCCCAATTCGATTGTGCCGTTCGCCGTAGTTTTCAACCATTCTGCGAAGGCCGCGGGATTTCTCATTGTATCGTAAGCGAACTGAAAGGCCAGTTGCACGCCGGCAGCGCCTGACCTCGCCAAATGGCGCGGACCTTTGAGTGCTGTCATCACCATCCCGGAAACGAGCGCCTGCAGGGCCTCGTCGATGGTACCGCCAATCACCTTATAAGCCTCTCGTGTTGGAATTAGGCCGCTAAATATTCCCTGTAGAGTGTCCGCAAAATTGGAATCCTTCCGGGCGCGGGAAGCAAGTCTCTTCATCACGCCAAGACATACGGGTGTAAGAGCGCGGTTGCTGGCGAATTGCAAGATAAGCCGGGAAAGCGCCATGTCATGCCGCAGCGCGTCCTCAACGCGCTTGGAAAAAGGCGCAAGGGCCGGCGCAGAGAAATCGTTATCACGTAAACACGGCGCCAGAATCTCAGACGCCCAGCGGGCACTCATGAGCGCATATTGGATGCCCTCGCCATTGAGCGGATTTATGAGTCCCGCCGCATCGCCAATCAGAACAACGCGGTCAAATACGACCGGCTGCTCGTGATTGAAGATGATCAGGGGCCAGCCCGTGATCTTGCCATGCATGCGCCCATTGTTCAGGCGCCGCGACAGCGCTGCATCGCCGCGCATCATCTGATCCAATATCGCGGCAGGCGTCCGGTCATAGGCAGGAAAGGTTTCGACTGGCACTCCGAGTCCGACATTCGCCTCGCCATTCCCGGCCGGGAAAAGCCAGCAATATCCCGGAAAGCAGGCACTGCTAAAGTATACATCGAGCCGATCATCCGGCCCTTCTACATTCCTAAAGTATGCGCGCGACGCGATGAGCCGGTCGCACCGCAACGGTGCGCCTTTCCGCGTGAGCCGTGCTACCGTCGAGGCGCTGCCATCCGCACCGATCAGCACGCGGCCGCGCAAGGTAAGCTGGCCGTATGCACTTGCCGCTATCACGGTGACCGCGCCGGGTTCGACATTAAATCCGGTAAGCCGGACGCCTTCCCTCACCTGAGCACCCGCGCTGCGCGCAGATTGAATGATGTAATTGTCGAGAATAAATCTTGGAATCACACGGCAATACGGCGGCAGGCCGTCAATGACGGGAAAGGTTTTGACGATCAGCTCTTCGCCATCAACATAAAACGCGCCACGATGCCCCATGTGGGTCTGCGCGAACCCATTCGCCTGAGAGATGCCGAGAGCATCGAGTTCGACAAGTGCGGCCGGGCCAACAAAATCGCCGCATACCTTGTCGCGAGGAAAGCACGCTTGGTCTAGAAGGATTATAGAGGCTCCCAAGCGCCTTAGATGGCACGCCGCCGCAGCACCCGCAGGCCCAGCCCCGGCGATAATAATATCCGCATCGTAGCCCGGGTTGACCGCAACATTGACCATTCGTCTGCGTTCACATTACTTGACCCAAATGCAAATATTCTCGAGCCCAACCTTTCCCAACCCGCCGGCGCCTGCATCATAGGAGCGCCCCGTCCAGCCGAAGACTCTAACACATCGATGTTGGAATACTAGAGGAACGCCTTTTGCGCCCTGTTCAAGAGGGTAGATCGTGGGAAATCACAAATTCGAGCGCGGCGTTGCCAAGGCACGCGGCAGTTCCGACTTTAGGTCCAAGCCGACTACAGCCATTGCCGCGCCAAAATGGTGCGCAAGCGGTACACGCAGTTCCCGCAATACAGGTTCCGATTATCGGCCCCCTAGATCGAAGCCGGATGCCAAGGGTGATTTTCTTTCCCCTTGCAAGCCCAACGATAATCTGGGTTCATCTTCCGGAGCGGGTAATTTTTGCGGAACGAATGAAGTGTTAGAAGACACACGAAAGCGAATAAGTAAGGAGATCAAAAAAAAGTTCTGGATGCCACTGGAGGGGCGGCACAAAGCTGGAGCGTGGGAAGCGCTGGATGGCTGCTACAGCGAAGGGCACCGCGCATATCACACGTGGGAACATATTGCTCATTTGCTCAAAAAGCTGGATGAGTTTTCTTATCTTGCTAGAAGAATAGATATCGTTGCTATTTCTATATTTTGGCACGACGTTGTGCACAGAGCGGTTAATCAGGATGGCATCCCATGTACAGATTATGAAAATGTCCGCGACAGCTGTAAACTGTTTCGCGAGTTTACATTATTGAATACTATAGACGCAGACGCAGTTCATGATCTTATCATGGGCACCGCTGACCATCTACAGGCAAGAGCAGAAAAGCAGCATTACGTTGGTTTTGCGGGCGACCTCGATCTATTCTTGGATTTGGATTTAAGCTCTCTTGCCTCGCCATGGAATGAGTTCGCTCGGGGCCTTGACCAGATTCGATCCGAGCTTTCATGGGTTCCCGAGACTGACTTTTGTTCGAGCCGGCTCCGGCTGCTTCAGGCCTTTGCCAAACAGGATGTGCGCCTTTACCGGCGCGCAGAAGCCAGGCAAGAATGGTTCCCGCTCGCGAGAGCCAATCTCAAACGCGGCATGGCCAAATTGCAAGCAAGGCTTGCCGAGCTGTCTGCCGCCGAATGCCTCAGGCGGCCAGAGGACAGCTTGCCAGGGTAAACCCGCCGGGATCCGGCGAGGCTTGCCGCCACGCCTCCACTGGCCCAACGCCGACCCGCTCGATGCGGAATGGATCAATGTTTTCGAAAGGTAGCCCGGCCGGGCATCGCTCGACGCGTGGCGCAAGATCGCCGATCCTCGGGCGGCCGCGTTTCGCGAAACCCGCCTCGATCTCTTTCGAACCGAGCCGGCCGAGAGCCCGTTTTGAACCACAACTGCACCGAGCCGCGCGGCTGTACAAGACCTGAAACGCCCAAGACGCAAGGAGAATGGATATGGCCAACCTCGTTACATGCCTGTGGTTCGACCACGGCGAAGCAAGCAAGGCGGCGGAATTCTACGCCGCGACATTTCCCGACAGCCATGTCGACCGGGTGAACGCTGCCCCCAGTGATTTTCCCGGTGGCCGCGAAGGCAGCGAGTTGACCGTCGAATTCACGGTGCTCGGGCGGCGGTTCGTCGGTCTTAACGGCGGCCCGAATTTCACGCCGAATGAATCGGTCAGCTTCATGGTCGTTACCGAAAGCCAGGAAGAGACCGACCGCTACTGGGATGCGATCGTCGGGAATGGAGGCGTCGAGAGCGCCTGCGGCTGGTGCAAGGACCGTTGGGGCTTTTCCTGGCAGATAACGCCGAGGCGGCTGCTTGACCTGACGACGAGTTCCGACCGTGAGAAGGCAAAGCGCGCCTTCGAGGCGATGATGACGATGGTGAAAATCGACGTCGCCAGGATCGAGGCGGCGGCGGAAGCCGCCTGAAGGGGCAACGCATCCCGGAAAGCGTGGCGGACGGCCAGAAGAGGACTATGACCACCGTCAACTCACTGTCGCCCGCGAGCTCGCGAATTCGGCCTCGGTTGCCGGAAAGAGCAGATCGTCCGGCCCGAAGCTGCGCTCTGCCGTCAGCATAGTGCGATAATCAGCGGCGGTTTTCCAGCGGCTCCGGCGCGACCGGAACGAACGCGGAAGTGAAGGTTTTGCGCGCCTGGTGCGGACCTCACGTGCGTCCTGGAATAAGAGCGAGCGTGCATTATTCAAATGCGCATCCCGCGGTCGTGCAAACCCCTCCTTCCGCCCTGCATTGCCGGCAAGAGACGGGGGGCGGCCCTGGCGCCAGCATACCGCAATAGTTGGGATTAGGCTGGTAAAGAGAAAAACTCACACAGTTGAAGCGGACACACGGTAAGTTGCAAGCATATGCCAAGAGGGAAATATTCGCAGTATCAAAGGTGTAGGTTTTGCCAGTGCCGACGGCGCCGTCTATGCAGAAAGGACCTGAATCATCACCATAGAAATAGTAGATCGGATCTAGGTTATCACATTGAAGAGCGAGCCTTGGAAAGCCGAACCGGAAAGGACACTTCGGCCATAAGGCCTTGCACAGAGGAGTGGCATTGCAAGGCAGGGTCCCGATTAGAAGTAAACCAAAGATGGGCAATATTCGATTCATCTCACACGAACGCTTACCGTTACGGGCGGTTCCGTTGCCGCCTTAATCCCGGTCAGCTCTTTCGAGGCGTGCCTGTTTGCCGCTTATCTCTTTCTGCCCGATTGTCCGCCATGGTTTCCAAAAGGCATTCCAGGACTCCTTTGAGTGTTGCGGTCTCCGTCTACAAAAAGGCTCGCTGCATAGTCTGCAGTCCGATTGAGCGAGGCTTCATCAAATCCGCCCTCCTCGCCGCCATCTTGCTTGCCGCTCCCTCATATGCACGACAAGCGAACAAACTGATTTCGGACTGTGCGCCTTGCCGGGGACCGACCGGATCGCGAAATTTTCCGAAGTGCCAAACCTTGCCGGCCAAAACGAGCTTTATCTGCCTAAGCAACTGCGCGCGTTTCATACGGGCCAGCGCGTACACAAGGAAATGCGCCATATAAGCCGCAAGCTGACGGCAGATGAGATGGAAGTCATCGCTGCTTATTTCTCAGCCCTGCCACCGGGATAATGGCACCCTTTGAAAGGCCGTCGTTTCGCGCCGCCAGATCCAGCTGTCCGGCCGCTGGGCCGTGCCTCTGCCAATGGCCATCGCGGCGGGATCGAATCCGGCGCGCTTTGCAGGCCGTCGTGCAATAAGTCGACAACAGCGGCTTCGTGCCCCTCCACCGAACGGACAGTGGGCGGAGCGGAATTTAAACCTTACTCGAAGCAATTCTTGCTCGCAATCACAGCGCCGCCCGTTCGCCTCGGCCGCGCCGCCAGAATGTGATGGCAAGCCCGATAATAGCGGCTCCCGCCAAAACAAGGAATAGCGCAGATTGCTTTAGCCAGGCGATTGCCGGCACAGCAAGAGCCATCGTGACGCCAAGAAAGCAAAGCTCAAAGGAGATATGGAGTCCCGCGAGAAAAGTGCCTAGCGCCAGCAGCAGCAAAAGAGCCAGTCCCGTCGCCGGCCCGGTCAGCATTCTCTGAACGGTAGAAGTAAGCACAATGTTCATTGCAACCAGTATAGCCGCCCAGTGGGCCGCCTGCGTCCACACCAATCGGAAACGAGCTCCCCTGTCGCTGGCGTCCGGCCACCCTGTCGCAACGCAGACTACCCCGGTCAGCAATGCCAAGAATTCCCAATAGCCCACCAGAGGCTGGTGCCACATGCTGGTATAGGCGACACCCAAAATCGTCAGCGCCAGCACGATAATGTAAGGCAGCTTTCGCAGCAGAAAATTTTGTTTCCACCAAGGCGGCGAGGGTTTGGTGGCGGCACCCGGAAAATCAGACTCGGCCACAGCGCTTCTCCCGAATCAACTTGCCGTGAAACGGCCGGCCGTTGGGCGCAATGGCAGGCCGCAGCAATGAGTTTGAACAGATTTGGAGCGGCGCGCACCTAAGCGCCGCTTGCCACGAGTCCAATACTAGCGAACCCAGACCCAGCGGCACACGCGGTGCCCACGGCGCCACCAGCACCTGCGTACGCGACGGCGCCGCACGACGGCCACTGTCTTCTCGACCGGGTCGCCGGGCCTCATTCCATCCTCCCGAACAAAAATAACCGGCCTGCGCTAAGATAGAGTTGGGATTAGCGAAGTCCAGCTCACCAAAAAAGTTCGTAGGTGTTAACGCGCTTTCACCGCAAGGCTGTCAGCGCAAGGACGCGCTGCGGTATGTAGCGCTATTTTACCAAACGACCCCGCTCGCGGGTTAACGCTGTTAATGGTGGTGCCAGCGACGTTGGTGATGGTGCCAGCGACGTTGGTGATGGTGCCAGCGCTGGTGGTGATGGTGCCAGCGATGGTGGACTGCCTGTTCGATCGGCTTTTCGACCCCGACAGCATCTTGTGCCGGCGGTATGAGCGGCGCGGATCCGCCGGTGCCCGGCATCAACAGCAACCAGCCACTCGCAACCGCAGCGCTACTTAGCACGGTTCGTAACGCTGCAGATCGATAAACTCTGGTCATAGATTCCTCCCGACCGGAAAGTTTGGCGACCGCCAAAAGGTTCTTTTCGGCAGTGCGCCCGCCCTGATTCTTAACCCTTTCCTCACGAGGAGGCCAATTCTTGCGCTGCAGCGCTCTCGAGGGCGTCGCGGAGAACTTTTTCCTTCGTCTCATCGAGAGGGATTTTGAGCACGGTGCCGCCAAACCCCTTGATCTCGTTGAGCACAAAGGCAGCCGCAACGAGCGCCGCGGCCGGGGCGAGCAGCAGAATGCTCCAGCCGCGGAAGGCGAACCAGATTAGTCCGCCTAGGCCGGTCAGGATCCCAAAGAGTCCCATGCGGTCATACACCTTTCAACAAAACATCGAGGTCAAGCGAAGAGCGCTCACCGAGATCTGCCGCATGATGCTCCAGAAAAATCTGCGCCGAACGGCGGCCTTCACCGCGCAGCATGCAAAAGAAATCCCATTCGGCAATGAGCTTGGAAGAGGCATTGAGCTCCGTCATGATCTCATTGGGAATTGAGTGGACACGCATCTTGGCCCATTTTTCGCCCTCCTCATCGCCGGGGCTTGCAATCCGCCGCAGCAGCGCGATCATGCGCAGCTCCTTCAGCAGGACGGCATTGAATGCAACCTCGTTCAAGCGGTTGAAAATTTCACTCCCCGAGCGCGGCCTGGAGTTGCGTTCGACCGGATTAACCGGAATGATGATCGTGTCCTGCGATTTGCACTCACGCACTAAAGGCGTGATCGTCGGATTGCCGGAGTAACCTCCATCCCAATAGGCCTCACCATCGATCTCTATGGCCTGATAGAGAGTCGGCAGACAAGCGGAGGCGAGGAGCACATCCGGGTAAATCTCGTGATTTCGAAAGACACGCGCACGGCCAGTGGCAACATTCGTCGCGGTGATAAAAAGCTTGATCGGCGATTCACCTAACCGTTTAAAATCGATTGCTTCAGTCAGGATCTCACGAAGCGGGTTCCACCCTGCGGGATTGAGATCGTAAGGCGAAAACATACGTGAAATCAGATCCATTGCAACAAAAGCGGGGGAGTTATCGAGTGTCCAGCGGCCTAGAAGGACATCGAAGGGGGCACGCTGAAATGGACTGAGCCAGCCCATGCGCGCTACGCGGCGCCAGAAATTGTCCAAAGCAGCGCGCGCACCCTCCGGCCCACCTAAGATAAAGCCGTAAGCCAGAGCTGCGGCATTCATCGCGCCGGCCGAAGTGCCGGAGATTCCGTCAATTTGAAGCCAATTCTCTTCGAGGAGGCGATCGAGCACCCCCCAGGTATACGCGCCATGCGCGCCGCCACCCTGCAATGCAAAATCTACAAGTATTGAATCGAGTTTCATCGCGCTTTGATCCGCTATTGCAAATGGCAAGTCTGCGTGCCTCTCTGAACTGCTGTCAGCATAGTGCACGAGTACGCCAGTGCCAATTTACCCCTGCGAAACCGGGAACTCCGCGCATTGCGCTTTACGAGTGGCGTGGAACGGAAGCCCGGGCGGATAGCCTGCCATGCGCTGCTTGCTTCTGGAGCATGGCCATGGGCGAACTCTCGCTCGAAGGCCTCGCTGCGAGCCGGAGCGCCGCGGCAGATCCTGGAACATTTACTGCAAACCGCCGTTTGGCCTTTTGCGCGTGAAATTCCGGTGCCGGGCTATTTTCATGAAAATCTTTGCAGCAGGCGCAACAGGAGCGGTCGGGCGCCGCCTGATCCCGCTGTTGCGCGCGGCGGGGCATGAAATCGCGGGGCTGACCCGGTCGCCTTCCAAGGCCCAGCTCTTGCGCAATCTGGGCGCAAGACCCGTCATCGCCGACGCGCTCGATGCAACTGCCATTATGGATGCGGTTCAAAGGGAGGCGCCCGAAGCCGTCATTCATGAACTGACCGCGATCGGCAAAGTTGATTTGCGCAATTTCGACCGCGGTTTTGCCGCGACGAACCGGCTACGGACCGAAGGCACAGACCATTTGCTCGCCGCTGCGCGCGCGTGCGGTGCGCGGCGTTTTATTGCGCAAAGCTTTGCGGGCTGGACCTATGAGCGCGAGAGCGGACCTGTGAAGACAGAGGACGATCCGCTGGATCCCCGTCCGCCGCCCGGCTTCCGCAGAACGCTCGAGGCCATCCGCTATCTCGAATCCGCGGTGAGGGAAGAAACGGGGTTGGATGGCATTGTGCTCCGCTATGGCTGGTTTTACGGGCCGGGCACGGCCATTAGCACCAACGGCTGGATGGCCGGGGCCCTCCGCAAGCGCCGCGTTCCAATCGTGGGAAGCGGCAGCGGCATCTGGTCCTTCCTCCACATCGACGATGCCGCGCGGTTTACGGCGGCGGCGGTCACCCGCGGCACGCCGGGGATCTACAACATTGCCGACGACGATCCTGCGCCCGTTTCCGAATGGCTTCCTGCTTTGGCGGCGGCAATAGGCGCAAGGCCCCCGCTCAAAATCCCGGCATGGCTCGGCCGCTTTTTCCTTGGAGACGGACTTATTTTCATGACCAGCGTCCGCGGCGCCTCAAACGTCAAGGCCAAGCGTGAGTTTGGACTCGAGTTGATCTGGCCGAGCTGGCGCGATGGTTTTCGCGCGGGCTTAAGCGATTAGCTGCATCATTAGCCAGATAGAATAAGGGGCATGCCCAGCAGAGGCTTGAGCGCGAGAGATATGGCAATCTCGCGCGGAGCGGCAGCTCTGATCTGCACCGGGCAACCAGGCCGCAATGGGCCGCCGGCTAACGACCCCTTTATGCTAGCCGGTTGCGTTCGCTACACCGGTTTCGCGAACGCGAACGTAAAACCGGCGAGGCTGCCATTTCCAGGTTGGCTGCTCTCAATCTCAAGGTCATAATCGGCCTTGGCGCGAGCCGGGGGGCCACGGTGGCCACCGGTGGCGCGGTTTAGGAGCCCACATGACGAGAACGGTTGCGCCTTACGGCACTTGGGTCTCGCCTGTCACTGTCGAACTCATGACCAGGGCAGCGATCGCGCTCAGCGCGCTTAGTGCTGATGGCCAAGATCTTTATTGGCTCGAAGCTAGGCCCGCCGAAAACGGCCGCACAGCCTTGTGCCGCCGCAGGCTTGGAGGCATCGCAGACCTCACCCCCGCGCCATTCAACATCTCAAGCCGGGTCCATGAATATGGCGGCGGCGCCTATCGCGCCAAATCTGACATGATCATCTTCAGCGAGCGCAGCAACGGCAGCGTCTGGCTGATCGAAGGCGACTGTCTTCCTCGCCGGATAGAAACGCCAGAGGAATGCCGCTACGCCGACTTTGAATTCGATCTTCCTCGCCGCCGGTGTCTTGCGGTCAGAGAAGACCATCGCGGCCGTTCGCCAACGGACCCGAAGGCTGCAATCGTGGCCCTGCCGCTCGATCCCGGCGGCACCGAGATGGTTTTGATCGAAGGCCCGGATTTCTTGAGTTCGCCGCGCCTTTCGGCTGACGGAACGCGCCTCGCTTGGCTCGCTTGGGATCACCCCAACATGCCTTGGGATGGCACAAGGCTCTATACCGCCGGTTTGAGCGAGGGAATGCCTGGCTCCGCGCACCTTGTTGCTGGCGAGAGGTCAGAGGCAATTGTCCAACCGAAATGGGCTCCCGATGGCTCGCTTTGCTTTTGCTCTGACCGCACAGGCTGGTGGAATCTTTATGCCGTGCGTGGCGGCGAGATTGTGAATCTCGCCCCGATCGAGGCCGAGATCGGCGGACCGCAGTGGGTATTTGCCCAGCGCTTTTATGATTTCTTGGACGACGGCAGAATCATCGCTGCGATGGTCCGGGAAGGAATGCGCTTGGCCGTTCTGATCGATGGCGGCAAGACCAGGCCGCTCCCGATTGGCCAAGTGCAAGAATGCCCCTGCCCTTATGGAGAAGGGCTTGCTTATATCGCAACCCCGCCCTCGTCGCCGCCTGCCGTCTGCCTGCTGACGAAGACCGGGGCCGGTGCGCGAACTGTTTTGCGCGAGGCCGCCCCCGCCGTAATCCCCGATGAGTCCATCTCGCCTGGCATTCCCTTCGATTTTGCAACCCGCGGCGGCACCGGCCATGCGTTTTGGTATCCGCCAAAAAACCGCGATTTCGACCCCCCGCCCGGCGAGCTGCCGCCGCTCATTGTCTTATCGCACGGCGGCCCGACCAGCATGGCAACGAATGGTTTTTCGCTCAGCATTCAGTGGTGGACGAGCCGCGGCTTCGGAGTCGCCGATGTTAACTACCGCGGCTCCACGGGCTATGGCCGGGCCTACCGCGAAGAGCTCTATGGCCAGTGGGGAGTCGCCGATGTCGAAGACTGCGCGGCGGCGGCCAAAAGCCTCGTTGAACGCGGTCTCGTTGACGGCAGCCGTCTCATCATCCGTGGCGGCAGTGCCGGGGGGTTTACGACGCTCGCTGCGCTGACAAGCCTCCATCTCTTCAAGGCGGGGGCAAGCTATTACGGAGTCGCCGATTTGATGCTGCTTGCCAAGGACACGCACAAATTCGAATCGCGCTATCTCGATAAGCTCATTGGGCCACTGCCCGAGAAAGCGGCGCTCTATCGCGAGCGCTCCCCGATCAATCATATCGAGAAGCTCTCTTGTCCCATCATCTTCTTTCAGGGCGACGACGATAAAACCGTGCCGCCCAACCAGGCCGAGGTGATCGTCGCAGCCATGAAGTCCCGCGGGCTTCCCGTTGCCTATTATTCCTTCCCCGGCGAGGGTCACGGTTTCCGGAAGGCGGAAACCATTCGGCGCACGCTCGAATTGGAGCTTGATTTTTACGGCCGCATCTTTGGCTTCACGCCGCCCGGACTTAGCGAGCGGGTGGAGATTGCGAACATGCCGCAAGGCTGAATCCGCCTGGGCCCCGCGGCCGTGCAGGCGCCGCCTTGCCGCCTGGCTTCGTCCCAATCCGGCGAGCGCGCTTCGCGGATTGCCACTCGAGCAGCCGCCTCTCCTGATCTGCCCCACGCTCAAGTTTGGGTTCAGCTTTGCTGAATTGGGCGGAAAACGGGCCCGGCGCTATTTGCACGCGCCGGGGCCCGAATCCTTTCGAAGAGCTCTACCCGGCCCTCAGCAAACGGCACAAAAGATCGAGCTGGTCGAGGGATTTATAGCGCACGAGGAGCTCGCCCGTTTCGCTGCTGTGCGGCGTGATCACCACTTCCATGCCAATCTGTTCCATGATCGTTTTCTCCATGGCGCGCGTATCGGCATCTTTTGGCGTCCTTGCCTCGCTCCTGGCTTTGCTTCTCTCGCGGGCCTCCTTGCCCGGAGATCGCGCAGGGGAAGCGAGCTTCTCGGCCTGCCGGACGGAAAGACCCTGAGCCACGATTTTATCGGCGAGCGCATCGGGATCGGCGGAAGTGA
>Ga0209810_1001940_pt1 | contig 27380 bp, 20 predicted proteins | sample Coa_R1_7_FD_187159 | JGI IMG/M metagenome (GOLD analysis project Ga0209810, IMG submission 187159) | Surface soil microbial communities from Centralia Pennsylvania, which are recovering from an underground coalmine fire - Coalmine... | ecosystem: Environmental > Terrestrial > Soil > Unclassified... | reverse complement strand
TCTTCAGCTTCTCAGCCAAAGAATAGTTCCGCCGTCCCCGTCCCCTTGCCACAACCGTCTCGCTCACAGATCCCATACTTACGCCGCACACCCAATCCGGTCAATGCGGCCTCAAGATGACGCTTACCTGTGTATCGACTCTTCCGCATCTGAAGTCCTCCTCCATAGGACTCCCTTGGCCCCAATTTATCGGAGAACTCTCACTTCGGTTGGACTAAAGGAAAGGAAGCAGCTCAAAGACGCTCGTAACCGTGAGAGTCTGGCGCGGCGAACTCTCACAACGCTCAGCGCTCCGTCCTCCAATCGCAGTGATAGAACGGGCTCTTATTCTGAGCTAAGAGCCTCAATCGGGCTGATACTAGCTGCTCTGATTGCTGGAACCAATGACGCCAAAGTCCCAACAAAGCTCAAGAGCAACAATGAGACGACCAGTATGACAGGATCTCTTGGAGACGTTCCATATAGAAGAGCAACCAATATCGGTGAGGCAAGCGCCGCTGTGATCAATCCAGCAACGGAACCAGCCAAAGTCACCGCGGCGTTTTCTCTCAGGAACAGGCGAACGACTTGCATTCTTGTTGCACCAAGAGCCATTCTGATCCCGATCTCGTTAGTGCGGCGCGCAATGCTGTAAGCGAGTATGCCGTATTGACCTATACCTGTCACCAACAAAGCATTAATGGCGAAAAAGATCAACAGAAACGCCATCACCCTGCTAATTGCTATTGACTCGTCTACTCTTTGGCTCATACTGCCAAATATCGGAGTTGGGATATCCGGTGCAATCTCATGGACGACATCTCGCACAGCCGTCACTATCGGCTGCGATCTTCCGGAGAACCGAATTAATGCTATGTACGAAGGCTCCTGGCTATTGCTCTGACTGATTGACGTGTAAACGGTGGGTGCCGGCTCCTCTCGAAGGTCTGCATACTTGGCGTCGCCAACTACTCCAACAACCTCATAGTTCATCTTGTGGCTACCTACCGTTGCAATTAGCTGTTTACCTATAGGATTCTCATTCGGAAAGAAGATCCTTTCCGCTGCCACATTTAGGATAATCTTCCGCGTTGAGTGCGTATCATCTTGCCATTGAAAATCTCGGCCAAAGAGCAAGGGAATGCGCAAGGTAAGAAAGTATCCCGGTCCGACATCATTGTGGTAAACATTTTTATCAGGACTGCCCTCAGCGTGATAGCTACTCGTCCACGGATCACCGGATAAAGGCGTTGCATTGGCCAGAGCTACGCTCGATACGTTGTGCTGTTCGGCAATGCGTTCAGCTAGATTTCGATAGAGATTAAGTAGTGCAGCTCCATTCATCGATTGCCTACGCATATCAAAGCTGGCGAACATTAGTTGCTTCGGGTCAAAGCCAAGCCCGTTTCCGTAGAGCCGGATCAAGCTTGCGGCAAGCAATCCGGCCCCAATTACCAAGACCATCGTAAGAGAGACTTCTAATCCCAAAAAAATCTTCACTGCAGTCAGCCTGTTGCGCCGAGTCGTTCTGATACCTTCATTCATATGCAGCGCACAATCACCGGGCAAGCTCTGGAAGGACGGCAATAATCCAATGACAATTGTTGAGACGAGTGTCGCTCCAGAAGCAAAGAGAAAGGTGAGCCAGTCAATCCTCGTATCAAGCCACAAATGTGCATCGGAAGGGAGGAGGATACTAGTGAGTCGATGGCTGATCAAGGGAGCAATGGCGATACCAACAATTGTCCCGAGAGACGACAAAACGAAACCGTCTATTACTAACTGCTGAGCCAATCTGAAACGCGAAGCGCCCAGCGCCATGCGAGTTGCAATTTCGCGTTCTCTTTTGGCCGCTCTGGAAATCTGTAATATGGTCAAGTTTATGCAGGCCACTAACAACACTAGACCACAAAGACAAAACGTTAGTAGAACCGGTTTACGATACTGAAGACGCAGCTTGGAATAGCCTGCAGAACCTGATTCTGCGATGATGCTCAAGTTATCCCGTTTGGTATTGTCAAACCTGAAATCCGGGTCAGGAATCGTTTCCGTGAGCAAAGCTTTCGAAATCGCGGCAAGATAGGCATTGCTTTCGCGAAGTGATACGCCTGGTCCCAGCTTGGCCCCTACGCGGAGCCACCAGCTGTTCAAGCCAGCATCGAGACTATTCATAGGAGCATCGACGATTGGCTCGACGGAAAGTGGCAGATAGAGTTGTGGTCTTGCGTTCGCGTCAGCACCAAAAAAATCACTAGGCATTATGCCCACAATGGTGAATGGGATCCCGTTAATATGCAGGGTACTTCCAATCGCCCCCGGCGCACCGTTGTAATGAACTCTCCAAAAGGCATCACTGACCACAACTGGATTATTGATCTTCGCGCTCTTGTTATCGTCGGCCGGAAGAAGCACCCTTCCAAATCGTGCTTGGGTTCCAAGAGCCTCAAAATATTCGCCACTTACGTAAACCGCAGCGACTTCTTCATTGCCGTTCGGTGTGCCCACGACTAATGTACGATTGGCAAACGCGAAAACATCGCTAAGGGGCCCGTGATGAGCCTCCAGCGCCCTAAATAGTGGAGTGCAGAAAGTGGAACCGTATCGCGCAGGACTTATGCGCAGAACGACAAGCTGTTGGGCATTGGGCACCGGTAGCGGGCGCAGAAAGAGGCCGTTGAGCACACTAAAAACCGATATATTCGCCCCAAGCCCCAGAGCTAAGGTCAGGATTGCAATAATTGTGAAACTAGGCGCTTTAGCAAGGAGCCGCACAGAGAATTTGAAATCTCGTAGCAGATTCGTGAAAAACTCCCCCTCCCCCAAAGCACGACTAGCTTGCTTGGAGCGGAATGCGCTCATAGAGATCTGCGGATTGCCTCCAGGATGGCCATTGTTGGAGTTCTCTGGGTTTCGCATAGAAAGCCATTGCTCCTTTCGACTCGTCGTTTTTTGCAAGATGCCCGGAGACTGCCGAGCAAGCCTCAAATTATAGCAGGCATGGCAGCACCGTGCTTATCATTCAGCGCTGAATGTCAAAAGGACTCGAACATCGAATTAACCGCCAATCGAGACATTACGCCCAAAATAGACCTCACCAACCACTGCCCCATCCAAGTCTCTATTTTCAACAAACTTGACCAAGTCGCTCATCTTGTTTATGAATCCGCAGCCCGAAAAATTGAGCGACGTATTGCATAGGATGCCGCTGCCGGTGTGTCTCTCAAACGTGTCGAGTAGTATGCCCAGCAAGCTTTCATCGCCGTCCGGAATTGTCTGGACCCGTGCGGTGCCATCCTGATGCGTAACCGCCGCAAATCGTGCAACATCTTTGACCGTACTGAAGTACAGCATATAGTTTTCTGGGCCGGGTCCTCGGAAGTACCTGCCGTAGCGAGATGCTTTGCATACAGGCGCAATCGGACGATAGCTCTCCCTGAACTTGATTGCATTGAGACGATCCGTCATTTCGCTAGAAAAAGGTGCGGCCAAAATAGACCGATGACCAAGTGCCCTCGGACCAATCTCAGCGCGGCCCTGCACCCACGCTATTACCGCTCCAGCTGCAAGCTGTTTTGCGACGAGGTCAAGGTCTAGTGTGCTTGCTTTCCAATTGGACGGGATAGGACAGTCGACCGTTCGCGAGTTGTGACCGGAGCCTTCAGAATTGCATTGAGAGCTTGGCAGGCCTCCCGCCAAAGAGCACCTTTGCACGTCATCTCAAGCCCCTTTCCCTGGAATCGCCAGCTCTGCCACGCCGTCCAGAACCATTTCCAGAAATGCTTGTTCGATAGCTTCCCATGGGCGCAGTCCGCGATTTTTCGGCGAACGCTTTGTTCGACCTTTTCGAACGCAACCTGCCGTTGACGACGCGCTTGAATCAGCCGTCCATAGTTGATTCCCGGCTTGAATTTGAAACTGAAATGCGCAGAGACTTGGTTGGGCGCTCCCGATTTCTTTAGTTTCGCAAGTGGCGCTTCTGTGTACTTGTGCTGAATCCAGTCTTTCGTTATCGGCACGCTTTGAACTCGCGACAGCCACGTTCTCAGCTGCTCAAATTCGGCCTTCGTAATCGGCATTAATGCGTTCGCCTCATAATTATCTTGAAAAGCCGCCTTCGATAAGTTCGCTGAGCCCACGACGCAAAAGTGTTTACCTGCACTCGTTTTCCAGAAAATGATCTTCGGGTGAAATCCACCAGGCAATCCGCCGGATAAGACTGCGTTGAACAAGAACGAGCCACTCTTCGGCAGCCAACGCAAGACTCCGAGCATTGCGTTCTTTCGACTTAGACCAAAATTCGTGCCGACGAAGAATGAAAGATGCCTACATTGGCTGCCCAGCCGCTTCGATGGGTTCCAATCCGTGAGATACGCAGAAGCAATGTATAGCTCTGTTGCTTCTTGGAAGGCTCGATCATAAGCAGCTCTCAATTGTCCGGGCTGCTTCGAATCAGGGGTCAGGATGATAGCCATGAGGTCTTACCCTCCAGGGCGGCAGCAGTTTACGCCGCCGCACACAAGCATCCAAGCGGGCCTGCTGGCGTTAGCTTTAACATCCGCCTGCGGCAGGCTGACGCTCGCCGCAGGCGGAAGGGCCAATGCCGTTTGTGCTTTGAACAATTGCCGTTTGTGGATGGGTCTGGGTGGAGGTCAGCTAAGGGGTTCTGCTGCCGACGTCGGCTCCCGCTCATTCGGATTGGCGACCGCCCCCAGCGGCTTGGGTTCTTCCAGCACAATCTCAAACGTGATTTTGGGCAGCGTCGGCAGAATCTGCTGAGGGATGATCATGCTCTGTTGGAAGATCAACGCGCTGAGTTCGACCGGGCCATGCTTCCCAGGCACCCTGATCTTCTTGACGCATTGACGGTCGCCATCAGCTTGGACGACCTCGGCTTGCGCCAGAAGGTCATAGAGGCAGTGGTTGTTAGGCAGCTTGATTTTCTCCTGCTTCAGGTAATGACGGACTGCCCCGATGCAGCGCGGCACGACTATTGCCGTCTGGTCGCCCGTCACATAGACGGGCGCGCCAGGCATATTGACGCTTAGCCCGCCATCAGAGATCAGGCACCTCAGGCCGCGAACGAATTGGTTGACCTTGCTGTCGGGTCGTTTGGTCATCCACTCGGGCGCCGCCTGCTCGACACTCTCCTGATCGAGCCTGCTCACCAGTCGCGCCAGAGGGGCTGATCCGTCGCCGGCATGAGTGCCGGTGAGTGCGACTGCGAGCTGCGGCAGTCGTTCGACACCGATGAAACTGATGTCGGCTGGAGTCAGGAGATGATGCATCAGCCAGGGCGACATCTGGGCATGACCGCCCCGTACACGATCTTCATCCCACCTGAACATGGGCTCGACGTTGACGTGTCGGAGAAACTCGGTATGGGTCTCGTGCAGCGGAGACCACCGTTGGTCTCCTGCCTGCACTTCCATGTCGAGCAGCTTGCCGAGGTCGTGGCCAAGACCGGCGAGGAAGCTGAGGTACTGCCATTGTGGAGCCTCCGGCTCGGAAGCGCCCACACTGGGGTCTAGCTCTGCTTGGGCGGCGAGCCGCCTGTCAACTTCCTCGACCATCTTGAGGCCAACTTCGAGGGAGTGCCGTAGCAGACCATTGGGCTCGCTGTGGTGATGATTTGCGCTCGCCGGCAAGTCGCCGACGAGAGCTCCGAGCCTTTCAATGACGGCAGCACCCCTGCCGAAGTTATCGTATTTCATCAGACGCAAGAGGATCTTGCGGATCAAGGGCTGCAGTTCCGGGGTCCCCACCAAGCCCGGTTCTGGCTTGGTGGGGTGAAGTTCCGTGGGTAACTCAAGCACCCCCGGAACTGCCCCCGAAACTTGCCCCTGGGGGCGTGCCGGTACAGGAAGGGTAAGGGTTCTTTTTTCGCGGAAAATCTGGCGACAAATTTGTCGCCAGATTTTCCGCAGGACAGCGCCTGCGGCCTTCACCATGACATGTCTCCTTGTTCGGCGGAAACGCCGTTCTTGGTGTGGGTCGGGTTGTTCTGGATGACATGTCTGGGTTGTTGCGGGGCGCTCCGGCCTCGGCTGGCCCGCATCAAGTCCCGCAGCTCGCGGAGCCGTTGGCTATTTGTGATGAGCGGGCGGACAACGGGCACCGCCCGTTGGACGCGGTAGATCGTCAACATCTCCCGGAGCGGCATGGTTATGCCTTGCTCATCCAGGAGTCGTTGCTGCCTCGGGTGGTCCAGCTGCTGCCTGAATAGGCGTTCTCGCCGCTCGGAGCCGACGGCAACCATCAGCCTTAGCTCGTCCAGGCCCAGGTTGGGAGCAAATCGCTTCAGGAAGCTGTGGATCTGGTAGGAGGACATCCGGTCGAAATGGTCAACCATCGTGAGGACCAGTTCGCCAGACGGTCGCTGCAGGAGAATGTCTTCCCACAGATACGGCCTGTGGCCGCGCTGTGGGAACAGAGCCGGCTCGCAACCGAGCTTCATGAGCTTGGAGATCTTCTGCTGGTGGTCGAACACGAATTCGACCGGCCAGCGGATCGCTTCCAGGTAGAAGTTCACGGTCAGGAGTCGGGTTCGGATCGTTTCGTTCGCGTGCTCACGGCGGGCAGACAGGTCAGTTCCCATCAGCCGAGTGACTGATTTCGTGACCTGATAGATCGACGGATATACGCCGACGCGTTTTAGGAAGTCCCAGTCCTCCAAGTCCTTCAACTGGACGTGGACCCTGGGCGCTGAGTTCCTGACGCCAAGGAGCTGGGCTTGTTCGGGAGTGACGTAGCCACCAAGCCAAGCCACTGTCGTTAGGAAACGCCGCGACCGGTCATCGAGAACGCTGGCACGGTCGCGAAATCGAAATAAGCTCATGCGGTTCCTCCTCAATTTCCTCAATTTCAGAATTGGAGGTGGATCGGCGAGCGTGGAATGAGCAGTGTTTTTGCGTTCAGGAAACTTGGTGGGAATTAGCGCGAGTGGTTAGGGCTCAGCTTTGTGGAGGAGGAGAGACTCTGGCCTCATTAAAGGACGACCAAGAGACAATACTCCGAACCCAAAGCACCAGCACTTGTTGTGCCAAAGTTCGAAGTTTTCGAAAGATTATTTTTCGAGCAAGGATGTCCTTCAGCTTCAGGCATTTAGAACCAGTGGTCCTCCCCAAGGTGTCGGTAGCCTCCGCCAATCTGGCAGCCAAGCAGCAGAAGGCATGGAGCAAGAGTTACAGATGGGGTTACCCTCTGCCATTGTTTTCCCTGTCGTGACTAGGCGATAAGCGTGTCGGAGCGGCCACAGACGGCACGGCTGCGGCTACGGCCACTGCCTACGCCGCAACCGAGAATGAGAGACAGGCCGAGAGGGTGAGGAGTGGGTGCGCTTCATGAACTGCACTACCTAGCGATGGGCCTTTCGCCTCTTCCGCCGAAGTGGGAAGATCCTCGCCAGCTCCTTCTTGATCCGCTTCTCTGAATGACAGATTGGGCAGCGTCTCGCGTACTTCGGTTTTGAGGCAGAGTTGACGTTGCGGCGTGGGTCAAAGAGGTGGATGGCTAGACATTCGGCTTTTGGAACGCTCCCAGGACCGACGACCGAGTAAATGTCGAGGCGAGTGACACCCGTGAACCAGAACTTATCGAACTGGCTGCTTGGTCGGCCCCTCCCCCGAATTGTTCGCCCCACGTACTCGCATCGCCGACCCGACCAAAAAACGTAGACACAGTTATGGCTTTGTATTCTCTTGGCGTACCACTCTTTGAAGCCGCGTTTCTTCGCGCTTCTCCCGAACCCTCTTACATGCCATTGGCGTTTCGAAGCCACTACGGTACCGAAATCGTCTCTCGCTTGATCATTGACCAAGATTGCTCTGGCTAGTTCCACCGTTTTAGTGACGAGTGGCTTGACTTTCTTCTTGCTGAACCCCGGCATGGGGCCTCGTCGTTTTACCCCGACGGCAGAGCGAAGCCAAGCCGTCCGCCGATCAAACAGCTCGTCTAATGCTCTCTCGAAGTCTTTTCTTTGCGACACTGCAAATAATCTTGCGCGAGTACCACAAGAATGGACAGTCCGAAATTTGGTTCTCCCCGCAAGTCTTTTTACGCCACTTGGCGTGACGCCAATCGGCGTTATGGGTCGCTTGATCTGCACCGTTCGGCTCATTTTGCGGCAGTTTATGAAATACTTGATTTGTCAACCCTAGGTATACATATCTTAATATTTATAAACTTGACCTTTGGTTTATAAATAGGCTATTTTGTCAACTGTGGGTATACAAACCAAGCCGAAGCTAAACTGGCTGCAGCGCTCTGTCCCAGAGGGCCTCGTTGCCGACTCCGCTTGGCTTGAAAAGCACGGATATTCGAGAGCCTTGCGGAACAAATATGTTTTGCATGGCTGGTTAGAGCAGGTGGCCCGAGGTGTGTACCGCCGTCCGGCGCCCAAGCTGACGGGAGAAGACGGGCAGCAAAAGCTCCGCTGGCAGCCGGTCGTGATATCGCTCCAGACACTGCTCGGCTACCCTTACATAGTCGGGGGCCGGACTGCACTCGAACTGCAGGGCTTCGCGCACTATCTTCCCTCCGAACGCTCTCGTGAAGTGCACTTGTATGGCACCGGCAAGCCGCCAGGATGGGTGTCAAAGCTCAGACTCGACACTCGGCTCGTATTTCACAACGCGGAAAAGCTCTTCATGAAAACCGGCGGCGATGCTGCACACGACCTTCAGCAGAGCGGCACCATTCACCAACCGTGGGGACAATGGGAGTGGCCACTCACAATGTCCGCGCCGGAACGCGCGATCCTCGAATTGCTGGATGAAGTGCCGCAGCGCGAAACGTTTCATCAGGCCGACGTACTGATGGAAGGGCTGCGTAACCTGAGTCCTCGTAAGCTTCAAACGCTGCTGGTTGCCTGCCATAGCGTCAAGGTGAAACGGCTGTTCCTGTGGTTTGCGGAGCGGCACCAGCATGCTTGGTTGAAAAAGCTCGATTTAAGCCGCATCGACCTCGGCCGCGGAAAGCGGATGCTAGTGCGTGGCGGCAAGCTCGATCCCAAGTTCAATATCACCGTCCCGGAGTCGCTCGATGCCAGTGGATGAGGTCTATCGCAGGCAGGTGGCGCTCCTGTTGAAGGTTGTGCCCCTTGTCGCGTCGGAACCCAGCTTCGCTCTAAAAGGCGGAACGGCTATCAACCTGTTCCTGCGCGACATGCCGCGCCTTTCGGTCGATCTTGATCTCACCTATGTCCCGGTGAAGGATCGAACGTCATCGCTCAAAGACATCGATGAGGCAATGCGGCGGATTGCGAAGAAGATCAAGGCCGGCGTTCCTGGTGCACACGTAAACGCGAGCGCACCGAGAGGCGAGAAAGGCATAACCAAGCTAGTCGTGCGCGCGGATAACGCACAGATCAAGGTTGAAGTGACGCCGGTGCTACGCGGCTGCGTGTACGAGCCCGCTGTGCGGCAAGTATCGGCGAGCGTCGAGGCGGAATTCGGTTTCGCCGAAATGTCGGTCGTCAGTTTTGCGGACTTATACGCCGGCAAGATAGTCGCAGCTCTCGATCGCCAGCATCCGCGTGACCTGTTCGACGTGCGCGATCTTCTCGCCCACGAAGGCATCGATGACAAGCTGCGCAAGGCATTCGTTGTGTATGTCATCAGCCATGATCGCCCTATGGCAGAGGTGCTCGCGCCTGCACGACGCGATATTTCAGCCGAATACGGGCGCGGTTTTGAGGGAATGGTCAATGAGCCTGTGAGCCTCGACGATCTGTTGAAGGCACGGGAGGATCTGATTCGCGAGATCGTCGGCAAAATGCCGGATGCACATCGGCGCTTCCTGGTATCAGTGAAGCGCGGCGAACCGGACTGGGCTCTGCTCGACCTGCCCGGCATCAAAGACTTGCCTGCAGTGCGCTGGAAGCTCGAAAACCTCGCCAAATTGGGAGCAGAAAAGCGGGCACAATTGCTGAAAGGTCTCACCGAGGCCCTGGGCATCAGGGAATCGTAGCGGTAATTCTTAGGCGAGTACCGCGAGGATGGATGGTTAGGCTAAACGTTCGTAACACCTCGAGCCTGCACTATTGGAGCGTGCAGTTGCTCCAAAAAGCGCAATAGTTGCTTGGTTTGAAGACTCGGATTCCTGAACCAATCTGTCGACCAAATGCGGTATAGTTTCCAGTTGTAGCGTTCCAATATTTCCTGTCTCAGCCGATCTCTTTCCCGGACTGACCGCGCGCTGTGGTACGTGGCACCGTCGCATTCAATCCCGCACAGGAACACGCCGGGTTTGGCTGGATGCCGCACAGCGATATCAATGCGATAACCGCAGACGCCAACCTGAGGCACGCCATGGTAGCCATGCGCTTGGAGTACCTGAAGCACCCAACGCTCGAACTCACTCTCGCATTCTGCACCAGTGGGCGTGGGGCCTACGGCGATACCATCGCGAGCGTACTGCAAATACCGCTTCAGCACGCCAACCCCAGGATGCTTCCCCTCATCTTGGATGTCCTCGGGAGTCATTGACGTAAACACCGTGACTTTCTTCTTCGCGCGGGTGAAGAGCACGTTCAGGCGCCTGTGCCCATATATGCCGTTAATGGGTCCGAATCGCTGGTAGAAATTGCCATTCTCGTCCTTTCCGTAAACAGTCGAGATGAAGATCACATCTCGTTCATCGCCCTGAACGTTTTCCAAGTTTTTGACAAAGTACTCTTCCAGCTTGCCGTTCCATTCCTGCACATAAGCAGCAGCATCTGGGTCACTCGCGACTTCTCGATCCAACTGCTCACGAATAAATTCTGCCTGTTTTGCGTTCACAGCTACCAGCCCAAGCGACTGCGTAGGGTGTTGTTTCATGAATTCAATAGCCGCTTTGACAACGGCCTTCCCCTCAATTTCGTTGAGCCCGGATTTGTAAATTCCGTTTGCCTGCACGAGAGAAACGCCGTAGTCGGGGTGGTCGTAAAACGGCGAGGGGAATACGGTCAGATCGTTCTGGTAGAACTCGCGGTTAGAAAAAGCGATGAGCGAATCGTGTTCCGACCGATAGTGCCACTTCAGGCGACGAGAAGGATAGAAGCGCCCCGCGGCAGCTTCCAGCACCGAGTCCTGTCTGGTTTCCTCAGCAAACTCATCGTCCTCACTGGCTTCGCCCACTGAAAGTCTCTGGAAGAAGGGTGTTGGCGGTAACTGCATCTGGTCGCCCACGATGACTGCTTTAGCACCGCGTGCGATTGCGCCAAGCGCCTCTGCAGGCCGAATCTGCGATGCCTCATCCATGATCACGAGATCGAAATGCAGGTTGCGAGGATCGAGATATTGCGCTACCGACATCGGACTCATCATCCAGCAGGGCATGAGCGCCTGGATGGCTTTCCCGGCACGGTTTATGAGATCACGGACCATGATTCGCGGGCGGGTTTGGCCCGCCACACGCGTCACAAGCGCCAGTTCCGTGAGGTCAGCGACAGGGCCATAGGAATTCCCGCTTGGAACCTGCCGCTGTAGCAGCTTGAGCGCCAGTTCCTTTCGCTTCAAGTCGAGATATTCGCGGTCCAGCGCACGAAATTGGTTACGAAGCTCTTGGTGCGTTGCTCCACTGTGCCGCCGCAGCCTCGGATCGTTGTTCAGAATTGCTTCTGCAGCGGAGCGGTAGAAAACGAACTCCACGGCTCTTGGGAGATTGCGGTAGTCTTCGCCGGCAGCGGAGTAAACGGAGAGAACAGGTCCGATGCCCAAGTCGCACGCGGAATCCTCGGCGAGCAGGAAGCTGATGTAATCGCGCAGCGCACCAATGTGTTTAAGGGCGTGCTCATTCCTTTCCAAAAGCCGCTGCAACTGTGCGTCCTGGAACGATTCGGCCCCGCACCACAACCCAGGGTCCAGCTGAGCGACCTCGTTGACGGACGTGATGCACGAGCCCATGACCGAGCATTTCCGCAGGAGTCCGGCTGCATTTGCGCGTATTGCCGTAATGTTTTCGGGATCCTCGAAGAAGTGCCGTATGAATTCACTCGGGAGATCGAGAGAGGCTATGCTGTCCGCGAACTTCAGCGCGGCTTCCACACTGGCTCTCGCCTCGCGCAATCTGGGCACCGAGCCGCCCACGAGTTCTAGTCCCACACTGTCTTCCGCGAGGCGACTGGTCGCGGTCTCGGCTGCTTCAATCGACTTAACACCGTCAGCAAGCTCAGCTTCATTGCACGACGGCTTGAACCGCGCCGCGACGAACAGGTCTGATGCCTCCCTCACAATCCTGGCTCGCGTGCGCTCCCGCTCGACGATTTCGCTCCATGATGCGTTGTCGCCAGCCGAGGCATTGCCGAGGATGCCCGTCAATGTGGAAAACCCGCTCTGGTCACGTGCAGCAAGCAGCCTGTCGAGCTGAGCAGGCACGGCAGTAAACAGGAAGTTCTGAATCGCAATACCAGCATCCCCAAAAGCCGCAAGCCGCTGGCGAACATCAGTCGCCCAATTCGACACGACCAGGAGTTCCGGAAGCGGCGTGTCCAAACCCGCGAACAGCGCACCGCAAACGTCGCCAAGTGTCTTGCTTGAAGCAAACGTGTCAACGTCTGTGAGATATTGCGCGCATTCGAGCAGCCCATTAGCCATTTCGGTTCGCCGCGGTTTTTGCGAGGAATCACGAACAATACCGCGAAAGACCCGACGCGCTTGACGGCATGAGGAATCAAAGAGCGCAGTCACTGCATTTGCCGAGCGCAGAGCGAGGCCGTGCGTGCGCAACTCCTCTGCTCTCGGAAGGAGTTGGAGATCAAACTTCGTCGCCAACGCGTCGTGGCGACGTTTCAGTGCGGAAAGTTGCGCCGCGCCGCGCTCCAGCACTGGCCGGTTCGTTTCGTCTATGATGGCCGGCAACCGTTTGTTCCACAGAGCGCGCGGCAGCCTTCCGAGCAGCTCGACTGCAGCAGCGCTGGCACGCAGCGTACCAATGGAGGCCTGTTTCAGACCCACTGACTCAACCAGGGCGTCACAGAAACCACTTAGATTCACAACCAGATCGGCGACTCGTTGAGCCTCTTTCTTCAGGTCCAGAATTGAGGCAACCGTAAAGCGCTCAAGGCCTAACTCGCGTAGAGCGGTTACGCTCGCCGCCGTCGCCTTACTGCCAATACTGCGCGCGGCGGCTATATCTTCGCAGCATGCCTCCAGTGCCGCCTCGCTGACGATCAGCTTACTGATCTGCTCAAGCATGCTTCGCACGCGCTCTCGATTGTGCTTGGAGGAGCAGCGTTGATAGGTTTCAGTGGCGAAGGCCTGACTCGGTGGCGAAGGAACCGCTGCCAGTTGTCTGCAAAGTAACTCAATCTCGTGCTGTGTTGACGGCAGGGCCACACCTACTCGGGACTCGGTGGCTTTCGCGTCATCTAGAACCGACGATATCGCATGGTTCCATTTCATCATCAGCGACACTAAACGTGTCTCGTCAAGTTCGGTAATCTCAATGTTTTGGAACCCGCGCCAGGGGTGCTCTGATAACTTGCCAAACGCTGCCAGTGCATGCATCTGGGCTTCGAGCGTAGCGGCGGCATCTGACATCTGTCGGTAAAGGTAAGTGTCGATGTTCAGTGGATTCGCAAACCGTGCTTGTGCAATGCCGCCGGGGAGATCGCGTCTCAACTCGTCACGCACGGCACTGCCTAAAAGCACATCGTAGACTTTCAGTCCAGTCCTGCCGGCATCGTTGTTTACGCAACGCACGTAATGCAGCAATTCGGTTCTAGCCTTTGTTAGGGCTTCAGCATTGCTCGCTACCTGATCTGGCCGGAGGCGCGGAGCATGGTATTCCAACCGCTGTGCCAGTGCGTCAGCAACGGCTGCCTTTGAAGTCTTGTTCGAATGCAACTCCAGGCAAAATACTCTCAAACCCGCGTCATCCAGTCGCTTCTTCACTACTTCGAGCGCCGCCATCTTCTCGGCAACGAAAAGGACGTTGAGGCCTTCATTAAGCGCGGCCGCAACGATATTGGTGATCGTTTGCGACTTGCCCGTTCCGGGCGGCCCCTGAATAACCTGCGACGACTTACTCCTGAGCACATCCACAACAGCGCTGTGCTGAGACGAATCAGCATCGGTAATAAGGAGTGGCTCGGGCCCCTGGAGCACATCGATTTCGTAATCAGCCGCATATTGCACATTGCTGACCTCTGCCCCCGCGATCAGCGTGCGGACGACAGGTCTTTCCTCCAGCGGTTTCTCGGTCCGCCAGCGCTGTGGGTCGAGGTCGTTGTACATGGCCAGGGTGGAGAAGGTGAATAGGCCGATGGTGACGTAGCGCCGAACCTTCCAGTCGCGCTTTGCCGCAATCGCCTTTTCGACGTGTTTGAGATAGGCGCCAAGAGGGTCTTCCTCTTTCTCGTCCTCGACCCATGCCGGTAAGGTGACGGCCATCTGCTTCAGCAGTTCTGCCAGTGCGACGTTGACCTGGATGTCTTCGTTGCGGGTCTGAATGAAGTACACATAGCGGTGCTCCACCAACTGGCGGTCCAGCGTCACGGGCACGAAAACCAGAGGCGCAACGCGCTTTTGATCGCTCTGGTCTGATTCGTAGTATTCGAGAAAGCCGAATGCGCAGTAGAGAGCGTTGTAACCGGCGTCCTTTTCAAGCACACGGGCGGCGTCGCGGAGGGCACTGAGCTTACGTTCGAGATCCTCGGCAAAGAACAGGGCCTGAATCTTCGAGTCATGGTAGCGGCGTGCAGTCTGCCCGTTGAGGGCTGGCAGTTCGTAATCTGGGTTAATACCCAACTCTTTCGCCCGTTGGGCTGGATCCCACGTCGGCTGAAACGGTGGAAGGCCAAGCTTGCTTCGGATTCGGTTACGGAGCTCGCGCTCCACCTTCTGCTTCTGCCGTGGTGAAGGGTTTAGCCCGAGCTCGTTCACCGCCTCCTTGTACTCCTGATCCTCCCGCTTTTCTGTGTGCAAAAGCGTCTGAAACATGGGCGTGAGCTCGTCACTGGGTGCCGGTTCAGGGTCCGGTAGTGGCTCGAAGAACAGTTGTTTGCCTGCATCGAGCTTCCTTAAGAGCTTTTCAGGAATTTCATCAACGACGCGGATGTGGCTGCGGGATCGTTCCGAATGCCGGAAACTGATCAGCGGATTACGACTCGTCAGATCCAGCAGCTTTGTTCTGTACTGCTGAATTACTTCGCGGACGAATCCGTCAGTACTAGGTTGGCCCCCAGTCGCTTGTGCCATATCAAGTCTTCAAGAACACTGAAATCTTATTCCAAAACCCTTCGAAGAAATGGATTACCTAAGTTTGTGCCCAACACAAGTGTCGCTCAGCAAGAGTTAGCTCACGGTCAGACCTGTACACGGTTAACCAGCCCGCCTTCGATCGATGCACAACATCCATGGATCGACATCGTAATTGCCGTTACCTCTGCCGGTGGCTTTTGTCGGCGGAAGCGGGATTTGAGATCGCCCTCGCACTAGCTATTGCCGGAAGCCACTACTTACCATCCAAGACTGCGTACCTCTTTCGAAATTACCGACGTACTGACTACCCTCGCCGACATCATGTCGTCCTCGATATTTCCAGATAGCGGCAGAAAGCGTTGGCTAGCTCGATCTGGCGTGGGTACTTGCACTGTACCCGGAACAAGGCTGGGTTGGCGACAATCACAGCGATGCACCGGGCACGCGAGACCGCTACGTTCAGCCGGTTCAGGCTGTACAGGAATTCCATGCCCCTCGGAGCGTCTTCCGGGGTCGAGGTCGCCATGGAATAAAACACAAGCGGGGCTTCTTGTCCCTGAAATTTGTCCACGGTGCCAACTCTCGCATCTGCCGGGAGTCGCTCTGCCAGCGCCGAGACCTGCGCGTTGTAGGGTGCCACGACGAGGATGTCCTGAAGGCCGAGGACATGGGTCTCGCTTGTCTTGTCTGTCCACGTCGCGCGCTCGGCGAGCAGGCCTTCTACCAAGGCGGCAACACGTTCGACTTCTTCGGGCGATTCGTTCTGGTTGCCGGAGTGCTCGACCGGAACGAACCGGAGGCCCGTGCCGCCCAGCGGACCGGAGGCGTTCAGCTGCTGTCTTGCATTCTCGGTCCGCGCCACGAGCCTCCCTTCGTAGAAGAGCTCGGAACAGAAGGCGCACACATCCGGGTGCATGCGCCGCGTTTCGGTCAGGAAGATGCCTTGGTCGGCAGCGATGGTCGCACGTCCGTTCAACAGATGACCAAGAGCGGAAACGTCGGCGCCGGGCGGATGGATACCCTGCTGGGGCTGATCAAGCTGCTGGGGATCGCCCAGCAACACGATACTCGTGGCGGCTGGGGAGATTGCCAGTACGTTTGCGAGAGACATCTGGCCTGCCTCGTCCACGAACAACACGTCCACCGAATTCGACATCTCCTCCCGAGCCCACAGCCACGCAGATCCCGCCGCCACCTTTGCCGCTCCTGTCGATAGGGCATCGGCAACTTCCGCATTGTCTTTGGCTTGCTTGACGGCTGCATGTTCGCACTCGTCTCCGTCGTTCGCCTTCTGCACTGCGTTCAGACGAACGCCTGCCTCGGCGGCTGCCTGGCACACCTCGCGCAGCAAATTGCTGATCGCCTTGTGACTGACCGCGGTTATCCCAACGCGCCGTCCCTGCCGCACGAGTTCGACGATCATGCGCGCCCCGGTGAACGTCTTGCCGGAACCCGGCGGACCCTGGATCGGCACCACCGACGCCTGCTGCGGCAGGGATTGCACCAGTGTCTTCGCGGCGTCCGTCAGTTGTCTGTCGTCGCCGATCAGGCTTCCCACCGTTCCGGGTAGTGCGGCGGGTGGCCTCCGAAGGAGAAGGTCGCGCGCGGACTGATACGGTCCCGGCGCAGCGATGCCCCGATCAGCCACCCACGATGCGATGCGGAGAATGCTGTCCCGCAAAACGAGAGAATTCACAATGTCGAACGGAATGAGAGCACTCGGGTGAGGGATGGTTGACGACGCGCCGCGCTTGAGGTCAATGGTGCGGTTGCGGTCGTCTATGCCAACGACCTTGCCGGGATTGCCTTCAGTTCGTGGATCGCGCACTTCCAACGCTCGGTCGATGGCGTGGTCCTGGGGCGGAAACTTGTAGCGATGAATGATGGAACGCTTGACGCGGCCGACTGGCCCCACATACACGAGGCCTCCGATCGCGCTCTTATCTTCCTGGAGTTCATCATCGGACAGGCCACACAGGCGGAAGTATTCCCACCAGGATGACTTCTCCTCTCGCCGATGCCACTCCAGCATCTGCGCCAACAGCCAGCATGCCCGGTCTTCTGCTAACCATTCCGCTTCGTCCGCCGGGAGCGGATCCAACAGTCGAGCCTTGACATCGGCAACTTGGTCAAGCGCGGCAGCCAGATTCAGTCCCGGCTCGCCGGACTTGATTTCAGGTCGCAGGAGCGTACGGCCGCTCTTGACCTCCAGCTCTTTGCGACGGTCTTCCAGCCAATCCCGCAGCCGCAGCGCAGACAAACAGTCGTCCCGGTTATAGCCTTCGATGATCTTGAGCAGATCGCCGATGCCTCCTTGTCCGTTACCCAGCGCCATGGCCGCCTCGAACGACTGGAGAGCGACATTGGCGTCGCGCAGCGGCACAGCGCGGGTGAAGCCGTAGAGCGGCTCAAGGCGCTTGATGGAGTAGCTCTCCACCGAGGCGCGAATGCCCTGGCGAACGGCGCGGTAAAGATCAACGAAGACGCCGGCCCGCAGCAGTTCATCCACATCATCCACGCACGTCCCGTACCGGCCAGCCAGCCGCTTGATGGCGGTCGGCTCATAGGGAGCGTAGTGGTAGACGTGCATCCCAGGATTCTGGCTCCATCGCTCCGTCACCTTCGCCATGAACGTCTCGAACGCGTTTTTCTCTTCCGCGCGAGTGAGCGCCCAAAGCGCCTCGTAAGCCGGATCGCCGCCTTTGCCCAGCGTCACCATGCCGATCAGGTACTCCAGGCCGTCGTCGAGCACGTAGGGGTTCGCTTCGAAATCAAGAAAGACGTCAGCAGGCGATGGGGCAGGCAACGCGGCGAGGCCGTTGGCATCACCGCCGGAATCAAGCAACTCGTAAACAAGACGGCCTTCTTCGCGGCCCTGCACCTGAAGACGCGCCTGCTCGCGGATGCGCAGCAACGCGGCGTTCCCGATGCGTTCAATCTTCGGCTGGGGAGGCAGGCTGAGCGTCGCCAGCGCGGCCATAGTCGTCACTCCGCGTTCGGCGAGCGCCTTGCGCTGGTTGCGCGAGATGCCCGCAACCAGGGAGGGATGGTCGTCGGCCCGCCAGCGCGCGTCGCACAGCGTGTACCAGGAGCAGACCTCGCAGTGTTCCGTTGGCTCGGGATAGGTCTGCGCGTCGAGCTTCCACGCGCTCTCAAACTCGCTTCGCACCTTGCGGAAGTAAGCCCCGTATCGCGGGACGTTATAAGACTGAACCTGCAACCGCTCGGGGCTTGCCCCGCCGCCCAGCACCACGTGCATCCACTGCGGCTCCACGCCCTGAATCCGCGACAACAGGTCGGAGTAGAAACAAAGCTGCACCAGCGCCGTCGCTTTAGTGGAGCGCGCCAGCTTGGTCTCCACCACTTCGTACGACCACGGCCCGAGAGCGCTGGGCGTGTTGACGCGAAGCAGGAAGTCGGCGCGTCCGCCCCAGGACGCGTCCAGAAACGTGGCCTGATAGACGGCGTCGGCCCCGTCACGCAGCGCCCGGAGTGTCTCAGCGGCGGCTGCCTCCCAACCGGCGTTGACGTCAATCGCGACAACCTTGAGTCCGTCGTTTTCGGCGAGTTGTCGCAGATAGCGCTGCTCGTGTTCCAGGCCCAGCTTGCACAGCAGTTCGATGGCCGGATCGTGAAAGAACGGCTTGACGACTTCGTTCCTGGATTCGGCGCGGGCCAGCGTCGCCGTGTGCGGGCAGGCAAGAAAGCTGGCTATGTCAGTGGCGAAAAACATACTGCGGGTGATGGTCAGCAGCAACCCTAGTTCTTCTGCCAGCCTGGAGACTGCATGGCGTAACCCATGTTGCTTGAGCTATCGTTCATTCTCGTGACCCTTATTTGAACTCAGACCGTTCTCAAATGAGTGAAGTAGGTCTATTGAGGTTTGCACCGAATGCTTGAACCTGACGACTTTCTCCATCGACCAGATTTCAGGATACGTCATTTGACCACCGTGGAATGCAATTCGATCCGAGTGACTTGCCACAACCCGTTACCTTGATCTGCTGGCACGTGGGGCGACAGATCGGCCGGAGTCAATTCAATCAGCTCCTCATCAGGCAGCATCCAGATATGGAAGCGGTAATGGGGTGCCATTTCGACCGCTGTTTCCCATTCATTGCGCGTTAAGAAAACCTCTCGTGCGGTTCCAGCGCAGGATTTGACCTCGATTAGCCGGGCGATGGGTTCTACAGGTCCCTTGTCGTATGAATGGACATCGTAGCCCGCGGTATTGTCGTCGAGTGCGATCCATCGCGGCCGATTTGCAATTCCCAATGCCGAAAGGCGCTTCGTTTCATATTCGATCGTGAGCCTCTCGGCTTCGCGACCTTGCTCCAGTCGTCTCGCATCACTTTCAGAACGGGCCGCCTCCTGAAACGCGTCCCACCAAGCGCGAATGTCGGTATCGGGATTCTCTGAAAACAGACCAGCGGAGTCGAAGCACTGGAGTTCGTTGGGGCTCAGCGCAGCCCTCACACGATCTCGACCGATGGTAAAGAGACGACGCCACCATGGATTCATCCGTTGTATGAGGACTGAGATTGCAGATCGAAAGAAAAGCTGGATATCCTCGTGGGTAAGTGCCGGGCCGATCCAGCCATGGAGAACAAGAGCGGCGTCGTAGTCGTGGTAACCATCATCGGGGGAAACGCGTTTTAGTGCCGCGATGATGTCTTGCGGTAACAATTCGGGGTGGGCGGCCGAATATGTGCGAAGGGCAATCAAGCCGCTGAAGGCACTCATCGAGAACAACGAATGGGGCGTTGTCATCTCTGCCCCTCTTCTGTGTCGTCAAAGGCCAGCTCTCGGCCTTCCAGCTCTTCGATGAGGTCGATCAGGTCGTCAAGCTCGATGCCGTAGTTCGTGGGATCGGCGGCTGTTTCTTCGTCAAGCGCAATCTCGTGGAGGTCGGGGTCGTCGAGAAGTTGCTGAAGGTTGCGGAGTTTTATGGCAAGGCGATGATTGACGGAACGGTCGATGCTGCCAATGCCCTTGGGAGCGATCGTCTGGAAAATGTGAATATTCGTTTGGACGCCGGGTTTTAGGCCGAGGCGGTGAATGCGATCAATCGACTGTAGATAATGGGTGGTGTTGTAGCTGCGATCGAGGTAAATCGCGTCATGGCACGCTTCGTGAAGGCTGATGCCTTCGCCGGCAGCGGCAGGGTTCGCAATGATGACGCTGCACGCTGGATCTTCGTGAAAGCGTTTAATTCTGTTCTCGCGAGTATCCGCGCCTTCGTCCTCTCCTGCTGGGATGTCTCCGTAAAGCGTGACAGGGTTGAGGTCGGCGAGCATTTTCTCCAGATCGAGAATGGTGCCGGTGAAGATCGTCCAGATGACGCTCTTGCGCCCGTCGTGCGCGAGTTTGCGGGCGAGAAATGCGACATCGCGCATTTTTTGGGAAGGGCCTTCCTCGATGACCTTATCGACAATGCCAGAGCCGATCGCGGCCAAGTCACGGGTCTCGGCCATTGCCTGGAGAGCGAGCACGGGGTTTGCGGATAGCTGGAGCAACGTCATAACAGAGCGGCGTGCGCTGTACACGTCTATCCGGCGCTCGTGCTTAAGCGAACTGAGCTGTTTGAGTGCCTCGCTGCGTACAACGGAATAGAGCGCCTGCTGGCCCGGATTCATTTCGGCGTGAATGAAATGACGGTGTGGTTTTTCGAGCCCCAGCTCAGTCTTCGTCGTTCGGACATAGAGGTTGCCGAGAACGTGTCGGGGTGCGGACCCCTGGGCGATGCGGAGCCCGAGACCGGCGCCAGGCCATAGGAAATCCAATTGCGACTGAAGATCGGTGGGAGATTGCGGCATCGGTGTGCCGCTGAGGATGTCGCGCCGTACGGGGAGAGAGGAGAGGTTCAGGAGCAATGAACCCCTCTGTGAGCCAAAACCGGCCTTCATGCGATGGGATTCGTCCAGCACCAGATGGACCGGCCTACGGGAGAGGTAAGCGATCATGATGGTGGGAATACGAATAAGTTGGTCGTACGTGATCAGGAAACGCCTCGCGCCGGATTCGAGAAGCTCCGCGATCGCGTCCGCACCACCCGTCAAAACGGTGAACGGCTCCGCGTTTTCACCCCCGCCATCCTGCATGCAGTCGCGCACCACGGCTTGCCACGCCATGAAGGCGTTCTTGGGTGCGACAACGAGCAGATGTTGGCCATTGTGTTTCAACAGAAGGTGAAGGGCGAATGTGACGGTCGTCTTGCCGGCACCGGGTACCGAAAAATTCGCGCCGTTCGAAAGAGCCATCAAACGCGAAAGGTCGCGCTCCTGGAAGGTTTTGAGGTCACGCTTCGTGAAACCGGCCGCATGAAGTTTGTTTTTGATTTCATCGGCAGACAGTGCGGTCGTGAGCGTTCCCTTGGATTCCTTGACAGCCTTGCATTCGCGAACGAACTGGTCGATGCGCTCTTTCGCCTGACCTTCGGGCCGAAAATAGAACCCCTGCTTGCGTTGGAGAGGGGCAAACTCGCGAATGAGAGACAGAACGGTCGTCCAAGGAACCTCTAGCCGCGACGGACCGAGCTCGTAATCGGATTCAATTGCAAGAGCGCGTTGAGTGAGGCGTTCCCAGATCGCAGTGTGACTGTCTCCCCGAAGGACAAAGACGCCGCGGAGGGTGACTGCATTGTAGGAAATCTGAATGTCAACCGGCGCCTCTGTCATCGTGGTTCTATTTCTCGGCGGGCATTGGCGTCTTGGGCTTGGCGCTCGCGGCTGAAACTTCTTCCTTTAGCTTGGTGGCTCGTGCGATGACGCTGTCGAGTTGAGCGGAGATCGCGGAATAAGTCGTCGGATCGGCAATGGCAATGTCAACTTCGAGCAGCTTTGTATTTGCGTCGCGGACTGCCTTGAGCGCGGCTTGGCCACGCTTTTGATCTTGCTCTGCCGAGCGGATGCTCTCACAGACCTCAATAAGCTCGTCGGCGATTTCGTCGCGCCGTGTCGAGTCGTCAAGGGCGTCAATGAGTGGCTTGAAACTCGTGCCGTCGCTCTCTTCTTCGAGATCGATATCAAGCGCTCCGTCGCCATCGCCCTCGCTGGCGGCCGGTACCGTGAGGTCGATGTCGAGTCGGGCGGCTAGTGCTTCCGCAACCTCGCCTGATTTCTTTCCGAAACTGAAGTTGAATGCGTACGCACGATCGCCCATCCTTTTGGAGCTGTCTTGGACGAGGAAAGCCAGACGGCGGCTGAGTTCGAGTTCCTCGCCGCTCTTGTTCTTCAGCAGACGGGCCATGTCGCCAAAGAGCTGCTTGGCGCTTTCGACAGCATCGTATTCCTCCGGCTCTTTTCGCCATTCTTTCAGGTAAATTTCGGCGTGTGTGAGCGCCTGGAGGGCCATGTCGAGCTCCTGCGCGGATTGCATGCGCATATCGCGCATGATTTCTTCTTTTGTGAAGCCATTGGCCATCAAATCTTTGATCGTGAGGGCCTCGTTAACCCACGTGTAGGGGAGTTTGGTCTCAGGCTGCATCTGCAGCCTGACCTCGATCTCCTTGATCTCTTTGTCGGTGACGCCAACGGGAAGGACACGACAGCGAACATGGCTAAATCCCTGGTAGGCGGGCTCGCCGGTTGCATAGAGCTCCCGCATTGCTGCCAGACGGCGATTCCCATTGACCACAACGCCGGCGCTGGTGATTAGCAGTTCATCGGTCTGACGGCCTTCAGCCAGGACGGTAGCGATCGGAATGATGGACGCCGTGCCTTCTTTCGAAAAGCGGTCCAGTAGGTCGTGTTGGGCCTGCTGCGTCTCCTGATTTTCCTGACCAGCGCGGAAAAAATCGGCTGGGAGCTTGTGCTGGCGGATGTACTTGAGCTGTTCGGTTCGGGTGCGCCCGTTCGCCATGCGGTAAATAGGAAGCTCGATAGGGAGCCGAATGACGGGGAGGGGCTGCGTCGCGTTCTGGTATTCGTGAAAGGCCGACAACTCGATGGGGGTCTTGCACGCGAGCTCAACCTGTGTCTCGCGCTCATGCTTCGGAGTGACCTTGATCTTGTAGATCATTAAGACCTCATTCAAAAGCAATGACCAGTATCGGGACGGTGATGATCCGGTCGTAGAGTTGGAGCTCGCCGCAGATCCGCTCGAAGTTCGCAATATTGCTCCCGAGGCGCTGCGCCGCCGTCTTGCTGGGTACAGCAAGGGCGGCGGCCTCGATCCTGTTGCGGTTGAACAGGTACTGGAGCTTAAGCAGGTCGTAAAACGCGCGGCTGACGTTCCCTGTCTGGATTTGTACAGCTAGGTCGTCTTTAAGGCTGAAAACGGTTACTGCCGTGAAATGCGGGGCAATCGGAACTTCGCCGGACCAGCCTTGCTGGGTGAGTTCGCTGCGCACGTGGTCGCGGATGGCGTCGGTGGAATGAGATTCAATTGCGATGGCAGGAGCGTTGAAGACGTCGGTGATCCACTCGTCAAGCTCCTTTTTCTCCCATTCGATCTTTCCATTCCGATGGGAATACCCCTCGACGAAGTTCATTCGCACTCCCTCGGCGGCGGCTCGTAAACGGGTTTGTTCATCGGCCTTACGCGAAGGGTACCAAAGCGAAGACCGCGGATACGTGCGCGAGCAACATCGATATACTGCTGAAGGTTGTCACAGCCGTAAGCCTTCCGGCCGTTCTTGAGTGCAGCGATTGCGCTTGACCCCACCCCCAGGTAAGGATCGAGCACGGCGTCGCCCTTGTCAGTGAGTGCGAGAACGAGGCGCTCGACGAGACCAACCGGAAACTGACAGGGGTGGTCTGTCTTTTCGACATGATTGGCCTTGACGTTCGGGATTTCCCAAACGTCGGACGGATTTTTACCGAGGGGGTTGCCGGAGAGCTTGCCCTTGTTGGGTCCTTTGAAGTGCTTCTTGTTGGGGTATTTCGATGGTACCCGAACGTCGTCGAGATTAAAGGTGTAGTCGTCTGTCTTTGTAAACCACAGGATGGTCTCGTACCGCCCGGAGAGCCGTTTCTGGCAGTGGAGCCCATGGCCGAAAGTCCAGATGATGCGGTTCCGCAGTTGCAGACCCGCCTTCTTGAAGATCGGGTACAGGAGAATGTCGAGCGGGTGGACCTCGCCATCATCAACGTAATTGCCGATCTGCCAGCAGATGGAGCCTTTCGGATGGAGGAGACGCACGGCCTCGGTTATCGTAGCGCGCTGCTCCTCCAGATAAACATCAAGAGAGCTCTTGGTCTCGTATTCCTTGCCCATGTTGTACGGGGGGGACGTGACGATGAGCTTCATACTGGCTTCGGGCAGTGTGCGCATGAAGACGAGGTTGTCCTCGCACACGATTACGGCATCTTCCTCTTTGAAGCCTGGCGCCGACGCCGGTTTGGGGTTTGTGGCTGCAGGGCGAGGACGCGCAGCTCCGGCTTTCGCTGTCACCAGAGTCATCTGTTGAGGTGCTCCGCTCATGCACCCCTCTTTGCAAACAGCGGCCACTCGTCGGCGACGTATTTCTCGGCCGCGTCCCGAACAATCCAAGCCACCGAGACCTTCTTTTTCCGGGCGAGAGCCGCGAGCGTCTGGTAAATGTCTGCGGGAAAGGTGACGGAAGTGCGAGGTGAGCGGAGGTCTTTGCGTTTTTGCGTCCTGTGTCGCACAGTAGGCATAGGTGGACAACCTCGTGAAGCTAATGCACCACATTACACCACCGTGCTGCGTTCATCGCAACTGCCGCCCTCGTCATTTTGGAGGAGCGTTCAAGCCCTGCTTCCCGACTGTGGTGAGCCACATCAATCAAGTCGTCGCCGACACCGGGCAGTGGGAGCAGAGCGCAGCCTTTCGTCTGGAGATGGCGGCGCGACGCGGGCTGGTCAGGTGCTATGCCAAGAATGATCGGCTCGGTCTGATGATTGCATATGAATATCTTGGCGTCGGCCACAATTACGTGCCTGATTACATCGTGCGTCTCACCAACGGCCTGACACTCCTGCTCGAAATCAAGGGCATGGAGGACAACCAGGATAAGGCCAAGCATGATGCCGCCCGGCGTTGGATTTCAGCGGTCAACAATTGGGGTCAGCTGGGCCGGTGGGGACTGCACGTGTGCCGGAGTCCACAAATGCTGGAAAAGCAGCTGGCGTCTTTATGCGCTCCAATGAAACCGACATCGCCGGAGGCGGCGAACAGTCCCGGCGCCTCGCCTTGAGTTGGAGATGCAGTAAGGTTGGCAGATCTCAGTCTGCTCCAAGTATTTGATGTCCCATAGGTTACAAACATATTGTTCATTGTTTCGTAATGTTCACGATTCGCGCACACGATCATTACGGAGACGCATGGTTTCCGGCCAAAGTGCAGGGGCTAATCTGGTAGCTGGATTGACCCTTCGAAGTAGAACACACACTCGCCTTGCAACCCCACGCGGTCACCCATCAATACCTGCCCGGCGATGATCTGTCATTCGCCATCGCGCCGCATCCAGGGTTGTTGGGCACGCAGGCCCGCGCCGGTGATCGACTGACACTTTATCCTGGTCGAAGATGAGATTCTGGCGCGAAGCTTTTTGCAATCATTCTGCAATCACGCGGAGAATTTGCGCAGAAGATGGTCACTGAGGTGCGCTGGGTGTGCGATTTACATGAGCGGTTCTTGTTGGTTTTTACGATTGCGAAGTGATTGCGCAGTGATTTCTGCGCTGTATTCGCGGCATCTGCAGAGTCAAGAACCCACCGTCCAGTGGGTAGCGAGATTACAGGAAGACTTTCGCCAAAATTTCCAGGGCGAAAACGCTCAATGTAGGCGCGAAATTTTCGCGAGTGAACATCAGGTAGGCGCAAGAATTACGTGCCGTTGGCGGCTCCCGTGCTGAGTTTTGCAATCAGTTAACGTGATTTTCCGCTGCTTTTGGTGTACTTTTATGCCGTCCGTGCTCTTCTAAGTTGTTGAGTTTACGCTCCTTAGCGGATTCGAGTCCTACCTGAGGAGCCAATTCTTTCTTTGGGTTACGCGACCCACCAATCAGTTAAAAATCAGTTTGCCGGGCCATTCAGCGCCAGGCTTACAACCTTGCGGGTGAACTGGCCCTGCTACAGGACTACGGCGTCGAGCCGAAGGCCCCGGTGGCCTTCCGCCTCAAGGGCGTGGCCGGACAGTCCTTCGGGGCCTTTGCTGTCCCAGGAATGACGCTTATTCTCGACGGAGTGGCCAACGGCTTCGTTGGGAAGGGACTCTGCGGCGGCGAAATCATCCTTCGCGGACAGAGCCGCGCCGCCCTTGAAAGCGAGCGCCGCGTTGCCACTAAACGGGACGAGTGTTTATTTTTGCAGCCCTGCTGGTGAATAACGATCTTCCCGCCATCCCTTTAAGACGGATCCAGCTCTGGGAAAGCGGTGATCCGCAGTTTTGCAGCAGCATAAGGAATAAGTGTTATCTGTTTTTCCGGTTCGGTGCTCTTTACCGGACTTTCTGGTACTGGGTTGGCGACATTGTCCACGCCCATCCAGGAAGGAAGCTGGCGCGCCTTTACCTGTAACCTGACAGGCGCATCAGCCCTGGTAAATGGAGCTTCCGAAACTCGGGTTTCCACAGCTGAGATTGACTCTGCGGCGTTTTCCGCATCAATTGCAAGCGCATAGTTCCATTCCGTTGTGGGATAGACCTGCCAGTCGGCGGTCATGCCACGTGTGCGCAGCTTGAGCCAGTCCTCTCCAATGCTGTAGGAAAATACCAGAGGCCCGCGTTCCAGGCTGATAGAGTCGTGATATCCGCGAGATGCGCGTGGAACCATCGGGAACACTATTTCAACACTGTCTCCCTTGCTCCATGTGCGTTCAATGCGGGCAAACATTCCAGGCTGCGGTCTGTTGTCCAGTATTTTCCCATTTACTTTGACACTCGCATTGGTTGCCCAGGCCGGAATTCGCAGCAAGAGTGGAAATGCCAGTGGCGATGCCGGATTTATGGTCAGGCGCACAGTTTCGCGAAATGGATACTCTGTCTCTTCCTGCACATGAACAGGCGTGTTGCGGATTACCGTGTGGACTTCGCACGGAGCATACGCCGTGGCAGCAAGGCCATTGTCATTCGAGAGCATGAAGAGGCTTGCAGTAAATTTGGGCCATCCCTGGCCAAAATTTGCAGTGCAGCAGCCGAAATTCGGATCCAGCCCATAGAGGTTCGATTCCGGGCCGTCCGTGGTCCAGGGTTCTTTTTGAAGGCTTACGGTGATCTGGTTGGGCTGCTGATTGTATTGATGCGCCCACATGTCGT